>JAABUL010001087.1_pt1 | contig 53928 bp, 60 predicted proteins | sample 5559151 | NCBI WGS metagenome assembly JAABUL01 (sample SAMN10711876, study PRJNA513368) | rock metagenome | isolation source: Antarctica rocks | place: Antarctica: Victoria Land, Pudding Butte sud
GACCACCCAGCCCCCCTCCCCAAAAGCTTCACCCACTCAAGCGCCGACGTCCGCTTCTCAATGCGCACCGCCAGCCCCCGCTCCAAGGGCCAAGATTGGCTCACACGCGCCGTGGCCGTGGGCGCGCTGCAGGTTTTTTATGCGTTGGTGGAGGAGTTTGGGGCGACGGAGTGTGATTTTGTGGTTGGGGGGGAGGGGGAGGTGAAGGCGAGTTTTTGGGTGAGGTTTTTGGATTTGGGGGATGCGTGAGGGGGGGTTTGGAGGGATGGGAGGGGGGAGTGGGTGGGGGGGGGGGGTTGGTGGAGCTGGTAGCCTGCGCGGACCATTACCTGTCATCCGACCTTGCAATGGAGGAGACGACAAAAGGCAACTATCATAAATGGACTCAAGGAGCGAAGACAGACCGGCACATACTCAAGGTACTAAGTATGAAAGTTCAGGTCAATGCGGGGGCACAGAGATGCAGTGGAACCGAGTGTTCGAAGAAACAGACACTGCAGATTGATTCAGGACATTTCAGAATAATAAAATTCATCAACCAACGCCACAAACAGCGACATGCTTGCTCTATAGTTTGGCATTCCAAAAGATGTAGCAGCGACCATTACTAGGTGCAAGTCCAACAGGCCTATATCAATAGTGTCCACTTCGAAAACAACCTCCAACAGCAGAGGCAAAGGTCGTTCAAACACTAGCTGACGGGTCAGTGACCGACCCTGCATAAGAATCCGCCTAGCAGCGTTTCCAAAAATTCGAAATCGAATCCTCTTGAATAGCGAAATTTGATACGCAAGAACCTGAAATGGACCTATAATGGCAACCTGGCGGGCCGTTATATGTGTGAGTATGAAATTGGTCACCAACAAGGGGCTTGTGTATAAGAGATCTGTGAAAGAGTGTAGAGGGAAGAAGCCTATTAGATGACCAAGCGGGAAGTTGGAGAGAAAGCTGTGGCTTCAATGGCGCCAAATTGCGAGCGTTGGCGAGGATATATGGGAGGGCGAAGGCGCCCTCATATGACAAGGAGAGTAATAAACTGTGGGGCAGTAAGGCATGGTGAGTTTGTGCATTAGTCCACCTGGCTTCCGCGCATTTTTGGTCTGAAACGTAGGAGCGAAAAGCCAACCGTTTCAGTAGCGAGACAAATTGTGAGGAGCCAATCTGCGATGAAACCAAACGATTGGCTTACTGCTTTATTGTTCGATCGCCCGCGCTATGCATTCCATAGTGTGACCATTTCATGATCTTCATCGCTTGCCCATTCGCTTGTTTTCCTTCTCGACTAATCGAACAGCCTCATCAGCCACGTCCTCCCCAACTCTCCAAGTCCTGAGAACTACCCCTTTCTCCGCAAAGATCTCTTTTGCTCTCGTCCACCTTCTAGACCATATCTCCTCCTTCTTGCTCAGAATGGGATCATTGCCATAAGATTCATCGGAGCTGCCGCTGCCATCATTGTTGTAGCCGTTCCGACCACCAGAGATCCGGTTAGTGGCATACTGAGCTGCAGCTGCAGGGTATGAAGTAATGTTTCGGCGTGGAGGAATAGGTGGAGGCCGGCGCGAACTAGGTATGGAGGGATCTGAGGTGGGAGGCGGAGCCGGTGGAGGCGATGAAGTACCATTGTATAGGGAGTAGATAGCGTTAGATGCTGAAGATACTTTGCTACGAACCGAGGCACGGTACGACTGGCGCTCGAGGGAAGTCGCTCGACTGCCTGGGGGCGAAGCGTTCAGGGTTTGAGAGAGTGGTGAGGGTTCCGCGGGAAGATTTGGGGTTTCTTGGGGACCAGAGTATTGGTGTGGCTTTGGAGGAAATGGAGGGACGGGTTTCCGGAGACCCGAAGTTGGGGGTGAAGATGATGAGCTCTGCGGTTGTTCGCCTGAGATGGACCGCAAAGACATTGGCTTCGAGGGTCGTGATGGTGGGAGTGGTTTGGCTGACGTTGTCGAAGTGGAATTCTCTGTGTCGCGGGTTTTTGAGTCGGTCAACGAGCGGTGGACTCCCTGCAACGGCTGCTCATCAAAATCTATAAGATTGCCCATAGTGGGTGTGCTGGCCGCCGAGGCACCCATGTTAGCTGAATGGCTTGGTTGCCTTGGAGGTAGAGCCGGCGGTCTCTCTTCCAGCTTGTCTGACAGCCTATTGGATGAAATCTTTTCACTGTTCTCTTTCCGACCTCGTAAGGGCGACCTCGAGTCTTGAGACTTGACAGCGGAATCAAAGAAGCCTGTAGGTTTGGTTGTTGTCACGTCTCTTATGAAAACGCCGATGATCCTACCCGGATTTGTTAGCATGACATCTGTATAAAGCTCAAGATCGGCCTCTCCACTATCTCCAGCTAGGATGAAACGTCTTTCTGGGAAATCCGCCAGAATTCTGTCCAAAGTGCCTTTCTTTCGCTCGGCAACTGGCTCAAAGATTCCCTGAAGCATACCAGCATACTGTTTCAGGTGGAAGGAGCCTTTTGGCAGCCCAGCGAGAGCAAAGTAGCTCACAAGCACAGGATATAGTTGCCAGGGAGAGTTTGAAACGTAGTGGAATGTCACACCCAGGTCAGCCATGGTGGAATACCACTCCTTGACCCCGTCAATGGTGAGATCCCCAAGGTCACGGATGAATGCGTTGCGAAAGATGTCCCTGGCACCATTTCCGATCCCCGAGTGCTTGATCGTGTCGTCGATGTCACTGATCATGCTTATGCCTGTCGGCTCCGTAATGCGTACTTCTTCGGTGGCCGATAGCTTCTCAGAAGCGAGCACCCTCACGTGAGTAGGGACGAAGTCTAGGGGAGCTCGAAGTGAGAAGTGCCCGGCCTCATTGGTAGTAATTGTACGAGATCTTGAAGCTTGTTCGTTGTAGAAGAACGCGGTGAGAGGCGTGCTTGCAAGAGGCGTGGTCAGGAAAGGCTTCAGTCTGACCATAAGATGGGCGTTCGCCATGGAAATCTCGGCAGAAGTCATATTTGATGGTTGCTTCCAGCTCGATCGCTTTGCAAGTGGTTTAGAGCCGGGATCATAGTCTGAGTGCAGTGAGTTACTGGACACCGGTCGTGACAATGGCCTTGAGGCTCGCTTCTCGGGCGACGATGACCGACTATCGGCAGGCAAGCTGTATACACTAGATTGATCGGTGTCTCGACTGGACTGCTCGTTGTAATGGCCTTGCCATGCATTGTCTGCTTCGCTTTGACCCCTCCTCGTTATCGACTCTGCCTCTTTCTCCACTATCTCCTCCTCGTGCCTCGTGTTTCGTGCTTCGACCAGGGCATGATGCGCGGAGTGTGGACTAGCTGCTTCGCTGCTCGCAGGAGCGGGTATGCCACTGAGTTGCCTTGCAATGCCGACCAAGAGTCTGTTCTTTCGGGTCATTTGCCCTCGGTGGGGAGCATAGACCCAGCCTCTGATATCCACATCCACTATGGAAGTGTCGTCTTCGTACTTCTGCCACTCTCTCCTCCAATACTCTGCTTCCCCAGTGCCTCTGTCGCTCCTTATATCTTGAGACGCTCCTGGCTCTTCCCTTTGATGAGGCTTGCGTGCAGTGTGCCGGATTGCGTAGCTTGGGAAGAGCAGCATCTCCTCATCCCCGTTTCGTACAACTGAGGCATCGGGATATGCGCCGGGTATAATCGATCCATCTTCGTCCGCACCGTCCCTCTGCTCACCAAAACCATAGGATTGCTGGTACGACTGGCGAAGATTGTTAGCAGCCTTGAGATAACCTGCAAGCTTTTTTCGCCTAGCTCCCCTCTCGGGCGCCGATGTGTAGCCATCCATATTGGCCGAAGCTATTGACGTATCCGCATCTCTTTGCCGAAATGCGGCAAGAATACCTCTTCGCCCCCCAAGCCGGCGAAGTATACCCCGGCCAGCAGCCTTCTTCTGACGACGTTTCGTCTGTCGTTTGACTATGAATCCGTAAATTCGTGACTGTGCCCGGAGCTTGTAGTGAGGGAGAGTGTCGTGTCTGAAAGCCGCAAGCCGTGCTCGCGCTCGCTGGCGGGTGTGGGGAAACAGGTAGCGGAGGAACGACAGAGTGTTCTTCGGTCGAGTCAAAGCTCGGGCGCGAGACACTGGGGAAGCCAGCTTATTGTCGTTGCCGTGGTGTGTGGAGGACTCTCAGGATGTGCAGCACGTCTTCCATTTGGTTCTAGTTCTACATCCATGACATCTGCATCACTAACCATTCAGTCCGGCAAGCTATAACAATTCAATACGCAGCATCTGAGACGAGGAGCATCAATAGCGGCGCAAGACTTCTATCGGTGGTAGAGTACATAAAGCACCGTCAGAAGTGTGTGCCATTTGTACTCGTCTCAACTTTGACGCGGTGGACGCGGCCCGATTCGTGATCTCGACGCCGTTTTGCGAGGCCTTCCCACTGGTTATTTTTAGCGCTTAAAGTGCGAAATGAAACTAACGGTACACAGGATGACACCAAAAGTCTTGAGCGAGCGCCAAGTCTACAGGGAACAGGGTGCCTAGCATTTTCAGCTTATAGTACTACTAGGGTGCGGTTTCCGGGGTTTATATTATCCCAGCTCATTGAAAAATTGGTGCACCTCCCGTTAGCGCTAACTTACAACATCTCAACGACCGAGGGTCGGTACCAAAAGTCGTTGCCGACTTTCTCCCGCCTAATTCCGGCCAAAAGTCGGCAACGACTTTTGGTACCGACCCTCGGACAAGGAAATAGCTGTTAGCGTCTTGGCACTTTTCTCGTGGTGTCCTCACCAAAAGAATCCCTGTCGCGCTAACTATTAACATCCTGGATGCATTCTGATTTCTATAGCATCTTGGCCTGATAAGAAAAGGGAAGACAAGCATCGGGACCGATGTTGAATCCGTAATAATTCAGTAGGGGATTCTTGGCTCTTCGATCCTCTGGTGAGGTCGACGTAGAATCTATTCCACATTTCGAGATCTAGCAAGAATCCTCGAAAATTCTCGATTTCCCCCGCGAGGTCATTGCTGTTCTGATAGATACGTCCACTTCACAAAAGGATGTGCAATTCCAGGAGCCGCGGGTTACCGAGTCTACAAGAAAGAGAGGGCGTGTGCGTATCTAAAGGAGAAGATGAGGTTGAGGCAAGACTTATCAGATGAGAAGGGCAAAAGGCGAACGCGTGTGATCGCAAGGCTGGTGATAAGCAGAAAGATGGTTGGTTGTCAGTGTGCGGGGTTTCAAGATACAGGCAGCAGCAACGACTCAAGAAGCGTCCTGATCTTTGGTATCAAACTTCTCTCTACGTTTTACAATAGATCTATCGGTCCCTAACAGTTCCATGCTAAGCTGTCTGTCAGTCCTCAACACCGTCCATCGAATGCTACGGAACTTGATTGACGACTGTGTTATTTGATCTCCGTTATCATGGACGTCAAGGTCTCTATCCATACAGGTGCCGTTATCTCAACTCAGGATTTCTACAACGAGGTTGGGAAGCGCTATGAAGACGCTTTTGGTCATGATGCTGGTCTCGAAAAGGTTGTGCGGCGATATCTCTCCCTACTCCCATCTGATGCATCTGTGCTGGACTGCGGCTGCGGTACCGGCAAGCCAGTGTCGTCAATTTTCGCGGAAAGTCGTCGTCCGCTGCACGGCATCGATTTCTCGCTTACCATGGTTGAGCTGAGCAAGAAGCAAGTCCCCCAAGGAGCGTTTCAATGCTGCGATATGCTCAGTTACGCACCCTCTCCTGCAAGTTTCGGTGGGGTTATCGCAAACCTGTCCTTGTTTGAGCTCTCGCGTGCAGAACTCACTTCCATGGCACTCAACTTCTTCCAATGGATCCAACCTGGCGGCTACCTACTGATCGGGGTCTTTGGCGCCGAAGACTGCGAAACCAAGCCGGAGCAATATGACGCAGATGGAGAGTGTGCTAGTGGAGTCGAAAATACGTTCATGGCACACAGGGTCTCCATGACACTTTTTACGAAATTGGGCTGGAACAAGTTGCTCGAAGGCGCGGGCTTTGATATCGTACATACAGAGACGGATTGGTTCTCTCCGCCTCCGGCCGCAATTTGTGATGATGACCCTCACTATTTCGTGATTGCGAAGAAACCCAACGCAACATAGATTCTCGGAAGCACAGCGGGTACACAGCAGGCTTTGATACTAAGCGTTTTGGCAAGAAACGATTGAGAGTTGCTTATGAAAGTTCAGGATCAAGTCTGTGGTTGGAAGGTCCGTACAAGTCTCAATAAATAGTCTCTGTCAGGCTTCCTCCCTACTTTTACATAGGATAATTGGTATCTTCTTTCTTACGAGTCTTGCCGCATATTCGCAGGCGGCTGAGCACAAGGTCCGCGGATCAGATCTTCCGCCCTGTGTCCGTACCAGCTAGCTTGCGAACATTTCCTTGGATCAAGTAGAGCTTTCCAGCGATTCCGTCGTTCGGTCGAGAGGACACGGGAGAGAGAGACCGATTCTGTAGACGTCCTTTGTATCGGGCCGGCCGGCGCTGAGATGGTGGGTAATGATACATGGTATGTGCAGAGGAGATTGGAGATTGAAGAATGAAAATTGCAGTTCTAGCAAGGTCAACGAGTGTATTGTGTTTGATCGTGAAGACTTATGTGCTCTAGTGGATTATTAATATGCTTTGTCAGTCGGCAATTTTCAGATTATGAGTTCAAGGCTTGAGTGGCGGGGAAAGGAGGGGGCAGAAGGGGGCACAGATGTGGCGGACGATATGGTAACTCACTCATCAGGAACAATATCCGCAGCAGCCGTATGGTGAAAGGTTAGTGTACGACAATGAATGTTTTCTGAATCAGCAATGACTGAAAAAAGTAAGAATCCTTAGTAGTTGGCTCAAACTTCGGATTTGGAGCAGATGATCGGGCGAGCTGCTCTAATTCTCGATTGACCATACGCTTTGCTACGTCAACCTCGCTCTCCTTGGATGAGTTTCTTTTGTTCCATCTGCAGCCTGGTCTACTGTGGGTAATGATTACTACAGAACTACCCCTTTCGAGTCTCTTAATGCTATACCCAAATCATCAATGTCTTTGGCTGGCATTACCCAATCTTATCGTGTGTCACATCGAGTTATGGTGCTAAGACGGCCGTACTCGACACCCGATAGGTTGTCGCCAATTGATAGGTGCTGCCTGCTAAAGATCATGCAGCAAAGAGAGGCAAGTCCACCTTGCTCCTGGTTCTGAAGTGGGAACGAAAAGCCGTTTCAAATTCATTGGAGGTGCGACATAAAGGCAATGTCAATGTTTTCGTCCTGAGAGTCACCAGCCGAAGCCTTTGACGGAAGCCGTGTGGAGGAGGCTTTCTGAGCATTTCTGGGGTATGAAGAAACGTCTGTGGTCTTCGTCTGCTTTATGAGCATCCTATCTTGCGAGCCGTGTCGCTCTAGATCTTGAAGCTGGAAATCGGGATCTGTCCCGGTAGTTGCAGTTGAGGCGGAAATGCCGCCCAGCCTTGGATTCCAAGTAGGGCGATGTATGTCATGGGTGTGTTTTGGCTTACTTTTACTGAAATTTGGAAATGGATTATTCCTTTTGCCACCCACAGCCATATCATCGGATTCTGTTGGGACTTGAATATCATTTTTCATGAGACCAATGTGAAGAGAATCGACCATGGGCTTCAGGAAGGTTGTACAGCTTGCGATGACACTGAAATTTGTGTGAATGACTGTCACTAGTGCGAAGTTGAACGATTTGTCTGTTGTAGTGGATGAACGGTGAGATTTTTGGAAGTTTATGAGGCGGAAAATGACGAGAGGAACCGTTCTGATATATATTAGCTTGGATTCATTCAAATAGAAGAAATGATGTACAAGAGGCTTGGCGTGAACGACAATGAAGCGACACGCTTGTGGGCTCTTGAGATTTGAAGATTCAAGAGAAGATAGATAGGAATGAATCCTATAATAAGCTGTGTTGCTATATCGATGGCTCCGTTTGTGATCCAAAAAGCGAGCTACCTCATGTCAGCGTGATGAGCAAAGCAAGATCTGCGGCTGTCATACTTGGTCAATGCATCTTTCCGAAGTTTGAACCCATGGATGAGGAAGAGCGCACTGGAAAATCACAACCAGCAACGCTGCAATGGTCCATGCGGCAACAAAAAGCAAGGTATATTGCACACTCTTCCGTCTTAAATTCCAGAGATCCAATCCATTTGGTCGAACCAGCTTCATTTGGAATTGTAGGCATGCAATCTTCGTCATATATATTGTAAGGATGTAGAACATCTGCGAGACGTACCCTGACTGGTCATCTTCTGTCAGCTCCGATTCTAAATCAATAATATATCTCCTTGCAGCTGTTTACTCTTTCAAATTCATCAAATTGATGTTCATCCAATTCGTTCTTGGGCTGGCCCAAGCCTGACTGAACTTGTATTGAGACTGCTATGCAGCAGCCGACAGCCATAGACTATGCACATGTCAGCGGACCAATGTCCCGAACCTCCTGTCCGTCCAAGTATGTAAGAGCCTACTGCCGCAATGATCATGAAGATATCGTCAGCCTGGAGCTTCCGAACCATTGTCCATTTCGTCGCAACCTTACTGAAAGAGAAGATGATCATAGTAACAAGAGAAATCCATGTGGCGACATTGATCAAGGGTCCGCGATGCTTTGAGTCGATTCGAGTCATCATTCGAGGCGGATGGTGTATGACGAAAACAGTCGCGAAAGCCGAAGACTCGATGAAAGATTATGGCTGACACAAATAGGCCATGTGAAGCATACACCGGCTATTCACGAGAACTCAGGTCTCAAGACTGTTCGGGGACGCGAGGTCATGAGAGAGGGTAGTCATGGTTCGGCGATCATATCAGAAGAGAAAAGCATTACTACTATGAGATTCCAGCAGCAAGTCAAGAACTGCTGCCCAGAAACGACAAAGGATGCTGTGTGCTGTTGTGCCGCAGCGTTGTAGCCATACTTGGAGGCTGTTGATTTGTGTGCCACATTCAGGCATCGGAAGCAGCCCAATTTCAGGCACCACGCCGCCTCGATGAAGAGGGAGTACGAGTGGTTGGACGAAAATTGGACGATTGTACCGGAAGAACTTCCCGAGCATTTGTAATGGACGGTGTGCATGCTCCATCCTGCGTCCATATTCTGAGAGGGTTGCGTGCATGTTTTTGGCCCGACAGTCTGGTTTAAACACTGCGAATGCAAGTGACCACCCGTGCCAACCAAGTGTTCGTTGCGGCCTCAGCTGTCTTTGCCTTAATTCGCCTTTGAGGCTCTGCTGACGAGATTGGCTAGACAAAGCTCGCCTTGGATGAAGGAGGAGCAATGATGTGAGCCATGATGTGACAGTTGCCTAGGGCTCAGACCTACTACTTTGTCGACTTGCATGCCCGACCTCGCCAACCTCACCAATCAATATGTGGAGAAAGTCCAGTCCCACTGTGCCAAACACCACGGCGATGCCCGTGGGTCATGCGTTTAGCGTTCATTGGCTCAATAGCCTAATCCGAGTACCTTTCCCTTTTCTGTAGGCGTGGTAGGGTACCATCAGGGTCCTCGGCTGTAGCATTCCTGTAGTGCTTACCCTTATGCCACTTTATCTATCACCAATCAAAGCGCATGTATCACGCAGCGTAAGAACGTTCGATTTTGTCAGGAGAGGAAAGAAACGGGAAAATACAAGACAAAGAGATAAGGAATGCGCGGGTATCCGAATCTCCGAAGGACTCACTCGCTCATGAAGCACGAGAAAGGACTTGTTCAAGGCTACAGCCAGCTTGGGGCTATAGATCTACGGTCTGAAACGACATGTAACACCAAGATATCGGGCCAATCACTTATGGGTTTTAGTATCGTTGGAAGATCCATTGCTACACTACTGAGTTTGCTGATTCGAGCGAAAACTAGGACTTGCACGCCGCAGTCGGGCTCTCATCCCTTTCCTTCTCGCAATCTTTCATATTTCAGCGGTCATTTCTACCGGCATAATCTGTCATTCCGGCTTTTTGCTTTCCTTCAAATATCTCTGGCTTCTGAGATGGAATTCGAACTCGTAGACGATGCCTCGTCGCCTAGCGCGAATCCTGGTCTCCCAAAGAAGCGCAAATTTCACAAAGACGAGGCTGTATTAGCTCGCTTTGGCAAACGACAGCAGCTACGGGTGAGTACTTCCATGTGACCGTCTCTCAAGAAGTTTGGCCACTATTTCTCCAATGATACCGACTCTAACAAACCTAGAGAGGCTTTAGACTACTACCAATTGTTGGTCTGACGAGCACCTTGATGATTACCTGGGAGGCGCTTACAGGGTCAGTGTTTTCAATCCTCCTCCTGAAGAGGAAAAGGATTCTACCAGCTAATCTCAGCGTACCACTTAGGGGTTTAATTTTCGGACTCTCAAATGGCGGCCCTGCAGGTCTCGTTTACGGTTATCTTTTTGTTTGGTGTGGTGCATCGCTTCAAGCACTTGTCATGGCTGAAATGGCCTCTATGTATGTGAATCCAAATTCTGATGCCTCAAGGCTTCACTTCTGTTTACACGAGCATGCACGTCACCGCAATCATCCTCAATGATGGTTTTCACTCTGTGGCCAAGTGTCTAAGTTCTCGCGCTCAAGACCTACTTAGGCATTCCTCTCTCCCTTGTACTAATGTTCCGATAGGATTCCGCTTGCCGGGGGCCCCTTCAATTGGGTTTCCATCTTGTCTCCTCCGTCATGCAGGAACTTTCTCAGCTACTTGGCGGGATGGATGACATTGATCTCCTGGCAAGCCTTGTGCGCTGCAGCAGCTTACGTGGCGGGTACGCTCGTGCAAGGGCTTCTCGTACTGAACTACCCAAGCTATAATTATCAGAGATGGCATGGAGCACTACTTTTATACGCGGTTGTTTTTCTTGCCTTATTCGTTAATACTTATCTTGGACGCTTTCTGCCGCAAATCGAGGCTATGATGCTTCTATTTCATATTCTAGGGTTTTTTGGAATCCTAATCCCACTCGTCTACTTGAGTCCTCATCAAAGAGCCGAATTTGTCTTTACCGACTTCCTAAATCTTGGAGATTGGAATAGCAAAGTACTAGCGTTCTTTGTTGGCCTTATTTCAGCTATGAACAGTTTTCCTGGTAAGTCGAAGAGAGCATGCTCTTAAATCGATGTACTGAGCACTCGACTTAGGCCTAGATGCTGCCGACCATATAGGTAAGTGTACCTGGTTATTTGCATATATAAGCAACCAAGGGCACGTCTTATAGGAATGTAGCGGAGGAGATACAGAATGCGCCGACAGTTATACCCTTTAGCATGGGAATCTCAACATTGCTCAATGGCACCTTCGGATTCGCTATGTTGATGGCACTACTTTTCTGCATGCCTAGTGACATACAGGGGACGCTGAATGCGGACACACTCTACCCACTCACGAGCATCTATAGTTATGCTGTAGGATCAAATGCAGGCGGGACAGCCATGGTACGTCCTCGTTGTTTCGGATTTTCTCTCTTATTCTCAATCTTGCGAAGATATGGTAGGACACGTGTGTGTCATCTTCGATTTCCCTCTGCATCTCGTCTAGCTTCTATGGCTTAGACTGACTTTAGTACTTGGAGTGCTGATTACTGTAGGCCTGTATCATTGTCATTACTGAAATATTTGCTACCATCGGCTGTCTTGCAACAAGTTCGCGAATGCTGTGGGCCTTTGCTCGCGAAGGGGGAGTTCCGTTCTCTAGATACGTGGCAAAGGTAAGCTTGTTCTGACAACTTAGGCTCTTGCTTATCAAATCAGGTCGAGAAACGTACAAGACTGCCACTCTACGCTATTGGTGTTACGACTGTTGTCAACCTTTTGCTGGCATTGATCAACATCGGTGCTTCCGTAGCCTTTGATGCTTTCACTTCCCTAATCGTCATAAGCTACTACTCCTCCTTCATTCTAGCCGCCTCGGTAATGCTGCATAAACGTCTTACAACTCCGAGCTCGGCCTTGCCATGGGGACCTTTTAAGCTCGGACGTGCAGGTGTTCCACTCACCGTTGTGGCAATCGCTTATTCCGCATTTGGTGCATTTTTCTCCGTATGGCCTACGACCGCCAAACCGGATCCACAGAGCATGAACTATTGCGTATTAGTTTACGGTGCTGTGATAATCGTGAGCCTCTTATCTTGGGTTTTGCATGGTCGTAAGTATTACAAAGGGCCGGTGCTAGTAAATTGGGATAGCAATTTGGGTCTGCAATAACAGATGGGAGAAAAGACAGAACCGTGGCAGTCATACAAGGAGTCGCGGTTATATATGTGAAGTTTGACTCACAATACAGGGCTGCGTTCCATTCCTAAAGCTCTTGACCGGGGATGCATGCAAATCAAATATACCAAACCAGTAATGCTGTCGCTTTTTCACTCTTCAGGATTCCTTGCCTAGAGCCCAAAGTCCAAAACAATAAAACAGTGTGGCCGAGAGCATAATTGTGACGACTCTGACATTGAAGTTCTACTTGATCTTGAGTAATTCGTGTTGCGAAGCCATGCTTTCATCGAAAGCAATTTTCGAAGCACGCCGTGTGATTAGCCCTATATCACTGCATCAATACTTCCAGCGCCAAATGATCTTCGGGAGAAGAGAATTACCTATAAGAAGATAGTCGCGCGTATCAGCGCTGGGAACCCAGTCAAAACTATCCAGACACAAAAACGACGAATCACAAATGCGTCCACGAACACATCCCCACAAAACCAGGAATATAGCGCAAAAGTAAAGTACCCTATCAATCCATCACGGCAGCAGAAGCGGTAGCCTGCAGACACCTCGTTCTCGCCATTGAACCACCTACCGATTGCCTGTAGAAACAGAACCATGCCAGTATCCATGAGCAGGTGTGCGTGAGACTAAGCCTTCTGAGTATAGGGGCTGAGTCCGGGATTCAAAGTCCGATTGGAAACAGTTGGGTGTATGTGAGCATGCTATTGGTCACATTGGAAGTCAAGATGGGGAATTCATAGCCTGCTTTCAATGCGTCCTTGCGTACTCGTATAGGATAGGATGGAAGAGTAGGTGACCGTTCTATGGTTTGGTGAATATATCTTGCTCTGGAGTTAGGTGAACCAATTGAGCTGTGGATCTGTGTGCGGGTTTTATGCACGCATACTCCGTACGATAGAAGGAATGGTCCAATGGTCCATCCCTATAGTTCTAAGGCTGGGTATGTAAATTTATCCGTAATATATTTCTAATATTACTAAGTATCCTAGAATTATTTAATATATCCGTAGAACCCTCTAAGTCTAACCGTCAGCAAAATCTTAACTAGCCCCCTAGCGCAGGGCAAAAGCTTGATTTAGGGAGTAGCCCTAAGCGGCCTGGGCTACCGGGGCTATGGCGCTAAAATCACGTGATTGCTGACTAAGTAGAAAGTTAAAATCTTATAATCGACAGGCCACTCGGGTAAATAACCCCGGAATCAGTTGATTAGGCCGAATTCAACGCGGGGTTACGCGCTCAAAGGGCGCGCAATGGGGTTGGTTGGTACATGCGATAGGGTGTGAGTGTATGTGACGGGGCGTGCGACAAGGCGGAGGCCTTCCGCCTTACCGTACCCACTGAGCCAACTAGGAAGCCACCTAGTAAGCCACCCCGCAAGCCACCCTGCAAGAGTGAACTTAGTGCCCGAAGATCTGATCTTTAGGGCGGCCCTAGGCGCTTAGAGCCTCGCCCCTACGGCCCCTAGGGTAAGCTTTCTCGACGAACTCTCTAGCCTAGAAGTTAATCTAGGTGAGGAGGAGCGTATTTAGCTAGCCCCTCTTAAGTATATCAAAGGGCCTAAATCGCTCAATGGAGAGACTCAATCCAGCCTTTGGCACAGCTGCTCAGCAAGCAATAGCGACGGTCAACCCTATCACTTCGCGCCATGGTCTCTGAGCGAAAGTGAGAACGCCTGCTATTCACTAAGAAAGGTTATTTTCTTGCGTAGTATTGGATGCTCGACTGCTGGGCGTATCGAAGTATGTCTCAGACTTGTATTACTGGGTCTCAACATCATATTAAGGGAGTCATGATGGCTGGGAAAGCTTTTGATAGAACGAGAGTCAAAATGATTCGGACCCGTTATAGCCGAGGGTGAATTAGGCGCTTCCGGAACTGGGAGGTCGTGCAGAGAGTTTCTTAATTGGAAGGCACGTGGTAAGGTTTGATACCCCTGCGTCATATGCTGGTACTAACCGTTCAAGGTACCGGTGTGGCCGAGAGGCAAACGTTAACGAATGAATGCACATTCGGATTCACTTGACCGTTGCCATTCATTGGCTAATTGGGGCGGGTGATGGTCATGCGATGCACGATTTCTTACAATCTCGGAGTGCGTACCAATTTCGTTCCACACGCGCTAGGCATCGAGCTGGCAATTTTGCATCGATTGAATCCCTACATAACTGCAAGAATCTCCAGATCTTCGACAGCGTAATAACGACCGATGCATATTCCAAGACCGCATGATTTGGTTGAGTCCAAGGACACCAATACCATGAGTCACTTTGAAGAAAACGATCGGGAGCCGCTTTCTCGTCGCGAGGTAGCCGAAAAGGAGCCATCTTCCAAACATCACGGAACACTAGAACATGGACCTGAAGTAGTTGAGGATTGGCACGCGTGGCTCCATGTGCTTGCTGGTTTTGTCACTTATGTCAACGTATCGTAAGTGGACGCCTAGCACCTGTTGCTCCCATCCTCCCACCAAGACTTAGCTTCCAGCTCGAGACTAACAAAGCTTCGGGCCCCTAGAGGTGCCATGAACAGCTTTGGCGTATATCAAGCCTTTTATCAATCTGACAAACTCTCATCCTCTTCGCCCTCGTCGATCTCTTGGATTGGAAGCATACAGGTTTTCATCGCAATGGGCTTGGGCATCTTCGTTGGGCCCTTATATGACCGTGGTTTCCTCCGCTCCCTGGTCGCAGCCGGCAGCTCCTTGATAGTCCTTGGGATGATGATGACGAGCATAGGTCATTTTTACTATCAGATATTCCTGGCCCAGGGTATTTGCGTGGGGTTGGGAATGGGACTTACTTATGTGCCGATTCTTGGAGAGGTCAGCCGGCATTTTACCAACAGAAGACCTATCGCCCTAGGGATTTCCTCGACGGGCGCATGCGTCGGTGGTGTTCTTTACCCAATACTGATCCGTCAGTTGATACCCAAAGTTGGATTTGGTTGGACAGTACGCGTTGTTGCCTTTGTCAATCTTGGATGTGGGATCATAGCATTCGCTATTGTCTGTCGACGACAACCGAATCGAGCCCACTCATCTCGCCGCGCTTTGGACTTGGCCGCATTCCGCGAGTTGCCGTTCTCGTTGTTCACATTGGGGATGTTCCTGGTCTTCGTGCCATACTACGTCCCGATGACCTATATTCCCGTCTTTGCACAGACCGCACTGCGAGCATCTGATGACCTGGCCGGATATATGTTGGCGATTGTGAATGCGGGATCGCTGCTCGGTCGTACCGTGCCTTACATCCTCAATTCTAGGGTGACGCCAATCCGTATCTTTTTCTTCTGGATAATAGCCGGTGCCATCTTACTTTTCGCTTGGATGGCAGTCACCAGAATCTCTGGATTCATCGTGTGGTGTGTTTTCGGGGGGATTGTCTCTGGTGCTCTTGCAACAGCACCGATTGCAGCAGTCTCCCATCCTGTTCTGACACCATCTCCAAGGGAGCTTGGTACTCGTATGGGCATGTCACTCTTAGCTTCTGCGATAGGTGATTTGGTTGGCCCCCCAATTGGGGGCGCCTTAGTAGGGGTATCAGAGGCGCATTATGCTCGTGCACAAGCTGTTTCAGGGGCAATCATGACACTTGGAGGTTTTTGCTTGTTATGGCCACTAATATCGATTAGCAAGACTACTGCTTAGATAGGTTATTAGTGAACTACAATGACTATAGACAAAATTTGATTATCCGACGTGCCTGAATGGGAGCTTGAAGAGAGGAATCACAGTATTGTATCTTCTTGCTTCTGCCTCGAGCAAATCTTGCTATAGAACGCGGATGGAACTGGATGGGAATAAAGTGAGCAAATAGGCACCCGCTATCAAGGAATGGCACTGTACTGTCTCTTGAATCCCACGCATCTCATTATTCGCCTCAAGAAGATTAATTGTACTGATTGAGCTGTTCAATACAACGCTAAGACCGAGATCTGCCAATGTAACGACCGGGTAACAAAAGTCGTGGCCGGTAGCGCAAAATACCTCAGTGATCAGATCATGTATTAATGCAGCCAAATTACTTTCATGTTACTCTAAAACTTGAAATCAATGTTTCAAATGCCTGGCGTATCTCCTGATATCCCCCCCCCTAGAATTTCAGACTCCCTTTATCGCGTCAAACAATTTGTTCGGATACCGGTCGTTACCAACCCCTTAGACGGTTCATGGGATAACCGTGAGTTCATTCACCTTGCCTTGAATTCTATAACCCATCTCTGTCCGAAGCCTGTGAAAGCCTCGAGTCAGGTTTGTCAAAGGTTCATAGCATCAAGCCGTATACCTCTTGGAGGGGCCTCAAACCCTCTCAAACTTTAGAAGAAGCCTTTGGCCCCTTGGTGTCGCTATATAGGCATCAATCTGCTCAATCCCACTAGCATCCACAACCCTCGTTCTGAAATTTGAGTATACACCCGCCACAATTAATTTAATCTCTTGCATAGCGAAGTTACTCCCCAAGCACATCCTCCCTCCACTACTAAACGCCCAAAACCAGCGCCCCATTTCCGCCCTGTGTGCTTCCGACGCGTCGAGCCAGCGAGAAGGTTTCCATGTCAATGGTGAAGGGAAGACGTGAGGGTTGCGGTGGAGGGTGTAAGCCTGTGAGCTAACGCGAACCCCAGCGGGAAGGGGTGGGGAATTGGCGAGGGTGGTAGGTTTAGAAGATGTGATGCGTGGCTGCGGGCCAGGAATAGGAGGGTGAAGGCGAAGTGTTTCCATTATGATGGCGTGTAGAAGGGAGAGAGAATCGATGGATTGGGGAGAAGGGAGAGGGTGGTCTTCCGCGTTATCGTTGGAGCTTTGCTCTTGGGGATGTGTTCTCGAGGGGTCAGAGAGTAGTGACGGGGAGAGAGTAAGTAATTCCGAGCGTAGTTGGTCTTGAATTTGAGGATGTATAGATAGCTCATACATAAGATAAGTCAGTGCTATGCCGGTTGTTTCGTTTCCGGCAACAATGTGATCCAGAAGTTCCGAGGCGGTGTTTACGTCGTGAGATGAGGGTTTGAGCGCGGACGCTCGCAAAGCGGTGAACATTTGACCGTATACGATAGGATCTGTCTCATAAGATGAGGATTGAGGCGAATCGGCAATGGATATCTTGGCCGCCTCGCATTTACTCAATGTCCAGTCCTCAATTTCTAAAGTTGCAGCTCCTCGCTCTTTGGGCACAACGTGGATACCGAGCTTATCGAAAAATGAGACGAGACCAGGAAGCTCCGCGTTCCAGAAGGCGTCTGGTTGACATGAGATTAGATATCTCTATGAAACATCGACCAAAGCCACACCGAGAGAGAAGAAAAAGTAATTAAGAAAAGATAAGGAAAATCGGCTCACAAGAATAACGGCTCTGATAGACTTCGAGCCAATGTCTCCTGGCTGCCATATCTTGGAGAAAGTTCGTGCCATTTTGAAGACCGAAGATGAAGGCCAGAATGAAGTCAATAGCGCTGGAGCAATTAATCTCAAAGACATCTAATGGCTGGTTGTTAGTAGCCACCTTGTCTAATAGAGGTAGAAGACGGCCAAAGATTATAAGCTGAGAGATTTTATGAAGTTCAGAAGAGGATTGCACAAATGATTTCGAATAAATATTAGCGAGCATGCGTTTCCGGATCGAATGGGGTTTGCTGTCAATCATAGAGAACATATTTGGTGCCCTATTTGTATATATCTCTATTAGAGAAGGACTTAAATGTAACATAAGGGTTTTTAGACCTACTCGTAGTTAACGAACAGATTAGGATACCAACTCCACTTCTCAAAGCCACCGCCGGTGCCGCCGTAGACGGTCTTGATACCATTATCTACGCAGGCGATACTGACTTCGTTCGGGCCTAATCGGACGAGCTCCCCGTGCCTTGAGTGAGCTGTATGTATGGTCCTACTCTCTCGCTCACTATATCTCTGTAGAAGGATCCAAAGTGGAGATATTGGCGACGACCAATGAGCATTGGGAACTTTTGCTAGCGGAGAGATAAACACTGGGTGAATAATGTATCTATAAGAAAGATGTACCAAAATGCAAGAAGTGATCAAAAGTGATATTGATAACATGATGGGATAGTCCTTAGCCAGATCGGCCGTGCTGCTGGGGAAGTTGTAGGAGTTGGAGGAGGGAAAAGATCAGTCTCCTCAGCCCCACCAACCCTACCATTCCATTCCATTCCATTCGGGCTTCCTTCCTCTTTCGTCTTCGCTTCGCTCACGTGGCTTCCAATGACGCTCATCTCTATGAATTCATCAAATATGCAGAGACTATTATTCACGACCACGGATATTTGTGACGTCTTCGGGCTGATGTGATCAATTATGAATTGCCCCAAGCGGTCTGGAGTCCGTTGAGGTGCGAGAATTGGCTATGATAAGGCTATTCAGGCGAGGTATGCCCGCAGGCCTAGGAGTTCGCTCACGGTCACTCACAATTCGCACCCACCCCCCCTTGTAGGCTTAGTCTTCGCCAAGCCGACTAGGTAATTAATAGCGCATGGTCTCACCCACGCCGTCCGGAGCGGCCCCTGGAACCGCCCCTAAAGCTCACCACAGAGCGCTAGGGCACCCCTAGATTAACCCCAAAGCACACCGATAAGAGCAACAGCAACGGTATCACACTACTTTTGCGTCGGTGGATTACTACATCGGCTCTCCCTACTGTGGATTATGGATGGTCGAAGGGTCGTACTGTGGCATAGGTGCTTTGAGGGTGGGAAGGAGGGTGTACCCTTGAAAATTGCAGCGGGACGCTTCACTGAGCCAACTCTAGCGCCGGTCTCACACCGCCGCTTTTTGGCGCGACAGCCATGTCAAGCGTCAGCCTCGATGTCCGAAGACATCTACTGCATGGCCACAACCCAATAAAGCAACCGCATACTGCACTCTGGAGCCTGATGAGTGCAAAATTGCTCAGCGACAGCCCGAGATCGCAGGCCCATACATTGTCCGAATACCACCGATCGCTCGAGATTCGACTGATGATGTCTCAGTAGAAGAGTAAGGTGATGTCTATGATACGAAAAGCCGGTACCACAGTTCGGCCGTCGATTATTAGGTCTGTAGCGATGCCACTTAGAACCTTCTCAATTGGCATCGAGGGCTCGAAGGGAGCTGGCGCAAGGTCTTCCGTACGCGTTAATATGTATTCAACCTCCGGGCACGAGGGTGCGTCTTGTAACACTAGATGAGGTAGCCTTTAAAGGACATGATTGAACGGGACCTGAGTAGTTTCAAGTGGTCTTTGCGTATAATGTCACAGTATCTGGATGACAAGCAAATGAAGTCAGCCTCAGCGGTTACAAATGAAAGTGCAGCTGGGGTAGCGTAGAAGTCGAGGCGTACCTTTCCAATCTTTGTAGCGTCATCTCTTGAGCCGCAACGGTGGCATCTGCTAGGTCTCGTTGTGCCTTCTCTAGGCCTAACTTATTCAGCTCTTGCTTCAACTCCAGTAGATCTGCACCAGAAGCCACCTGTTCGCAGACGCTCTCGTCCATTGAGACGTGGCCTGTCTCAGGGTACGCGTCATGAAATGCAGAGGCGCTCATTGTAATCACAGGAAATCGAGGTTGCGAACGATATTTAAGTTACGGGAAAGTGCCTGCGAGGTAATAGAGGAAGCGCACAGCTGGAGAGAAGGCTAGACATAGAGAAAGGAAGAAAGGGAGTAAAAAGGACCAGGAGGCATTCAATAGGCCCGGTGCTATCGTGGACCATAGCACGGCCTCGCTCTGGGGCACCATAGTCGAGGTCCGGTAAGGATAGAAACATTGCAAGGATTAGAGCATCTAGCCAGAAGTGAAGGGCGGCGAGCGGCAGGGTAGCTAGATATGGCACTGAACGGATTTGTCGTATTCTGCATATCCTTGGCACTGAATATTAAAATCCCCCCCCCCTAAATTTATATATAAATCTATATAATACTTAGCTATTAATATTATATTAATCTATAATATCCTAGTTTATTATAATTAAGGTTATATATATTTATTATTTATTAGCCCTCCCTCTTAAGTAATATTTTATTATTTAATCTTAATTTATAATTAATTTATTATTAAAGAGTTATTTAATTCTTATTAGAGGCTTAATATTATTATTAATAAAGTCTATTATTATAGAATTATAATAGAGAGATAAGAGTAATAATTATAAATATATAAATTTATCTCTTTTATAAGATAATAATTAAGACCTTATTAATAAATTTATATTATTATAAAGAAAGTTTTATTAAAATATTAAAAATAATATTCATAAATATATTAAGATAAATCAATAATATTTTTAAAAAAAGAGTAAGATATTATTATCTCTTAACTTGTAATATCTTATTTATTAAAGGAGGAATAACTTAATTATTATATAATATAATTAATTAGGCCTTAAAGTAAATAATTATATATATAATAATAAGCTTTTATACTTAATATAAGAATAAAATAATTATTTTTCTTAAATAAATTAATATTTAAGGAATAAACTAGCTAATAAGATATAAGATATACTCTTATTAATAATCCTTTATAATAAAGTAAGGATATAAGATAAAGTAATATATTAAGTATATTAATAATATATATAATTAATAAATATTTACTTTATATTAATATTTATAAAAGATACTTTAAAATAAATAATTTCTTCTTATAAATCTTAAATAAATTATTATTATATTATAATTCTTATCTCTAATCAAAGAATATTGTTTATTTAAATAATTTAAGAGTTTACTTCAACCCTTAAATAAGAGATATAATAAAGGTAAGAAGATATATTATTAAATTTCTTTTACCTTATTTATTAAATTATAACCTTATTAAGCTTAAATTAAATGATCTAAGGTATAAATATAGTATTATTAATAATATTTATAATATATTTTCTTAAAAGACTTTAATAATTTCCTAAGATTTATTATTAAGGAAAGTAAATATAATTATTTTATAATAAAGTATTTTAAATATATTAATAATAGGTATTAATTTAAGAGAGATTATAAAGCTTTTTAATAAGAACTTAAGATATAATTATTAAAAGTTAGAAAAGAACCTATCTAATAAGCTCTTATTATATATAATTATAAGAATAAAATAGCTTAAAAAGGAAAGTTCTTAATATTTATTTTATATATTAAATAAAAGTTTCTCTAGGTATAAAAAGTTAAAAAAGGTATTTAATAATAATAAGCTTTAAATATAATAATATTATAATTATAAATATCTTATAAATACTTAAAAGTAAATAATTAATATATAAATATTCTTATTAGATAATTTCATATTATTTAAAATAATTATAATATTATAATATTATTATTATTTAACTCTTTTATTAACTTTAATTTTTTAAGGCCTATTTCTACTTAAGATTAAAATATTAATAAACTATTAAAATATTATAAAAAGTTAATTATATATCTTTTAAAAAATATATTTAATTATTTAATTAAGGTTAATATCCCTTCTAATCTTATACTTTTATTATATACCTTAAATAAAGCCTTTTAAGCTCCTTTAGCCCTTATTATTATAATACTTTTAAATAGCTTAATATTTATTATAATAAATCTTCTTAAAGTCTTTTAAATCCTTCTTAAATCCTACTATTAATTTATATAATAAATTAAGTATTATTATATATCTATAAAGGTTTATAAATATATTACTTATAACCCTTAAATACTTAATATATTATAATTATCCTATAATAATTATTTATACCTTATTTAATATAATTCTTATTAAGTTTAAGATTATCCTTATTTTCTTTTAATATTAATAATCTTTTATAATTTACTCTTACTCTAGCTTTAATATATTAATTAGATTTAATATTAAGGCTAATAATATAAGTTACCTAAATAATTAGAATAAATTAAATATAATGATTAATATAAAGATAGGAGGAGGAGTAATAAGTTAATCTTAATAAGGTAAAAGAGGGAGCTAATATTAATAAAGAATAAATAAGGTAAAGGAGGTAAAGGTTAATAATATTATTATTAATTTAATTATTATTAATATTATATTAATTAGAATATTTATTATATTATACTTATGTTTATTATCTTATTTATAATTTTTATTATATTATACTTATTTTTATTATCTTATTTATAATTTTTATTATCTTATTTTATTATATTCTTCTTCTCTTTATACTTCTTATACTTTAATAAGTACTTATACTATATACTTACTTTACCTTAATTTTTAATAAAGAATTAATATATTAAATTAAATAATCAATTATAGAAGGTATTATTAATTAAGTTAATAATAGCCTAGGCTTATACCTCTTATTATTCAATATTAAAGGTATAATACTTATTATTAAATATAATAAAGTAGAAGCTATTAAGATAATTATAATAATACTTATTTCTATAATACTATTTTATATAAAACTTTTAAAGAGGTTATTAATTACTTTATTTCTATTATAATAATCTATCTTTATTTCTTCTTATTAAATTATTTATATTTAATAATAAGTAAGTAAACTTTAAATAATATTAACTTAAGTAATAATTCTCTTAAGAATTAAGATAACTTAATTAAGAATAAGGATATTAATAATAATAATTTTAACTTTTAATCTTTTATTAATATATTTCCTTTATTCTTATTTTAAGATAGGCTTTACCTTTTAATTCTACTCCTTTATAAATAGGTTAATTAAGGTAATATATTAATAAGAGCTCTTAAAATAGGTAAATTTAATTTTAGTAATAATTATAATTACCTCCTCCTTTATATAATAAAGAGTAGTTTAATTATAAATGATATTTATTATTTTATATATATTAAAAGTATTTTATAATTATTTAACCTCTCTAATTCCTTTATATTATTTAGATTTAAAATAAATACTTTTAATATTAATAATAATTCTTAATATAACTTTTATAAAGTATTAATAAGAGCGCTCTTATTAAGCCTTATAATTAATCTCCTCTTATAAACATTTTATATTATTTAAGTTTAAATTAAAGTTATTAACTTTTTTATTTTTAATTAAATCCTTTTTTATTTTTTTATATTATAATATTTTAATTAATTAATATATAATCTTAAATAGGAATACCTTATAATAAGCTTTAAATAAGATATATTACTCCTAACTTAAAGAAAAGATTTAAATAATTTAAAGGTCTTATATTAATATTATAATAATAAGTTATATTATTATTATTAAAATCTTTATTATTATAAGAAATCTTTATTTTATTATAAGTATCTTATTAATCTTTTACTTATTATTACTCCTTAAACTATTTTTATACTTCTTAATTAATATTTATATCTTTATTAAAGCTTAATTACTTTTATTAATATTATTAATATTAATATTATTTCTTTTTTTAGCTTACTTACTATTATTATACTATTATATTAATTATAACCTTTATAATAATAATAATAATTATTATATTTATAATAAGTCTATTAACTTCCTTCTTAATAATATAATAAGATTATAAGATATTCTTAGTAATATATAATAATAAATAAGAGTTAATAAGGAGGGATAAGTTAATAATAAAGGGCGGAGGCCCTAACTTAAGTAATTTAATAAAATAGGTATAATATAGGACTTAAGATATATTATAAAAGTATATATAACCTTAATTATAATAAATTAGGATATTATAAGTTAATATAATATTAATAATTAAGTATTATATAGATTTATATATAAATTTAGGGGGGGGAAATTTCAATGTTTAGTGCCAAGGATGTGCAAGAGTCCTGAATATGACAAATGCACATACTACGCGGCTGAATGATCGACTACACACGACCGCCTACGCACGCACGGCACGGTGGCACGTTTCCTTGACAATTTCTCTACCCATGCCGTGGCCATAAGCTCTCAGCTTGCTGTAAGCTGCACTAGGGTCACGCTCTTGATTCATTATCATTAGCATGCGGTAAGGCTGGCGGGCAGCCACCACTGGTCAACCCTCAACTGCAGCCTCGTCCAAAGCCACTGACCATCACATATCTCACACAGCCACAGTTGCTCTTTCTAGGCATCGGTCAAATGGGAGACCCAGGTCACCATTAAACCCACAATTCGGGTCGCTTGACGACCAACTGCTTGCGATGTCTCTTCCGGACAGTAGGTGTGTGGACAACATGTTGGGTCTCTACCCTGATCCTGTAGCAATCTGACCTTTCTGTAGTATCTTCGCCTCGAAGCCCTTCACATTCATCGTCGAAGGAAAGCCACTATACGTCCACGCAGCCCTGGTCGCCGATTGCTCCGAACCTCTCAATCGTATGATCAATGGCCATCTATCAGAAGCACAACAAGGGTTCGCGGTTCTCGATGAGGTGGATGAAGAGACTTTTCTACGCTTCCTTCGCTGGACATATACTGGCGACTACCCAGCCCGCGAACACACAATCATAGAGTCTGAGGAAGCAAAGGAGGAACTAGCGCAGGATCCAATCCCCAACGATGAGTGGGGATCTTGGGGCATTCCTAAGAAGGACAAGAAAAAGAAGAAGAAGACGACGGAGCCAGCCGTCAAAGGGTTTCTAAGAGAGTCCTTCGTAAGTCAGCGACGGAACACGGGACTATCGCCCTTCTCCGTCCCCGCTGCCCGAGCCAACAAGGGACCTGAGGAAGACTACACAGAGGTATTCCTTGGCCATGCTCGCATATATGTGATTTCTGAGAAATACGACATTGCAGCCTTAAGGAAGTTGGCCCTTCAGAAACTACAACACCAGCTCGCAATTCACACCTTGTACATTGAACGTGTTGGGGAAATCACTGCTCTACTGAAATACGTCTACGCGAACACCATGGCACCTATCACATCTATCCGCGAGGAAGACGGTATCCGTGCAATGTTGGCTCACTATATCGGTGTAGAAATGGCGAACCTCGTCAAGGATGGGGAAATAAAGAACCTTATGCTAGAGGATGCGGACCTACTAGGGGACTTCTTGAAGATGTTTGCTCTAAAAATCAACTGAGCACAAACATCACCATATTGACGTCTGTGCCTGAGCCCCACAGTTCAGTTGGTAGTATGCGCATTACTGCTCGGATCCGCTCACGTGCGATGAAGAACGTTTGGCGATAGTTATCTTGGATACTGATGCCGAATCTGGTACTAAATGCGTACTCCGACCTCGACTTAGTGCAAAGCATGTGTGCCCGGCCGCGGCTTAGAACAAGGCAAGTGTCTCATGACGGACCATGTCGTTGGGGCACTCGCGCATTTGAGGATATGCTCACCGAACACTCCAGCGTTCATGACGTAAAAACCCCTTCGAGCAGCGTTATGCCCTCCCTTCTGGTGCGTTAGAGAACGATAGTAGCAGACCGGGGATATTGACACCTATCACTCCAACTCTTACCCCTCTCGCGTCTCACCAGATCCAACAATTGCTATTCGACCTTGCTAAAAAGTTGGAACTTATTACCCATCGCTCGCTGTCGCGTCCACGACCAACGACATTCACAAATAGCTGGTTGCAAGTCGCTGATAAGAAGCAGGGAATGAAGTTAGCAGAGAAGATTCAACATGCTGTTATTGAAAATATCAGATGAGAAAAATATGCATCTAGATTCGAGTCCACTTTCGTATCAAGTCTAGAGACGGGGTTTCAGACATGCCGACAATGCCATTAGTCGGGCAATCAAGTCAAAGTTGTAACGATGTTGTATGTGGTAAAAGAATACTGCGGATTTAGGTCGTTGACTATCCAATTACGTGCAATTATCCACAACCATATACATGTGCCATTCGAAAATTGCCTCTAGTAGAACCAAGCACATGAACTTACTACCTACGGCCGTAGATGTTTTTGAGACGATAGATAGGACGGGACCACCTTCATGCGAATTCCGCATACACTCATCTGGTAGCGCTAGCATAGTTCCGTCCCGTCCGTTGTAGATTCTCCCTCCAACGAAGCCAGGACCGATCGCGACGTATTGGATACCGATGGCAACCATGGCGAGTTTCTTGAAGCCCATATCCAAACCACACTGAGGTGATATTCGTCGCTCAGTATCCTAGTCAGCTACCTCCAAAATGATATGTCCAACGTATAGACGGTCGTCCATGAATAATGTCTCAGTAGCCGCCAATGAAGTCGCTCCATCTGCGTACTTCAGGCGGTATGCCCTTCGGTCTTGGTAATTTCGCGCTCATACATTGCGCAGTGAGTAGAGCCGTCTACCATGTAAGTCAGCCAGGGCAAATTCCCAAACCACGAGGTAGATTGCATTGATTGCATCCATACCTTTGGCTCCATAAACAACGGCACACCGAAGTCGACACTGCATGTTTCACAATGCGTTAGCTCCGATTGGGCAGTTGAAGGGAGTACTTACGCATTCCTACGCATCACGTAGTTTTCATCCAGGAGGCTTTCAGCTCTTTTCAAGGCTAAGTTGAAAACGCCTCTGATGTCGTACTTCTGGAACACCTCCCTCAACGCCCTCTTATCTTGCTTGGGAAACTCGATGACGTCTACTGAGACATTGGTCTTGGCTGTGGACTCCAAATAGTGCTTCACGTCAACGCTGGCAGCGAAGAACTTGTATCCCAGCGGGCTGAGGCAGTCAACGATCGCTGGTAGCTCGGTCATAGTAATGTCTCCACCAAAGAGCAGGCCTTCACCCGGCTCTGGCATGCGGAAATTCATAGTCGATTGTAACGATGTCCAGTAGGCCTCCTTCAAGTCTTTACCGAAGCAACCCATTTCTCCAGTACTGGACATCTCAACGCCGAGGAATGGGTCGGCGCCAGCCAGCCTGGTCCACGAGAACTGCGGCACCTTTGTCGCAACGTAGTTTCTCTTAATCGCCATAAGATCTGTTGGCTCAGGCACGTTTTCTCCAACGAGAGCCTTTGTAGCACTACATGATATCACGGTCAGCATTCCCTCACAAGGCCAAATTTTGATTTATAAGGCATAGCTTAGGAGTACACCCTGATGAGACATGCCCTCGGCGCGCAACAAGGTAAGAATAGAAGAAGAATTCAAAGGGAAATTGATAGCTTACACATCAATAAAGTTCGTACCTATGACTCTACAGTCAGCATCATTCTTGAAAGACGACAAGGGATATTCGAGGATGCAGTTAGGAAATGGTAAGTTCAGGTGATGAATTATCACCCTTGACTCATCAGGGTCAAGTTGGAGTGATATGGGAAGGGCTGTGGAATTTCTGCTCACCGAGCACCTTAGAGACAAACGGGAACGATCGCGAAGCACGAAGGTTGCATTCGATGACTTTCAAAAGAGGTTCATCACCATCTGACGTCGCTTTTATTATCTGCACTTGATAACTGTTAATTGAGGCCCTTGGATAGGATATAAGGATATTAATACTGTTGAATGGACCGGTGATGCTCCATGCCTTCGCCACCTTCTCTGCTATTTCCTTAACGCGAGCCATAACGCTCTCATCAAGGGTGACTGGTGGCAGGATGAGCGTAGCGTCGCCGGAGTGGACTCCTGCTGCCTCGACGTGCTCGCTAACAGCGTGTATCAAGAGCTTGCCAGCAGATGCTACAGCATCGACATCAATCTCTTGGGCGTTCTCAATCATCTTGGTGATAACGACAGGATGATCAGGCGAAACGGACGAGGCGCTGAGGAGTTTGTCCTTGAGCTCGGCATGGCTATAAATGACGCTCATGGCTGCTCCAGACCTAATTAACGTTCTCACAGTCAGTGACTGCCTGTTCGTGAGAATTTCTGTGTCTAATGACGTGATTGAAGATTATATACTCCCAAGGCGTGTCTCGAAACTCTGGATTTGGCATAGATCTGAAACTTGGGCTTGTGAACACCTACAGGACGTAGCTAGGGCGCACCAGTACAGGGTACGATACCTCGTCGGCAAATTTCTCGGCTTCCGTAACAGAGGTGAGTTCCTTCCATGCAGGCTGTACGGTTTAGTTGTCAGCCTTTGATTCGACTAGGTGGAAAAAGTCCGTCAGGAGCAAACTTAAGGTTGAGTTCTTCATAACATGTCTCAAGACTCGTGAGCGAAATCGGGATGGGGACGAAGTGGACGAAAAGGACAACGAACCTGATCCACACCAATATCGTCGAGAATCTGTGAAAATTTGTGGCGATCTATTCCAACGTTAGTACTACAAGTATCCTGTACATATGTTGTAAGGTTACAATTAGTACTAACCTTCGGCTTTGTCTATGTCCTGGTGAATAGATTAGCCATATACTATTCCGCAATAAAGGGAGAGTGTATTTACCAGGGGATCAGTGCCCAACACGCGTGCTTTGCCAGCCTGGAGCCGCAAGGCGATATTCTGACAAAGCCTCGGGTCAGCATTGCCTTTCCGAGAAAGATTTGAGGTACAGCAGAAATGCAGAGTGTTGTGAAGGTCTTCGATGCCCTTGGTGACATATCTTGCAACCCAATGAGCGGGAAACCTTGCTTTGAAAAGACGTACCTGGGGCAACTGGCCACCAACGCTGACGACAACGCCACTGGCTTGCTCCAATTCATATATGTCCATCTACAATGCATTTGAGATTAGCATTCCTCTTTCAAGTAGAGATCTGTATTCAGAAGTATGTCTAGGAAGTGGAAAGACCCCTGAATGTGGCTCAAGACCGAGGATAAGCTCCAGAAGGGGGATTGATTGAGTGGAAAGGATACTAACCACACGCTCGTAGCTGAGCTCCTCAAAGTACAGCTTATCTGCGGTATCAAAATCGGTAGAGTATGTTTCCGGGTTGTAATTGATCATGACTGTCTTCTTTCCCATTTGCTTTAATGAAAGCGTAGCATTTACAGCACCCCAGTCGAATTCAACACTGCTCCCAATGCGGTAGACCCCGCTTCCCAGAATGATGGTACCGTGGTCGTCAAACGTAACATCGTGAGAAGATGCATTGTATGTGGTGTAGAGATAATTGGTGTCCTAAAATCGCGATTAGATCATTCAGCACCCGATGGCGCTTGAATGAGGTACACGTACAGCAGGGAATTCGGCGGCCAGGGTATCGATCTTCTTAACGAAAGGCTTGATACCAAAGCCTTTTCTCCGAGATCTGACCTCTTCCTCCGTGCTGCCAACGCACTGGGCAATTTGCTTGTCAGCAAAGCCCATTTTCTTAGCTTGCTGTATCAGCTCCCTTCTCAACCCAAAAAGACTGCCGATGTCCTCCATCTCATGCTGTAAATCGGCAATACCTTGCAGCTTGTATAGAAACCACTGTGAAACGTCAATGTATTATCCAGGACCAATGACCTTGGTACAAACCTTATCGATCCTTGTTAGCTCATGGATTCGGTCAATGGTGTATCCCTGCAAGATTGCTTGGTTGACGGCAAGCCATCGCCGGTCTGTCGGATTTCTCAAGACCTCATCTAGATCTTCAAAGTGATCGCCTTGACTATATGAGTTCGGGATCAGCTTTTGATTAAAATGGGTAGGAACAATGCAATGGGTAGGAACAATGCAATGGGCCATCATTTCAAGGGAAGAAATTCCTCGAGACATGTCTCCGGACTAATAAGTAAGTCTAATTGAGAGAAGGATCGAACGGAAAACGTCACTTACAAGCCAACATACTTGGGGTCGACTTGCCGAATTGCTGTAGTAGGTTTTCAGTGAGCTGTGTTGCTGAACATGAATGGAGCCGCCCTGCACCTACCCTTTTGGAAGGCCTCCTCAAAGGTCCGTCCTATGGCCATGACCTCCCCAACACTTTTCATAGAACTTCCAATATCTCGTTTGACATGTTGAAACTTGCTGAGATCCCATCTGGGCATTTTCACCACGATATAATCCAAGCTAGGTTCAAAGTTCGCCGTCGTGGTCTTGGTTACAGCATTGGGGAGATCCGGGAGACAGTGGCCAAGTCCTATCTTTGCTGCGGTGTATGCCAGGGGGTATCCAGTAGCCTTAGAGGCAAGAGCAGAGGACCTCGAGAGACGGGCATTGACCTCGATAACACAGTAGTCTAGCCCGTCTGGCTGTAATGCGTACTGAACATTGCACTCTCCAACCACGCCCAAATGGCGAATTATCTTGATTGCAGCAGTCCGCAACATGTGATATTCTTCGTCACTTAGTGTCTGGCTTGGTGCAACGACTATACTGTCACCTACAGTAATGGAGAGTGAGCTTTGCAATTTGAAGAGAGCATCTGAATTGAGAATGGGCGATAGCGAGCAGACTGCAGGAAAGGATTAGGTGAATATAGAAACGTACCGGTATGCGTCCCTAGAGGATCAAAATTTTCCATGTTGCATACGGTAATGCAGTTGTTCTCTTTATCACGAACGACCTCATACTCCAGTTCCTTCCACCCTTTGAGTGACTTTTCTACCAGAATCTGCGGAGAGAGAGACAGGGATCTCGAGGAGAGATTTCTTAACTCTTCAGCATCATTCGCGAAACCAGACCCCAGACCCCCTAGGGCGTATGCTGATCGGACGATGATTGGGTACTTGATTTGCTCTGCTGCCGCTAAAGCTTCATCGGTAGTACTACATGCGATTGACTCTGCAATAGGAATGTCAATTTCCCTCAAAGCTTTCGCGAAAAGGTCTCGATCCTCGCTCGTTCTCAAGGTCTGAATACTTGTTCCTAGCACCTGGACATTATACCGCTCGAAAACACCCATCTCCTCGAGCTTGACGCCCAGATTGAGCGCGGTCTGGCCACCAAACGTAAGGAGGATCCCATCAGGTCGCTCCTTCTCAATCACAAAAGTGACATATTCAGGGGATACAGGAAGATAGTAGACTTCATCGGCGAGCTTGTGGTCCGTCTGTATGGTTGCAATCTGATGATGGCCGTCAGTAATTGCATTTTCGAGATGGTTTTCTAAGTCTAAGGACATGAATGAACAGTATCTACTCCAAAAACACATCACGAGACACAGATTATGGAATGGAAGGGGTCTTTGGGGCTCGAGAGCACCTACGTTGGGATTGATGAGGATCGATTTGACCTTTTGTTCTTTCAGGGCCTTTAAAGCCTGTGAACCTACACCATGCCGAAAGAAGGTGTCAGCTGTGGCCTGAATCTTTTTTGATTCGTTTGGTTGGGGAAGAGCAGTGTGTATCTCTAACATTGTCCGCCTAGCACGCACCTGAATAGTCAAATTCACCTGCCTGACTGATGGTGACGCTCACGGTCAGCAAATGCTTATCCAGTTTTTGTGGGATGTCATAGAGGAGTAATAGCTCCAAAGACATGTTTCGAGACCCAGACTGAAGTACAAACATAAGAAATAATGGGCTGGAGGCCACCTACCCAATGGATAAGCCTCCACTACCAATCACAAGGACCTTCTTGACGTCCACAAGGTTCTTCCTATTCCCATCGGTGGCACGATTTTGCATGTACGTATAAGCACTAGGGGCCTGTTGCCCTATGTTACGTTGGTGTGCCGAAGTACTGAGTGGATGTCTTGCTTCATGTTGGAAAGGCTTGCGGGTCTGGAACGAGGAGGGTACCGAGGAAGAGGTCCTGACAAATAGACGTCGAGCTGAGGAAGCTCTCGAGCAGGAGCTACATTCCGAGAGCACCGATGGAAGTCTCGTGAGTGGGCGGCAGACAGCCATCTTGAGTTGAGAGCGCTGGTCGCAGGGCACTGGGGCAATGCTCCGTAGGTGCTCAAGCTTGGGACTCAATGCATTGTCGCGACGAGTGTCTGCCCAATCTTTTTTGTAGCACTGTTACATGGTGAGAAAGATTCCAAGAAAGGAAAAAGAGCAATTGAGTGAGTGGGGACAGCCGTTCTTTTTTTCCCCGAAAAAGTGGTACACGGAGTTAGTTGCAGCCAAATGTAAACTCCGATGACTCATGGTAATAAATGTGAGTCCCCAAAAGCCATACTTCCATCTAAGTGGTCTGGCATCTGCGTTCATCTTGTCTATGCGAATTTACCTCTACGTCAAGACAAGCGTCGGAGCGTTATCCAGTCTTGCTCGGAATTCGATTTGATTTGGATGGGTATTGCAGTTTAGATACAACCAAGCTTCGATCAATAATAATTCGATTTTGGAGCAAAGAACCACGTGTGGTCACAAAACCGATCGTCACTGGCAAGCTTTGCGTTGACCAACGCCATGATTCGGAAGGAGCAATGAGCCTGGCGTGGATCTCCAAATTATGCTACGGAGTCGCAACATGAAAAACATGGTCCAGAGTTGAAGATGATCAGGGCATCTCGTATGGAGCCCACAATGAAACCGCAGTGACTGCCAAAGCAGCTGTGTCTCCGAGCTCGCTTCAAGAAGCCCTTCCGTCTGGGGCCCACGTCCTTGACCACTCCAGCATCAAACTGGCTAACACGCTACCAACAGTTTCCGGCCGATAACTGTCCCCTGCGGGTATCTACTTCTACGGCCGTACCTCCAACAGCTCTTTAGTGCTGTCATTCCTCAAGCAACAACCACTCTCTTCAACAGACCTCCCATGATGCAAAGCGGCCCAACACCATTCCCAACAACATTGATGCAGGGTACAAAGACGGTGAAGCCTTGATGATTCTGATACGCATTGGGGAGATTCGGAGCGCAGGAGGTAGCGAAGATCGTCACGAGGATGGGGGTTGAAGCCTGCACACAGAGCATACAGAGCATATAGCGTGCGGTCGGTGGGGCATGACGGACAAGCACATGCACGATACTATGGTTTCGCTGGTGGTCATGTTGTCTCATGGCTTCAACTCTGGCGCTGGGGCGTTGACCCTGCGTGGAGGATGACAGCGAGATAATGTACGGCCTCAAGCACAGCCTTTCATTTTCGTGGTCAATTGCGTTGGGGCCGGCGTCCCTTGCTTTATATGTTTGATTGGAAGAAGGGCCGTCGTGCCGGCAGCACCCAGGAAAATGTTAACCAAATATTGTTTCCCTAGCTTCAGGGCCGCCACCAATCCAAAGCGTTGTATAAAAAGTCTTCCCGGGACTAATGCATGGCACAAGGCGGCAAGTCAGCCGCGGAGCATGCCCACCAACCGCTCTCGAGGGAGCGCCGTCGCTGACTGTTCAACATTCCCCCGGGTCCCCACAATTGACACCGCCTTTTCCTCTATTATGTCGCGATTCGCTTGTGGACGTTTGGGAAGACTGGAGCCGAATGGGGGAGGCGAAACAGGCTGTGCTGTATCATGCATGTATTTCAGCTAATGTGTCACTTGCGGAAGCCAAGTCAATGCTCCGCATGTTGAGCACGTCCTGCTCCACATACTCGAAGCTTCTTACGAACAACGGATACCCTCTCTTCTCTTGCCTTTGCCATCATACATCTCTTAAGCCTGTGACTGCTTCATGCTACCCCGTTGGATCCGATGCTCCGCCTGCCAAGAAATCTCCAACTCCTTCAATCTGTGCCTCCGCGAGGCACACGACACCACGAAGACTAATATTCAGCAATGACCTCACCTCGTCCCTCCTATCATCATCGTCCCTCTCATAGCAAAAGGGACAACCGGTATGGCCCATGATATCTATTACAGTTGACGGCACTAATCCTCGTTCAGGTCATACGAGGAGAAGGAAAATGTGTCACAACACCATCTCCCAGTACAAGATCAATACCCTCGTCCAAGGCACCCGAAGTCACCAACGAGAGTCCGTCAACCATACACTTTCAATTGCGGCCGGAAAAGATGGCCTCCCTCCCCCAAGGTAGAAGAAGTGAAATGCGAGGAGGAAATCCCGATGCGGGGCAAGATTGGCCAGGATCCCATGATCATTGATGTTTCATATTCTACCAGTTACGACTCGGGAAGCACTTATTCACGGGACTCGAACTACAGCTCTGAACCTGAAACACCTTCTGCCTCCGAAAGTGACAATCCGGATCGACGATATATATGGAAGCCGAAGCCGGACGTCCCAATTTCCCAGGCACACAATGCCGCAAACAATACAACGCCTACACAACGCGAGGGTACAGTGAGCATTTCGGATAGGGATCGAGGAAGGAAGGTAATGCATAAGCTAAATACAGATCTGGTCCAGAACAAGTCTACCGGAGCTTTCTCACCCTTGTTAGAGCGCGCGCGTTCTCCATATGCGTCGGGGCCTCAAGATAGAAAGCCGAAGCCAGATCGCTTCTCTGGAGAGTACTTGTTGTCTCCTGATATGATGAGCCCACAAAGGGCTTATGCCAACAGCCCCCGCAGCCAATCGCAGTACTTCCGCCGACCTGCGGAATCCCATACTAGTGGCAGACCAGCCCAAGGCAAAGACGGGCCTCGGCAGCCTGTGCGCCCATCAATGGAAAACCAACGGTCCCACTCACACTACGTTCCCCGGCCAGTAGAAGTTCACAACCGTGAAAGGGAAATTGAGGGCAGGGACAGTCCCAGGGTCTCTGTGCGACCCCCAATGGAGCGGCGTTGTTCTGAACTGCCTTACCCAAACTCTCCACCAGCTACCGAGAGAGCAACCCGGGACAGGAGCACTCACAGACGGGCTGAACGCCCGTCAATGGATGAGCGGCCTTACCCAGTCACTCCTCCATCGGCTGGCAAATTCCGGCCGCGATCCCGGCGTCCGGGCGGGTCGCAGCCCAACTCTGACAGTGATCATGGTAAGACTGGGGGAGAATCTGGCGGAGCATCCTCACAGAATCCGCCTCTACATCAGACTACGAATTTCCAGGACCACAACAGGAGACAATTCAGCTCAGAGCTACCTGCATCGCATCCGCGCCGCGCTGTGCCCTCATTGGACAATGTCGGCGCACCTGTGAATCTTTCATCACTCGTCAGCGGTGCAGCTATCCATCAAACCTTGGCTGCCATGCTCAACGGAGACCACACTCCGGAAAGAAAGGCTTCTCCTCGGCCATCTCCCCGGCCTTCCCCAGGTGTCTCTCCCTTGGCTTCTCCACGCGGTTCCCCAAAGACATCTCCATATTCCTCACCTCCTAGGACCCCACTTTCTGAATCACACTACCATCGAGCGAATCCTATCACTGGTCTCAAGAAGGACTCACCAATTTCGAGACCATCATCTCCCTTATCTTCGCGGTCATCGACATGGACAATGGAACCGGACCAAACCCCATCCGACGGTGACCATAACAGAAGGTCTCGACCTGCTCCTCTCAAATCAAGGCGAACGGCCCCGTTGCCAGGCCACAAGATTGAGGAGCCTGAAGAATCGGAGCTCTCTACCCCCGGTGTAGTTGTGCGATCGCCATCCCCAGCTAGGCATGTGAAACCATTGTTTCCGCAATCAGTTGAACCTCAGCACTCTAGGATTGAACCTCCTGCCCTGCCCACAGCACCGTGTCAGCCAACTACTTTGAGGCCGACGGGCTTTTCTGGACGTCCCCGATCGGTATCAAGTGCTGACGTCCGCCCGAAGCTGAGCTTAAATCCGTCTGACTCATCGTCCTCGCCCCGCTCTGGATCAAGGGCGCGTTCTCCTAGTGTTGTATCGCCCGGGGACAGATACAAGCCTCCCAATTTGGAGCCAATCCTACCTGCAAACTCAAGCTTTCCGCACCCTGACACGGCGTCGTCCACTACGAGATCGAGATCAAGATCCAGGTCTTACGTCCCTGAATCCTCTCAGGCTGATCTCACGCCACTTGCTACTACTCTTGATGCTCCAGCACCTGCCTCAAGATCCAGGTCGATCATCCCTACCCCTGGATCTGTCGATCGTAGATCACAGTCTTCGGCTCCCAAGCCCTTGATACCCGCCTCACCAACCATGCAGCCATCAATTTTACCCCCGTGTCCACGACCACATTCGGTCACTGGCTACGGTGACTGGTATACATTGAATCAGAACACGGCATTTACCATCTGCCCTACCTGTCGTGACAATGTCTTCGGCTCCTACCATCAACACTACTTGCAGCCTCGTTCCGTATCTTTGTCCTGGAAGACCCTCTGCGATCTCAACAACCCATGGATCCGCCTGGCATGTCTACTACGCGGGCCTGACGTCAAGCTCTTATCCGCCTTGTCCGAGGTAACCACAAAAGAGCGAGCGTGTCCCGGAGATGAACTTGCTCCCAGGGATTGGTACCGTCTCGAGGATCCTGACAACGGCAAGCATATTTCCGGCGTAAATGTATGTCCCCATTGTGTGCATAGCCTGGAAGTTCTCTTTCCATCCTGGCGAGACGTGTTCTACAGAGCACACTCTTCTCACCATCACGATATCAAAGAGCGCTTCTGCAGCCTGCGCAGTAGTGGCATTCGGTTTGGTGATTACCTTGATATGATCGTCGAATCTTCCCGAGAAGCTGAAAGTAGGAGGAAACCACCAAATACCAAGCCTGTCTGCGATCTGGCCAAACAATTGGCTGCAACCGATGATTGTCCTCGAGACAAGATGAACGCCAGGAAAGCATGGCATGTCCATCCCCACCTTCCCGAATTTACCATTTGCCAAGATTGCTACGAGACTGTCGTCTATCCATTAGTCAAGACTGGATCCCCACTTGCAGCCAAGATCGACAAGAAACCGCAGCAATTTCCGAATCCTGATGTCAAATGCTGCTGCAATTTGTACTCTCCCAGGATGCGAAAGGTTTTCCGAGAAGCGTGTGAGGACGATGACTATGAGCATTTGAGGCACACGGTGCTAAGAAGACACATGTTGCAACAAGATCTGCTAGAGACTTTGGGGGAGCAGGAACAACACCCGAGAGACGATGAGATTACGGACAGACTCCAAGAACTCGTTGCCAAGTGGAAGGACAAGGAGTGATGATGGCTTTCCCGTTAGGTGCAGTCGTGAAGAGGTAAAGATAGAATCTTGGAAAGCCAGAGATAGAATGTCGTGGTGAGATGGTTTCCGGCGACGGAAGAAAATTTGATGATTCGTGGTGTTTGGACATTCACGATAATGAGTTATGATAGTGATGATGATGATAGCATGATAATACAAAAGTCCGTTTTCCGTCATGTGGCCTAATTGGTTGGTACTCGCTGCTTATGAGCCAGACCTTGAGGTGACATGAGCCAATGCGTCCACTACAACATATCACATCACGACCGTGCAACGTCCACAACTCTGACCTCTGTGAACACCATTTTGACCCTTGAATCATATACCATCACAAATCGACGGGCCTTGCTACGGACACCTTCAACAATACATTCGACCACTACAGTGAACGACTCTTCTACTTTGAGCCTTTTGACTCATTACATGGTCTCAACACCATCTCCATTTCTACAGCCTCATTGAGTTCATTAGTGGACTAGGTGGGTATAGTGGGAGTAAGGACTTCGTAGGAGCCGGCAGAGTGGATTGTGTGCTGGAAAGGTTGGTATAGGAGCAAGACAATCATGGAGGACGTGGCCTTTGGCGTCGTGCAGAGATGCAGTCGGGGTATGCTGCAGACAGCGGCCCCAAATTCTCATTCACAGTCTTGTTCACTACTCTTGGAAAGCCATCGATCAGGCTGCTTCCATAAAAGTCGGAGGGAAGGTTCAAGAGCAGACTCGCTTTTTCGTTGATGGTGTGGCGTAGTGAGAACAGATTTTGGCGGAGGATGATGGGGATGGTTATGATGCGTGAGGACGAAAAGTTGTTGGAGGATTCGGAGTAGAATATGTGATATACTTGATGGTGCTATGAGAGCATATTAGTATTCTGGTGCCTATGAGCGGAAATGATTCCCAAGGATTTCCTATAGAAAATGGGGCATTTTGTTTCGAATGCTTTGTCTGACATTCAGCCTGCTTAGCTTACGTCAACATTGAAATATGTTTGGCTGGTAAGCCTCATTTCACGGGGGAGGGGATGGAGGTTGATTGAACGATCCTTCGATGCTTATATGGTGGCTGTGCAGGATGCGTCGTGACCTATCATTAGCCGCCCACCCATTTCACGCTCAACGCAGATAGTGTTTTAGGTTTCTATGCTAGATAGCGGCAAAGACGTGGCTTTGGTGTTTGGACTGAGATGAGGGACTGTATCAACATTAGCTCAGCCTACTAGCCGCAGTCCATGTGCTAATTAGGCAACGAGCACTCCTACACGGTGGATGAACATACCAAGCATCCCATCTGTGTCGCTTCAGTATGCATCTACCAGCGCTCCTATGTTGTCATTCCATCTTTCAGTCTAGCGCCATGTCGCTCCCTAGCAACGCTCAAATATCGCTCCAGACTATTCCGTCTTTCGACGAAACGGCTATTCCCGGTGACTCCCCCTGCCACTATGTTGGTGACCCGAGCGATGATCTTCTTTCCATCGCGTCCCTGGATCTCGAGCCAAATCCACCAGTCGAGTATGTTCCCACTTCGCGAAATCTCTGCTTCCTTGAATTATAGACTTATGAATTACCTCACACCAGCTACCTTACCGTGCGCCTTAAAGGCAACCTCACCTCTGACATCGGTCCCAGACCTGTTCTGAAATTAACGGCGGCCTTGAACGGAACCATCGGACCCAGCTACGAGAGCGAGATATGCTTCTCTAAGCTCCAGATCAAGCAGAATGGGACGAGCGTGTGTCCGCCCAAGAAGGGACAAGCGGAAATGACGTATGATGTTATCATCGCCTATCCCTATATGAAGAAAGGGGACTACACAGTTCGTGTGCAGATGGATGCGACCGATGGCGCGAGGATGACTGATTTTGAAGGGACAGTGTGGATTGGTGGGGAGGCTGATGATGGCGACGGAGGTTGGGTGTGAATGCAAGAGGTGATGAAGGAAAGGGTGATGTGTATGCCGGCGCGGTCTGGATCCATGCTGAAATTTGGGACGCGGTAGCTGATGACAAAGACAGCTAGAGAGTATAATGTTTTGAAGTCAACGCGTGCCTGGAGAAGTCCGAAAAAATTGATTCAAAATGGCTTTGACATCCTACTCTGGTTTCAACCACGGATGCTGGAGAAGCTCCGTGGCAGATTTTCTCTTCTCAGGTACCCACTGAAGCATACACCGCAGAAAATCAAGAAAAGTCTTCAGATGAGCTTCCCCTTCTAATCTGTCTTCGAGTCGGACTGGGCAAATGGTTTCGCCCTTCCATTCGCCTGCAGACCTTGTCAACAGTACTTCACTCGCCATATCATGGAAGGCTGACCTTGCTCGTCGAAATAATCTTGGCTTACTTCACTACGCTCCAAGAATTCTGCAGGTGGTGGGCCCAGATATGTAATCATCAGGGCGAGGCTGTCTTCTTCGTTGTCACTTCCAAACAGGTGTTCTGCGAAAAGGAGCTCCCAGATCTGAAATGGATTAGCAAGAATAATATTCGTACCGCCCACAAAGATCGCAAACCATGACACCCAGATTCCAAATATCCACACTAGATGTCCATTTCATCCTAAGAATAACTTCCGGTGCCCGGTAAGGGACTGCTTGAATCAGTCCCTCATAGTGGGTCTTGTTGAAAACAGCCGATCCAAAATCAGCGAGTATGGGGTAGTGGAAGCCGTCTCCCGAATCGAAAGCTTGGGATGTGTAGATGGTAAGCTGGTCATTGATGCGTTTCCGGGAACTCGGTTGATTCCGCTCGGCATCAGCGAAACTGGCAAGTATAGCAGTCTCCTCATCTGGAAGAGTGGTCTGAATGTTGTCGAGCTTGATATCTGAACAAGACTCCTCACTAAGCCAAATCTTTGATATTTTACCGAATGCTCACCTGTATGTAACACACCGCAAGTGTGTAGATAGTCCACTGCTGTTAAAAGATACGTTGCTATCCACCTCACGGTATCCATATCAAGTGTCATACCCTTCTGACGCTTGACATATTCTAATAGGCTCTGTCCCAGAGGGTCGTAGACGAGGCAATGATGGTAGCCATCTGGAACTCTGATCTCAAAGGAGTCTTTCGGCCTTCTCACACAGTACCGACCATCATGGTCTGATTCCAACTTTCCCAAGTAGTTCAATACTTCTACCTCCCTATCCTCATTTTGACGGTAGATACCGACCTTGAGAGTCTTGTGAGAGTTGTCCCTGCGCACAGTTGATACATATTGTAGGCTACACTTTTCGGGTACATGCACCTCTTGTCATGGCAGAGCCAAACGGTGGAGCTGCCTCCAAATCCTAATTTCACTGCAACCTCGTATCTTTTGTGGAAAGTTTGCCCAATATGAACGGGGTAATATCGCAGAGCTTCATAATGGTATATTGTTTCCTCTTCGATCCGCTGCACACTAGCGATGGCGGACTGTGACATTGCATGCGGTCTTTTTATTAGAAGCTTTCGGCACGCAGATCTTAAAATGCTCATCGTTCAATACTTTTATTGAGGACCAGCCTTAGATATGCGCAGCAGATGTACACAGTTCGATGCTGCCGAGTATACAGGTCCAGAACAAGCAGAAATTCTCTCCCCCTTAACACGGTGAATGCCTTGTCGATCGATGCATTAGGCTGTGACCAGAGGTATTGCCTCCTTTCATACTACGGGACAGAGATGAATGTCTTATATGCGGAGTTGTTGTAAATACAGTATTCGCGTCTACTGGGGGACGCGCGCTAGATAAATGACACGCTTGACGAACATTGGCCGAATAGCCACATTCTCTTCTGTCCTGCAGCCAATGTATGTCGAATCGAAAGTGCAATGGGCAATAAGCTCTACCTCAGTCGACAACATTCATAACCTCCCAGATTCGCGATGGCCGACCCACCACCACCGCCCAACAACCAACTTCCCCCATGCACGGCTCTAGAGCAAGAAGTCCTGGAAGAATACACTACTCTCCTCTCAAATCTAGACAAAGTACGCGTCGCTATTGCTATCCCATATACAGCCTCAGAGCCTGACTGTTTCTAGCTCTCAGCCGCTCTCTCTGCCCTTGCCGAGCGACCTACAGCAGAAGTTCTCGATGGCCTACGCATGCTGGAGAGGAAAACGAGTCTGGTGTGTACGCTGTTGAAGGCGAGTGTGTATAGCATTGTGTTGCAGCAGCAGATTTATGGTGGAGAGGGGGATGGGGAGGGGTCTTGATGCGGTGGATTCAGAGGAGAGTTGCGAGACGTGAATGGGTGGTAGAAACCTGGCATGAGGATGCATTGGTGGAGACTGGCGTTGGAAGATTGCCATGGATGATACCCCAGTCAGAACACAGCTGAGTTGAAAGACCAGTGCGCACGCTTTCTATGAAGCGTTGCACCTGGTCGCGATGGATGGACGTGAAAGAAATGTGCCATACGCTAAACAGCGTCTGGAACGCCTAGTAATGCTGCCATATGTACACGGCCTTACGATATAATGCTACACATTCCCGCAATAGTACACCTTCCGTACGTCCACAAGCTTTTTTCCCAGTCCTCTTGCTACCTCATCGGGCAATCTTTGACTCATTAGAGCCTGAAACGTCGCTTTGATGGTATTCATAGGATTTCGTGATCGAGTGACACGGGCAGCTAGATCTGAAATCCCAACACAACGGCACATCTCGAATATCTTGTCCTGACATCGAATGCCAAATCCTATGATATTTGTCAGTATGGGCTCATCGCGTTTGTAACGTTACACGTACCTGGCGGCCTTGTCATAAGCTCCAACTCTACAGCTCCGATCTTCACCTTGACGTCTCCGAATATCGTCCGATCCTCATATCTCGGTATCGGCTGCACATTCCGAACAGCATTGAAATGCGCCTGCCTTCTCGCATCTTCCGGCTCAGTAGACTTCCCCTCGCCAATCCCCAGCAATCCCCTCCCATTTCCAGCGACGGTCAGGAAATACATACTCTGTATCTTCCCCAACCGCGTTTGATTCACAACCCTGTGCACCACTAGGTTCTTCACACGCAGTTTCCGGATTGCATCAAAAGTAAAACCAGTCTGCCGCATCAGTCTCTTCATTGCGGGATCAATATCCGCTTCTCCCACCTTCGCGGCACCCGGCTGCTTGAGTCCATCAAGACCCTTGGGTATGCTTGGAGCCAACGAGCTTCGCGGATTCCGCTCTGCCTCCTCTTTTCCCACTGTCAACCTCAGATTGTCCCTGAATTTCATATAATCTAGCCTTGTTGCCTTTTCGGGCATATCCTGCACAAACTTTGCGAAGTCCTCCGCGATCTCATCCTCAGTCTTGAACCGTAGCTTAGGATCATAATTCCCTTTTGGCGCTTTGACGGCTTTGTCAATGACTGGGTGGATTGTGGCGAAATCATCTATGTAATCGAAGGCGAAGGGGTCTTCTCGTAGTGTGGCTTGCTTGGCTAGGTCTCGAGGGTCGACGGCTGCTTCTCCGGCTTCGAGCGCTGCGAGTTGAGCAGGTGTGTAGAATTCTTTTAATTTTGCTTTATCCTCGTCTGAGTAGGACTTGAAGGCTTTAGCCGTGACAGCTGCTTTTCGTAGCTTTCTTCGCGGCCTTCTTGATGGTAGAGTTGGATAGTCTGGGCGCTGTAGTACAGGTTTCGAAGTGTGCAGGTTTCGCCGCAGGGATGGTCGACTAGGGGCGGTACATCTTGAGAGAAGGCAGCGCAAGGGATTAGATTTGTTCATGCTGGTCAGCAAAGCCTCGAAGCCCTTCTCCGCCGCTCTCAAAGTCTCAATGCTCTCAGCAATAGATTCAGGACTAGGTACAAATTAGGAAAATACGCGCGCTCTCCGCGCGTTTGACTATTCTAAAATGGACACTTTGCCGACTCCCACGGCATTTCTCCAAGGACTTTGTTATGTTGCAAGCAATGCTATGTGGAGATCGAAAAGCAATCTGACGATTTTCATTGCGCTACTTCCCAGATCTAGCAGATATTTGAGGCACAACAATGGCTTGGCAGCGATGACAGCCAAGCGATATCACCAGAACAAACCGACGAAGCGGCAGAAAACCGCCTCGAAACGTGCCAAAGATGGATCCAATGAAGAGGTCCTGCTGGTTGATGTCCAATCTTTGCTATCTAGATCCGGAACATCTCGGCAAGATGATAATCAGGGAACAGAAGATGGCGGAAAGTCAGATCCGAGTCTGAATTACTCCCCACTAGAGAGATTTTCAGAGCTCGAGGTACGGATATTAGAACTATCGTCTACTGGCGATGGTCTTGGCCTTTCATCTACATCAGATCATGTCTATGTTGTACCTTTTACCGTTCCTGGCGACCTCGTACAGGCCAAGGTTGTCAATTATTTTCCTCAAGCACAATACACCTTAACAGATTTTATTCGAGTGATCGAACCAGCACCTCAGCGGGATGATGCGCTCGTCAGATGTCCGTACTTCGCCAAATGTGCAGGTTGCCAATTTCAGATGCTGCCTTACGAGGCTCACTTACAGCACAAGAAGACCATCGTAGAAAAAGCCTTCCGTAACTTTTCGTCACTGACGCCGGAAGTCATACCTGCCGTTGGCGACACCATGGGATCGCCGCTACAGTATGGATACAGGACCAAGCTAACACCACACTTTGACGGCCCACCAGGAAGCATGAACGGAAAAGCAAAACGTGATGGGTCTCAACGGAAAGGATTTGCGGAAGTGCCTCCCATTGGATTCATGCTGAAGGGTACCCGCAAGACAATCGACATTGAAGATTGTCCCATTGGTACTGATGCAGTAAGGGAGGGGATTAAGGCCGAGAGAAAGAAGATTGCGGAAGAAATTTCCAAATACACGAGAGGCGCAACTATTCTGCTTCGAGAGACCACGGTGAGGAAGCCGAGACACAACACAAATATTATCGCGCCTTCCTCTACAGTATCCGAGGTACACGATGAGAAGGCCACAAAAGGATCTATAACGCCTTCGAATCCGACAAATGAGACGACAATACTCAAAGACCAGACCGAGATCGACGGCGTTCCGGATGATCCTGTACCCTACCTTGAAGAGAAGACGTACATCACAGATCAAAGGGCGATCTCGACTGAGTTTATTGACGGTTTTGAATTTAGAAACACAGCGGGCGCCTTCTTTCAGAACAACAACTCCATCCTTCCCAGGTTCACGGCTTACATCCGGGACCACGTAGTACGACCTTCGAAGAGTATCGAGACGCGGCCCATCAAATATCTCATCGATGCCTACTGCGGTTCAGGTCTATTCACCATAACTCTTTCGTCCCTCTTTGCATCATCGATGGGCATCGACATAGCGGGTGCTTCCATAGTGTCCGCCAGAGAAAACGCCACCGCCAATAAGATATCCAACGCTTCATTCATGACAGCGGATGCATCAAAGCTCTTTCAAGAAGTGACGTACCCGCCAAAGGAGACAGCCGTGATCATCGATCCGCCACGGAAAGGCTGCGATGATGCATTTTTGCAGCAATTATTGAATTTCGGCCCTCAAAGAGTCGTGTATGTCAGCTGCAATGTTCACACTCAAGCTAGGGATGTCGGGGTTTTGGTAGAAGGGGTTGGGGATTGTAGGTACGAGATTGAGAGTCTGCAGGGCTTTGACTTCTTCCCTCAGACGGGCCACGTCGAGGGTGTCGCCGTTCTTTCTCGTTCTAGGTGATCGAGGTCTCTTCTTCGGAAAACCACAGTCGAGACATAAGTAGAAAAGTTTAGCAAAAGGATTCAAGAGCCCAAGACTTGCTGCTCTATTATGGATGGTGAGTTTCACTAGCTTTTCAGTCGTTGTGTTCTTGTGGTGTCAAATCGGGACTTCTCGCATTTTTCCTTGATGATACATGCAATCATCTCAACCCATATCAAAATACACAACCGATCGAAGAATCCCCCAAATGTATCCCCATCAACCTCAACAACCCCCCTTTCCCATCCCCAACCCCAACCCCCTAAGTCCACGCAATCGGCTTCGGCGGAAACCACGTCTTGATAAAACTCGGATCATGATCCCCCTCCACATCCATCCCCATCAAAAACAAATCCCCACACTTATCCTCACAAACATCCTCCACCCTCTCCCCCCTCACCTCCGGTCCCCACGTATATATACCCTCATAATCAAAATCCCTCCTGTGCCCATGGAAAGTCATCCACCGCGCCCCCCTAACAGCCCAATCCACACACAACCTCTGTCCATCTTCCTCCTCGAACATACAATACGTAAGCCCCTTATCGCGTCCCACACCATGATAATCCGACCCGGTGGCCATAGACCAGCAATGATTATCCCCCGTGAGCGCCTGTGCGGGGCCGCAGATATGATGCATGCTGTATGTTTTGTTGTGAAAATGGGAATGGTAGTCCCAGCGGACGAAGGAGGCGACTTGGTTGTATTTTCCTAGGGAGGGGGAGGAGGAGCAGAGGCAGGTTGTGCTGGTTATGGAGTCGAGGTTGGCGCGGAACCAGTCTGGAGAGTATTGGGTGTGGTAGTAGGACCATTCTGCGTCGTGTACGGGACCGGGGTAGTTTGTGCTGTAGTTTGGGTCTGGGGTGGAGGGATTGAGGGGGGTGTGGATTGAGAGGTTGGAGGGTGTGGTGGAGGTTTGGAGGATGGTTGTGAGGGGGAGGGCGGAGGTGAGGGTGGTTAGGAGAGGGAAGAGGAGGTGGTTTGTGGGTAGATGCATGGTTATCGAGATGGTTAAAGAGATGGCCAAATTGTGAGGTGTGCGTCCACTTAAAGTAGAGATTTTGCAAGTATTGCAAGAGTATGTGTGAAGGATAGAAGACAGCATAGATGGCAGGCGGGACGAGAACTTATATAGAACTTTCCTAGAAGAAAAGAGCAATATGAAGGAATAATGGACCAATATTCAAAGCCAGCCTTGGCAATAGTGGAGAATGGGCTCTCCTGACTTTTGAAGGTGGAGACATGTTGAGCCATACCGTAAAGCTAGAAAAGCTTGAGCAACGGTCGTATCTTCGTAAACTCTTTTTCTCCTACATGGAATATGTACAGCGACGTCGCGAGAATATAGACACTCTTCCGTTAGCTTGTAATCTCAATCTTCGCCTTGTAATGCAATGCTTCATATCCAGTTATACCTCAACGCCATGCTAATGCTTTCGCAAAACCCATTTCACGAACGCCACCATTCTTGCCGGTCAATGTTCGCTTGCTCGCAGCTTCAAGGAACGTTCGAAAAGGATCCTATCCAGGCTATGGGCTAAACGGCTCGGGTGGTCGTTCGTCCAGCTCACTCCGTGGACACGGATGAGGGAAATGCTCTGATATTGGCCTTGAGCATCTGTGATCTAAGGGGCGAGACGTGTGAGATGAGATGTCTGATTAAGTCTGGCAAGGTTTTCAGACGGTAACTCCTCCAGCGCACTTGGTGAGGGCAAGTGAGAAGTTTGCTCTGGTATGGGCATCAATGGCGTGTCATGTGTGACATGAGACGTGTAATCGTCGAATGATGACGATGTCTCGGGTACCGCAGCCTTGGGCGACACGTCGTCCTGCTCATTCTCAGACAAAGGGTGAGAAGAACGGTCCATTGTAGTCGCTGATGATCTGTGAGGTATAAGGCATGACCTACGCTCATCGTCTGATGATAATGACCCAGGCTCTGCAACAAATCTTCCAAGATCCAGCGCAGTGAACGGCGAAGGCTCGTAATATATTCGGCCTTCTTGGTCTTCCCGTTCAAGTTTCGCATTTCCGAAGGTCTTGTACTTTTCAAAAAAGTTGCGGCTGCTGAACTGTTTGTTGCTCATAAGTCTATTAGGAAGTTCATATCTATAGTCGTCGTACTCCTTGTTGTTCATCTTCTGGATGTCTGTTTTGTTGGATTGCTTGACCTTCTTAGCTAGGTCATGCACCATTCCGAGCCTGACATTGACATTAGAATCATGCGGCTCTGCCGGCGTATAGATGACAAGTCTAGTCTTCTGCCATTCCTCATTCACGGGCGAGGGATCCTGGTATGAACACTTGCTCTCGGCCATGCTTCTTCTGCTGTACTTTTCGACCCAAGAAACGGGGGCCGAGTCAATCGGGTCTGCTAAAACAACTCTGGCTGTGGGCCTCTCCTCATTCTTCTTCTTTATATCAATGGTTATTCGGTTTCTGACATGCTTCTCCACCCAGGACATAGATGGCGATTCTGATGTGAGTTGGTCAATTGTACCACTTTCGGGTGTCTCGGCGTCCTTGCACGGTGAACCCAAGTTCCGAGGTTTGACGTAGTCTGAGAGCGGAAGCATTGATGCTGGAAGCGTACCTGCATTAACGCCATCCTGAACAAGTTGTTCAAACGCGACATGCTGACCACATGCTTGACAGAGACACAACATCCATGCAAAGGCTCTTGAATTTGCTTGATCGGAGATTGCTGTGATTTGGTGCCAAACAGAGACGCCAGCATCCCAGTCACACCTGCGATAGCAAGATTTGAGAATCGCTATCAGTAGATCAAGGCTGACCTTCCATCCTTCGCTGATCATGTCACGGTAGTATTGGATTGCGCTTTGGGGTCCAAAAAAGCGAAGTGCGCCTGCTATCAAGGCCTCATACACTTCCCCATTCATGCGTGCCTTTTCGGCAATTTTCTTCTTGCCTTTCCCATTCATGAAAGTGTGATATCGTTGGCTTGTAATTGACCCTACCTCCGTACTGGGATGTGCTAGAGCCAGCCCCTCGAGGTGTCCTTCCATGCGCAAGACATACTCCATAAAATGAGTCCCCCTGTCTGTTATAGTGAAATAACGGAGCACGGTTGAATGGGTCAGCTCGTTTGGCCGAATGTGTGATTCGCGCATGGAAGTCAATACCGCTCGGAACATTTTGTAATAGTCGAGGTGGCAAAAGCGCACAAGGAGCATATTGTACGTATGAACATTTGGGGGCGTTTCACAAGTAAGCAAGTTGTAACCGATTTTCGAGATAGAAGTAGAAATATTGCATTGCTCAGGGTCCAGTAGACGTTTCAGTGAATAGTTTACTTCAAGGGCTTCCTTATTACCATAAGGGTTGTTCTCTCGAAATCTGGGGAGTGACGGTGACTCAAAGTCTCTGAAGTATGGAGAATTCGCATCTGTAATGTTTTCTGGACCACCCACAAGTAGTGAGAATATATGAGCATCAATTTGAGCAAGTCGGTCTTCGAAGGACTGTCCTTGCATCATAGATCGTGGCTGCTCGCTCTTTTGGGCAGGGTCCGAGAGATCGATGAACTCCTTTGAAGTGTTTGTCTCGGGGGAAACTGTCACATTCACTCGGGCTGTGATGTCCGCCGGGACTTCCACCTGGACAGTGGGCTCGTTCAACGGACGATGCTCTATGACGTGTGACGGCACTTGTACAGGCGCCTCAGTCTTATTCTCTGCTGGCTGAGGGGAGTCGCAAGAGTAGAAGAGCAGCTTGAGCACGAGCTTCGCAATTGACCACTCTAATGTTTTTGTCTTCTTTGCAGAGAGATGGTGTTTGGATTTCGCATCAACCAAGGCCGCACAATTAGGTCCCCCATAGAAACGAAGCAGCAGCCGCTCGTCCGTCAATAGCTTGTGTAATTCTGCATCAGACAGGCTCCGAAGTAAAGCCAATGATGGACCCTTCCAATCCTGGAAGCCAGCAGCAGCCCTTTCAATATCTTGTTGAGCAGCCCATTTGAAGACATTGGTCCAGGAGTCAACACGGCTGTATGGCCATAATTGGCGCCAGGAGCCTTTGATAATCCGCTTAATATGCTGACGGAACTCGTCTCTATCACCTGCCTCAAGATCTTTTACCAGCGCGTCTTCCTCAGCCTGAGATATCGATGCTAGCCGCGCTTGCTGTTCTTCTTCGGTCGCCTGCACCTGCGCCCTGACTTCGGCAATGACCCTCTCCCATTGTCTACTCCTTTGGTCTTTCTTCCTCGAGTCAGCCAGGGCGGCCGTGGCGGCAAGTGAGGAGGCGAAGACGGTATAGACATCGCCCCGGCGAACCCCTCGTCTGGCGGTGGCTGTAGTTGTTCGTCTCGCTGTGGCGGTTGTGACTGAAATGCAGGTCGGACAATTGCATAAGCATCGTACTTGAGCGGCTCTTGACCATACAGTCTGCATGGCAGCCTTGCCGCTCAACGCCGGTGCTGGCAGAAGTTATTCATGATGAGCAGCATCGAGCTCTGTCGGCAAATCTCCGAAATCTCCGGCAGAACCAATGCCAAGCCTTCTGGTCCTCCGTGGAAACCGAGCAGTCAAGCAGTCTCTCTGGCTGTCAACTGTTCAGGTCTATTGTGGCAGTCGGATGAGATAGAGTACAAGCTATGTTGGCGCTCGCCTTGACGGCAGATTTGACAGGGTGATGACTACATCAAGACGTTGCTGCCAACGTCGTTGACCCTTTCTTAGAGTCACCGAACTACTTCCTCTTGATACGCCTGACGAGCCTTACTTCTACACTTTCAAAGTCCAATGTACATCCTGCAGAGAGGTGCACCCTAACTGGGTGAGCTTGAGTCGCTACGTATGTATTGATGTCGTTTGGCTCAAGCGCAGTCGTGCTAACAAGCCTCAAGGAGACCAACGAAGTCTCTGGAAGCAAAGGAGAAGCCAACTTTGTATGGCGATGCAAGTCTTGCAAAGTTCGCTTTCACGAAGCCTGAGCTAGCACAATGTCACTGACCGACTGTCAGCGAGAGTCAACAGCATCGATCAAAAATACGCCGCTAGTCTATGCTCAGGCCTCTCCGCCACGAACGCAGAACATCGTCGAGATCGACTGTCGAGGACTAGAATTCATAGAGTTCAAAGCTGATGTACGTCCTCAAATGTCGCAGCAGATGTCATGGTATTGATTGCGCATTAGGGTGAGTGGATGGCCAAAGGTCTGGAATCGCCAACCAAGTTTTCTGGTATTGATCTGCAGGAGGGAGAATGGTTCGACTACGATGAGAAGGCAGGAGAGGAAGTCAGTATCAAAGATGTGAAATGGGAAATCAGACGAGCATGAGCCACTTCCCGCAGCGTAGCACGATCATTCGATGGATTCTTATGAATCGGCTTGAAGCAGTCCACTTTGGCCCAATTCCGTGGGTGCAGCAATGGTATAAATGTAGAGCAGAATGTCGGGTCCAGATGCACTCCAGTAGTTTGGACTATGAAGAGATTGTAAGGCCTCGTCTGGAGGCTGTCCTGATGACCAGCCCTGTATAGATAGCAAGTGAGGGGAATTGCGCTCGTGTTGGATTCTGCGTATTCCTGGAAAGATTCCAATGGTGACCGCGGCAGGACACTATGGTGCAGAGAAACGCCTTACAAAGTAGTGATACTCACAAAAGCTGGCACGTTCTGTAAGTGGCAGGAAGGACTCCTTGTCTTTCCAGGTGGCCAGATACTGCAGTAGCATTCCACGTAGACCGTTTGCAAGACAACCTTCATTTCCTTCGTCACAGCATCCCTAAGTTGCATCGTTTCCATTACAGTGCCAACCTTGCATCCATCTATTCTTTCATTACAAGGAGACGTCCCCATTACATGGTACGCTGTCCGCTGGTCGTTCAGCATTGACCCTCCTTCAATACTTCAACCCGTCTCTTCATCCTTCCAGATACTTCGTCTCAACCTTGTCTACAAGGAGCCCGCAGAAATCATCGGTCCCTAAAGATACCTCTAGCGGCCAGCTGCACTGCCACACAAACTTTACTTCTTTGCTTCACTGCCAACACTCTACAACAACCATTTCAGTATCCGAGTGAAAGCGAGATTCTTGTCTCTCATCTTAACACAGCATAACGATCGAGTGACAACTCTCCTCAGCCATTGGGAGCACAAGAAGGGAAACATTCCACGCCTCTTCGGTCAACAGCTTGGGTGGGACGCTCTTCTCTGCTGAGCCAGAAAACGTGGCTCCTTCACTATTCAGCTGGATCAGAAAACGCTTGCGGACTCCCGAGATGAATCATTCATCTCATTCGTCGCCAGCAGAGAGCTCTCTGAGCTTGACTGACGCTCAAGTTGATGGCCCAATAGACCTTGCCTTGCCTGACATGCCAAAACGACGCCGTCTTGGCGGAGACGTGTGTGCAATATTTGTTCATGCAGGAGCAGGGTATCACAGCCTGCAGAACGAGAAGGTTCATCTGACCGCCTGTGAGGAGTGAGTTCTTCGGGGATAGTGCCAGTCCACACAAGCTGAGGCTGCCATGATAACATGTTGCCGTCTTTATCGAGAGTGCTGACAGTCTTCTAGTGCTGCAAGATCGGCCATGACATTCTTGAACAACGGTGCCACTGCTGTCGACGCCGTTGAGGTTGCCATCAAAGTACTCGAAGATAAGGAGATCACCAATGCAGGCTTTGGGAGTAATCTCGCCCTGGATGGTACCGTCGAATGTGATGCCACCATTGTCGACCACTACGGTCGCAGTGGTGCTGTCGGTGCTGTTGGCTGTATGTTTCTCTACACTCATGTTATCTACGAGTCTTATGATAAGATGCTGATCCTTGAAAGGCATACGCAACCCTATACACCTTGCACGACTTGTATTAGAGCATTCCACCAAGCCGCTATCCCTCCGCCGAGTTCCTCCAAACTTACTGGTTGGTCCTGGCGCAACAGAATTTGCGTCTGAAGTTGGCATGCCCATCGTCCTTCCCGACTTTCTTGTCTCTACGGCTGCTGGCGAACGATACGCCAGATGGAAACTGGACCTGAACAAAGCGCGGAATACTGAATACAGTGACAGTGATCGGGAGTCAGATGCACCGGCCTCCAGGAGCGACGAACATATAGCACATACGCGCGATACGCAAAACCCAGATATGACTAGCGTCTGGAACGAAAGTCAACCATTTTCGCCGCGAGTAGCTGCCACCAACCCGAACCAGCCAGAAGCTTATAATGAGACTGAGAGAAAGCGTCAGTTCTGGTCATCCAATGAGCCTGGCAACGACGGCCAGCACTCAATGAAATTTCGCGACGACGACGAAGATAGCGGGATCGATGATAGTCTGTATTCCTTCCAGCCAAGGCACAGAGGCCGCACTATTCTGGACAACTCCAGTTGGGATTCCGACGTCCTCACGCTATCTGAATATGGCGGGTGTAAGCTTCCGGGCCCATTGATACAACCTCCTCCTACCAGGGTTGTCACACCCTCTTCGTACGAAGATACAAGACTGAGTGGACACGCGGTACAAATCGAGGCAATCGCTAAAAAGGCTACAAGGCAAGATGAGATCACTGACACCGTTGGGGCCATCGCAGTAGATTGCTTTGGAAATATTGCCGCTGCTTCGTCTTCCGGAGGCATCGGGATGAAGCACAAAGGTCGCGTCGGTCCCGCTGCATTAGTCGGCATTGGAACTGCCGTCATACCTTTTGAAGTCGAAGACTGTGCAAAGACCAGCGTCGCCACTGTGACAAGCGGCACTGGGGAACACATAGCAACTACAATGGCTGCTAGCACATGCGCTAATCATCTCTATGCTTCCACTAGGAGGACCAATAAAGGTCGCTTAGAAACTACTCATGACGACAATGTGATCAAAGCTTTTGTAGAAGCAGATTTTATGGGTATCTTCTCTCACAGTCCAGCCTTTTGGAATAGTTAATGACTCGTTGTTCAGGACATCCGAGTGTCAAGAACAGTCATTCTGCTGGTGCGATCGGTATCCTCGGTGTCAAAAAAACGACGGATGGTGTAGCCTTATATTTCGCGCACAACACTGACTCTTTTGTAAGCAAGAGCTTCGCCTCTGAACAATCTCCTAAGGCCAAAGACTAACAAGGCACAGGCTGTAGCATCAATGGCTACAGATGACCGGGAGCCCAGATCAGTCATGTCTCGTGGTAAAGGTGATGGTCACGTAGTACATGGTGCTCGCATGGTGAAGCATCGTCGATGGAGCTCTCCCCATCGTGGGACCTGGCCTGCGAATCCAGCCGATAGTCGCGAATCCGAGCCAGATCGCCAACCATCCTCCAAACGGCAAAGGAGACCTCGAACGGTAAAAGAGAAGGTCGAGAAGCCCGCAAAGTTGCACGTGATGCCAGACTCAGCCATCAAAGGGTGACTTGCGAGGATAAAGCTGTTATCGGATGACCCTGGCACGGCCTTATAATTTCAAGCTCAACCATAGCGAGCATCGACTAGAATGGAGTCGAGGATGGATGAAAGGCGTGTTTGATACCCCTAGAGGCATTTAAATTGCTTATTCCCTCACTCTCTTATTTCATGTGTGCCAAAGCCAATGCATGGCCATTCAAAGACCAGCCATGCGTTTCATGATGATGTGTTCTGATTCATGTGTACCTCTTCACGCTACCTCTTTTCCCTTTCCATTGATCCCATCTCTCCGCTTTTTCTTCTTCCTAGCCACCACAATAGGTTTCCCTCCGTAACTTCCAAGCTGTAAATGGGTACTACATATCGGACAGATAGCTCCTTCTGGTGGCGAGCAGAATACTAGACGATCAAAGTCAATAAGCGGTGCACCATCTGACCACATCGAAGCTGGAAAAGCAAAAAGGCTACCTACTAGCCAAACAAACACTGCAAACGAACCCAACATCCACCACCCTCCGATGGCAGAAGCACGCCGCCCGGAAATCCACATAGCTCGCCGTCGGCGCCACAAAAAATCTCCTACTCGCCTGATCCGGCAAGAACGCCATCATCAGATACTGCAGCAGCCCGCGCGGATGATCCAGCTTGATATACGTCCCGTGCGTCGCGTCGTTGGCTTGCTGCAGGAACACGGTATCGCCGGCGATTTTGGCGATGTCGATCGGTATGCGCAGACGCTGGCAGGCGAAGATGGCGTTCATGATCTGTATATGTTGGCGGGCTAGGTCTCCCGAGACGGAGAGGATGAGGATGCGCGCGTTCAGGGCTGAGGCGGACTCGGTGGCGTATTGGTCGGGTTGTGAGGTTGTGGTTGTGTTTGTGGAGGGGGCGGAGAGGGAGAGGGAGAGTTTGTTTGTGTAGGTTAGGGCGAGGGTGAGGGCGCCGGCGAGGGAGGTTGTG
>JAABUL010001090.1_pt1 | contig 53881 bp, 59 predicted proteins | sample 5559151 | NCBI WGS metagenome assembly JAABUL01 (sample SAMN10711876, study PRJNA513368) | rock metagenome | isolation source: Antarctica rocks | place: Antarctica: Victoria Land, Pudding Butte sud
CCGGGCCACCCGGACGAGCCGGGCGGGCGTGGCGGGGGGGGAGAGGCTAGCGAAGAGGGTGGCGACGTGATGGAGTGAGGACTTGGGTTTTACTGCTTAGCGATGGCGCTGGAAAGGATGGTCTGGATGCTTTGGTGTGGGACAGAGCGAAACGGCACTTGAGATACCCACTTCAGTACTTGCTGAGACTTCGATGAGATAGCTCACTGCAGGCAATCGTGCTTCTTCATACAGTTCAATATGCTGCAAACCGCGTACCCGCTCTACGCAGATTCATTCGATGCCGCTTTTCACCCTTCTAAACCCACCGCGGTTCAATGCTGCAATGTCAGAATTGTCACCGTTGCGCCTTCAAACTCCGTTTCTTACGGTCGTGAATCTAGGTCATCTCTGCGAAGCTAGCAGCACCGCCCGTTCGCCCTCCTCGATCCCTATCGCCGCCTCGGCCGCCTCGGCCGCCGCGACCACCTCGGTCACCACGGTCGCCCCCCCTCTTCTGCTCGCCGTCCTGCTTCTGGCCATCGGCCGCTGGTGCTACATCGCCGGTGCCCATCGTGAGTGCTGCGGTTGCTAATCTGTTGGAGAGATCGATCTGTGTGCGGATGGTGTTGGCGAGGTAGGAGACGAGTAGGACGTCTTGGATGTGGTTGTTGCTGGAGCACATTCAGTTAGCGAGGAATCCGAAGTAGAGCCAGGTAGTCTCAACATACAAGTCTCGTTCAATATCTTCGGCATCCACCTTCGGCGCAAGACTGAGCGTGTTCATCAAAAACTGCCCAAGTGCCGACGAAGGCTCTGCCTCCTCATCAAGCACATTCGAGACGTAGTTCGACACCCTCTCCAACATCTCCAACACCTGCTCAATCGCTCGCTCCAGCGTCTCCACGTCCGTCTGCATCAACAAACTCCTGTCCTCCTTCTCCCTCGCACTAGCAATAACCTCCAACCCACTCTTCTCCGCCTCCCCATACTTGATCTCATGCGGCACAGGAATGAACAAACAGCTATCCGCCGCCCGCTCCGCCGTCACACCAATCGGCGCACTGATATACGTATTCGCATCGATATCCTGTCCCGCAACCGTATTCACCGTCAAATGCACCGCCGGGTGCGGGAACGTGCCCTCTCCCTGCTGCGAGTAGAAATTCTGAATCAAAGCGGAGAAAGTGTTCAGCTCGCTGCTCGTCGCGTACCAGCCGACCAACACTTCCTTGGGGTTTGCGCGCAGGTGCAGACCGAGCATGGCTTTTTGGTAATCCATGTCGACTTCGACCTGCTCGGCGGTTTCGGTGTGGGGGACTGCGTAGCAATTCCGGACTTCGACTTCGGTGCCATCTTCGCTGCGGGTGCCGAGGAGGGTGCCAATCACGCGCTCTTGGTCAGAGGGCCGGCGGGAGGCGTGGTCGAGGATGCTGAAGAGGGCTTGGGGGAGGATGGTGCAGGAGAGTGGTGCGGTTGAGGGTGCGGTGGTCGAGATGGCGGCGGGAGCGAGGGGGCGGGCGAGATGGAGGTGGGATTTGGGGTCGGCCATGATTGCGGTTTTGCTGTTGTCCACGTCTGGCAGATGTGGATTTGACGAGACACTTCGTTGTAGTGTTGCCAAGATTTCCGAGAGAAATCGCAGGTTGCCCGTGCGGTGTGGCGTTGTGGCTTGTTGCGCTATCGATAGCGAAGTAAATTCAACTTCACATGAAAGTTTCTCTATCAACAAAAGTTTAACATAATGGCACCATTCCGAGGTGGCAGCAGAGGTGGCGGCTCTAGAGGCGGTGGATCTCGAGGTGGTAGCAGAGGCACTTTCAGGGGTGGTTCTAGAGGTGGCTCTCGGGGAGGCTCACGAGGTGGGTTCAGAGGCGATTCTAGGGGTGGTCGCGGCGGAAGGGGAGGCAGAGGTGGGAGAGGTGGAAGGGGCGGTTCGCAAGACAGTGGAAAACTCGCGCGAAGCGGTATCAGGACTCGATCTGGCTACAGGAAATTCGACAGCCAGAGAGTCAAGGAGGCAGTATCGGAGTCGGATGACGACGATGTTCCGGACGGTGCAGATGGAGCGGACGACGACGATGAGGATCAGAGCGGAGATGAAGACCACGACGTTGATGCTGTGCCGAAGAATAGAGCATATAATATGCTCTTACAGTCATTCCAGCCGGATGAGACGAACGGGCGCCACAGGAAACGGCGAAAGATCGAAGCTGAAGTTTCTCCGGAACAGCTGAATGGGGATCTTGATGATGGCGAAGTCATAGATTCAGAGCTGATTGACGCAGAGCTTGACGAGAACGAGGACGCTGAAGATGCGAACGGGACTTTCCAAGAACTCGAGGACGAGAACCAGGATGAGGTTAACGACGAGGACGAAATTGCAGAGCTGATCGATGAGAGCGACATTGACGAGCCTCAGGAGTCGAAGGACCCTTTCGAAGTTCAGTTCGCGAACCCAGATGACAACGAGCTCTCACGACGATTAAAGTCCGTTCAAGCTGGCGACTGGGAAGCCGAGAGACATAGTGGTTCTGATCGTTCCGTGATGGTCGCATCCAAGCCCAGATCTGCCGAACGAAGCATCTTTCGCAAAGCTGCAATCCAGAGTCCCGACAATATACTTCTCAAGAAGCGGCTACTGGCTCCAGCCCAGAAATGCATGCCTCGATTCGATTCTGTCCAGGAAATTCTCGCACCTTACATCACAAACTACACTGATCTGCTCTACGGTGGTCGAACTCCTGGGAACGCCACATCGCTCCGGCAAGTAGCTTGTCTCCATGCCCTCAACCATGTGCTGAAGGGCAGGGACAAGGTAATAAAGAACAATGAACGTCTAGCAAAAGCCAATGGTGCTGAACATGCAGATGTTCAAGACCAAGGGTTCACACGCCCGAAGGTTCTGATCTTGACAGAGACCAGGCAAACGTGCCACAACTACGCTTCGGTGCTTGTTGATCTCTTCGCTCCAGATCAGCAGGAGAACAAGCAGCGCTTTGACACATCTTTTGCCAGTCCACAAGAAGACGAACGGGACATGCCCGAAGACTTCGAGGAGCTCTTTGCAGGCAATAACGACAACAACTTCATGACAGCTATCAAGCTTACTCGCAAGACGTTGAAGTTCTTCTCCGCCTTCTACACATCAGACATCATCCTCGCCTCGCCACTCGGCTTGAGACGCATACTAGAGAACGAAGAACCAAAGAAGCGCGACCACGACTTCCTCAGCTCAATCGAGATCGTCATCGTTGACCAAGCCGACGCAATGCAGATGCAGAACTGGACGAACGTCGAGTCTGTCTTCGAGCACCTCAACCTGCAGCTCAAAGAAGCCCACGGCTGCGACTTCAGCCGCGTACGCCCGTACTATCTCGACGGCAATGCCAAGTACCTCCGCCAGAACATCATCTTCGCCGCCTATATCACACCAGAAATGAACCGCCTCTTCAACAACACCATGCAGAACGTCGCCGGCAAAGTCAAGTTCACGCCGACCTACACCAACGGCGCAATCAGCGCGGTAAGCAACATCGGCGGCATCAAACAGACGTTCTCGCGCTTCGACTCGCCTTCTCCAGCCTCAGACCCGGACGCTCGATTCAAGTACTTCACGACTGCGATCCTGCCTTCGCTCCTTCGTTTGCCGAAACCTGCTGAGGGCGGGCAAGGAATAGTCATCTTCATCCCGTCCTACTACGACTTCTTACGCATACGGAACTTCTTCGCCACATCGCAACAAACACAAAACATCTCCTTCGGCACCATCCACGAGTACTCCGAAGTTTCCGACCAGCGCAGAGCGCGTGCTCGTTTCGTCAACGGACGGCACAGCTTTCTGCTGTACACGCAGCGTGCGCACCATTTCTTTCGGTTGCGGCTGAAGGGGGTACGGAGGGTTGTGATGTACGGGCTACCCGATAATCCGGTCTTCTACGAGGAGATCGCTGGGTCGTACCTCGAGACAAGCCTGCGGGACGCAAAAGTGCAGGAAAATGAAGCAGCGACGAGGATCATGATGTCCAAATGGGATGTCCTGGCACTCGAACGAGTTGTAGGGAGTAGCAGGGTGAAAGCTATGCTTGGTGGGACTGGAGATACGTTTGAATTTGTATAGACGATGTCGTGTCCTGAAGGTACGCTAAAGACGCTAGCAAAGTTGTATGAATATGTACAATCAAGTGGAATGTACGTGTGCACGTCAGGGAACAGGTTCCTTCGCAATCTCCGCCCCATACCGCGAGACGTTATCCAGCATGATCGTCGAAACGCTCGATGCGTTCTGGTACATGAGCATAGATCCGCCGTCGAAGAACGCGGCTGTGAGCTTGGTGCCGACTGCTGCATTGAGTGGCATGTCGTCGCTGTTGGAATTGCTTGTTAGCTGCGTACATGAGAATAACGGGCTGGACAGACACTCACAAAGTCTCGTAATTGCTAACAGTCGGATTCACGATCCCCCTCGTAACCACACCGCCCTCAAGCTGGTAATACACATACTCCGTCTGACTATTGTCACCCGCCACAGCAATATCCGACCCGGAGGCGATTGTGCGGTTAGACCAAGCAACTGGTCCGTTTTCATTCCAGTTGAAGTCCCCGTTGTTCATGAAGTCATCGTTCCAGAACTGCGTGACGTTTCCGGCCACCTGCACGTACAGATTCAAGAACGAGTTCCCAGAGCTCCCGCTCTTGACCGCGCAGGCTAGGCCGGAGGTCGTGTCGGCTTTCTTCCAGTAGTCAGCTTCGGCCCAGGTGGCGTTGTTGAAAGTATACTTCAGCTCCTGCACCCAGCCGTACTGGGACGGGTAGAAGACGCGAATACCGCCCATAAGCTCTTCGCTCACGCAGGCGGCGAGGCCGATGCTATTGGGTGCGACTATATCTGTCGAAATCGCGCGTGCTGCGCTCCAGGAGGTGGCGATGGAGGTGCCGGAGATCGTTGCGGTGGAGTTGGCGGTCATGATGGTGCCTGTGGGGGTAACGAAGAAGATCTGGCGGTAGTTGAGGTTGTTGTAGGAGTAGGAGAGGGCTGCGAGGGGGGAGCCGGCTGTGGCGGCTGTGGTGACGACGGAGAGGTTGAGGTTGGTGCGGTCGGAGAGGGTCCATATTGAGTGTTTGTATGAGTTTTCGAGGATGCGACCTTCGGGGTCTTGGAAGTAGGTTAGGAGTTGGTCGGGATCGTTGGAGGAGAGGGCGGCGGTCAGGCCAGTGTTCGGGATGGTTTGGAGGGGACCGGTTAATTCGTCTGGTTCTGATCTGGGACCGAGCAGGTCAGTATGGAAGTGCTTTACCACAAAGTTATCAGAGCGCTCACTTCTTGTTGAGCACTGTCCCAAGTACTCCTCCTAGCACTGCACCAAGCACTACCACTAAGATGACGACAACAATGAGGATGATCACCAGTCGTCTACTCATACCACAGCAGTATGTCCTCCTACTCCGTCCGTTCCCCATCTCTTCCTCCGACACACCTGCCACCTTCCCACTAGCCGCGTACCCTCCGTTGGCCGCTTCGTCATATTGCATGCCCTCTTCGTCTCGTCTGTCGATGTGCTGCAAACCCTCCTCATCCCGCTTGCCGATTCCGACATTCTCCTTCTCCCCATAATCTCTGTAAGGCGGCGCATCGTAGACTGCCTCCGGCTTCAACAACGAAGACTTCCGATCCTTGGAAAACTGTGACCTCCACGCCTCATCCTGCGCCACTTCGGGAGCTTCGCTCGGCGTCACCACTTCCAACCCATCATGTTCGAGCGCGGTATACTTGGCGTTGCCCATTGGATCCTTGGTCGCATGATCTTGCTGGTCCATACAGTTGTCCCACAACGGAAGGATAGAAAGTTACACAATGAGAAGACAGTGAGACGGAGAGCAGTGATTGCTACCTGCCACGCGGTACCCAGCTGAGAATAGGCGCCGCGAGTTCCATATCGTATCGGTCGTGGATGCACGGTATTCTCAGCCCTGCACTATTCGTGCTTTCTGGACCTAAATTCGTGGCATCTGGACTCGTCCCGCCCCTGGAAGATTTGATGTGGCTTGCGCTAGACTCCACTTCCCACCCAACGGGGAAGGTGCTCAAGAAGACTTTAAGCGACCGGCTTCTTTTTATGTTCAGGAACATCAGTCGTCTCTCGTCAGCTTCGTTGAGACTTTATCTTGCGTATGGCATGACTTGGTCGCTTCAGGACCCTTGGGCATAGAACATTCCCTTTTGCTGAAGGTCAAACGATGTCGAAAGAGCTGATGAAGCTTGTCGTGCTGGCTAAACCCTAAGATTGGACGCCTGATTAGAACGCGTAACAGGTTACATGTCGAATGCTAAGCCCGGAGAGCCTCCGTAAGTTTTATATAGGGTTCTCGACGCGTCTACCTTAACACGTAAATATTAGTAGTTAGCTCGTCCTTAAAGTAACTATAGCGGTTAATATAGCTCCCTAAGGGAGCCGGCTATAGCTATAGACGTATAACCGTATTAAGGCGTTATTATTCTACTCGTCTTATTCAAGTAGGGCTATCGTAGTAGAAATTAGCGTATCCGTCCGTACGATTAAGAGGATTAAGATATCGTATAAGCTATTTAACGAGCTATATCCCCCTTAGATAGCTTGTTTAAGTCTATAGCGGAGCTTAATTATAAGGTAATACCGGAGGTCCTAGTTAGCCTAATACTCGTTACGTACTCTTAACGACGACGAGGCCTTAAAGTCTATAGGCGGTAAGCTACGTAGTACCTCTCTATTCTCCTTTTATTAACGACGTCTATTAGCTCTAACCTTACGCGTAAGCCGTCGAAAATACTTATAGCGTTAAGTACTAGTAGCTTTATCTACTACCTCTTTAATACTATCCCCCTCTTTAGTACCACCCCCTTCTATAATACTATCTCCTTTTATAATACTATCTCCTCCTTCTTAATAAGCTAGCGGAGGTTAAGGGGGCGCTACTTTAAAGGCCTTACGCTTACGTCTAGTTACTATAAGTATAAAGGAGGCTTAGTTAGAATTCACCTTATAAGAGGGCGTCTTAGTACGACTAGAGGCTCGTTAGGAGAATATATTAGCTAACTATACCTTCTAATAACTACTAGTAATGATAGACAACCTAATCTAGTAACGACGACGAGCTATACTAACTATAACCACTCGATTCACCTTTAAGTAGGCGGTCCCTATACTAAATTTACGGATAGGCTCCTGGCTTAGCATGCGACATGTAACCTGTTACGCGTTCTACCCGCCTGGACGCCTGAAATATACTGCATCGAACCCTATCCGCCGATCTCTTCACGTGTCAGCAACACGAACCCGATCTCAGATTATTCTTCCCTTGCACTCGTCACTCCGGTGAGATTTCGAGTCGACTGGAAGGCGCTGCCGCCACGAGGTTGCGTCTACGCCATGTCCACGGGGTGCAGGGTCGCGACAGTGGAAGCATCGAGCCTCGAGGAGCACGTCAGACCCCTGCATCTGGATTCTCACCTGTCTATAACCCTCAGCTCATATCTGTTGACTCTCACTGACTCTCCTCCGAACAAGCTGGAGAGGGCGAGAGCCTTGCGTGCATGTAAGTACCCAAAGGCTGCGCACAGCTACACGGCCACAGTCCTGGTGGTGGCGCAAGCTGTGATAGCAGCCGTGCGGCGACATCTCATTTACTTTTCACTATGGCAACATATCGTTCTGGCTTTGAGGTACTGCCCTCTTCTGGACAAGAGATCCTCCCATACCAACAAGCAAATTTTGAGAAGTATAGCCATGAGTGCCGGTCTGGATATCGCAGCAGGCATAGCGGGCCTTATCACCCTCTCGGATATCGTAATCACGAGAACGTACAAGACGATCAAGGCCTGCAAGAACGCTAGCAAAGAGTCTCGAGCCCTGCTGAAGCATATCCAAGCGCTTCTTGGTGTGCTAAGAGGCGTACAGAGTCTTGCTGATGAAGCAGCGAGTGGTAGTCTGGAATCGTGCATACCAGCCGAGGAGGTGCTCGACTGCAAGGCGACACTCGAAGCGCTCCGAGATCATCTGGTGGCTGCAGATCCAAGTGATGCTCGCGTGTCTACGCTAACGAAGTGGAAGCGGACTGTGCAATGGCCGATATCAGCAGACGAAACCCAGGAAGTTCTGGCGGATCTGGACCGCTACATGACTATCTTTGATGTCTCGCTGTCCGTTGAGATCTTGAACAACGTCTTGATCGATGCCAATCAGACGAAGAGCATCGTCTCGACAGTCGAACGAACAGCCCGTGAAGTCGAAGAGATCCGCAAAAGTATGGAGTTCGTCACCACCGTCCTCCTCGACCAACAACGCCGCAGCGTCCTGACCTTCTTCCACGCACTCGACGCAGCCGACCACCACCTCGCCAACACCCAAAAGCGCCTCCACGACACCCGACCCGGCCGCGCCGCCGACCCAGCCCTCAAGCATTGGCTCACGCTCTCGAGCCCCGGTCTCGTAATCCAAGGCAACAGCGACACGAGAGTGACAGCGCTCGCAGGAGCATTGATCGACGAGGCTAAGCACCGCGCCCATCCACAGTCCGGTTTGGCGTACTACTACTGCCGGCCAGGGCAGACCCTGCAAACCCTGCTCGCCTGTCTGGCTGCGCAGCTCGCCCAGCAGAACCAGGCGTGTTTCGAGCTCCTGTATCGCACGTTCGATGAGCGGCTTGGCCAAAGTCTTCCGAACAGACGCGAACTGTCCGCGTTGGTGCGGCAGTGCGTGGGCTGTTTCGATCACATGCGGATAATCCTAGATGGTGTGGAAGAATGCGAGAATCTCGGGGGGTTCACCACCGCGCTCGCTTCGTTGGTGTCGCGGGGGAAAACGTCGCTATTGTTCCTGACGAGCCGTCCAGTTCCGGGAAGCGTAGTGGTGCGGCACGGCTTTGATGTTTTGCGGATTTATGACTGTTATGGTTTGGTCACACCGATGAGAAGCATCTACTACCCCGTCCTGGCTGAGGCGAACGAGCTTGGATTGGATGACTGGTGATGCTGTGTAGCGCCCATGATACTTGGCACTGACGTCGAGACGAATACACACATTACTCTTTCCTGGCTCTCTCCTATGTACTACACCAGGTAATACCCGCTCTCAGACTCCATCGCTTTCCATGCGCACCTCCCACAACAAAAGAGACTCGCTGGTATCAAAACTTTCCCGCACAACTGACTCCATACCCACGCCACCCCTTCGCCCTCACTGGAAACCTCAGATCACCCCGGTATCAATCGGATCCAGCCGCGCAAGCCTAGCCACCTAGCCCTGGCTCGCGATCGCACGAGCATGCGTGCGCGCCGGGGTGGACGAGTACGGCGGAGGACTTGATTCGACATCGTATGTCAGCACACACGCCAAAAATCAAAAAGACGAGATGATCGGGAGGGTGGTTGGGGTCAGAGGGTATAATATTATATGTTCGCTTGCTAGGACGGATGATGAGGTGCTGGAGGGTGTTGTGCTGTGCCGTTCGCTTTAATTGTACCCGTTCATCGTCATCCGCTGGCTCTGCCGGCTGAGCTCGCGTTCTGCGCTTGGGGAGATGGGTCTGTCGCAATCATTTATCAGTACTTGCCACCAGTCAAGGTTTCGAGCGGGTTGGGTTGTGTACTCACCTGCTCCCATGCCCACCCTGAGCCGAACTCTCCTTCAACGCCAGCAACTGCTTCGCGCGGAAGCTCTCGTAGTGGATCTGGCTCGTGGTCTCGATCAAGTCCTGCAGATGGGTGCGGGTGAGGAAGTCGCGCAGGTAGACGAACTCGCAGTGCCGCTCGTCCTCGACGTTGATGGTGCCCCAGCGGTTCTGGCGCGCGGGGACGGTCTTGCCGTTGAGGGTGAGGCTGTTTTCGGAGCCGACGACTGCGAAGGGGATGATGGACTGCGAAGCAAATCAGAAAAGTAAAAGTGGGAGTGGAGGAAGGAGATGGTGTACCTTGATCTGCGAGTTCATAGCCGCCTCCTCGGAATCATACTCCTCGTTCTCGTAGGGGTACATGCGGATGTTGTGGAACGCGAACTCCTCCTTGATGCGGTCCTTGAACAACTGCCTCTCTTCCAGGGTCAAGCTGTCCGCTTTGGCGATCACAGGCACGACGTTGACGGTCTCGCTCAGCTTCTTCAGCACCACGATGTCGATCGGCTTCAACGCGTGTCCGGTAGGTGCGATGAAGTACAAGCAGCAGTGGATGCGGGTGTCCTGGATATACCTCTCACGCTGTGCGGTGAGTTCCTTGCGTAGGTAGGCGGAGTGCTGGTCCTTGATGTACTTGACGATGGGGTCCCAGCAGCGGTCGTTGTTCACGAGATCGCCGTAGCCGGGTGTATCGACGATGTTGAGGCGTAGACGCACGCCATTCTCCTCGATAATGTGGGTGACGGGGTGGATCTCGGTGGTGCTACGCGCTTGTTCGGAGGGCGAGAGGCGGCCCTTGCTGTCGACGAGGTGCGAGGCGAAGATGGTGTTGATCAGCGTCGATTTGCCGAGACCGGTCTGGCCTGTGTACTTGTTAGCACTTCACTCATATCGCTGGGGTTGGGTGGAATGAGGATTGAACGTACCAACGCAGATGACGTTGAACTGGAAGCCGCGCTTCAACAGCTTCTTCTCGATCTGGCTGGTGATGCTGTCGAAACCGACGTGCGCCTTGGGGAACACGGAGCTCTGCGGCTGCGAGGACATGGTTGATGCGGCCATTGTGAACTTCTTCTCCGCCTGTTCCTCTTGTTCGTGAGTTGGTGCTCGCGCGATGTATGTGTTCCCCTTGGTAGGAGTCGCGGCGACTTGGTCAATGGGTGTTCGGAGTATGGGTGGTGGAGGAGGATTCGTGGTATGGAGAAGCAGCATGTGTACTTTCCCCAGGGTCGTCCTTGCCCTGCGCGGAAAGGGGATGCAAATTCTAAGCACAGACCGCGGAAGGAGCGACGCTCGAGAAACGGTTTCCTTGGCGCTATCTGCATCTCGACAGCCCATTGACTACATCTCCCAATCAATACCTACCACCCATTCGCAACCACGACAATATGGCCGCCCTCCACGCCCACTCCCCATCCTTTCTCTCTACCTTCCTCCCCATCGCCCGCGCCCAGCTCTTCCCGCACCTCCAACAACCCGTCCGGCGCATCCCCATACTACAACGCCTCCAACTATCAGCTCCCGTTCTGCCGGCCTTTCTCACACCCATACCAGCACTCCTAGGCGACCTATGGGATGGACTGTTGAACGCCGTACCCAAAAAGAAGACCTCCCACATGAAGAAACGATTCCGGCAGATGGCGTCCGGAAAGCATTTGAGAGATGTCACGGCGTTGAATAAGTGTAGTGCGTGTGGGAGGGTAAAGAGGGCGCATGTACTTTGTCCGTATTGTGTGCAGAGTGAGTGGCTGCCAGGCTAGACGATGTGGGGTCGAGGTGAGGGTGGGATGGCTAATGTGGTGTGATGTAGGTATACGGAGATGGATTAGCACAGGATTCAAAACGACGAAGCAACTAGAGGCGGCGGATTCGGAGCGGTTAGATAGGATCAATGCTGAACGGAGTTTGAGGGGGGCGAAACCGTTGGAGGGGCCGGAGAAGAAGGAAAGCGATGAGAAAGCTCTGGACGAACGGCCTTGAGCTGCACGTTGTACTTGTGTCGGGTTCACATCACATACATAGCGACGGATTCCAGGGTATTTGCGGTTGGCTGGCACGTATGACCAGTTATGTACATATACGAGGTGTACATATAGGCAGCTACAAACGCATGAGCTTCATTCAAGCTTATGTGTTGAACTACCATCAAACCAACTACGGATCACAACTCGCAGCCCATTCGTCGAAGGCGAGCTCAGGCACGGAGTGCGTAGACTGACCGAATGTCCACCACAACGAAGTGTTTTGCCGATCACAACTCTGTGCATCGAGAGGTTTTATCGTGGCATGCAAGCAGACTGACCAGAACAGATGAAGTACTACTCCCAAGCTCGTACTAACACAACAGGAGATATATGCAAATCCTTTGGGTGTTCCGTCATATACGCCACCCACGATTCTCCGAGACACACTGCTCGTACCTGCTACCGTAAGTGTTCCTAACATCCCAGACCCGACGAATCCAACTAAACGAGAATCCAGCAACGGCACCAAGCACTCGGAGCATCAGCCCGTGCCGACTTTGCTACGCTCTGTCATTTTCTGCGACAAGAGCCAATCTTTACCACATCGCCGTGACCGTCTTCGGCACTATAGTAGCTATTCTTACTGCTAGTTGACCGTCGCCGGGGGAGATGCCAATGCCGCTGAACCCCCATCAATTCTCGTCGGTGCTTGTTAGAAGCATCGGCGGGTTGGAGGGGATATCCTTTTGCTTCGAGCTGGGTTCATTCGTATCTAAGAGCAGACTAGTGTTGGTAGAGGTTCGTGACCGGCGAGGAACTGTACTGAGCCTTTTTTGCTTCTGGTTATCTAGCTAGTGCGTCCTAGAGGAGGGTATGAGTTCAACTTCAAGCCTTGGGATTCTTCCTTTTTCAGGAGCGGAGGAACCACCACGGGACGGGGCCGGTTGGGCACCACCAAAACCCAGACCCAGAGACTCTGTTGTAGGGTCCTGGGACGGGCGTGCTCGTTTGTGGGTGTGATCGTTCCCAAGCGCGATCGTTTGTAAGTGTGATCGTTGATACGCCTGATCGCCAACGAACGTGGTTGATGATAGACCTCTTTCCTCGAAGACGTGATCGTCGATCACCCTGATCGTCCACGGGCATGGTCGTTCGTAGTCGTGATCGTCTATAAGCGTGATCGTCCGCTCCGTTTGGAAGCACTCCGTCCTCGTAAGACGTTGCAGTCGTACGAGATCCCTTGCGCATATGAATCTAGTGTCGTTGCAAGGCCGTTGCCACAACAGTCGCTAGTGAGTGACTTGGTACTCAATCTCACTTCGCTGCAGGTTGAAGACCTAAAGCCGGGAACTCGGGTAGTACCGGCTTCTTGCTCCCAAATGATGGTAACATCCCTCCAATCTTGCCCAACGCCGTGAAAAGTCCTGTCTTGTTCGCAAGGCCAGCCATCCACACCACGTTATTGAGCACTGTAATGCCTAGAGTGGTCTGCGGGTTCACGATCCACGGCGTCCCCGGTGGCAGGTTCTGCGAGCTGTCGACGAAAGGGCGCACTAGCTTCTCATACTGTCCCAGTGCTTCTGCAATATCGTCATGCGTGGCAATGCAACCAGCCAGGATATAGGCTCCCACCAACGCAAGACTCGTGCCTTCTCCACTCAATGGCGAAGGGCAGTAGCCGGCATCGCCAAGCAACACGACCCTGCCATTCGACAGAGAAGCACTCTTAGCCAGCGCAATCTCCTACCCATAGAAGTCGGCTCCAGTCTTCTCAATCTCTCTCAGCACCCGCGGAGCCTCCCAGCTAACGTCCTTGAATAGCTCAACGATTTTCCGCTTCTGCTCTTCGAGATCTCCCTTTGCGGTCTCGCTAGCCTTATCGGAGATGTGCGCAAGGTACGCGCTAGATGTGTTTCTTTTCTTGTGCGGACGAATCGAGCAATTCAGTCCACCCTCGGCATTGAACCACCGGCTCCAAGTCCCATCGGACTCCTCCCACGGAATGGATAGAAAGCTGGCATACATGCCCTTGCTAACTAGCTGCGTGTTTGAAGCATCGAACGCCAGATCTCGAGTCTTACTCCGCAAACCATCGGCAGCAACCACAACATCAAACCGCCGCTGCAGCTTCGAGTTGGCGAAACTAACCGTTACCCCCTCGGCATCCTGTTCGAGTCTAGTAACGTAGTCGCCAAGCACATACTCCACGCCCTCCTTCGTCCGATCGTAGATCACTTTCACCAAATCCGCACGCATAATCTCGAGTTCCTTGACCAGGTTGGTGTCGCCCCCGACCGGAAAAGCGGCGATGACTTCATCCCTTGCGTTCACGAACTTGATACCGTCGTCCTCTACGCGGGAGTTCCACATGCTCTCGTCCACGCCCATGAGTTTGATGACCTTGAGGGCTTCGCCGCATACATCGATCTGTTGGCCTGAAGCGCGAAACGAGGCGGCTCGCTCCAGAATGGTACATTTGTGGCCGGCTTGTGTTAGGAGAAGCGCGAGGGCTGGGCCGGCGACGCCTGCGCCTGCTATGAGGATGGTTTTGGAGGTTGCCATTGTTCTCGAGAATGTCTGGTCTGTTCAGATATTGAATGGTGGTAGGAGAGGATGACGTAAAGATATTCTTGTAGGAGAATTCTTGGAATCGTTGCCGATGTGAGGGAAGGATACTTTCATACATATGGCAGCACTCGTTTTACTTATCTTTGATCCACACGATGGTTTGATGGTGACGAGTGGAAGAAGCTGTACGGCGTGAAGTCGCCGTATGGGCGCCAAGCTGCACGTGACGGGATATTAATGTTCCGTGTCGCCTTCTTGCTCTCGGTGTTGTGCATGAACACATGTTCGTGGGACTGCTGCTGCCACGCGCCCAGCCTTGCAGCAGCCCAAGGGGTGAGTATATCGATACCAGGCTTACCGGGTTATCAGCACGACTCACAGTCCGAGAGGCTAGATGAGAGCCTAGGCTATCCCACGTTCCCTCCACGTTGATATGGTCGTTCTTACGGAAAGCTCCTCGCGGTCATACGGGACAGCTTCCATCTCGAAGTCTGAAGGTCGAGACTTTGTCCAAGGCAGTCAAGACGGAAGTCTCGTCACCGTGCAGGCTTTTTCGGCAACGGCTCGGGTCGTGCAGGTCGTGCGGTCCAAGGACGCATATCCACCACGCCCAAGATGCCTTCGAGGACGAATACACATTTTTCTGGCGCGAATCTCGGCCTCAACTGACGGCATGCTAGCTATATGAGACTAGTACACCCGCGAAAGTCTACCTGAACCGGTTTGACGCCCTGTAGGTAGTCCTAGGATCACGTCAAAAGCACGCCATTGCTGTGAAGCTGGGCAGCCCTGATTGGGTCGTCGGCCTCAACCATGATGAACGACGTCGCCCGTGGGGACACGTTTTCCCTATGCCTAACGATCTTGCTGCCGTGGAATAGCGGAGGGTACGCCGCAGTCGCTAATGCTTTCGGTGAGAGTCAGATATAACGTCCAGCAAAGACTTTCTTGCGTGACGGACTCCTTGCACAACGACTTGCTCTTCTTAGCCTAAGCAATGTCCATCCTTGATACTACGAAGGACCTTTCTGCTCTCTTTAGTCATCAGGTCAAAGCTACGCCTGAGGCTGTTGCTTTGGATGACGGGAACACCAAGTACACATATCACGAACTAGACCAGAAAGTCGACGAGCTTGCTGGAAAACTCAGGAGTCGCGGAGTCGCGAGAGACGTCCTCGTTGGCGTTCTCCTCCCAAGAAGTGCCGACTATGTCATAGCCTGCCTGGGAGCCCTACGGGCAGGTGGTGCATTCCTGGTCCTCGAGCTCGCATACCCTCCTGAGTTGCTAACAGACGTCCTGAACGATGCGAACCCGGCGGTGGTAGTTACGTACAGCTCAGAAGTCGGCAAAATTAAGGACGGCATCCCACTGGTTGTGCTTGATGAAGCGAGCAACGGAGCAAATGGCCATGCTGCCAACGGCCACGCGGAAGAACTTCCCAGTGACGATGATCTGGACCGGCTCGCGTTCGTGGCGTACTCGAGCGGCACAACAGGCAAACCGAAAGGCATCGTGAATCCGCACAGAGCGGCGGTACTTTCGTACGACCTACGATTCAAGCTTTCTGATCAGAAACCCGGAGACCGAGTTGCGTGCAATGTCTTCTTCATCTGGGAAATACTCCGACCTCTTCTGCGAGGAGCTACTGTCGTTACAGTCCCGGACGAGACGAGCTACGATCCATCGCAACTAGTTGATCTGCTGGCATCGCAAAAGGTCACGGAAACGCTGATGACACCAACACTGCTGGCAGCAGTACTCTCTCGCCATCCGCACATCGGCGAGCGAGTGCCTGATTTGAGGGTACTATGGCTTAACGGCGAAGTTGTAACGACTGATCTGGCTCGCCGAGCCATGAAAGTACTTCCCAACGTCCGCCTACTCAACGTCTACAGCGCTTGCGAGACTCACGAGATCGCTTGCGGAGATCTGGGGAAGATGATCGATCCTGAAGCCAACTACTGTCCGGTTGGGCCACCAGTCGAGCCGCACAATGTCTATGTACTCGACGAAAGTGGTCAGAAGGTCGAGGCTGGCGTGGTTGGGGAGCTCTTTGTGGGCGGAGACATGCTTGCGAGAGGCTACCTCAATCGACCAGAGACGACAGCAAAGGCTTTCACCATGAATGAATTTGACGACAGGGAAAAGGCTCGCAAATACCGAACTGGTGATCTTGCGAAGATGCTTCCGTCTGGGCATCTCGAGATCAGTGGCCGAGTTGGCTCTATGATCAAGCTCCGAGGGTACTCTGTCGTCCCTGGCAAAGTGGAGAATGCGATTAATAGCCATCTCGCCGTGAAACAGGCTGCAGTAGTCGCCCACGGCGAAGGCCTGGACCGGCAACTAATCGCTTACATCGTCAAAGACTCCGATGTCTCCGAGGAACGACCAGAAGTGGATCTCGACAACGCTGGCTACAGCCCAGCAGCTCGCAAGATCCTGATTGAGCACTTAGCACAGTACATGATTCCAGCGCTATGGGTCGAGCTTGACTCCCTACCTACGCACGAAGTTTCTGGGAAGATCGATCATGATCGGTTGCCTCCGCCGACGCGACCTCAGACCCCTGTAGGCAAAAAGGAGGTGAAGGACCCGATTGGCATCGAAGCTGTGGCAGAGGTCTGGGCCGCTACGCTGAAAGTACCGCGGAATATCCTCATGCCCGATCACAGCTTCTTCGATCTGGGCGGGCACTCACTTTCTCTTGCAGAGCTCGCCGCGAAGTTCTCTCGAAACTTTGGCTTCCGAGTTCCAGTCGCTCGTCTGGCTGATCCGACGACACTCAGTGCCCACGTGCAGACTCTCCGGGATGTGCGCGACGGCCAGATCGCGGCGGTCCAAGCAGACCTTCCAGCTGTCCTACGCCAGGACTCGAAGCTAGACAAGGACATCGAGCCCAACGATGCGAAGATCACATCGCTGAAGGCCGCCGATAACGTGCTCCTCACCGGAGCAACAGGATTCCTTGGAGCTTTTCTTCTCAATGACCTTCTGGAGGGCACATCTGCTCACATTATTTGCCTTGTACGCTCTGCCGAACCCTCGGACGACGATGTTCCCGGCTGCATCGCGAGACTACGCCGAAACTTGATCGACCTGGGCTTGTGGAGAGACTCAATAATGGAGCGAGTGACAATCCTACCTGGTAATTTGCAACGCAAGAGGTTCGGTATGTCACCGGACGCGTTCACGGAGCTCGCGAACAAAACACAGGTGATCATCCACGCAGCAGCAATGGTCAACCTCGTCTATCCGTATGCCGCGCTCCGAGCAGACAATGTCGGCGGTACACGTGAGATCCTGCGCCTCGCTTGTCTTGCCGGTGCTACGGTCAACTATGTTTCGACCAACGGTGTACTACCTCCGTCAGCCTCCGGCTTCGGCTGGCCTGAGGACTCGATGCTTTATGTTGATGCGGTGCCAGAGAAGATCAGCGATGGATACGGACAGACCAAGTGGGCTGCTGAACAGCTGGTGTACGAAGCCGGCCGCCGTGGTCTACCAGTTCGTATCCTGCGAGCGGGTACGATATCCGGGCACAGTGCAACGGGTGCTGCAAACGCCTGGGATTTGCTCACAGCGCTGTTTGTGGAATCCGCACGCATCGGCTACGCACCAGATGTCGAGGGCTGGAGGGCAGAGATGACGCCTGTGGACTTCGTGGCCAAGGCAATCGTACACCTGGGCAACCAGACTCACGCAAAACAGCTCGTCTTCCATCTTGGTGATCCAGATCCGGTCGATACCAAGCAAGTCTTCGAGGATCTCGCAGAACTCGGCTATCCCTCAAAACCACTCGGATGGGACGAATGGACCGAACTCTGGACTGAGAAGCGTGGCGCCGCGTCCGGTGGCGATGGCGCTTTCACGGTGGACGTCCTTCGCTCCGGTATGCCCAGCGTAGAGTTCTTGCAGGGCATCGTTGTGCTCAACAATGCGCAAACCCGCCCGTATCGCGCCATCGTTGAGAGGCCGAAGGTCGATATCGTGCTTTTAGAGACTTACACCCGCCACTGGTTTGCTCGCGGCTGGCTCCCACACCCACCAAAACTACAGCTCGCGCTCGGTGGTGCTGCTCAACCGGCTCGCAAGAGCATCCTGACTGGCAAAGTCGCCGTCATCACCGGCGCATCCAGCGGGATTGGTGCAGCTGTGGCCGTTGCCTTGGCACGAGAAGGCTGCCACATCGCGCTCGCTGCCCGACGAACTGATGCTCTCGAATCCGTGAAGCGCCGCCTCGTAGTGCGCGAAGGCAAGGTCATCACCAAGAAGACCGATGTCACGAAGAAAGAAGACGTCGATGCGTTGTTGCACACCGCAGAAACCGGGCTCGGCCCCGTAGACATCCTCGTCTCTTGCGCAGGCGTGATGTACTTCACCATGATGTCCAACCCGGCCAATCTTGCGCAATGGGATCAGACCGTTGATGTGAACTGCAAGGGCTTGCTACACTGTCTCACCTCCACCGTGCCTTCGATGTTGGAACGTGGAGCTGGGCACGTCGTTGCTATCAGCTCCGATGCTGGCCGAAAGGTATTTCCTGGGCTGGGAGTGTACTCGGCAAGCAAGTTCTTCGTGGAAGCCACGCTGCAGAGTCTACGTCTCGAAACCGCGGGTAAGGGGCTGAGGATTACGAGCGTGCAGCCTGGTAATACAGCGACAGATCTGCTCAATATGAGCACTGATCAGGAGGCGGTTAAGCAGTATGGGCAGCCCAGTGGAGCGGCGATCCTGGAAGCGGATGACATTGCGAACGCGATTGTCTATGCATTGAAGCAGCCGGAGCATGTGGCGGTCAATGAGGTCTTGGTGGAGCCGAGAGACGAGCCAATATAATGAAGGGAAGCGGAACAGCTCGAGTGTATGAGTGGGATGGGAAAACTGGGTAGATTGGAGGTCTTGTGGCGTTTCTATTGCTCAGTCGATCAAGGATCTTCTTACGCGGAATGTTATGATATGCCTGATGGAGAATCGTGAGCTGGTTGTCTATGATTTGTACGTAACCTGTGCTTTATACGAACCTCTGCACATCCATATGAGCTCATGTCCTTGGCTTGCCTTGAGTCTGCTACTAGCGAGCCGGCCTTTCGCCTCCGCAAGCCTTCGTAACGGCATCGTGTCATCATAAGCCATGTTCACGTAGCGAGCAGCCCCCACCGATCATATTCAGCGAGTGTCGTCTTGATAGTCACGCCCGCGATTCTCAAGTTCCAGCCGCCTCCCGATAGAAAGCCAGCGTCCCTTCTCCGCCAGCAGTCACGAAGCTCTCGCTCCTCGTCGCGGCTCCCTTCGCCAACCACTTGACTGCCCACAAACACTTCTCGCTCTCCGTTTGCGTTGCTACACACTCCCTCCGTTCCACGCTCCAGATCTTGACCTTGCCATCGTAACCACCAGAAACCAGAAACTCCCCGCTCCAGTTCCAGTCCAGACTCATCACCCAGCTCGCGTGCCCGCTTAGATTCGCGATCTGCTCGCCGGACTTGGTGTCGTAGAGTGCGATGATCCTGGCGTCGCCCGCAGCAGCCAGATACCGATTCAACGGCGAGAACTTGAGGGTGCGGACCGGCTTCAGCAGGCCAGTAAGCGAGTGAATGAGACGCCGCGTGGTGTTTGAGAATATGTAGACGCTGCCGTTCTGGTGGCCAGAGGCTGTCATGTTGCCATCTGGGGAAAGGTCGACAGAGAGTGCGAAGGAACCTTTGGTCTCGTATTGTGTGATTCGCTCAGCAGTCGGGCCTTTCGAGAAGGTGGTGGTATCGTAGACGTTGACTTTACCGTCGTGTGTAGAGGCCGCGAGGTATTGACCATTCTCGCTCAATGCCAGGGCCCAGGACTCTCCGCTTGCGTTTTGAGCTTCGCGTTCTTTCTTGGTCTTGGGTGGGAGGATGTCGCCTCGCTTCACCCATGTTTCTTCGCCTGAGCTAGAGTCCTGGGAGAGCTCCCATACCCGCACCTCGCCGCCGAAGCCTCCGCTTGCTGCTACCCTGCCATCAATGCTGGCGCAGATGTGGTGGGCGCCGAGCGGATGGGCTTTCTCGAGGGTTTGGACGAGGGGGTACGGGTGTTCGTCTTCCGCTGAATCTGGGTGGATCGTCTGACCGCGCGTACTGTAGACCTTGATGCTTGAGTGACCGGAGGCGACCAAGAGGTGTGAAGGCGTCGTGGCGAGTGAGAACACGTCGGCGGAGGGTGCGGAAGGATCAGGTGGAAGCGTGTGCGTCTGGAGGTACTGCTTCGACTATGAACGTGTTAGTACCGACATGTAGATGGATGGATATGTGCAGTGATACCATTGTCGCTACTGCGCGATGTTCGAACTACGGTGGTGTCCGCGACTGCAGTGGCAGTATTGGTGTTGTGACGGCGGAGAGTGAGCGTGGTGAACTCATGAAGCAGCACGAAATCTCAAGCATGCTTTTCACCTCAAAACACATTGTAAGTGACTGTAGTGGCAGCATCGCTGTTACGTCAACGGAGAATGGGCGAAACGGTTGTGGCACAGTGAACGAAACTCAAGTCATTGCTCATATTCATACTTGGCTGCTCCACCGTAGATCCCGCCCAACACCAAAACTCCTCGCTAATAGCATGTGCCTACTGAGTTGACCAAGAAACAGCTGCCTATACGCGAGGTTCGACTAGCTCAAGACCTTCAACTCCTGTTCCTCCTTCTCTGCTAGCTTCCTGATATCTAGCAAAGTATGCACCTTAGCCATGATGCTCTCGAATTGCTCGATGACGGCTGGAGTTGGGAGAGGAATTAGCTCTGGAACACCAGCATGCTGCAGGATGGTAGCGATCTTGTCAGTCTGGACAGTCGACTTCGCAACTCGAGGCTTCGTGAGCCTGTCGCTGGCGAACGTGACACCGCTAGGGAGTTTGTCCTGGTTTTGTACCACGCCAAAGCGGACCATTTCTGCAGCGGAGAGATCCACAGGTAAAGAGTTTTGAGGCGTCGCTGAAGGAAGAGAGTCGCGAGTCCCACGGCGAGATGGCAGATTCGTATCCAAGCCAGCGTTTGAGTCTCTCGGACGAGCAGATGTCGACGAGTTGAAACCATCGAATCCAGGGTGGCCTGTGGTAAATTAGCAATAATATGGCAGCACAAGGTCCACGCTTGAAGACATACCTGTAGGCCTCAGCCTCTGGTTCTTCTTCATGCGATCCGTAGCAAGTAGTTGTTGCCATAACTGGGTCAATGCAGACGAGGAGTTGTACTGATAGCCGTTTGTGTTCGCGCGCGGGTAGTCGAGACGGCGACGGAGATCTTCACGCTCGTTCTCGATGGTAGCCTGCTGAAGCATAATGCGCTGCAGTTCGTTCAACAGCACGCTCTCCTCATCTACTTCATGACGCCCGCGATAGAGATGGCCCTCTGCGAGCTGCTTCCGGGACGCCTCCTGTTTGGGGTTGAATTTTGAAAGTGTCTCATAAAGGGTGAAGTCTGAAGCGGTCATAGAGCTGATGGGTGTCTGAAGTCGTAGGACGGTCGCTGAAACTGTGTAGAAGCGAGATTTGAGGTCTTCCATCGATCGCGTAGAGCCTTCATAGTCATAGCGGTCCACAATGATGGGCCATTTGCCATTTGCCTCCCGGTAGACCGACATCAGGTAATCGGTTTCATCCTTGGTCCATTCGTTGTGAGTGAGGTTGTTTTCGTAGACCTCATCATCGTAGGATGGTGTCTCCACGTGAACATCGTACTGAGTGAAAGTCCGTTCTGGCTCCTTTTGGTTTACTGCTTTCCAGCGTCGATCTTTGAGATGCCATCGCCGGCTAGGTCGCCGCAGCTCCGAGCGCGATTTTGATATCGCGCTCATATTGGGAGTGATGTGGCCCGCCGAAGCCATGGTATGGTTGATGAGATCAAGATGAGTGGTTGAAGTTGGAGTTCGCTGGTGGAAGTTGTGAGCCACAACCTGAGGCGGGAGCGATCAAGCCACAGGCTTGGCAATCACGAGGAAGTCGCGTGAATCTTCAGGGCTTCTTCTCTACCACTCGCATTACTAATAAATTATCTACGTGACCATAACGGTACCTACGCGCCAGGAGAAACGGCGCTCCCGCCCACGGACAACTTGCAGTTCTCCAAGGCACGAACCGCTCCTCACACTGCTAGAAGCCGTCTGCATGCACACCAGGCTTTCGGGTTAAGGAGAAGGCGCTCCGCCCGTCTCCATCGTCCGGATTTCCTCACTGCCTGTTTCCCTCATCTGTGTGAGATGTCAACTTGAGCAAGGGCGGCATCCTCAGCTCGAATGGCACACTCCTTTTTTTCCCTATCACGAACACCTTCTCATATCGTCAAACGCATTTTACCTGAGCACCGCAAGATTATGTACCGCGGAGACGTGGCTCTCGAGCTCGGACAATGCACCTAACCTCAGCACCACGGAGTTTGTATCCGAGAGTGTCTTGCGATTGCAACACTTTGCTCTCGACGCCGAGCAACAGCCAGATGCTGAGGCCAGACGAGTCAGCTACCATATTTCAGACATCTGCTACCTGTGCACAAGCCTCGCGGAGTACTGAGGCGAGGCATACCACGGCAGACCAGACAGGATTCACCAGCGGACCAGCTCGCTCCCTCTTCTCCGGCGACCAAAGTCGGCAATACCCTATTCGCACCATGCTGTGGGTTGAACCACTGCGTTGCTGTGCCCTCGTCACGAGCAGGACAAGCGGACTGCTGGTGACTAATCTGCGGCCATTGACGACTAGCTCTGCCGCTATCTGGATGCACGTTCCGCAATATACGCCTGCAACGAAGAACGAAGCTGTAATCCTCATCAAAGCTGTCGATCAAGCGAAAGTCGCTGTATGAAATGTCCTTTAGTTCTGTCTGAATCGTCATCAGTCATGGAGTGCGCGTTATGCCTTGGCTCGAGCGCTGCTTCTCCGCTGGTCTCAGCTGCTCGTATAGCCATGGCAGCGTATGGCTAGACACGACGACAGGCGTGAGGTCTGTCATTGCTCTTCGTTGCCTTCGTAAGCAATCACCAACCACGAGAGCTCCACTTTTGACAGATCGGATCGAATCGATCGACAACCCAATCTCTCGGTTAGCTCTTCCGATCTCCGAAGCGCTTGGGCCAGTCTCGATGACGCGACAATACACTCGCGCATCGTAAATTGTGCAGTGATGATGCGAAGACTGTGGACGACTTGACATTCGTGGGTGTGGGGAGACGAAACGTATTGGTTCATCGGTCCCCCCTATCGCGTAGACGAACGGACCTGAATCCTCCACATACCAACGTTCTGCCATGCCAGACGGTGCAAGACCACTTCTCGAGCCGAACGGATCCCAGACCCGTTACAACATGGCGAAGACGGTGGAGAATCAGAAGCGCAAGAAGGTGCTCATTGTCGGTGCTGGCGCATCTGGTAAGCTGTTGTGCCGTCATGCTGAAGCCTTCCATGACTGACATTCGCCACAGGCATGTCCTGCGCTCACCACTTGGCCGACCAACCGGACAAGTTCGACGTGACTCTTGTCGACGCTGTCAATTACTGCGGTGGCCAAGCCTTCAGCATTCCCGTTGACAAGGAGAATACTGGTGCCTCATGGCTCAACCAAGGAGTCCAGGGCGGCTCTTACATCTTCCACCATACTCTGACGATGTTCGCACAACAGGGCTACTTCGCCGACCCGGTAAAGCTTCAAGTTTCTTTTGGCAAAGGTGAACAGTTCTGGACCAATGTGTTTCCAACTCAAATGTTGAAGAAGCACGCGAAAGAGGTCCGCAGGTTTTACTACATGCTGAAGATCATCCGAACGTTCGAGATCCTGTTTGCCCTTCTCCCTATCAAATACCTGGTCAAGCTCTTTTGGTTTAGCGAAGAGTTCGCGAATGTTGTGGCACTACCGATGGTTGCACTCTTCCTAGGTACTGGCAACTATGCACCTGAAGTACCAACCATGGTGTTGGAGAGACTATGCACAAGCCCAACCTACGGCATGTGGAACCCACCAGACAAGAACAGTATTGCATCCAATCAACCTCCTATGGTTGTTTTTCCGAACTTCAGCGAGTTCTACGAGACGTGGCGGAAGGATCTCATAAAACGAGGTGTCAATGTTCGTCTGTCTACTGAAGTTACCGGTGTTGTTAAACGAGACAAGAAAGGAGTGGCTGTCAAGGTCATTCAGCGTACGCCAGCCGAAGATGACCACACCCCGAACTCAGCCTGGGCCACGGAGGATGGTTCACGCACCTCGCGCGATGCAGATGCTAAGGAGGCGATCGAGGAATACGATGAGATCATCCTGTGCGTCCTGACGGACACCGCGAAACGACTACTAACACCCACCATATCCGGCATGGAGAAGCGTGTCCTAGGCTCTGCCAAGTTCGCCAATGATATCACCGTTACACATCAAGACATCGACTACATGAAGCGGCACTACGAGAACTTCTGGAGTGAGGAGTACGCCGTCGACGAGCTCAATGGCGTCGACATGAGTGACCGTAACAAGTTCGCCAAAGACAACTTCAAGGCCATGTACCTGATCCGACCATACCCGAGTGATCTGTCGAAGCTTGAGATGTGCTTCGATTGCACAAATTATCAGTCTCAGTTCCCGCCGGATGTACCTTTCGAGAAACACGTATTTCAGACCATCTTCTTGAACAAAGACCGAGACGGTCATCTGTGGACTATCGATGAGATCGACGAAAGCAAAATCATCCGTAAAGACTGGTGGCATCAGCTCTGCCACAGCTTCACTCACTACCTCTTCGTTGTGCCGTGGATGTGGCTACTCCAAGGCAAGCGACACACCCGTTTTTGTGGCTCCTGGACAATGGTCAACGCGCACGAGGTTGCTGTGATGTCTGGAATCGCTGCTGCCGTGGACCTGGGGGTCGATTACCCACATGCTCTGGAAAGGGACAAGTTCTCGTTCTTGGCCTTTAGGTTATACTATCTGCTTGTGTACGGAAAGTGGTATGGGCGCCGCGCAACCAAGAAGACTAGAGAGGGTGAAGGCAAGGACTGGGCGACGGGCAATGAGTATGGAAGCACATATGCTGGACCCGGCGTGAACGCGGACGAAGAGAGGTTGATGTGGAAGAACGAGGTCAAAGCTGGAAGGAGTCTTGAAAGTTTCTAAGACATCATATGACCCCTTGAAAGCTGTTGACACATAACTTGTTGTTCCGTCCGTCGGTTCCCACGCACGGTTGACTGACCACTTGTTTTCTCACCCGTCATGTCCAAATATGTGGTCGAGCGTGTTGCCGAGAGTCTTTCCGCAGCAGTCGCGGCTGTCCCAGAGCCTCTTCATCCAGCACATTTGGTCTAAGTCGCAGAGCATTGTTAGCATTCGTAACGCGAACCGACTTGAAAGCAAGAACGTGCAAGGCCTGGGCTAGCATGCAAGGGAGGCAAGCGCGGTGTGTGCTTACCGTCGCAATCGCGCGGCACAATCTTGTACTGAGGGGCCTCCTGAAGTTGATCCTTCTTGACCAGAGCAGTGCCAGGTTGGCCGTCTTGTACAACGAGCCGCGTAGAGGTTGGCTCCGCAGCAATGATCTGTTGCAGGGCGGTGGGGTATGGGTCGACAAACCACGTAGGGAGATCGGCCGCTGTGGCGCTGGTGACGAGAGCGAGGGCAGTGATGACGCGAAGGACGATTGCCATCTTGACTTGAAGAGCTGTTGAGTAGCGGATTGTTGAAGGGGTGGTTGGGCTTCGGGTGATGTGATGTGGGGAGATGGAGATGAACAAGCTGTCGCGGAGAACTGTGTGCTTGCAGTCCTGTACAGATCCTGCCATTAGGGAAATTGCTTCTCTCAAACTTATTCGAGGCACCATCGATAATTACGTCGAACAAGAGGTCTGGTAATGGTCATCATCGTGCCAGCCATGTGGTTCACGCTTACTCTCGAGTAATCGATAGGCTTTCGACCGGTTATCGGGTGTCTCTAATGGAGCACCTTCGGAGGCCATCTTCCAAGTTGGATTTGTGACAGAGAGTGTCAAGCAGCAGTGGAGTTGGAGCCAAGAGGAGGAGGAGGAGGAGGCTGTTTAACGGCTCCTTCCTTCGCCCGGCAATAAAGACTTCTTGGCCCGGCTTCTTGTCTCGATCTCATACTCTTCTGCGTCTTCGTCCTCTTGCTTCACGACTCCTCATTTGTGGTCAACGATGATCACTCCACACTTTCTCCAGATTCTCCACTCCATCTCGTCGGCTACCTCACGTGCGTGCGGGCAGCGCTACAGCTCGTCCAGGAAGGTGATTGACTGAGATGTACTTCGGAATTGCTTGATGTGAGCAGTATTCTTCTCGATGTTCTGCCAACTTCCCTTTGCCGTCTCTATCCTGCCATCTACATCTTCCAAATTCTCAAAACCCAGTATCAGCATCTCGTACTTTGCTCTGATCCTCGAACGGTCCTTCATATTTCGCTCGCAGAGATGGAAAAGCCAGACCTAAAGCACGATGAGAACAGCGAGAAATCGCCCGAGCGCTCCCAGCATGATCAACATGAATATATCACCATTGAGGGCGGCGGCTTCGTCGAAGACAAGCAGCGCGCACGCCGTCTCGTTCGACGAATGGACCTTCATATTCTTCCACTCTGCGCCTGGATCTACCTGCTGAACTATCTTGAGTAAGTTCAATCGCCAGAATACCCTCCACTGAGACACCACGTCGTTTCTGTCGAAGAAATAGACTAATTCACCCATTCATTTTCGCAGCCGTGGCAACATCGGCAACAGCAAAGTGCTGAACGAGGAAACCAAGGATGATCTCCTCTCCAAGACGGGCATGACGGCACAAAACTATGCGGTGGCTGTCTCACTATTCTCGCTTGCATACTTTTTGTTCGAAGTCCCGAGTAACTGTACGTATGCTGGTCGTCATCAGAAGCCGGAAAACTGACTCCGGGAACATCGTAGGGATTATGAAGCGATACGTAAGGCCGTCTATCTGGCTTGGGACTCTGCTCGGCTGCTGGGGTGTTTTCACCATCGGCTTTGCTGGAGTGAAGAATTACCCTACTGTGGTAGTCCTGCGCTTTTTCATAGGCATGCTTGACTATGCTGTCCTACCCTGACTGTAGCTAACACTCACAAGGCGTTTTTGAGGCTGGTTTCTTTCCTGGTAAGAACTGCTGGGTAATGGCGTTATGTTTGAAATACTGCTGATCTTCTGTCGTACAGGTATTGTCTATCTGATTGCTATGTGGTGAGTACGATGTTGAGCTGAACCCACCAGTTAGAAATTTAAGACACTGGCTGACGGACTCTCCTCATGAACAAAAGGTATCCCGTCGAAGAACGCTCCGTGCGAATAGCGGTTGTGCTGGCCTCGGCAACTGCTTCTGGAGCCTTTGGCGGCTGCATTGCGTACGGAGTCGGCCATCTCAACGGCAGCGCTGGTCTGGAGGGCTTCAGATGGCTGTTCATCATCGAAGGCATCATCACTGTGCTTTCTGTCGCTCTTGTCGTCTTCCTCTTGCCAGACTATCCGGCTCGAGCAAAATTCCTGAACGATGACGATAAGAAATACGTCCAAGACCGCATAGCTGTAAAAGGAGGCGGATATACCAAAGAGCATGCGTCCAAGCATGAGCTTTTGCAGACGGTGTGCAGCCCACGTAAGTTTGACGTATTATTAAGTCTTTAGCAACGACCGAAACGCTAACTTCTGTGCCCTCGCAGGAATGATGGCCCATTACTTCGCCTATCTCGTCAACTGGTACCAAACCCATGGGCAAAACCCTACTTTGTCTAAGACATTCGCTGACCCTTTTGCCCTTCTGTCTGTAGCATCCCTCTTGGCTCTTTGACCTTTTTCAGCCCGACCATCGTTACAGGCTTGGGATTCGACTCGATCAAAGCACAGCTCATGACCGTGCCGCCGTGGGTGCTAGGCTACTTCTTCTCCCTGTTCCTTGGGTGGTCCGCAGACCGACATAATGCTCGAGGCCTACACATCTTTGGCTCATCGATTCTGGGAGCGATCGGATGGGTGACAGCTGGCTCGTTACCTGCAGATGCATATACCGCGAGATATGTGATGCTGTTCTTCTGTGCATGCGGCGCCTTCCCCAGCTCCGGACCGTTGAGTGCGTGGGTAACGTGTAACGTACCTGCTTTTACCACAATGGCTATTGCTACCGCTAGTAAGTATGCTCGCGAGAACATATCGCCTACCGAAATGCTAATCTCTCCATCTAGTGAACAACAGCATGGCCGGGATCAGCCAGATCATTGCGCAGTGGATCTGGCGACCGACCTAGGAGAATCTCGGCTATCCCACTGGTACGTCAAATTAATGGGTGGAAGGATTTTCCAAAACAGTATCAAGCACCAAACGGCGCTCTGAGACCTCGACACTCTCGAACCTTAGCTCCGAGACACTTGCTAATCATCCTACCCTGCCAGGCAACTACGTGTGCGCTGCATGTTCTTTCACTACGGCATTGCTAGCATTGGGGTTGCGGTGGCATTACGGCCGCATGAATCAGAGTGGAGCCAAAGACGCACGAGGTAAAGACAGGATCTGGCTGCTTTAGACCTAACACATATTACCTGAATCGATAACGGCACGTTGTGGCACCACTATCTTGTCGGGCTCGTCAGATCACAGCGCAAGACCAGCCTCCTGAACGCTGATGGGCTGCTCCCCTAGAGTTGTGATGCGGAATCCATGTCTCAGCCCTTCCTCGGGATCATGAACGTCATAGTCACTAATGGCCGTGTGGGCAGTGACTCTGTTATCCCCGATCGACACCGTACGATCGTCCCACTTCACGCGTACCTGGAGGTCGGCGGAATGGTTGATGTGCTACCATCGAGTCAGCGAGAACATCATCGACTGCCAACATCTCGGAGAACCTACATTGAACAACAACTGCAGCAGCGCAGCAGACTCCTCATCCTTCAGTCCAACAATCTTCTTCGTGAAGCCGGGGTTGACGAACAACGCCTTCTTTCCCGTCACAGGATGCACACGCACGATCGGATGGTGCGACTTCACTGGCTCGCGGCGGACGAACTTGCCATCCCGTCTTGCGCTCTCCGCCTGTGGGTTGCCGTCGTGTTCGGCTGTCAGGCCCTCCAACAGCTTCTGGATCGGCTCGGAGAGACGCTCGTAAGCTGCGACCTGGCTCACCCAAGCCGTATCACCGCCGGTGGCTGGGACCGACAGTAAGGTGAGCACTGTGAGCGCCGGTGGCTGGTGCTCATACGAGACGTCGGAGTGATAGCCTGTGGTGGTGAGCTTAGCGGAGCGCTGTTGCAGGCGGTAGAGGTTATCGGCGCCGAGGTAGATGTTGGGGAACTCGATGTAGTCTTTTACGTGGGCACCGACGGGCTAAGACCGTTGTCTCGTTAGCAGCTGACTGAACTATTGGAGGTAGGAATATGCTTGCATGGACATCCAGACGACCGAAGTACTCTCCAAACTCCTTCTGCTTCTTCCGCCCGATATCCTTGAAATCCTGGTCCCGAAACACCACAACACCTCGCTCGGCCACGAGCAGTGCCAGCTCGTTCTTCTGTGCATCGGTAAGCTGGGAGAGCTGGAGCCCTTTAATCTCGGTCCCGATTCTGGGTGTCAAACGAGTGATCTCGACGCTGGCATTGCCTGTCTTGAACAGGTTCGGTTTGGCTTTGTCTGCTTCGAGTCCACGATGAACGGCCTCGAATGGCTCGATTGGCGGAAAAGTGGTGGTCTCGTCGTACACCGGCAGGTAGTCGGTATACTTGTATCGAGAGTGTATATCAGTGTCGAAGGCGGCCTTCAGGCTGACAGTGCCAGCGGCGCTTGAGGCTGTTTGAGTCGTTGTTGTTGTTGTCGACATATTGGAGATGAATGGTGGATCGTTTATACTGAAAATGGTCAGAGTCGTAAGAAGCAAACCGGACGTGGGCGACTTGGTCCATCATCGTTATCTTTCTTGGTTGAACGGCACGTTGCAACCGACTTCGCTCTTGCGAACTCTGAAAGCTAAATCATGCAATACCACTTCCTACCGCATTGGGCAACGACCTGGCTTGAGGTGCATGTAGCTCAGTACTCTCCGAGCTGTCACATCATCTCGTGAAGTGATTGCGCTCGAAACGCACCCGACAGTCCGTCCAATGGAAGCGAGACTTATGCTGAAGAAGACCAGTATTCTTGAATACTACCATGTGACATTTTCACGAGTCGACCACGCGGCAGAAGCATGATCGAGAGCTTGACGGAACGTCGGCAGCAAAGTTATGTCGTCCCATCTGCCTAACGCCTACCATAACCAATCTAGTACTTCTTCCCTTCAGCCTGAAGCGCTGCCTTACGCCCACTGCTCTCTGGGTCAAAGTACGGTCGCTCTCCGAGTGAAACAGCGCGCTGACCCGTCCTCTCGCCCTCATAATCATACGTAGCCGTGTGATACACGCTGCGATTATCCCAGATAGCAAGATCATTCGGGTTCGCCCAGCGGTGCCTGACTTGCAAATCATGATTCTCAACAATCAGCTGCGTGAACCAGTTCAGAAGATGCTTGCTCTCAGCCTCGCTAACTTCGTTGATCCGCTTTGCATGATGACCAACGGCGTAAACGCTTTTCCAGCCCGTAACAGGATTCGTGCGGATGACTGGGTGGACGGCAGTGAGATCCTCGCCAACGTTCTCCGGAGCACCGCGCTCGGCGCTGTAGAGCTGGAAACCGTTGTTCTTTGCGCTCTCCTGGAAGATCGGTTGCGCGTAGGTGCCCGTCAGCTTTTCCAGGAATTCCTGGTAGGGGGGTGAGATGCGGTCGTAGACTTCGTAGCCAGAGGCCTGTACACATGTGGGATATAATCAGCAGTGCTCCGGATAAGAGAAAGGCTTGCAACCGAGCAGTGCTTACCCAGAGCGTATCACCGCCCGTCTCAGGCAGCTCAGTCAGACGCAAGATAGCATAGTCACTTGGCACAGGTTCAAAAGTAATATCAGAATGCCACCCATCCTTAGCGCTCTGCTTGAGCTCCGATGGGCTGAATCTGTTCTTGTAAATCTTCTTGAAGTCCTCAGAGGATATGACGCTGATTTCGTCGTCCTTGCCGCCGAGAGTGCGGCCGCTGTTGGCCACGGGGTGGATGTGCAGCTTAGATGTCGATGGCTTGCCGGAGAGTTCACCAAGGCGCTGAGCAAGGACTTTCTGAAGGTCGTTGTTCAAGTCATCCTGTTTGCGAAAGAACACAACTCCGCGCCGGGAGACTGGAGAGATGGATTAGTCCATCTTCAATAGCGCCGTGTTGCATGCTCTCTACTTACTGGTGATGGCAAGATCGCGAAGCAGTTCATCAGAGTTGGGTGCCTCCAGGAATTCTTTCAGGCTGACTTCCGGAAACTCCCTTCCAATAATCGGGGTCACGTCAAACGACTTGTACTGGTCCAAGGCACCAGAGAGCTTGAGTGGCTCTTTGTGAGTCGACGGTGCTGCCGTGAATTGGATTGACGCCTGTTCAGTCTCCGTCGTAGTCGTCGACATCTTGGCGGAGTCTCTCGATCAATGGTGGTAGAAAAATGACTTGAATTTGAGAGATTATTCTTCTGTAGCGAAAAGGAGTCTTTACGAACTCACAAGATGTACAGAACGCGAGCTTTCGAGGCTGTTTTATGTGGTCGACGTGGTGTATGCGAGAGAGCGTGCTCGCACATAGCATGCTCGGTGCAGGAATGCCGCCATCGTCGCAGATACGCCCTGCGATAGGCACGATTGTGACGGGTTGCTCAAGAGTTGTATGTCGCCATATCGACAAGACATCCGTGATGCTGAAGCTGCCGAGTATCCGTATAGCTACCTTGCTCGCATGCTGCAGCTGATGGCGATGGGCCGAAGCTCTGTCGGCAAAGCTGAAGTACCTACTCTCCTACCGTCTACCCATCTCACTGCCTCAGCAAGCTCTCTCGTGATGGCAGTCCTAGTCCTGAAAGTACCGAAGCACGCGAGAAAGCTCTGTGTTGCTTCGTTGCGGCATCGCGATGTCTTCCAACAACGACATGGTCCAGGTGGATAGGTAACAGGACAGTTCGACGTGGACCTGCGGTCACTATTGCGGTATTACTTGGAGGTTCCTGCGCGTTTTCACCACTTTTTTCGTCCGCATTGCCATACTATAGCAGGGTGAGGTTGAGAAAGCGGCCATCATGTGGAAAGACGGTTCGGTATCCACCCGACGGAACTGTCGGAAATTGCAACGACGAAAATCCCTGCCAAAAGCGGATCTTTATCTTCCCGCGAATGCGTCCTTTCGCCAACGGCAACCTGGTCAAAACTCTGATTCAGGATAAGAGAAATATGGACGAAAAGATGGATGGAAGGACAGAAGAAATGTGGACGCGCGCAGTCGCTCCAATGAATTCCCTTCGTCTCATCGTTCGAGGCTCCCCACAAGTGGATTGGAGAGAACCACAGTGTCGCGCATAAGGCTAGCGATGTGACGCTGTCATTGGTTCACGGACGACTGGTTCCTGCAGTAGCGGCTGCGACAGGGAACGTTGACGGCGCGTGGGAACCTCAGGAGCTGCTGTATGTTCGCTGTTGTCGATAGCATCTCTGTGGTATCGGTGGACAATCACGACGTGAACGATTGGAGCAGTGGCGCAGTATCAGAGTCGCACCGTGAAATGAAGCGGCAATCTTTAATCCATGTTTTGGGTGGAATAGAACTAACAGGGGCACGCTGGCTTCAGATGAATCAGCCAGCGAGCGGAGTGGCTTGAGCTTTCATCCACTTCACCCTGACCGTTTCTACTCCTACTTCCACAGTGCAGGCCCGCGAGTATTGGCGCTCTTCGCCACGTCCATCCTTTACTGCCTACTACAGGCGTGCCGTTCTTTATGCGAGGATTCTAACCACAGTCACTCATTGTACATACAACAATAACACCACCCACCATAATAACCGCGCCTCATCCGGGTGATCACACGCGAGCCTCCTGAAACACCGCCAGAAGCCAATGTTGCAGCGCGAAGGACAACTCCTGTGACAGCATCTTACTCCGCCACGACCTGCAGCATCCCAGACTCCAACACCTGCACTGTTTAAGGCAACCTGGGGAAGACACTGTTCTAGACAGCTTCTTTCAATAAGCGCTCTCACGCCGAGACCGTCGGAGGAGAATGAAACTCCCTTTCGCCCAGGCTGGCGGACAACAGCTTCCGCGGTCGAACGTTTTCGAAGATGGGTTACGATATGGCACTGCAGTGGTGGAGAAGATGACACGAACGCTGGTGGCAAGATCGGTGAGCACCTGTCAGCCGGGCAACAATAGTGCCATCTGCGAGAAGCCAGTGAGCGACACCAACAACACAACGCTGCCAATCGTGCTTGGTGCAGTGTAGGTTCATGGTGTCGGCATCAAGGTTTGATGAAATACTAACACGAGCAATAGCATTCCCATAACATGTGCCATCTGCGTCTTCGTCTACTTGCATCGGCGGAACAATAAGAAGCAAGCAATTGAAGACGCCAATGACCCCCACAAGTCACTCGACTTTGGTGTCGAGTCCAACGGGCATTCGAAGAGCAAACGTGGCTTGATGGGCGGCAGGAGGGCCGATGTGCCTGAAATGAAGATCTCCGACTTTGGAGGCCACGACCCGATGAGACCGGAACGAGGAGTGCGCGGATTGTCGATGGATTTCGTGAGCAACCCATATCTACTCCCCGCGGGCTTGCAGGGCTCTGGAGAGTCCATTCACAGCATGTCGCGAGCAATGCCTGACGAGAACGATCCGTATCGACCTGTCACCTTCGTGCGAAGCTCAACCGACACCTCACGGTCACCTCGCCTGTTCAACGATCATGCGTCTGTGTATTCCTCATCGACTGTCCAGACCGGCAACGAGAAGTCAAGCTTAGTCGCCAACGCCCGACCAATGTCGCAGTCCTTCCCGAAACGTGGCGATTCGAGGTCTACGACGAGCCCGGTGGACGACAACCAGACGCGAGAACTTCACAGTATGCAGCGAGGCATCCCACCTAACCGGAAGACGAGTCCCTCGCCTCAGAACTTGTCTGACATCACTGAGACCATCCCTCCTCGAAAAGACTCACAGAAAGGGCCTCCGCCTCCTCTGCCACCGTTGCCCGCCGAGCACTATGAGCAAATGCTGCCCTCAAGAACATCGACATCGTCTGCAGGTCGTCCACCACGCAAAGCATCGTTGGCCGCCGCAGGACTCCGGCCGATCAACGTGCGAGCAAGCGATGCCAGCTACTACGGGGATGACCTGCCAGCGCCGCCATTACCGCCGCCGAAAGTCATTGAGCCTGAAAATGACGACTACGATATTGATCCAGCTCAGATATACACTGGCCGCTTCTCCATCGATACTCCTGCGCCTTCTCAGCAGTTCCGTGTCCCAGACCAGGATAAGCGAGTCTCCGTCATGGGACTACGACCTCTTCCACGAGAAGATCCACAAGAAAACGCTGAGCAGCGCGCTAATCGGATTCGATCCTTTTACAAGGAGTACTTCAACGATAGCCGGCCGAACCCACAACAAGGTTTCTACGAAGACTATGACCCTCAGTACCTCGACGCAGCCGTTTACGATCACGATGTTGGCGACTGCGTCATCCCACAAGCACCATTCGCCCAACCGATGGGTCGCCGTGCGATGACACCACCGCCGCGCGGAGCCGCTCACTTCGGCGGACCAGACCACAGTCGCCACTTTTCCACCATGTCTGGTGGCCGTGGACCTCCTCGTGGCCGACCAGCACAACGCGCACCGAAGCAGAAGCTCCCGCCACCGAAAGCGCTCACTTCCCTCCCAACGCCTTACATGCTCCGTGAAGACACCGCCCTCATCATGAACCCCATCGATTTCGCACCACCCACCTCCTTCCGCGAACACCAGAACGGTCGTCGCCCCGACAGCCCATCCGGCATCGCACGCCCATACTCGCCAGCTGTGAAGGCTTACTCGCCGCTCGTGCCTGCCTTCGACGACCTGGCCCCCATGCCATCTCCTCACCACCTCCGCAAATCGGGCACCTTCACCTCCCTCGACTTCGCGCCACCGCGATTCCAGGGCCAAACAGGCAGCGGTGCGAGCGACGCCGGCAGCATCCGCAGCGCACGAAGCGGCATCTCCCCCATGCAAATGGACGCCGTCCGCGCTGGAGCGTACCGCGTGAGCAGGATTCCCAAGGAGTACGTGACGAGCCGCGACGATCTGGCTGGGCAATTGCGACCGAAGATGAATCTTACCAGTCCTGCGTAGTCCGTGGGTCTGGTCTGATCTGGTTGGCGAGGCGAGCACATTTCGAACTTCTGGGAGGCTGACTTTGAGGCTTTCGCGTGTGCATACATTCATTCCACGCGCTGGAGCGATGAACATAGGTCTGACGGCTGGCTGGGGTGGCGTTACTTATTAGAACGGGAGTATAATGTTTTCTGGGAGAATTATTTAAAGAGATGTGAGATGGAGAGAGTTCAGCTTCGAGAGAGAAAGTGGCATGGCGGCCGACGATTTGTAGATATAGGTGCACGTTGCGTAGCTTGTGGGAGCTAGCAGGCTGTTGTACGTTACGTACCGGCATGAAGGCAATGTTGATTTGCACTCGTGAACCTGATGTGATGAAAGTGACATTCTCGTCCATTTGGTCCGTTCTAGCTTGGACCGCAAACTGCTACGTAAAGTAATCGTTACTCGTGATACCCGCTTGTTAGTCATGCCAGCAACCAGCTAGCCTGACTTTCATCATGAACTTCTACTACCCAGACTTGCCAGCAACCTCGTCCGTAACCTCCACCACAAGTCTCCTACATCCCCTAGCGTCCGTGCCCAGTCGAACCGTACACACTCGCCATCGGAGGCATCGCGCCAAAGCTTGGTAGCGCACCTCTCGCTGGAGCATGTGAAACTGGCCGCTGGACTTGAGCATACTTGGCCGGGTCGAACGGCTCCGTAGATGGTGGTGGCTTCGCAGGGAGAGACGCCGGTGTGCCCCACTTTGCGATCGTGCTATGACCTTGCCTCACTGTCGAGTCTGGCGCAGTGCCGCTGCCGTTGACGATTGTGTCGACCGGTTTTGGCGGTAGTGGGACGTTCGGCGACGGCTGACGTGGGAACACTGGCTGAGGCAGAGGGTGCACCATTGGTTGAGTCGGTCCACGCGGAGACATGTTCGATAGCGCAGTCGGGTGTAGCGGAGCCAATGGAGAGTTGTACAGCTGAGCCGAGTTCTGTCTCTGTGGAGGATACTGCATGTTATAGCCAGCTCGAGTGGTCTCGCCCTGAAAAGGGGAGGGTTGCGACATACCCTGTGGCAAACCCTGTGGCATACCCTGCGGCATACCTTGAGGCATGGTTGGAGTCATTGCAGGTCGAGCGTCGTTGCCATTAGTGTAGCCTGGAACGAAAGTCTGACTCTGTGGATTGAAGTGCTTGCTCTTGTAGCTTCCTGGCAACGGATGTTCAAGTTGGCTGGGCTGACGACCGGGGTATGCTTGGCTTGGGAGTTGTCCATATGGGTACATTTGGTTATACTGTGCAAGGGACGGCTGCTGCTGCTGACGAGGGTGTGCTTGCGGGTATTGCTGATTGGCTTGTGCTGGGTTGGCAGACGGGTATGACGTTTGATGCGCCCAGCCTTGTTGCTGTACGCCGAACTGCTGTCCGAAAGGAGCGTTGGCCGCAGGCTGCATGTTTGGGCTTCGCATGGTCATCGGTGACGACTGCAAGGTCATGGTACGCTGGAAGTTGTCGGCAAGATCGAAGCCTGTCTGAGGGCTCTGCTGCCAGGGCGATTGTGGCGGCTGACCAGTGTAGTTGTTCGTCGGCCATGCATTGCTGCTCTGAGCGTACGATGCTTGATAGGACGGCGCGGCTTCTGGCATACCATACGACGTAGGCTGATATTGACTGCTCTGAGAGTCGACTATGTGAGGGTAGCCATACCCTTGCATCGGTGCGGGTGGCGGGAATTGAGGCGGGTAGTATGCGCTGTAGGCAGATCTTGCTTCGAAGTCATCGTCGCTGTCAGCTCGCTGCTTCTTCTTGGTCTTCTTGCCAGCGGCCGAGCTAGAACGGGAGTCGTCTTGCTGAGCTATAGCTTCGGGTGACCCTGATGGCTTCGCAGATCCTAGGATGCGCTTACGTGCCTCCTCGTACTTTGCCACGCGTTCTTCTCGGGAAGCCAGCAGTCGTTCCCGCTCATCGTTGGCGGGATCGCCGCTCTCTGAAGTAGCCTTTGACGCTGAGCTCGATCCATTCGCAATTATTGGCATGTTGTTCATCCCCCGACGCAGTATTTTCATCTGCGGCGGAACTGGTGGTGGTGTGCTTGCAGCCGTGGAAGGCGTTGCGACTCCAGTCAATGGGGCAGGTAGTCGACAGGTCGGGGTCTTGTAGATCCGCACGGCTGATGTGATTTCGTCAGAGAGATGACCGAGCATGTAGTAGTCCGCGAGCTTGTGCGCCAGCATACGGTAGAACGCGTTCGTCTGAGGTAGAGTAAGAGACGACTCTTTGGCATCCTTGACGAAGTCGACGAGGTCTTGCTCAAGCTTGAGTACCATTATACGATCCTTTGGACTGTCCAGCGCTTCTAAGAGCTTTGGGTCCGGGAGTGTTTCGATTGGTGGGACATTGTCACCGCCAGAACGTGCAACTCCGGGCACTACGCCAACTCCCGAGCCCTGAGGAGGAACATACAGTATGCCATGCGGCGTTTGGCTGTTGCGACCGAGAGGTTGCGATTGGCCACCTTGCGGCGACGGCTGTATGGAAGAGATCTCGCGCAACTGGTCGCGAAAAGCTCTCACACCGTCGTCCGAGCCGGTCCTAGACGGTAGGCCAGAGCTTGGCTGCGGGAACGCTTCTTCGTCCTCCGTCGCCTTCACACTCGCGCTGTCGTCTGGGCGCAGTGATTCTTTCTCGTCCAGAGCAAAGGTAGTGCCAGAAGTCACACTCTTGCCGTCTAGACTAGGCGGCTTACCTGAGTCGCTGGAAGATGACATCTGAGTCCCAGCCTCGTCGGTAGTACTGGGCATGAGCATACCCTCGAGAGCATGCAGATCTTGCACGAGCGGTACCACAGACTCTGCGCTGTGGATGTGAACTTGCGGGCCGTGAGCACTGTCTTCTGTTGGGTCTTTCGAGTCCTTGAGAGCCATGGCCACCAGCTTCTTCTGCTTTGGCGTGAATGCCTGTGCGATAGACCCAGGTGCGGCAGGGACAGAATGAGCGTCTTCGTGTGAAGGTGCAACTAAGTCGATTTTGTGTGTGTTTGCGGTAGTATTGGGTGTCTGCTGTGTGCTTGGCGGCTTAAGTCCGGCTGCTGCGATCTGTAGAGAATTAGCTGATATTGACCCAATGGCGTGCGAATAGAGCTTGCCTTCGAGTACGTTGGCCTCGCTGAGATCGCGCCTGTGTGTGCTGATGCCATGATGCCGAAGCCCAAGTGATCCAAGACGAGACAGCCGCGGGATGAGTTCGAAGGAGTGAAGAACCCAAGAGCCGCTGTTTCCTGAGGCGACAAACGGTCAAGATTGCCGGACGGTGAAGAACTGATTGAAGGTCTACCGGAGAGATCTCAGGAAACTGGCGGCTCAAGGAAAATCGACGACTCCACTGCGGCAGAACTGGACATCCTGCAGGTGATTGCACATTGAGCTGAGTGCCTTCGGGGTCTGCTGTTGGCGTCGAGAGCGGTGGGGGACGATCGGTGCGGAGTCCACTACTCCTTAGGTCGCGGTCGTGGTGAGGCGAGTCGCGCGCTGAACGTCAGGCGCCGAGGTGAGATCGTGGACTGAACAAACGAGGGAAAAGAACTACAAGTCGTTCGCTAGCGCGCGGATTCTACGGCCCGCACGGTGGGTTGGATTGGATCTTGGCGCGTGCGGCTACTGGAGGTGCCTTCCTTCACATCTAATCCTTTTGTCGAGTACAACACAATGGCGATTCGGTACAAAGGTGGGGGCAAGTCGCAAGCTTCAGCGACTACGCTTTGCCAGAAGTGTTTGAAGAGAGGTGAGAAGTTTCCAATTGACATGGTCACTGGTGCAAGTGGCTAACAGTTCCCAGGACACTACAGCTATGAGTGTACGGCATCACAGCAAGATCGGCCGTATCAATCGAGGCCGTCTCGGACTCAACAGCTCTTGAATCCGAAGCTCGTACCGAAGATCACCGAGGCAGCTCCACCAGTCGAACCAGCAGAGTCAGTTCCACACCATCGTTCTCGCAATGATCATTTCTAATACTTGAACGCAGAAAATCCAAAGCCACCAGGAAGGACGGCACTCTGAAGCGAAGCTCCGACGATTTGACCGAGATGCCACGCAAACGTTCTCGTTCTTCTTCGTACAGCACTGACGCTAACTCGGTGTCCACGATCTCCACCAACCGCTCGAGATCGCGGTCACGCTCGCCCCCAAAAGGTAGACGCAGCAGCCCCGAGCGGCGCACTGTGGATTCTACGAAAGACAAAGGTGCCTCGTCCAGCAGGTACCGAGACAGGGACGATCCCAGAGACAGGGCACGTGGAAGTCGATCCCGCAGTTCTGAACGCATTCGACCACGACGTGACGCTGCACCGGCACGCTCACGATCTCGCAGTCCTTTCAGGGAGGCTCTCACAACTAGTACCCCGGCTCAAGGCAGCAAGCACCCAGCGCACAACCGTGACAGAAGTCCAAGCCCTTATAGCAAGAGGCTTGAAATGCCCGGATCACTACGATAGAATCGTCCTGAACCGAAGGCATGGAGGGATAAGATCCTTTTGACCGCAGTCGAGTGTCGCCAGAAGGGCATGATGCTGTCAGCTCCGCCGTTCCCGTTCTATCAGGGCTGGGATCAGCAGCAGAAGAGAATGCGCACAGCTGAAGAGCGTGTGGCTGGGCGTCCAGCGTGGCCGCCCTCTCTGGGAGACATGGCGAAAGTACCACACGGGACAGGTAGAATGTTCACGTGAATGTGGAGGTTCAAAGGGAAGAAGCACCAATCGCGGAAACGCGACAGATTTCTGCGTGGTCGGCGGCTTGCAGTGGCCAGAGCATCGATACAGAGTGCTGACAAACTGCGACTGGCCACAAGGTCTCGAATGTATATTGCTCGTTGATGAGGCTGAGATATGGATCCCTTTCCCTATCAAAGAACTACACGACATCACCACCTTTCGACTGCCGGTGAAAAACACCGTGCTACCAGCGAGTGATCTCCGCTCTGTTGAGCCAGCCAGACCTCGGCCTGCTACCGTAGAAGTGGAGTCCGAATGAACGTGAAAGAGCGTTAGAAAGTGCTGCATGCATACGCATGTCTGCGCACATTTTCAACAAGCTTCATCCCAGAGCAGGCAAGAGATCGCGTGCTCCAAGCTGGAACAGACCTGAGTCAAGTGACATTGCGTTGGAGATGTTTTATCGGCTTAGACCAGCGCAACGGTAGAAACTTTCAGGGTGTGGTTTCATTTCTCGTCGCTTGCGTGCACACTCGACAAGACTTTTCGGGCCACTGCAGGGTGGGGAACCAAAACAAACTTTGCTTCTTTCCATTTTGCCGGCACCTTGATTTTTAGTTCTTCACTTCTAGCGTACTCGGCGTTTTCGGATGTCGCCAACCTGCATTGAAGTTAAGCTCCTGTTAGAACTAGTGGTCGCATTCAACGGTCGCGGCTCCGCACAAACAGTAGCCTACCAGCCACCCATCAAAGGTAATCTGACTTCACACCCATCAGCTTTTACTCATCCTTCCTGCTATTCATACTCTGGGGCATGCTACACGGGGAGCCGGGCATCATTACAAGTGATGAAGTACGGAGAAACGCTGCGGCAGAGATCAATTCCTGCTTGGAGCCACCGTAAGTCAACATCTTTATCAACACTGTGTCGGCAGCTCCGGATGGCCAGGAAGCCTGCTGTCCATACATATGCTGATCGTGAAAACAGATAACATAGATTATGACGATGTGAAACATCTTATCAAGGAGCGAACTTCACCTGGGAAGGGGAAATCAATATCCATATCCGGGCAGGGCGCAGAAGAGAAACTCGTCGACTTTGAGAATACCCTCTTCGATATTCTTGGACAACAGCATGAACGAATCGACCTCTTTGTTAGAAGCAAAGCTGGCGAGATTCAGCGTCGCCTGGGTAAGTCGCGCATATCATTACCGCGTTGCGAGGTTAGGAAGGTGCTAACACGAATAAGAACATGCGAAAAAGCAGTTGAATCAGTTGTCACAACGTCGTGTGTCAGCAGCAGACCAACGAATACCGATTGCACGACTGGAACGGTATGGCAAACTCGAGAACGATGTGCTCAAGGCTGGAGACGAGATTAGGTCCCTCGCCCGATTTACCAGTACCCAGCGCACAGCCTTTCGGAAGTTGCTGAAGAAGTACAAGAAATGGACCGGCTCAACTAATCTCGAGATTCGCTTCCGAGATGAAGTGCTGGATACTTCTAACAGCTTCACGAAGCTGGACCTAGGGCCTTTGCTGGACGACTACTCGACGACGCTGCAGGATATCCGAAGTCTATACGAAAGTGGGCTACAGCAACCACCTGCTCAGAAAGACTCTAAGAAAGCGCCAGCACCACCCGCACAGTCTGTCATCGACAAGCTACAAGACGCTCTCCGCAATGGCTCTCGTATTGATTTCGACACGGCTATGGCTATCGTACCACTTGGCGATGATGGTGAGGTGGCGAACTACTTCGTCCACCCTGAGAACGTGGTGGAGCTGCAGGTATCCCTACTCCAGTACATGCAGTACTACACCTCAAGGAGTAGAGCGAACTCAGCTACCACTCCAGTAACACCAGCAACGCCGAGAAGGCAGTCCGGCAATCCACTTCAATCGGACGCAGACTACTTCATGCTGGTGGCCGACAATCTGGACCGATTCGCACAGCAGCAAAGTACGATTACTGTCAAGCAGCGCGAACATGTACCGGGCGTCGTGCCGCAGATGGCGAAAGCTTTCATAAGATGGAACGACACGGAGCATGCCACGCTCTCCGTGCGTAGCGGACACTCTCACGTTAAGTCGGCATCGCTCAGGAGGAAACAAATCGGCGCCTTTCTCGACCGGAAAGCTCCTCTGTCGAAGAAGGCTGAGATCGGCGATGCTCACTCCTTAACTTCAATCCGCGACGAGATCTTCAAAGATTCCGCAGTGCAACCCCTTTACAAGCTTTCTAGCTGTCGGAGCAGGTTCATTGGGCTCAATAATAGCTCGAAGTCGCACACACTTGCCACACTTGACTCGTCTATCTCAATACACGGTCTCTTTGGCGCAACGATCAACTCTGAAGTGCCCCAATTTCCGTTTGCAGTCCTCCAAGTTCGAAAGGAAGGTCCAGCCACAAGCGACCTCCTCTCCACACTGAACGCAAGCCATCTCGTCGAACGTGTCCGCGGCTTCTCACTCCAGTACCATGCACTATGGCAGACATGCCAACCGAAGAACATCTCAGCCCCCTTCTGGATACCCATGCTCTCCCAAGACATCCGCAAGCTCCCTCCACCTGCCCTCAAGCGCAACGGAACAGCGATGGACGGCAGCTTGGGCTCACCATCAGCTACGCAAGGCACCGCATCCACAAACTCCGTTCGCGGCATGACAGACAGCACCACAGCAGTGGAGACCGGCCGCGGCTCTGCCTCTAGTCCCCCAACCGAGCTCGAAGCCCCTCAACTTCGCTCCTTTCGCAAGAAGCGCCGACGCAACTACGCGGAGCGGGAAATGCAGCAGCAACAGCAGCAGCAGCAGCGCTACTGGAGCGAATACGACCACCCTGAAGACGGCGAGGACGGCGCAGATGCATTCGTGATCTACATCGATCCCAACGAGAAATCCACCTTCGACAGGCTCTTCGATAGAATAGGCGGGCTGTTCGGTCGGCAATCATCCTCCGAAGACGACTCTCTACCTTCTCCTTCTACACCACTACTCGACGACGACACTTCCGACGAAGAAGATACCCGTGGAGCCACGACTTACGGCACCTTACCTCGCGCCTCTCGCGGTCCCTCGCTCCCTACACTCACGCGCTGGCCAACGCAGCAGCCCCAGTTCCTCCCGCAAGTGACGGCGATATGCTTCTTCGCCTCTCTCTCCATCCTCACGGTCGCGTATATTCTGGCCACGACTTCAAGGCACAAGTACGTCGCCGAAGTGGACGTGGGTATCATGTTCGCCGTAGCGTGCGGGCTGGTGCTCGCGGTGATAGGCTTTATCCCGCTGCTGAGGCGTACGGAAGGAACATGGGTGAGCCTTGGTGTGGCGGCGGGAGTGCTTGTGGTGGATGTGGTTGCTTCTGGAGCGTTGCTTACTTGGGTTCTTGGCTGACGGACGACTACACATTCTTACGGGGCTAGATTGATTTGTACAGGAAAGTGGCAACACGATGAAAGCGATCAATATCACGACGTGATGCGTTCGGGTTCTGGGGTTCAGCAAGGCGTTTTGAGGTGTTTTGCTCACTTCTTGTTCATACAATGTACAACACCCGCTACAAACTACACTACTGCATCAGATCCAACCCGATGCTTTGGAGATATGCGCACCTGGCCTGCTGATCTATAGGCACAGTCTCCATCTCCGTCGCATTAGTCACAAACATCAACCTGTTCCAATACCCCTCCCCCTTCGTCCAAGACTTCCACTCCGGACTCCCCTTCGCCCGATGAGTATTCGGATCATAACTCCTCACAAAGCTCGTCCAGTAACCCTGCACCACAGACACGATAGCGTTATTAACACCGCCAACCTGGTACGAGTCCGGCGCCGCTCCATTCGTGTTTTCCGGTCCCCAAATCGCATTCACCTCCACCGTATGACTGACCCCGTACCCGTCTTCCGCAGCAGGTGGGTCTACGACGTTCCAGCGGTAGTTCCAGTTCGGGATGCTCAGGTTGGCTTGCGAGCCTGAGATGAAGATTCCGGGGCAAATGTAGCGCATTTCGCCGTAGCCTTTCGAGGCTTCGCGCCAGGCGCGGCCGGAGTCTGGGAAGGAGGGCGTGCCTTTGATGGGATAGAGGGAGTTCCAGGTGCGGAGTTGGGAGAGGGTGATGGCGGGGAATTGGGCTTGGATGAAGATGTCCGTGTCGCTGAGGTTGGCGGTGGCCATGGGGGCGAAGATTGTGCCTTCGTTTGTGTCGTCGCCGCCGATGGCCTAGGATGAAATTCTCAGCGCAGTTACTTGCACAACAAAGGACGTAATGTCAAAACTTACCGGAACCTTGACGAATTTGCCCTGCGCATAAGCGCGGTAGGTATAGTCGGAGATGAAGTCAAAGTCGAGTGTCGGGCCGTACATGTAGAGTGGAGGGTCCTGTGCTCCAGGGAATGGCGTGTTGAAGTTTTGCTCTTGCAGTTCGGTGGCAGTCAAATTCCGTAAGCAAGCTAGAGTGTCCACAACGCGTGTGCAGCCGGTGCGGATGACCAGATTATCGTATGCAAATTGGTTCTCCTCGACGGTGCGGAGCGATGAAGATGACTGACTCTCTGCAGCCGTAGCGTGGAAAAGTCCATCGTCTCGACCTCCATAGGCAGTGACTTGAAGATTGACTGACTGAGCGCCGGCGCTGTCGCCGCCCAGAGTGACGTGGCCTGGGTCGCCGCCGAACAAGGAGATGTACTGCTGGATCCATTGCAATGCGAGGCGCTGGTCTTTTAGGCCGTTGTTGACGTTGCCATCTGCGAGCACCTCTTTGCCTGCGAGGAAGCCGTATGGGCCGACTTGAAACAGATTAGCACGAGAAACCTTGGGTCTCTCTTCATGTGTTACCTCTGTAGTTGAAGTTCACAACAACAATGTTCATCCCACTCGCCATCACCAATCCAGAGCCGTTGTAGTTGGCGTTACTATTCGTGTTGAATCCTCCACCTTGGATGAAGAAGTAGACCGGCAGTTTCGAACCCTTCTTCGCACTACTCGGCGCGAAGATATTCATGAACAGACAGTCCTCGTCGCTCGTATTCGATGGTGGTCCAGCTGCAGTACCTAGACAGATCGGCTTGTACGCATCGGCATCCACGACTCCATCCTCTGTAGGTGGTGGTCGTGGTTCTCGAAACCTCAAATCACCGACCGGTGCCGCAGCGTATCGCACACCGAGCCATTGCGTAACGCCGTTGTTGAGAGCGGTGCCGCGGTAGGATGTGTAGTTCAGTTGGACAGTTGATGATAATACGGCGAGTACTGGGGTTAGAACTGTCGCCGCGGCGGAGAGGTAGAAAGACACGCGCATGATGAGAAAGATTTGGAGTATGAAGAGGAGGAGGTACAGACCGCGTTTTAATAATGGGAGCATTGTGAACTTTATATCTGGGTCAGGTGGAGGATCTGCGGGAGGAGCAAGTGGTAGTGCATCTGGTACGGTTGTACCGTTGATAGTTTTGCCGGTTGTTGTAGGCGTAGGATCTGGAAAGTTTGTAGGATCTAGTAAGCAGGTAAGGGCAATGCTGAGTCTCAGCCGTAGCGGTGATGATGGGGGCTCCAGTGACGCTGCTGCGACTTGAAGACGACGCGGGAGATCGTGGATGGTGAATAAGGTAGCGGGGATGTCCAGGAACAAGCGGAAGCTTGTGCTTTTCCCCACACATCAGCCCAAAGAGGAAGGCGAGTGAAACATGAGTCAAGATAACGATCTCGAGCTCTCTTCTACAACCGCACAACTTGAAGCCATTGGCACCCACCAACTACCTCCAGCCCACCCCGACGTATCATACACGCGACACTGCCCGCAATGCCGGCCTCACGCCTCCTCCGCCCTTCGACAAACTGCCTCCGCAACCTCCACCGCCAACCACCCCACGTAAATCTACGACACCGCAACTCCAGCACCACCTCCACCCTCACCTCCCCCTTCGCCCCCCGCCACCTCCTCTCGATCGCCGACCTCAGCACCCCCGAACTCACAAGCCTAATCCGCAACGCAGCCTCCCACAAAACAACCCTCAAATCCGGTGGCTCCCTCCCAAACAATCTAACCTCTTCTTTACTCGGACAAACGCTGGCAATGCTCTTCACAAAACGCTCAACCCGCACCCGCGTCTCCACCGAAGCCGCCATAGCCCGTCTCGGCGGACACGCGCTCTTCCTCTCCCCTGGGGACATCCAGTTGGGAGTAAACGAGTCTCTTTATGATACGAGCGTGGTGATCTCGTCAATGGTGTCAGCGATAGTGGCAAGGGTGGACAAGCACGAGGAAGTAGCGACGATGGCGAAGCACAGCACTGTCCCGGTGATCAACGCACTATGCGATCTCGCGCACCCGTTGCAGACGGTTGCGGATTTCCTTACGATTCACGAAGCGTTCCCGGGAGCAGGAGGGGGAAGTGGCGGGTTGGGGTTAGAAGGCCTAAAGATCGCGTGGGTGGGGGATGCGAATAATGTGCTCTTCGACCTCGCTATCGGGGCTGCGAAGCTGGGGTGTACGGTTTCTGTCGCTACGCCGAAGGGGTATAAGATCCCCGCTGCAATGCGGGATGTGATCACCAGCAGCTCTAGCTCTGCGTTCTTGACGGAGACCAACACCCCAGAGGAAGCGGTAAAGGGAGCCGATATCATTGTGACAGATACCTGGATTTCCATGGGCCAGGAATCCGACAAGAAGGCCCGGCTAAAGGCTTTCGAAGGCTTCCAAGTGACGAAAGAGCTCGCAGAGCGTGGCGGAGCGAACGAGGGTTGGAAATTCATGCATTGCCTACCGCGACACCAGGAGGAGGTGAGCGATGAGGTGTTCTACGGACCTCGTAGCTTGGTGTTTCCGGAGGCGGAGAACAGGCTGTGGAGTGTCTTGAGTGTGTTGGAGGGATTTGTTGTGAATAAGGGGAAGATAGTGTGAGGAGCGATGGTTATGAAAGATCACGTACCAGACCAGAACATGGAGCGGCCGGGGACGCGTTACCTGCCGAGCGTTCAAACTGCCAACATCATCTGCAAAGCGGAAGCCGGGTGGTTGTCAATGGTGGATTACTGTGTAGGACGAACAGGGTTATTGTACACAAGTATGTGGCGCCCGCTACCAATTCCATCAGCCAAGCGAATCTGCGACTCCGGAACGCCCTTTGCTGCCGAAGTGATGTGCCCTGAAGCCGGTTCTCTAGTACAGCGCTGGAAGGACAACGAGAACAACGAGAACTATCGCCCCGTCCAGAAAACCTGCCGCTGCGAAGAAGGAGGAGCATGTCATGCTTCTAGCTCGGCGGTAGAGCGCTGTGGTCCACCACATCTTCCGCCTCCTGCGCCAGCTCCGCGGGAGCGTGTAACGGTGATCGTGGGAGCGCCATGAGACCTACCAGATAGACGATATATTAGCATATACAACCACATAGACCTAGAGCTTGAACACGTACCCGTCCGCGCACTCTCCAGAATCCCGAACGGCGCAATCAGTTTCATAAAACTGTCAATCCGAGTCGGTTTCGCCGACAGCTCCACAATACAGTTGTTCGTACTTATATCCAACACCTTCCCGCCGAACTGATGCGTCAAGTGCGTGATGGTCTCCAAGTGCTGGTGCTTCAACCGCAGCGCTTCCGATGGCGCTAGGTTGCTGGGGTGGAAGTCCACACTCCCTAGTACCTCCTCCTTCCCCGCTTCACCGTCCAGGCTGTCTTCGCTCGCCTCCGTCTCCACGCCAGTCATCTCCCGATGATGCGCAAGCAATTCGTCGAAGTACTCCGGCCCAAGAGTGCTTATCTTCGCCAACAACAATTCCCGCTGCACCAACGGCGCGGCGGTGTAATCTAGTACTGCCCACACCGGTACCAGATCCTCTAATTGCCGGCGCGCTTGCTCGACCACCCCATCCTGGCCCTGTAGCACGATAGTCATGCGCGAGAGATCGGCGACTTCGGTGGAGCAAACGACCAGTGAGTCGATGTTAAACCCCCGCGCCGCGAGAATTCCTGACACACGCGACAGGACACCGGGCTCGTTCTGCACGAGGCAGTTGAGGACGTGGCGGGCCGGGGGTTGGGTGGAGGGGAGGGGGGTTTCGTAGAGGATGTTGCTGACGGCTGCCGCGGGGGAGGGGGAGTGGGTGTTGGGGAGGGAGGTTAGGCGGCGGTGGATGGATTTGTAGGCTGCGGGGGCGGTGGTGCTTGATTGTCTAGCTGTCCGGTGGAAACCTGGTGTTTGTGTGGTTCGAGGGACGGGTGAGGTGTGCGATAGGGTGGTGGTGAGGGCGCGGAGGGCGCGTTTGGTTGCCATGGTGGTGTGTCGTTCCCGGAGTATGTTGCAAGAGTGGGGGTAGGTGTATGTAGGAGTTCAATGGCTCCGCGTGCTTCTACAAGTTCGAGATGGAGTATGAGTCGTTGGAGCTTCAAAAACTAGTCCGGGGTCGTCATTTTGGGACTAGCGCCGGCTATCTCCCGGCTAAATAACGAGCTACTGCATTTTCCTCGAGTCCAGTCTTCAGAGCTCGATCAGCTTCGCACCTTCACATCAACACCTTGCATCCTTCCAGTAGCGTCGGTACCAGCGTCGCCATGTCGGACGAGGAGCCACGCAAGCGGTCGCGCTTCGACCAGACCGAGCCTGAACGTAAGTCCCGCTTCGATCGGCGGTCCCGCTCCCCCACCCTCAAGGACTCCGAGGCTCGTCGCTCGCGCAGTCCCCCCGCGAAGGAGAGCCCAGGTGCTGGAGTCAAGAAGGATGCAGCGGCGGCGGCGGCGGCAGCAGCGGCCAGGATCAATGCTTCTATCCAGGCGAAGAAGGGCGTCCAGCATGTAGACGTTCCACCCATTCAACAGGTATATCCCACCTCCCACCTCCACAAAGCTCATACTGACTTCACACCACAGACCGAGTCCCCAGGCGCCGGTTCGGGAGCAGCCAAGTCACCCTCCCAAGCCGACGGCGCGAAAGAAGAGGTCTACACGCAGGATGGCGACTTCATCAAGGACGTCGAAGTCAATGACTTGCGCAACCGCTACACCCTCACCAAGGGCAGCACTCAGAAGATGGTAAATATCAACCCTTTTGCACACTACACACTGATACACCCAGCAACATCTTTTCATCGTCTACATGGGTTTGTTGCAAAACAAAATTGTTAGAGGACAGACTTTGCTCACTTTTGACCTCTCTATACAGCCTCGAACGGCAAGCACCCCGATTGACATCAGCTGACCTTGCATGTGACATCTAGATCAAAGAGAAGACAGGCGCCGGTACGACCTCCTCCTCCATACGCTTTTGTACGATGTAACTTTTAGGGACGAATCGCTCACGTGTTTAAAGATGTCACAACCCGCGGCAGCTACTACCCGGACAAGAGCATGGCGACTGCTACTGTACGTCTGCAGTACTCGTGGCATGGTTGGATTGAGATGGTGTACTAATCTGTAACCAGGCCCCTCCCCTCTATCTCCACATAACGAGCCAGACCAAAGAAGGCCTCGAGAAGGCCATGGAAGAGATCGAAGAGCTCATGCAGAAGGATCTCCCCAACCTCATCGACGAGCGCCGTTTCCGCCGCCGCGAGCCCGAGCAAGTCGAGCGTGACCATCTCGGACGTCGCAAGTGGCCGGAAGAGCGCATCCCCATCGATCTCGAGCCGATTCCAGGCTTCAACCTTCGAGCGCAGGTTGTCGGACAGGGCGGTACGTATGTGAAGTACATTCAGCAAGAGACGGGGTGCAGAGTGCAGATCAAGGGCAGAGGTAGCGGATTCATGGAGCACGATACCGGGAAGGAGAGTGACGAGCAGATGTACTTGCATGTTGCGTGAGTGCATTCCACCCTGCTATTGAGCTGTGAGTGTTCGGCAGCTAAACTACAACTACAGGAGTCCAGATGCAGGACAAGTCGAAAAGGCCAAAGAACAGTGCCTCGGCCTTCTCGAGGAGGTTCGTCGGAACTACGAGTCATTCAAAGAGCGTCCACCACGCAGCGCCGGCCCCGATCATCGTGGCAGCTTCGACGACTCTCGTGGCGGCGGCGGTGGCGGCTACCACAACCGCGGCGATCGCAATGGCTCAGGCTCCTACGGCGGCAACAACCAGTACGACCCAAGCGCCCAGTACGGCTTCCAACAGCAGCCGGCTGCCTACGGTGCTCCGGCCGGTGGTGCCATGTCCCCAGTCGCCGCTGCTCCTGGAGTAGCGATGCCACAAGGTGCAGCAGCCATCCCACAGGAGATGTTGCAATACTTCCAGTACTACGCCGAGAATCCGCAGGCAGACCCATATCTTAGCATGGGAGGGTACGCCCACGTCATCACGCACTACTATACGCATGGTGGGTTCCCGACCGCTGGTGCACCAGCTGGGTATGCAGGAAGTCCACAGCAGCAGAACGGAGGGTTTGGTGCTCCGCCGCCACCGCCGCCTCCTCCGGGTGGTGACGAGCCTCCTCCGCCTCCGCCACCGCCTGGCTCGGACGGAATGGCGTCTGCTGGGTATAACTCGGTAGGTTGACATGAAGGTCGTCGTGGAGTATGTGCATGGTGCTGACCGCGTGGTTTAGGTTCCGCCACCGCCTGGTATGTAGTGCTCAACTCGACGTGCATGACGAAGCTATACTGCTAGGGCGGGTTGTGAGATAAGAGTCCTGACGCCTAGGCGAGACGGCGAGTCTTGAGTGTGCTTCTGGCTGAATACCCGCTATTCGATCATGGAAAGCTTTCTGGCGGGCTGAGTGTTTATTGCGTGCTATCGAACGTTGGCGACGGAGAGGCATATCGACGTTCTACAGCATATCGTGGCAACATGAACGCCACGCTGTAGCAGTATGCAGCGAATATCGATCGTGTTTCTGCTTCACTGGCGCTCGTTATCTCCACGTGAGTGCAACCCTATCGGCGATTTTAGCGCTTGTCCCGAAGCGGGGCACAGGCAGGCACTTCAAACAGGATGATGCGCCATGGTTCAACCACTTCCTTCTGCATCTCAGGCACCAGCTTTCTTCTCCTCTGTACAACGTCGCCGTCTTGGAGTACGTGCCTAATGACCTCTACCTAACCGCTGCTATAGCTGCGACGACAATAGTACACCTCACACCTGGCCGCGCACCCTACTACGTCATACACCACCACCACCACCACCACCATGGCGACCAACCACAACGACACCATCGACCGCGCCGACGCCACCGAAACCTCCCCCCTGCTCCCTCCAACCACACCACCCGCACACCCGGATCAATCGCAACCCCACCACGAGAACAGCGCCGCATCCCATCTCCGCCGCACGCTCTCCGACGCTTCTGACTCCTCCCCCAAGAAACAGAAAACATGGCAACAACGATGGCCCAGCCTTCTCGCGCTGTTGATCCTGTGCTTGGGAGTGGTGCTGATCATCGTATTTGCGTTCTTCGCGCCGAGTATCGTTGAGCAGTACGCGCGGGAAGCGGCAGTGTTTACGCCGAGGCGGTTGAGCGTGGATGGGCTTACTAGCTCCGGTGCGCGGGTGAGGGTGCAGGGGGAGTTTGAGATGGATGCTAGGAGGGTGGAGAAGACGGGTGTGAGGCGGTTGGGGAAGTTTGGCACGTGGGTGGCACGGTATGCGGAGAGTGGGGAGAGTGAGGTTGAAGTCAGTTTGCCGGAGTACGGGAACGTGGTGCTCGGGACTGCGAAGGTGCCGAGGGTGGTGGTGGATTTGAGAAATGGACATACGACTGCTGTGGACTTTTTGGCGGATGTGAAGCCCGGGGGGAAGGATGGACTGAGGAGGATGGCGAGGGAGTGGATGGAGGGGCGATTGGGACGGGTGAGGGTATTGGGGAAGGCGAATGTGCCGTTGAAGAGTGGAATCTTCGGGTTTGGGACGCAGAAGGTGAGCGAGGAGATGGTGTTTGAGGAGGGCGATGTGCCAGCGATCCCGGAGTATGATATCAAGAAGATCAATGTGCATGAGACGGAGGGCGATAAGAAGGGGATGGAGGCGGATGTTACGCTGCGCGCGTTCAACGAGTGGCCAATTGACTTCGAGGTGCCTGGACTGGGCTTCGAGGTTCTGGTTGACAACTGCCACAAGAGCGAGCCATGGATCCGAGTTGGGGATGCTTTGACAGGGAAGACGCACGTCCAGCCGAAGCACAAGGTTGACTTGCACGTTACTGGCCTAGTGAAAAAACTTCCAGACGTCTTGACCCAGGACTGTCCCGATAGCGACAAATCGCCACTGGACAAGATGCTGGGTAACTACATCCGCGGCAAAGAGAACACCATCTACGTCCGTGGCTCCAAATCACACCATTCCGACACTCCCAGATGGATCACCGACCTCATCTCCGACATCGTCGTCCCCGTCCCTCTCCCAGGCAAGGCCATGGGCCACCTCATTCGCAACTTCACCCTCGCAGACACACACTTCAGCCTCCCAGACCCCTTCGCGGCCCCAAACGCACCTGAATCCGAACCACGCATCTCAGCTAAAGTGCAAGCCCTTGTTGCTTTACCAGAAGAAATGAACTTCAACCTCTCCGCTTCCCGCGTCCGCGCTAAAGCAGACGTCTACTACAAGAAGAAGAAACTCGGCAAGCTGGACTTGCACAAATGGCAACCCGCAAACTCCACCCGCGTGGAAGCTACAAAGCACGAAGGTCCCGGGTTAATGGTCGAGAGCCTGATCAACAAAGCTCCGCTCAACATCACGAACGAGGAGGCTTTCGCGGACGTACTTCAGGATATGGTGTTCGGCGGCAAAGGCGTGGTCATGCATATCAAAGCCGACGTCGACGTGGAGGTGGAGACGGCGTTGGGGGCGTTTGTGGTTAGGAGGATCCCGGCGGAGGGGGAGGTGCCTGTGCAGCGTAGGTCATGACCTTTTTCCATCTTTGCAAGACGATTGTGTACAGATAGATATGTTGGTTAGATAGGCTAAACGACTTTTTTTCTCCCAGTTGTCACTTCTCCTCCGGGCAGACCAGATCATGGCAGCAACGCTACGCATAATCACACCCTCGATTTCGGTGCCTTCCTGCCCAAGATCACGGATCTGAATATCGTCAATACCACTGCTTCATCGCTGACGCTTACCGCGTTGCTCAATCTTACGAATCCTACGGCCTATGCGGCTACGATACCGTATCTGGACCTGCATATCCTTAAGAACGCCTCCCTGCTCGGGCACGCTACCATCCGCGACTTGAGCATCGTTCCAGGCGTCAATGAGAACCTCCTCGTCCATGCGGTCTACGACCCTCTCGGCATGGGCGGCGACGCCGCCCGTAAAGTGGGAAGGGAGATGTTGAGTCAGTATATCTCCGGCTTCAACACCACCCTCACCATCAAACTCCACGAAGGTAGTCTGCCCAGCCTACCGAAGCTTGGGGCGGTGCTAGGGAGGAGGTTCGAGGTAGAGATCCCGGCGCCGAAACTCGAGCCGCCTCCGCGGAAACCTGGCGAGCCTGGCGATGGCGATGATGACGAGAAAAAAGGACCGCATTTTATCGAGGATGCGACGTTCCACCTCCTGACCTCCACCGCGACGTTCACTTTGCTCTCGCCGCTGCGGCACTCCCTCCTCATCATCGAGGACTTGGACGCGACGGCTTTTTACAAAGGGGATGATGTTGGGCGGATTGAGTATGACCTCCCGTTCGCTGTACCCCCGGTGGACTCGGAGGGCAAGGGCATCGAGAGTCCGCGACTGCCTGTGGAGTGGGATCTGGGGAGTGTGGGGTATGAGGCTGTGAAAAATGCTTTGGGGGGAACGTTAAAGCTTGAAGCGAAGGCGGAGGTGAGGGTACGGTTGGGGAGGTGGAGGGAGAAGGTGTGGTTCAAGGGGAGGGGGATTGGTGCTAGGGTTAGG
>JAABUL010001091.1_pt1 | contig 53867 bp, 52 predicted proteins | sample 5559151 | NCBI WGS metagenome assembly JAABUL01 (sample SAMN10711876, study PRJNA513368) | rock metagenome | isolation source: Antarctica rocks | place: Antarctica: Victoria Land, Pudding Butte sud
GAAGTTCTCAGAGACAGGACTTGCACACTGACCCTGTTGTCAGGGCAAGAAAAATCACATTGGGATTACAATGTGTCAGGCTTGACCTGTAGAAGCCCCTTGATTTATCAATGGGGAGTAATCACCACGCCTGTCGTGTCAATTGTGGGGTTCGTCGTTGTGTACTTCGTGCCGCCATTGGCATAAGTGGCACTATCCGCCGAGAAGGAGCCGGACGCTCCGCCGCCGCAGTTGATGGCGTAAATGTCTGCGGCAATGCAGGCGTGGGACGCCATTAGCAGGCACCACACAGCGACCATAAATGCGGTGAGATACGAGGAGCGCGGGCAGGAAGAGGAGTTAGGAGCGCGGGCAGGAAGAGGAGTTAGGTTGAGCGACAGCAAACAATTCACGGCATATTCCTTCTCTCTTAAGCAGGCATGCTGGATTATAACACAAGTTTGCTCGTTGCGCAAGATAAAAATAAAAAAGGAGCGCGGCAGATGCCGCGCCCCTTTTTGTGTTACGATTTAGTAGTCGTCGTCGTGGTCCTGGCCGCCGCCGCTGGACTTGGACTTTTCCTTCTTCTCAACCACCAATGAATTGGTGCTTAGAATCATGCCCGCGATGGACGCCGCGTTCTGCAAGGCCGACCGGGTCACTTTGACCGGGTCAACGATGCCCGCCTGCACCAGGTCTACGTACTCTTCGGTCAGCACGTTCAGGCCGTGCCCCGCAGGCAGGGACTTGACTTTGTTGACCACGACTGACCCTTCCAGGCCCGCGTTCTGCGCGATCTGGCGCAGAGGCTCTTCCAAAGCGCGGCGCACGATGTTCGCGCCCACTTTTTCGTCGCCTTCCAGGTTCAGGCTGTCTAATGCCGGGATGAGAGACACCAAGGTGGCCCCGCCGCCCGCGACAATGCCTTCTTCCACAGCCGCGCGGGTCGCCGACAGGGCGTCCTCAAAGCGGTGCTTCTTTTCTTTGAGGGCCGTCTCGGTGGCCGCGCCGACCTGAATGACGGCCACGCCGCCGCTCAGCTTCGCCAATCGCTCTTGCAGCTTCTCGCGGTCATACGACGAGTCCGTGTTCTCAATCTGGCGGCGAATCTGCTCAATCCGGCCCTTAACGGCGTCGGCTGTGCCTCCGCCTTCCACCATGACCGTGTCTTCCTTGGTAATCACCACTTTTTTGGCGGTGCCCAGGTCGGTGAGTTCAATGCCGTCCAATTTGATGCCGAGGTCTTCGGTCAGAAAGCGGCCCTTTGTGAGTACGGCAATGTCTTCCATCATGGCCTTGCGGCGGTCGCCGAAGCCCGGTGACTTGACCGCGACGACGTTCAGGATGCCGCGCAGCTTGTTGACGACCAGGGTTGCCAATGCTTCGCCGTCCACGTCTTCGGCGATAATCAGCAGCGGGCGGCGCGACTGGCTGATCTTCTCCAGCAGGGGGATCAGGTCTTGCGCGCTGGAAATCTTCTTCTCGTACAGCAGGATGACCGGGTTCTCTAAGATGGCTTCCTGACGCTCGGGGTCGGTCACGAAGTAGGGCGAGATGAAGCCTTTGTCAAATTGCAGGCCTTCCACAACGTCCAGGGTCGTGTCTGTCCCTTTGGACTCTTCCACGGTGATGACGCCGTCTTTGCCGACTTTGTCCAGGGCATCGGCAATCAGTTCGCCGATTTCCGGGTCGTTGCCCGAAACGGTGGCGACCTGCGCGATGCTGGCCTTGTCGGTGACATCAATCTTGCGGGTCTTGAGTTCGTCTACGACCTTTTCCACCGCAAGCTCAATGCCCCGGCGCAGGGCGATGGGGTTGCCGCCGGCGGCGACATAGCGCAGGCCTTCGTTGACAATGGCCTGGGCAAGCACAGTCGCCGTCGTCGTGCCGTCACCAGCCACGTCATTGGTCTTGGACGCGACTTCGCGAACAAGCTGCGCGCCCATGTTCTCGTAGGGGTCTTCCAGCTCAATTTCTTTGGCGACAGTGACGCCGTCTTTGGTAATGGTCGGGCTGCCGTACTTTTTGTCCAGCACGACATTGCGGCCTTTGGGGCCAAGGGTCACTTTGACCGCATTGGCGACGGCATTGGCGCCGCGCTCCAGCGCGCGGCGGGCTTCTTCGTCAAACAACAGCGTTTTGGCTGCCATAGTCTTTTGTCTCCTCTGTTCACTGCGTTTAGCTGCGCACGGCGTAGATTTGGTCTTCGTCCAGGATCATGTATTCCTGGCCTTCCAGCTTGAGTTCCGTGCCGCCATACTTGGAATAAATAACGCGATCGCCGACCGCCACCGCCAGCGTTGAGCGGGTGCCGTCGTCTAAAGTCTTGCCGGGTCCGACGGCGATGACTTCGCCCTCCTGCGGCTTCTGCTTGGCGCTGTCGGGGATGTAGATGCCGCCGCTGGTCTGCGTTTCCGCTTCGGTGGGCTTGACGAGCACTTTGTCGGACAGTGGCCGAAAGTTGACTGCCATGTGTGTAATGACCTCCTGAGATATTCTGCGTTGCCTGAAAAATTGTTCCGCGCTGCCCGTAAAATTGATTTACGTTGTGTAAACGCCTGGGCAAAACCCATGTGTTGGCACTCGCCAGACGCGAGTGCTAAAACTAACTCTAGTGTACTCAGCGCGCGCTTCTTTGTCAAGTGCCGTTTGCGTCCGGGTGTTAAGAACCCCCTGTCGGCTTGGCAGAAGCGTCCCTGGCTCATGTCATAAGCGTCGGTCCCCCGCTATGCCCGTTACCTACGTGTTCCTACGGCTAATTATCGGATGATCAAGCCTATACCAACGACGGAACGATTTGTTCCGTCGTTGGGATGCCGTGGAAACGCCTAAGATCAGCCGAAGAGAGGCCGTGGCAGCACGGGAAACAGGCGCTCCCGACCTGAAGCGACAACATTTGCAGCACGCAGGCGGCAGGCACGCCCGGATTGTGTTAAAATAACAGAGCGGCGCGGCGCAACGCAAGGCAGGTTATCATACATCGGCCGGGCTGCCCCTGCGGAAAAACCGGCAAAATGCCGATAATTCACAGCGTAGATTACAGCAAGACGGGCGGCGCAATCGGCGCGCCGGAAAGAAAGCGTTTTTATGAACCGGAGCAGTCAAGCCGGGATCGGCATCAAGCTGGCCGCAAGCTTTTGCCTTGTCATTTCACTCAGCATGGCCGGATATGTACAGACCGTGCATGCCCTGGGCCAAAGTTTGGAGCGCAGCCGCCGCACGCTGGAAACCGTCAATACATGTCTTTCTAAAGCCAAAGATGTGTCGGTGGATGCGCGCGACATGGCTTCCAATGCCATACGGTATGTTTACACCGGCAACGACACGCGCAAAGAAGACAAGTACGAGGCCGACCAAGCCGCCGACCAAGCCTTCACCGATCTGCGCGCCAATCTGCAAACCCTGCCGGGCGGCAGTGCCCTGTGGCCGCTGATGGACCAGGCACAGCGGCAATACGACACCGGAAGCAGCCCCCTCGCCGACCGTGCGCTGGTGGCTGCCGAACATGGGCAGCAGGCGCGTGCCGTCCAGATTCTCAGCCTTGATTTCCCCCCGGCCCGCTACAAAATGGACATTGAGATGGACAGGCTTGTGGCGGCCCTGGATACCTATCGCCTTGCATCCGCCGCGCGGGAAGAAAAAACAACCCGGCATACGATCCGTGTCGGATGGGCCATGCAGGGCCTCGTTCTTGCCCTGTCGCTGGCGGTCGCCGCGCTCGTTTTGCGCATGATCGGCGCAAGCCTGAAGCGGATGGCGCGCGCCCAGGAAGCTGTGGAGCGCAGCGAAACCCGCTTTCGGTCGCTGGTGCAGAACAGCACCGACGGGATTTGCATTCTGGGGGCCGATGGGTTTGTCACCTACACAAGCCCCACGGCGGAAAAGCTGCGCGGCATTGCGCCCCAAGACCTGCTCGCCCGTGACGGCCTGGATTCGGTGCATCCCGAAGACCGGGCACGCGCGGAGATGACACTGAGCCAGTCGCTGGAAAACCCCGGTGCCAACTTCAGCACCGAGCTGCGTCTAAGCCATGCCCAGCAGGGCTGGATTCACTGCGAGCTGATTGCAAACAATCTGCTGGCCAATCCGGGGGTGGAAGGCATCCTGATTACCTACCGGGATATTACGGAGCGGCGGACATTTGAGCATCAATTGCAGCATCAGGCATTCCATGACACGTTGACCGGCCTGGCGAACCGCGCCCGTTTTATGGACCGTTTGGAGCAGTCGCTGGCCCGCGCACGGCGGCGTCAAGGCAGGCTGGCGGTCTTGTTTTTGGATTTGGACAACTTCAAGGTTATCAACGACAGCCTGGGCCATCAGGCCGGGGATGAGCTGCTGTGCATTGTCGCGCGCCGCATCACGGACTGCGCGCGGCCCGAGGATACCGTCGCGCGCTTGGGGGGAGATGAGTTTACCCTGCTTTTGGAACTCGCGCAGGTAGAGGATGCCTTTGCGATTGCGGAGCGCATCACGCAGGTGCTTGAGATACCGATTTCATTGCAGGGGCACGAAGTGTATGTCACGGCCAGCATCGGCATTGCCACCAGCCTGGACGGGGCGGGCGAGCCGGACAGCCTGTTGCGCGATGCGGATGTCGCCATGTATCAGGCCAAAAACACCGGCAAAGCGCACCATGTCCTGTTTGAGCAGAGCATGAACAGCCAGGCCATGGAGCGTTTGGAGATGGAAATGGAGCTGCGCCGCGCGTTGGACATAGGCGAATTGCGCGTGCATTACCAGCCGATTATCGACCTGGAAACCGGCCAGGTCAGCGAGATGGAAGCCCTGGTTCGCTGGGAGCATCCCCGGCTGGGCATGATCGCCCCCGCCCGGTTTATTCCCATTGCGGAAGAAACCGGCCTGATTGCGCCCCTGGGTCGGTGGGTGCTGCGCGAGGCCTGCCGCCAGGGGCAGCTTTGGCATCTTGAGCGCCCGCATCAGCATCCTCCTTTAAGCATCAGCGTCAATCTCAGCGTCAAGCAATTGCAGCAGCCTCATTTGGTGGACGAAGTGGCCGAGATTTTGGCTGAGACCGGTTTCGCGCCCTCTTCGCTGAAACTGGAAATCACGGAAAGCGTGATGATGCTCAATGCCGAAGCCACGATCACGCAGCTTTATGAACTGCGCAGCCTCGGCGTGCACCTGGCCGTGGACGACTTTGGGACGGGCTATTCGTCTATGGCTTATCTCAGCCGTTTGCCGATTGACACATTGAAAATTGACCGGGCCTTCGTGCAGCGCCTGGGCAGCCAGGCCGAAGACGACGCCATAGTGCGGGCCATTGTCTCTCTGGCAAAAACGCTCAACCTCAGCGTCACCAGCGAAGGAATTGAAACGCCGGAGCAGCTCGCGCACCTGCAATCGCTGGGCTGTGATCGGGGCCAGGGCTACCTGTACGCGCGCCCGTTGACGCCGTCCGCCGCGCATGCCTTTCTCGCCTCTGCGGCCCTGTGCAGCACCGCCGAGGCGGACGTGCTGGCAGTCGCCTGACGCGGATCGCGGGCGGCACAAAGCGGTTCCCCATATCATGGCCCGGCATGCAGAGGCATGGTACGGTTTCAGTTTGTAGACAATTGATGCAGATACGCACATTTATGCAAACAAATGTGCTATAATAACCCTTGCCGCCATCAGCGCCAGGACAGGGTGGCTTTGGGCATCATCTTTTTCCAGGGCACGCGATCCAGCACCACGTCAAAGGGCAGGTCGCCGGAAATAAGGCGGCCTGCCGTGCGCGTGCCGCGCGGACTTTTGACCCCCATGCTGTAGCACACTTTTGGGAATTGGTAAAAGAACTTCGCGATAGTCAGCGCGGCATCGTGGCTCTTGCCAAATGCTTCGTAAAGAAGCGCAGTCCACTGCGCGGAGCGGCCTTCGGCAATGGTCTGCCCGGCCAGAGCGCCGCTGCGGCAGGCATAGGAGATGCCGTCGCCAAACAAGGGGTTGACCATGCCCGCCGCATCGCCGACCAGCAGCACGCGCCCGTTCCAGGCATCCACCGGCTCGGAGCCGTTCCAGATCGGCAGGGGCGCACCGTGAAACTCAATGGCTTCCTTGGGCGTGGGCACGCCCAAAGAGTGGAGGTAGCCAGTCACCCAGCGGGCCAGGTCGTCTTTGCGCGCCGCGCCGCGCCCTTCGGATGAGCGCCGCCCGAACATGCCCGCGCCGACCGACAGATGGTTTGCTTTGGGGAAGACCCAGGCGTAGCCTTCTTTGACCGCATACTCTAAGTGGGCAATTTCGGGGGTGAGCGTCGCGTGTCCCTGCCCCCATTCATGCGGGATTTCGGCCTCCAAAGCAATGGCGAGAAGGCGGTCTTTGCGCAGCTCGGTCATGCGGGACACAATGCCGTTCGCGCCGTCCGCGCCGACCACGTGCGAGGCGAAGTAGGTGTCGCCGTTTGCGCAGACGACCCGCACGCGCGCGCTGCCGTCGGGCGTGATGCTCTGCACGGACATGCCGTCGCGCACATCGCTGCCCGCCGCCGCCGCACGCTGGGTCAGGGCATTGTCAAACACGCTCCGCTGCACCATCCAGAGGCTCACCGAGGGTTCGTCGGGGTCGGGGTTCAATGGCGCGACATGGGCATCGGCGAAGTTCCATGTATGGCGCAGGTGGGTGACAGTGGCTTCCACAAACGCTTCGGGGACAAGCTTGGGAAGGTCATTGGAGAGGGACAACGGCACGCCGCCGCCGCAGGTCTTGTAGCGCGGCAGGGTCTTCTTTTCCAGGATTAACGTGCGCAGGCCGCGCGCGGCGGCCTCGTAAGCGGCGCAGGCTCCCGCCGGGCCTGCGCCGCACACGATCACATCATAGATATTGCTCATGGCTTATTATGCCACATGCGCCGCTTTGTTTTTGCCTACTTGGCCGCTGCGGAAGGAGACGGCGTGCCAATCGTGATGGTTTTGCTGGCCGTGATCGGCGGCGTGACATCCACCTGCCGGATCGCGCCCGAGTCGGCGGGCGTATGGGTCGGCCTGCCGATATTCATGGGGTCGGGGTCGTTGTTCACCAAGATGCTGCCCGTAATCGCCGTGCCCGTGTTAGAAGTCATGCGGGCATGGAGCGTGTAATCGCCCGGCGGCACAGGACGGCCCGCGTTGGTGCGCCCGTTCCAGACAGCGGCAAACGCTTCGCGCCCGCCCGCCGGGATGCTTAAACGGCTGATGTTCTGCGTGAACACCTGCCCTTTGGACCAGGCCCAGACCACTGCGCCTTTGGTATCGGTCGCCGTGATGTCAAACTTCTGCCCGGTCGGGAAGTTATACGCAACAGGCTTGTTTGTCTTGTTGGCAACGACGAACGACAAAGCAATAGGCTGGCCAGGCTTGGGATGGACTGTGCTGACCAGCAGCGTGCCGCTCTGGTCGGCGGTCGGCAGCACCAGCTTGAGCGGGATCGGCGAGTTTTGCGCCGACGGATTGGTGAGAGGCGGCGTGCCCGCCCCAGTCTGGCCCAGCGCGGGCAGGGACAGAGCAGCAAAGCAAACCATTACAGAGGCAGACACGGGCTTCATGGGTTCATCTCCAAAGCAAACAACGCTGAAACAGAGTTGTTAAGAGTGTTCCCGTTTCGCCGCCTGCCAAACCGTCTCCATTTCGTCCAGTGATAATTGGCCTACGGCGCGGCCCTGCGCCTCTGCGTGCTGCTCAATCACGCGAAAGCGGGCGGCAAAGCGCAGGGTCATGCGCCGCAAGGCTTCTTCCGGGTCTACCTTTAATTTCCGGGCGAGATTGACCAGCGTAAACAGCAAGTCGCCCAGCTCATCGGCGGCCCGCGCGGTGTCGCCCCGCGCGATCTCGGCCCGCAGCTCTCCAATTTCCTCCTGGACTTTGTCCAGCACTTGCTCGGCATTCGGCCACTCAAAGCCGACTTTGACCACGCGCTTGGACACTTCAGCGGCGCGCATCAGGGCGGGCAGCGCGGGCGGAATGCCATCTAAAATGCTTTCGCGCCCCTGGCTGCCAGGCTCGGCCCGCTTGATCTGCTCCCAGTTGCGCAGCACATGCTCGGCATCGTCCACCTGGGCGTCGCCGAACACATGGGGGTGACGCCGGATCAGCTTTTCCGTAATAACCCGCGTGACATCATCAATCGTGAAGTCGCCTGCCTCGGCGGCAAGTTGGGCATGGAAGACCGTTTGCAGCACAAGATCACCCAGCTCTTCGCACAGCTTCTCGGGGCTGCCGAGGTCAACCGCTTCCACGACTTCGTAGGCTTCTTCAATCACGTATTTCTTAAGGGTCTCGTGCGTTTGCTGCAAGTCCCACGGGCAGCCGCCCTGCGGGTCGCGCAGGCGGGCCATCACGCCGACGAGCGCTTGCAGGCCGGCGTTGGGGTCGGGGGCAGCGCTTTGGGTGCGGGCCTGCGCAAGCAAACGGCGCACGTATTCACTGGGGTCTGCGCCCTGGGCGGCGCAGAACGTGTAATCTTCCGGGGACAGGGTGATGGTGGGGTCGGACGGGTTCATACCCCTATCATACCCTCTCTGTGGCCCCCTCTTTGGGCAAGAGGGGGCGAAGAAGGCGGCGTTTAGCGCTTGGGGGCCGGGCCGGGAGCAGGCGGCAGCTGGGGGGCGGCGCCGGGTGGGACTTGAGGCTGGGCGGGCGGCGGGTTCTTCAGGTCATTGAGCAGTTGCGTGTACTGCGTGCCTGGGAGAGCGATGGTAATCTTTCCATCCGTGGCGAGCTTGGTCTGGTAGTCGCGCTCCTGCTGCTGCAATGCGGAGAAGGCCTGAGGGTTTTGCGCGGCTTTGCGCTCGGTGAGAATGAAGGGGATGAGCGTTTTGACGCTGTCAAACGAGACCACTTCCTTCGGCTTCTTCTCCACGACCTGAATGAGCCACCACGCGCCCTGGAACGAGAACGGGGGCGTGGTCTGCCCGGCATTCGTTCCCGCGATGCTTTTAATCAGCGGGGCGAGCTGCGGGTTTTTGCTGGCATCTAGAGGCACCCACTGCAAAAACTCGCCATTGACAAGCTGCTTGTTGAGCGAGCGGGGCAGGAACGTATCAAACTTCTGGCCGCCTTGAATTTGCTTATAGACTTGCTGCGCATCGGCCTGGTTGGCAAGAGCGATGCCGCGCACATGGGCGCGGTCGGGCTTGGTGAACTGCGTGGCTTTGTTGGTGTCGTAATAGGCTTTGACTTCGGCGTCGGTGGGTGCGGGCTGGCCTTTGGTGAGCATCTTGATCTGGGCGAGCTGCGGGCGGATTTGCAGGTCTTTGATGTCCTGCGGGGTCAGGCCGTTGTCGCGGAGGCGGTCTTCCAGCGGCTGGATATTTTGGGCGTCTTGAAGCAGCTTGACGTTGTTGTACTGCGTATCTACTTCGGCATCGGTGGGCGCGACACTTTGCTGCTGCGCCAGGCCTTCCAGGGTCAGGTTGCCGATCATCTGCTGCAGCACGGACCGCCCGGCGGGCAATGCCGCCGCCGGGTTTTGCGGATTGACTGCGTAGTTTTGCAGCTGCGTGAAGAACTCCGACTGGCTGATGGATTGGCCGCCCACAGTGGCGACTGTGTCGTTGGCGTTCATGGGGGCAAGCGCCGCGCCCCCCCCGCCTTTGCTGCCACACCCGGCGCCGAACGCTGCGCAAACGGCCAGCGTGGCGACAAGCCCCGTTCCGCGTCGTGAAAGTTGCATGATCTTTGTGTGTCTCCTTTAGACGAATGGCAATCTGTAAAACGGCAAATCGGTCAAATCAGTCGGCGGCTATCCGGTGCGCCGGGCGCGCAGGCTCAGAACAAGCTCGATCTCGCCGCGCGGCAGCCCGGTTTGGCGCGAAATCTCCGCCGCATCGGCTTCCCCGGCATCGGCCAGGGCATACACGGGCAGGTAGCGCGCTTCTTCCGGCGTCAGGTGCAGCGTCGGCGGCGCAGGCGCGGAGGGCGCAGGCGGGGCCGCTGCCATTGCCGGCAGATCAGGCAGGGCCGGCTGATTCCCCATGGAAACGGCAGGCGCAGGGGGAGCATTTCCCAAAACGCCCCAGTCGGCGGCCAGCGGGGGCGGCCCTTCCCATTGTCCCAGAGCGGGCGCGGCGGCCTCCACGGCGGGCGCAGGGGGCGGGGCCGCGGCAGGCACGGCAGAAACGCCCTGGGCGCTTTCGGCAGTGGCGAGAGATGCCTGAAGCCGCTGCTCCACCAGGCGCAGGCGCTGCTCCGCCTCATAAATACGCTGCTCGGCGACCACGGCGCGGCGCTCCAGCTCCACCATGAGCTGCTCCACAGTCACGCGCAAACGCGCCCAGTCTTCCGCTGCCGGGGCGCGCGCATCGGCGGCTTTCGCTGTTAAATCCCGCCGCGCCAGCCACCACAGCACCGCGGTAAACGCCAGCACCAAGAACTGCAGCACCCATGCCATCGCTTATCGCTTTCTTTCCGCCGTTTGGGATTGGGGCAGAACAGCCCGGATGGTTTCCTCTGTTGACCGCCGCCATCCCAGCACAATCGTCACGCGCGCCGCCGTCCATCCCGCGCCGGATGCCAAAGCTTCCGGGCGCAGCCACAGCCGCAGCGTTTCGCCATCCGGCGTCACCGCCATTTGCTGCACCAAAGTCAGCGGAATGTGCGGAAACGCGGCCAGCACAACCACATCTTCCGCAGTCGCCCCGCAGGACGATGCCAAGGCCTGCCGCTCGGCGAGAAAGCGTTCCCCGCCGCCTGCCTCCGCACTCGGCGCGGCCCGGCGGCGCAGCAGCGGCACGCGCGTGACCCGGTCAAGCTGCGTCCATGCGCGCGGCACGCCGAACAAAGGAACGCCGCTGCGCCTGTCACGAGCGGCCCCCACGCGCGCGCCCCCCGACAGCGCAGCAGAAACGGCGCGAACCGACGGAGAAGGCAGCGCGACAGGCAGCGGAAACGCCTGTCCGCCCGACAAGCGCACGGAAACCGTCAGGACTGTTCCTGCTCCGCCCGCCCCCTGCCCGATGTCCGCCGCCCAAACTTGCGGGGCAGGCCAACCGGCTTTCCCGCCCTGCACGCCGCTTTCCGGCAGATGGGGCACGATGCTGCCGCTGACCGTGCAAAGCAGGACGGCCCCATTCCAATCGCCCTCGCCTGCGGGCACGGCGGGCGGCAGACATCGGTGCGTGGCCGCGCCCAAAAGCCAGGTGTGTTCGTGCGTCACCGGCGCGGGCGCGGGCCAAACCGTGGCGTCCTCTTGCGGGTGGGAAGCGGTCGCGCAGGGCGCATGCAGCCCCATCTGCCGCACCTGGACATGCCCAAACAGGCGGGCCAGCGCGGCGCGTGTCTGCTGCCACCAGGGAGAGGGGCCGCCGGACATGCTTTCTTTCATGCCGAAGCCGCGACGGGTGTTTCGGGCACGTCTTCCCACAGCATGCGCACGGCGGCTTCCAGGCGGGAGAGCGGCTCCAGGGCATCCATTGTCCGGCTGATCTCCACGACGGCACGCACCGTTTCCGCTTTGCGCGCGTCGTCCATATCGGCAGCGAACCGGACCCGGAGCGGAGACCCCGTTTCAGACACTTGCAGCAACACCTCATCTGCGGCCGTCTCCTGCTCCGCGCCCCATTCTTTGAGGGGCGGCAGGCGGGTCGGCAGCAGCAGGGCCGCTTTTTTCCCGCCTGCCATCAGCGCCGGCAGGAGCGCCATGTCTCCCACGAGAAACAGTTCCGGCTTCTGCTCCAATCGGCTGATAAGATTGGCCGCAACCACATCGCCGTGAATATACTTTTCCAGCACATCGCCGTACAGCACGCGCTGCAATTTGGTCGCCCGGACAGGCTCGGTGTAGCGAAACTCCAGCGGCAGTCCCTGCGTGTCGGTCACCATCGCGCCGCCCATAAAGACATTGTCGGCGACCGCCATTGAAAGCACATATCCCACTGTCGTTTTTGCCGCCGCCATTGCTGTTTCCTGTTGATGCGCACGCGTGCTTTCTTGCATAGTGTAGCAAATCACCGGGGGCGTGTCAAGTCCCGGCGCATCTTGGCGTCTCCAAGCGCGGTTTTGGGCCTTGCTTCCGCGCTGCGCAGGCATTGCTTCGGCGTCGTAAGCGCGTACCAACGACGGAACGATTTGTTCCGTCGTTGGTATGCGCTGGAAACGCCGATGGAAAACAGAGGCAACGGGGGAGGGACGCCGTTGCACCACCCTCGGCGGGACATTTCTACGCGGCAGTTGCCTTGACAAAGAGGCGTCTGAAAGGTAGACTGTGGGTTACGGTGCCGGGTTTTAACGCACAGCCTGCGCAAAAACCAGCCGGACAGTGGGAGTTTGTGGGGGAAAGTGAATGATTATCGTACTCTCGTCAGGGGCGACGAAGGAGAACTTGGAGCACGTGACACGCATGCTGGAAGAACGGGGCTATGGAGTGCATCTTTCCGAAGGCGTGGAGCGGACAATCGTGGGGGCCGTGGGCGTGCCGAACGATCCGGGGCAAAAAGGCCCGATCATGGAGCAGTTTGAGGCGCTTTCCTATGTAGAAAAAGTGATCGCCATCACCAAGCCCTACAAACTCGTCAACAAGCCGTTCCACCCGGAGCCGACCGTGATTGATGTGCGGGGCGTCCGTATCGGCGACCCAACCTTTCTGGTGATGATGGCCGGTCCCTGCACCGTGGAAACCCAGGAACAACTGATGCAGTCGGCGCGGGCGGTCAAGGCTGCTGGGGCGCATATCCTGCGCGGCGGGGCGTTCAAGCCGTCCACCTCGCCGTACTCGTTCCACGGACACGGGGAGCCTGCCCTGAAAATGCTGGCCGAAGCGCGCGAAGAGCTGGACATGCCGATTATCACCGAAGTACTGGACGTGCGGGACGTGGAGATGGTCTGCGGCTACGCCGATATTTTGCAGATTGGGACGCGCAACGCCACCAACTTTCCCCTGCTGACCGAAGTGGGCAAAACACAGACGCCGGTGATGCTCAAGCGCGGCATGTCGGCCACTATTGAAGAGTGGCTGCAGGCTGCCGAGTACATTTTGGCGCAGGGCAACAAGAATGTGATGCTGTGCGAGCGCGGCATTCGGACATTTGAGACATACACGCGCAACACGTTTGACATCAACGCCATCCCCGCCGTGAAAGAGCTGTCGCACCTGCCGATTATTGCCGACCCGTCGCATGCCACGGGCAAAGCCAGCCTGGTCAATGCCGTTTCCCGCGCCGCCGTCGCGGCGGGCGCGGACGGGCTGATTATTGAAGTGCATCCTAACCCGGAGAAGGCCCTCAAAGACGGGGCGCAGTCGCTGCTGCCGGAAGCGTTTGACATTCTGATGCATGACATCAAGCCCATCGCCGACGCTGTCGGGCGCACGATGTAGAACTTGCGTGCCCTGGTGTTGAAAACACAGTTCTTCCCCTTCGCTGCCGTGTTTACCAAACGCGCGTGAGGGGGATTTTTCTTTTTAGGCCATCATAAACACACGGAGAGTGTGTATGGAAAGTGCCGGATCGCCGCGCCGTCCCCGGTGTCAAGAGATAAGATCACCCCCCGGCCCCCAATTCTGGGGGAGCATGAGTGGAGTAGGAGAACACAGGCCACTGCCCGACCTAGTCCTGTCCCCCCAGAATTGGAGGCGAGGGGACGATCTGCTCCCCCAGAACTTAGGGCGAGGGGGCGATCTTGTGTGGGCTTTAGGGCTTTTTGTATACACTCTTAGAATGGCTGGTTTGCATGCCCTATATTATCCTGGAAACGCGCATTGACGTGCCTGTAGATGTTTGCTTTGACCTGGCTCGCGACATAGATGTTCACGCGGAAACGACCCGCCAAACCGGGGAGCGGGCGGTGGCGGGCGTGATGCACGGCAAGATCGGGGCGGGCGACACGGTGACGTTTGAAGCCCGGCACCTGGGCGTGCGTCAGCGATTATCGTCCCGAATGACACAGTTTGACCCGCCGCATCTCTTCGCGGATGAGATGACGCAAGGCGCATTCAAGTCGCTGACTCATGTGCATGAGTTTATGGCGATCCCCACCGGGACATTGATGCGCGACACGATCACCTGGGTGTCGCCGCTGGGCGTGCTGGGGACAATCGCCGACACGCTGTTCGTCACCCGGCACATGCGCAATTTCGTCACGCAGCGCAACCAAAGGCTGAAAGAGATTGCCGAAGCGCGGCAAAGCGCGCGGGCTTGACGGGAGCAGGAAAGGCGAAAGGGCGCACGTGAGCGAAGCAAGCACAGGCGACAAGCCGTTTGGGACAGTGGCGATTATCGGGGTCGGGCTGATTGGCGGCTCCATCGGCATGGCCTTGCGGCGCTCAGGGCTGGCCCAAACCGTCATCGGCGTGGAACCGGAGTGGCCGCGCGTGATGGCCGCCCACGCCGCAGGCGCGATTGATTATCCAGGGACGGTTTGGGATAAGAACACGGTAGATGCAGACCTCGTTGTTCTGAGCACCCCTGTCGGGCATATCTTAGAGAGTATCAGCGAAGTGCTGGAACGGGTCAAGCCAGGCGTAGTGGTAACAGATGTCGGCAGCACCAAGTCGGCGATTATTGCGCAAGCGGGGAGCAATGCTTTCTTCGTGGGCGGACATCCCATGACCGGCTCGGAACGGGCGGGCGTGGAAGCAGCCCGCCCCAACCTCTTTGAAGGAGCGACCTGGGCATTGACCCCCACCCCGCACACCGACCCGCAGGCACTGGCCCTGGTGGAAAAACTGGCGCAGACACTGGGAGCCAAAACGCTGACATTGACGGCACAGGCGCATGACGCCATGACCGCCGTAACCAGCCACCTGCCGCACGCTTTGGCCTCGTCGCTCATGCGCCAGGCCGCCGACCTGCGCAGCGCCTACCCCGACGCTGTCAAACTCAGCGCGGGCAGCTTTGCCGACGCCACCCGTGTCGCCGCCTCGCCGCCGGAGATATGGCGGGACGTGTGCCTGTCCAACAAAGACGCGCTCTTTGCGGCCTTGCATCAGTTTCGCGCACACCTGGACATGCTGGAAGCGGCGCTGACGGCAGGCGACGGCGCGGCATTGGAAGAGTTTTTTGCACAGGGGCGAGAAGCAAAAGCCAACTGGAAGTGAAGCCCCGCAATGCCTTAGCAAAGCCCCGCCCCCCGCTAGCTGCCCGTCACTTTCAGGAAGTCTTTGGCATCTTCAAACTTCAGGCAGGTTTCGGCTTCAATCGCCTGCCACACGGCGGGGGAAAGCGCGAGCCACTGCTGCACTTCAGGCGTGAGGGCGGGCACCAGCGAGTCGCCGCCGTTTCCCAAATGGATTTTGCGGGCGACATGGTCGGCGGCATGGATAATGGCGACAATCTCAAAATGCTCTTTCGCGAACGCGGGTTGATGGTGCAGCATAATCATGGAGGTCAGGGACGGCGGCAGGTTCCACTTTTCCGCGATGCGCTTGCCGACCAGGGCATGGCCGACGCCGAGGGCGGTCTTTTCGGCATCCCAGATGGAGATATTGGCGGCCTGAGCAAGCTTAATCGCAACAGCGTATTGGTCGGGAAAGTACAAGTCCAGAAACAGCTTGCCGACATCGTGCATCAGCCCGCCGACGAACACTTCTTCCACGGCTTTGGCCGGGACGTTTTTACGGCGGGCAATCACGCCTGCCGCCACGGCGACGGCGAGCGAGTGCGCCCAAAACTGGTCGCGGTCGAGCGCGGTATGCTGCCCCCGCGCATCAAACGCATTAAAGACGCCCAGGGACGTCGTCAGATTGCGGACGGTGTTAAACCCTAAAATCACGACGGCATGCGTGATGGTGGCAATCTTGCGCGGGAAGCCATAGTACGAGGAATTGACCAGCCGCAGCACTTTGGAGGCCAGGGCCTGATCTCCCGAAATCAAGCGGTTCAGGTCGGCAGCCGAAGTGGTGGGGTCGTTGATGGTCTGCATCACGCGCATCACCACGGCGGGCAGAGGCGGTAAATCCTGCAATTCATCTTCAATAATGCGCAGCAGCCGCTCCTGCTTAAGTTTTGTTTCCACGATGGTTGCCAAAGCGTGTCCTCATCCGTAAGGGTATTGCTAGGCTGATTATCGGCAGACGGCGGGGAAAACTCAAGAGGGAAACCATTATTTTACGAGGGGCAGGATTTGCTTAAATGCGGGTACGCCCGCCGTGCCCAGCAGCTCGTACACAGCGGCCTCGGCGGCGCATGGCAGCGCATGGCTGTCCCGCAGGCGCTCCATGCCCAGCTTGTGCTTTTCCAATGTGCGTGAGGACACGGCATCCGCCGCCACATGCACCTGGCAGCCCAAGTGGACTAGGTCCAGGGCTGTTTGGGCGACACAGATATGCGTTTCCACGCCGCACAGCACGATCTGTTGTCGCCCGCTTTGCGCAAGTGCGGCCAAAAACGCCTCGCTGCCCGTGCAAGAGAACGTCAATTTATCAATCGGCGCAGGAGTATTGGGAGGCAGAACAGCCGCAATGTCAGGCGCAATCCCGCCAAGCCGGGCCGCGTTCTGCGTTGTCGCAACGATAGGCACGCCCAGCAGCGACGCGCTTTGGAGCAGCAGGCGGATATTGGCCGACAGCGCGTCCCGGTTGTGCATGACGCGCAGAAACGGCTCCTGCATATCCACCACAACCAGCAGCGTGGACTCGGGGCGCAGAAGATGAGGGTGTCGCGAAGCCATAGGAAAGTCAGTTCTGGCGGGGCGGCCCGGCGGAATCGCGAACGATCAGCTCACCGGGGAAGGCGAAGTCGCGCAGCGCATCGGCATCGGGGGTTTCATTGTCGTGGAGCGCATACAGCTGATCCACGGCGGTCTTTGCGAGCAAGGCAAGGGGCCGACGCAGGGCGGTGAGCGGAGGCGTGAGGGCTTCGCCCAGGCGCGGCGTATCTGCGAAAGACACCAAAGACACGTCTTGAGGCACCCGCCGTCCCAGTTCGGACAATGTCTGCGCGGCCACAGCCGCGACGCTCTCATCGGAACAGGCGATCGCCGTGGGATGGCCGGGCAGGCCCACTTCCGGTCCCAGCAGCGTTTGCACGACGCGCCGCACCTGCTCGCGCTCCGAGAGCGTGCGAACGGTGTCATATGGGGCGGGCAGGATGTTGTGGATGTTGCCTCCCCGTGCCGCCCACGAGGCCTGCATGCCCTGAAACTGCTGGCGCGTGACACGTGGATACCCCTGCGGCGCGATGAACGCCATGCGCCGGTGCCCCAGCTCCCACAGATGGTCGCCGATGGTTTTCCCCGCCGCGAAGTTGTCGACATGCACCTGCACCCATTCGCGCGGGGCATTGTCCACTTCGCCGATCATCACGCACGGAATGGACGCGGCGGCGGCTTCGCGCGGCAGCAGGGCCGGGGTGAGCAGGATCATGCCCATAATACCCAGGGCATCCAGGCGGGGCAGGTCATCCGCCGTCAGCAGGCGCAGCCCGTAGTCGTCTTCGGCCTCCGCCTCGGCCTCTACCGCATATTGGCTGAGGGCGGCCTGCAAGTTCTGGAGCACAAACGCGGTCGCGGGCGTGTAGTCGGCATCCCACACGCCGATAAACTGCTCGGTGCGCTGGCGGCGCAGGCGGCGACTGCCGCGTGGCCGCCCCGACCGCACCGGCGTGTAGTTGAGCAGTTCGGCGATTTGAAGCACCTTGCGGCGCGTGGTTTCGCTGACGAATGTGCCGTTGTCCCGCCCGCTGAGCACGGTGGAAACGACACTCGGAGACACGCCTGTCCGCTCGGCAATGTCTTTTAGTGTGACCGCCATTGGTATTCCTGCTTCCTGAGCGTCAAGGGGAGCTTTAGAGTTTGCCCAAGGCCTTGAGGCTGTCCACGGTGGCGCGTACTTTGCCCGCCGACTCGGTAATCCCTGCCCGTTCTCCTTCAGTCAGCGGGGCCAGGGCAGCCAAATCGTACACGGCTTCCACGCCGTCTTTGCCCAGCAGCGTCGGCACCCCGAAGTAGAGGTCGCTGACGCCGTACTGCCCGCTGAGCAGCACGGTGCAGGCCAGGATGCGCTTGCGGTCGAGCAGCACGGCTTCCACCATTTCCGCGGTCGCGACGCCCGGCGCGTACCACGCGCTGGTGCCGATCAGCCCGGTGAGGATGCCCCCACCCTGCCGCGTGTCGTCTTCGATCTTCTGCAACTGATCATTGGTCAGCTTGCCCATGTCCACCCACTTCTGCACGGGGATGCCCCCGACCGTGGTCAGCGAGCGCACGGGCACCATCTGGTCCCCATGCCCGCCCAGCACATACGCCTGCACGTCTTCCACCGACACGCCGACGGCCTGGGCGATATAATTGCGGTAGCGCGTGCTGTCCAGAACGCCCGCCTGCCCGATCACTTTGGCGGACGGCAGGCCGGTTTCTTTCAGCGCGACATGGCACATCGCATCCAGCGGGTTGGAAACGACGATGTAGACCGCGTCCGGGCTGTGCGTCACAGCCTGCCCGGCCACCGAGGCCACAATGTCGGCATTGACGGCCAGCAGGTCTTCGCGCGACATGCCCGGCGTGCGCGGACGGCCTGATGTAATCACCACCACGTCACTGTTAGCGGTATCTGCGTAATCCGATGTGCCGCTCAGCCGCCCGTCATAGCCGACAATGGGCGAGACTTGGTTGAGGTCCAGCGCCTTGCCCTGCGCCATTGACCCGGTCTTGCGCGGCTTTTCCAGTGTGAGGTCATCGGGCAGGTCCAGCAGCACCACATCGGCGTAGCCCTGCTGCGCGACATGAAAGGCGACGGTCGCCCCCACATTCCCCGCCCCGATTACCGAGACTTTCTTTTTTCCTGAGGCCATAATGTCTTCTTTCTTTGTATGCTGTTAGGGCAGACAATCAACAACGGCAACAGCGGCATTCGGCATTGCCAGCGGCGCGATAGTCTGCCCTGTACTATGAGTGATTGTGTCTGCGTAGCCGAACGTCTCATTGGACAAAGCGCCCGGCCTGTGATGCACTTCCACCTGCTCTGCTTTTAGATCGATAATCCAGCAGTCTTCAATCCCGGCGCGGGCGTAGAGCGATGCTTTGCGCGTTCTGTCATAGGCGAGTGTCGTCAGAGACACTTCCACAATCAGCGCGGCGGCTGATGGCAGCGCGTGCACGAAATCGCGCGGCTTTCCCCGAAGAACAGCGATGTCCGGCTCAGGCTCAGAGCGCGGGCCGCCGTCAAACGCATTCTGCGCCACCACGAGATACCCCTCGGCAAACACCGTGCGCAGGGTTTCACTTGCCAGCACCACAGCCGTCTAATGGGGGGCGCTAGTCCGGGAAATCTGGATAATCTCTCCGTCAACAAGCTCCACGCGCTCATCTTGGAACCAGCCCATATCACCGAGTTCGTGATATGGGGACTTGGTCCACAAGAACGGGCGCGGCGGCGCGGTTGTGCGTTCGGCGGTTTCCATAGGAGGCCCTCGCGGTTAGCTGTTCATCTTGGCGATGATGGCATCGGCCATTTCCGCCGTGCCGACTGCGGTGGGGTCGTTGCGGTCGGCTTTCATGTCGTAGGTGACATCTTTGCCTTCGGCGATGACGGCAGACACGGCTTTTTCTAATTTGGCGGCGGCGGCGTCTTCTTTCAGATACTTCAGCATGAGCAGGCCGGACAAGATCAATGCCGTCGGGTTGACTTTGTTCTGGCCTTTGTATTTGGGGGCCGAGCCGTGCGTGGCTTCAAACAGGGCGCAGTCCACGCCGATGTTCGCGCCGGGCGCAACGCCCAAGCCGCCGACCAGCCCTGCGCACAGGTCGCTTAAAATATCGCCGTACAGGTTCTCCATCACCATGATGTCGTAGTTTTCGGGGCGCTGCACGAGCTGCATGCACATGGCGTCCACGAGCCACTCGTCATATTCAACGCGGCCTTCATACTCTTTGGCGACTTCGCGGGCGACCTCGTAAAACAGGCCGTCCGTGTATTTCATGATGTTGGCTTTGGCGACAGCGGTGACTTTCTTGCGCCCGTTTTCAATGGCATAGTCAAAGGCGGCTTTGACAATCTGCCGCGACCCGGTGCGCGAGATCGGCTTGATGGAGATGGCCGAGTCCTGGCGGATTTTGCCGCCTGCCATTGCAATGATCTTACCCGCATCTTCGCTGTCTACGGGGTACTCCACGCCTGCATACAAATCCTCGGTGTTCTCGCGGACAATCACCAAGTCTACATGGTCGTACCGCGAGCGCACGCCCTGATAGGTCTTGCAGGGCCGGATGCACGCATACAGGTCCAGTTCCTTGCGCAGGGCGACATTGACGCTGCGAAAGCCGGTGCCGATAGGCGTCGTGATGGGGCCTTTAAGGGCGACCCGGTTCTTGCGGATGGACTCCAGGACGTTCTCCGGCAGGGGCGTCCCTGCGGTTTCCATGATGTCCACGCCCGCTTCCACCACATCCCAGTGGAAGGCAACGCCGGTGCCTTCCAGGACGCGCCGCGTCGCTTCCACCAGTTCAGGCCCGGTGCCATCGCCCCGGATCAGTGTAACGTTATGTGCCATAAGTTCTCCTTGAATAGGCGCTGCAGGGGAGCGCAAACTTTGTTGCCTTAGTATAGAAGTTTCGGGCCGGTTTGTCAATGTCATATGCAAATCGGCAAACGGACGAAGTCCTTTTCCCGTATCGGGGAAGGGACGCATTCACGCGCTTGTTGCTTACGCTTTTCTACGGCTTATCATAGGCTTGCCAACGACGGAAGAAACTGTTCCGTCGTTGGTATGCGCTTACAACAAGTGGGAAATCAGTCTGCAGCGCCTTTTCTGCACCCAGCAATCACGCGCTCGCCTCGGGACGGCAGCCAGGGCGGCAGGGAACTTTCCCTGCCGCTTGGTTTGTTGGCATGGAAACAACAGTGCAATGCGGGTGGGCCGGAGCGCCTCATTCCCAAAACCCCGACGGTTAGAAACGGCGCAAATATGGGATACTAAAGCCGCCTGATACCTATTTCTCCAGAAAGCATTCCCAATGACCCCTCAACCCCACTATGACATCGTCGTCATCGGCGCGGGACAAAGCGGCGATCCGCTCGCCCGTGCTTTTGCCAAAGCCGGACACCGCGTTGCCCTGATCGAGCGCGAGCATGTCGGCGGCACCTGCGTCAATACGGGCTGCACGCCGACCAAGACCATGATCGCAAGCGCGCGGGTGGCTTACCTTGCCCGGCGCGCGGCGGATTATGGGGTGCGTTTTGACGGGCCGGTGACGATGGACCTTGCCAAAGTGCGCGAGCGCAAGCGGGCGGTGGTTCAGGATTTCCGGGAGGGCACCGAGAAAAAGATTGCATCGTTTGACTGCCTGGACTTGATTTACGGAGACGCGCGCTTTTCCAGTCCGACCGAGATTGTTGTCAAGATGAACGACGGGCCGGAACGGACAATCACCGGCGCGAAGTTTGTGATTAACACGGGGCTTCACGATGTCGCGCCGCCGGTGCCCGGCCTGGAGGACGTGCCCTATTTGAACCATGCGAAGATGGAAGAGCTGGGCAGCGTCCCCGAAAGCCTGCTGATCTTGGGCGGCGGGTATATTGCGCTGGAGTTTGCACAGATGTTCCGCCGGTTCGGCAGCAAAGTGGCGATTGTGGAGCAGTCGGACCATCTGCTGGCGCATGAAGACGAGGAGGTGTCGCAGGAAGTGGAGCGTATCCTGCGGGAAGACGGCATCGAGATTTACACCCACGCCAAGGCGCTGAAGGCCGCGCAGAACGGCCCCGAAACCGAGTTGACCGTGCAAACTGCGGAGGGTGCGCAAAAGACGCTGACGGGAACGACTCTTCTGGTCGCCACGGGGCGCATGCCCAACACCAAAAACTTGGGGCTGGACAAAGCGGGCGTTGCAATGGACGACAAAGGCTATATCCAAACCAACAGTCAATTGGAAACCAATGTCGCCCATATCTGGGCGATAGGCGATGTCAAGGGCGGCCCCGCGTTTACGCATATCTCCTATGACGATTTCCGCATTTTGGAAGCGAACCTGCTCAAGGGCGGGCATCGTTCGACTGAAGACCGACCTACTCCGTACACGATGTTTACCGACCCGCAACTGGGCCGCGTCGGCATGACCGAGCAGCAGGCGCGCGCCCAAGGGCATACTGTTAAGGTCGCCAAGATTGGCATGAACGAGGTCGCGCGGGCGATAGAAACCGACGAAACGCGCGGCTTTATGAAAGCGGTCGTGGACGCGGACACGGAGCAAATCCTGGGCTGCGCCATGCTGTGCGTCAACGGCGGGGAAGTGATGGCCGTGGTGGAAACGGCGATGCTGGGCCGCCTGCCCTACACTGTTCTGCGTAACGGCGTCTTCGCGCACCCCACCCTCTCCGAGTCGCTCAACAACCTGTTTATGACGCTGGACGAGAGCGTGTAGAGCAAGCCCAAAGAAAGCCATTGCCGATGCCGACCACAGCCACCCGCGAAACCAAACCCAGCACGCTTTTGGGACAGTATCAGGCCGTCCGCGCGCAAAGCGAGGCCATCTGCGCCCCGCTCGAGCCGGAAGACTATGTGGTGCAGTCCATGCCCGATTGCAGCCCGGCCAAGTGGCACCTCGCCCACACAAGCTGGTTTTTTGAGACGTTCCTGCTCAAGCCGTATTTGAGCGGCTATCAATCCCCGCACCCGCAGTACGATTATCTGTTTAACTCCTACTATAACTCTATCGGCGAGCGGCACTGCCGCCCCAAGCGCGGGCTGGTGTCGCGTCCCACAGTCACCGATGTGTATGCGTATCGGGGACATGTAGACGCGCATATCCGTTTGTTATTGGAGACGCTGAGCGAAGACAAACAGGCCGAGATTGCCCCGCTGATGGCGCTTGGCCTCAACCATGAGCAGCAGCATCAAGAGCTGATGGTCACCGACCTCAAGCACCTATTCCACGAAAACCCGCTTTGCCCTGTCTACCAAGCCGCCGACGGGGCCGCTCCCGTGCCTGCATCTGCGTCTCGCGACACGACCTGGGTGACAGTGAGCGCAGGGCTGCGCTCCGTTGGGTGTGCGGGGGAAGGCTTTTTCTTTGACAACGAAGGCCCGCGCCACCCTGAGTATGTGCCTGGCTTTCAATTGGCAACCCGCTTGGTGACCAACCGTGAGTGGCTGGCATTTATGCAAGACGGCGGCTATCAAAAGCCTGAATACTGGCTGTCCGAGGGCTGGGCGACCGCGCAGGCGCAGCACTGGCAGGCGCCGTTGTATTGGTGGCAAAAGCGCGGCACAGACTGGCATGAGTTTACACTCAGCGGCATGCGGCCCTTAAACTTAGACGAGCCTGTCTGCCATGTGTCGCTGTTTGAAGCGGATGCCTACGCGGCCTGGGCGGGCGCGCGCCTGCCGACTGAAACCGAGTGGGAAGTGGCTTCGGAAACGGTTCCGCTTGTCGGCCCTTTTTTGGACAGCCGGCACTTCCACCCGTCACCCGCGCCCGCGCAGGAGGGATTGACCCAAATGTTCGGCGATGTGTGGCAGTGGACCCGCAGCCAATACTCACCCTACCCTGGGTACAAAGCGCTCCCCGGCGCATTGGGGGAGTATAACGGCAAGTTCATGTGCAACCAATTCGTGCTGCGCGGCGGGTCGTGCGCCACGCCGCAGTCGCATATTCGCCGCACTTACCGCAACTTTTTCTCGCCGGATGCCCGCTGGCAATTCTCCGGCCTTAGATTGGCAAAAGATCACGATGCAAACAACAGCCACCCTTGACTTCGCCCCTGAGACCGCAGGCTTCCTGGAGGAAGCCATCGACGGCCTGACGCAGGACCCCAAAACCCTGCCCTGCAAGTTCTTTTACGACGCGCGCGGCTCCGCCTTGTTTGACCAAATATGCGAACTGGACGAGTACTACCCGACCCGGACAGAGATGGGCATCATGCAGGCGCATGCGCGAGACATGAGCGCCTTGCTGGGCACGGAGTGCAGGCTGGTGGAGTACGGCAGCGGCAGCAGCCTCAAAACGCGCGTTTTGCTGGACAACGCGCAAAGCCTGGCGGCCTATGTGCCTATGGACATCTCGCGGGAGCATCTGCTGCGCACGGCGGAGGGGCTGGCGCGGGCTTACCCGCATGTCCCCATCCTGCCGGTCTGTGCGGACTATACTCAGCCGTTTGACCTGCCGGAAGGGCGCGAATCCCGCACGGTCGTGTACTTTCCAGGCTCCACTATTGGTAACTTCCCGCCGATGCAGGCCCGCGAGTTTTTGGCCCGCATCGCGCAAGTGTGCGGACAGGGCGGCGGCTTATTGATTGGCGTGGACTTAAAGAAATCGCCTGCTGTGCTGGAACCGGCCTACAACGACCGCGACGGCGTGACGGCGGCGTTTAACTTAAACTTGCTGACACGGATGAACCGGGAAATTGGCGCAGACTTTGACCTGACGCAGTTTGCGCACCATGCGTTCTACAATACGCTTCACGGGCGCATTGAGATGCACCTGGTAAGTTTATGCGCGCAAACCGTGACCGTGAGCAGGGAGCGTGTTGCCTTTCGCGCGGGCGAGCGCATCCACACGGAAAGCTCCTACAAATATGCCCTGGACGAGTTTGCGTGCCTCGCCGAAAGCGCGGGCTTGACTGTACGTCAGGTCTGGACCGACGACAACCAGATGTTCAGCGTGCAGTACCTGACGGTCGCCTAGACAACGCAAAACAGCCTGCGCCCCACTGCGGGGGCGCAGGCTGTTTTTATGTGTTTAGACGGCCCCGCGCAGCCCTGCCGACACCACAGCCTTGTCCAAGCCCTCAAACGCAAACTGCACCAGCAGGGCCAGCAGTGCGGCGGGGATAGCCCCGGCCAGCAGCGTGGCGTTATCGTAGTTGGTCAGGCCGATATTGATGCGCTCCCCGTAGCCGCCCGCCCCGATAAACGCGGCAATGGTCGCCGTGCCCACGTTAATCACCGCGCTTGTTTTGATGCCCGCCAGGATAGACCGGGCGGCCAGCGGCAGCTCAATCAAGCGCAGGCGCGCGCCGCCCGGCAGACCCAACGCGACGGCAGACTCGCGCAGGGGCGGCGCAATATCGGTCAGGCCTGTGTAAGTGTTGCGCACAATCGGCAGCAGGGAATAGAGAAACAAAGCAATCAGTGTCGGCACGGTGCCGATCTGCCCCAGCAGAGGGATCAGAAAGGCCAGCAGCGCCAAAGACGGAATAGTCTGGATCAGCCCGACCGTAGACAAAATCGGCGGGGCGGCAGGACGTGAGCGGGCCGCCCAAATACCCAGTGGCACGCCGACAAGAATACTCAGCGCAAGCGACACAAACACGAGAAACAAGTGCTGACGGGTAAGCAGCCAGAAGTCTCCCCCGAACACCTGGCCCCAGAAGCTCCGGCTGGTTTCGGCCACCTGCGAAGTATCGCGCAGGTGCAGGTCCTGGGTCACAAACCCGTGGGCAATAGAGGCAAAACTCTGGTGCCCCGCCTGCGCCTGGGCATTCATCGCAATCATGCGGGCAGCAGGGATCGTATTGCGAAGCTGTTCCAGAGCGGCCCACGTGCGGGGCAGTCGCCGGGGCATGTCGGTGCGATAGACCAGCACGGCATCGTAGGCGGGAAAGTAGCGGCGGTTGTCGATCAAAACGCGCAGCTTGTCCTGGGCGATCTCGGCATCCGTGGAGTAGACGTCCACCACATCAATCGTGCCGCCCTGGATGGCTTTGTAGGCTGTCCCGTGGTCGAAGCCCTGCGGGGTCTGAAAAGGCAGGGCATACGCTTTGACCAGGCCGCGCCAGCCATCCGCCCTGCCGATAAACTCTTGCGAGAGGCCCAGCTTCAAGTCGGGGTGTTTGGCAAGGTCACTCAGCGTGCGTATGCCAAGTTTGCGGGCCATATCCTCGCGCATGGCGAGGGCATAGGTGTCGTTGAACCCCAGGGGAATGGCGACCCCTAAGCCCTGCGGCGCAAGCTGGGCACTGAGCTGGTCAATCGTGCCCGTCGTCTTTTCGTGGAGCAAGTCCTGGGCCACGGTGCCGGTGTATTCGGGGTAGACATCAATGCTGCCGTTTTTCAACGCCGCAAAGACAATGCCTGTATTGCCCAGGCCCTGCTTATGGGTGGCGGTTCCTTCGTGGGCCGTGTCCGCCACCTGCCGGATAATCTCGCCCAAGATATACGATTCGGTAAAGCGCTTGGAGCCGACCACCAGGGGTTTTTGCGCGATGCTTGGGAGAGTTGTCAACAGCAAGGCGAGGGTGAGAATAGCCGTTACAGAGGCTTGCGCAGCGCGGGCGGCCCTCACCCTGCCGCTGCGCGCCTGTCCCGGAGTGCCCTCATCCGGCATAAGAATGCCACCGAAGGAGGCCCTCACCTGGCACTGCGCGCCACCATCTCCCGCAAGAGGGCGAAGGTTAGGAACTCTCTTATCTTGCTCCCCCTCGCCCGCTTGCGGGAGCTGGGGCCGGGGGGTGAGGGCCTCTTTCCCTGGCTGAAGTTGGCGAGTAAGGGCTTTCAACACAACAGTCATTTACACGGTCTCCGGCAGGGCGGGCAGAGGCGAGCGCTGGGCGCGGATGAAGCTGGTCACATACGCTTCCGTCGGACGCTCCAAAAGGTCGGCAAGCGTGCCCGATTGGACAACGCGGCCCTCGCGCATCAAGATAATCGTGTTTCCAAAGTAGGCGGCTTCGCCCATGTCGTGCGTGACCAGGATCACGGTCTTTTGCAGGCGCGCGAAGATGTCTTTGAGTTGACTTTGCAGCTCGCTGCGCGTGATGGGATCGAGTGCCCCCAATGGCTCATCCAAAAGGAGCAGGGGCGGGTCCAGCATCAAAGCCCGCATCAGGCCGACGCGCTGGCGCTGGCCGCCGCTGAGGCCGGCGGGGTAGCGCGTCAGCAGCTCAGGGGGCAGTTGGACAAGCGATGCCAGTTCCTGGACACGGCTCTCGACCTGCGCGGGGGGCTGTTTCAGGAAGCGCGCCATCAGCGTCACGTTCCGCTCCGCCGTCAGGTGGGGAAACAAGCCGCCGTCCTGGATGACATAGCCGATCTCGTGGCGGCGCTCAGGCGCATTGGCCTGGGTCAGAGGGGCATCGTTAACAAGCACGCGCCCTGTGTCCGGGACGATCAAGCCGACCAGGGTGCGCAGCAGCGTGGACTTGCCGCACCCCGACGGCCCGATCAGAACTGTCGTTTGGGCATCGGCGAAGGCCAGCGTGGTCGGGGCCAGAGCTGTAGTTGCGCCGTATGTCTTGGAGATGTTGTCAATGGCGATCACGCCCATAGTTATCCCTTCGCTCTTAACGCGCTACCAGCCCATCGTGCCCGGCGTTCCTTTGAACGGGCCAACAATGTCCGAAGTGATCCAGCCGCCGTAAAAGTCGCCCGCCTGCGCCGACGCGCGTTCATCGTCCACAAAGCACGCCTCCATGCGCGAGGGATAAAAGGCCACATGCCCGGTAATCGGCGCGAATGCCGCTGTCGGGTTTGGGTAAAACCATCCGGCATCCTCGGCCTCTTTGTCTCCCACTCGCACGCCGACATATGATGCCGTCCCCTTCCACTCGCAGACTGAGCGGGCCGAAGTTTCTGTAATAAACTCCTGCCGGATGTCTTCCAGGGGAATGTAGTACACGGGCGGGTGGCTGGTTTCCAGCACGCGAAATGCCCGGTGCGTGTCGGCCAGCGTTTCGCCGCCAAAGACAATGCGGATATGCTTCCCAGTCGGCTCCAGGCGCGGCGGGCGCGGATAGTCCCACACAGATTCCTGGCCGGGCATTGGCTCGATACGGGCGATAGGCATGGAGGAAACTTTCTAGTTGATGCCGGGCGCGGCATCATGCGTGCGCCTTCTTGCTCCCAGTATACCAAGTCCAGCCCGCTTATCATACGAATGGGCCTGAGATTTGACACCCGGCCTGGGGGTTTGGTACAATGCCCTTGTCTCGTCAAGCGGTATGCCGGAAACAACCGGCATGATGCGCCCCGCCGCCCCGCGCGGCTCGTGGGAAGGAAGTATCTATTGTCCTCATTTGCGACTGAGGCCCTGGCCTTTGTTTGCTGGTTCTTTTATTCCAGCTACTTTGAATGGTTTGTGCACCGCCATCTGATGCATGTCCGCAGGCCGTTCCCCTTGCAGGAAGCCTTCAAGGGCCATACCCTTGTCCACCATCAGCTTTACCACTGGAACGGCAAGTTTGAGGCGACCGGGCCGGGTCGGCCTCCCCATGTCGCCCTGCGCTGGTATGCCTTCCCCGTGATGATCGCGTTGCATATCCCCCTCTTTTACCTCATTCAGTACCTGGTGCATGCCCCCGTGGTTTTCGGCTCCATCCTGGGCACGACCCTGTACTTCACCGGCTACGAGTACACGCATTATCTGATGCATGTCCCCAAAGGCCATCGCGTGGAGCGATACCGCTGGTTCCAGTTTCTGAAGGAGCACCATCGCCTGCACCACAAGTACTATCTGCGCAACCTCAACGTCTTCTTGCCGCTGGGCGACCTGGCATTTGGAACACTGGTGACAAGCGAAGGCTGGCGGTCCAAGCCCACCAAGCGGCAGCGATTTTTGTCCAAGCGCAAAGCCGAAACCCGCGCCAAAGCCCTGGATAAATCCGGCTCCTGAGCCGTTTTGATTGATGTTGTTGTGGGGTTTGCGCAAGGGCGTATCGGCGCTGTTTGCGCGATGAAGTTCCTGACGGGACAATCCCCAAGATGTCTAAAGGACTGTGGCGCAGCACTCTGTCGCGAGAACAGCTTTCGCGGCTGCGAATGGAGATGGCGATACTCCTACTGTCGGCCTTGACCAGCCACGCAGTCGCGGATCGTTTCCTCGCGGCCATGCTGCCCGACGGTGTTGATGCAGAACTCGCTCGACCAGAACGCGCCGCCCCAGAGCTGCTTCTTTACCGCCGGCACACGCAGGAAAATCTCGCGCGCCGTGATGCTCTTGACCGTCTGCACAATCTTGGCAGGGTTATAGGTCGGCACCGACTGCCTCAGAAAGTGAACATGATCCTGGTCGGTGCCGATCTCAAGAAACGTGATTGCATAGCGGGCGGCAATCTCAAGGCACACGTCCCTCAGGACAATTTCCACTTCGGTGTTGAAGACAGTCCTGTGGCACTTGGAAGGGCAGACTGCATGGGAGAGCAAGACCGAGACATCCTGACTCTGGTAAATGTGTTCACTCATACACCCACATAGCACCATGGGGACGGCGCGGGGTTTCCGCGCCCGCCCCCATGGTTTGTGAAAAGAACCGCCCTGAAACGCTAGCCGAACGACACAACCGTGCCCTTTTTCTCGCTGCCCAGGCGGGCTTGCACGTCTTTGGTGGCGTCTTCGCTGCCGGGCTTGCCGAGAAGCGCAAACATATTGGTCTTGTATGCCTCCACGCCAGGTTGATTGAACGGATTAATGCCCATGAGATAGCCGCTGACGCCACACGCGCGCTCAAAAAAGTACAGCAATGCGCCCAGTGTGTACGCATTTCGGTCGGCCAGGTGAATGGTGGCATTGGGAACGCCGCCATCGTGATGCGCCAGCGCGGTGGCGGTGTAGGCGGCGCGGTTGACTTCCGCCATCGACTGCCCTACCAAATAGTCCAGGCCGTCCAGGTTGTTGTCGGCGCGAGGGATGGTGAGATTTGGCTCGCCGCCGTCCACCACCACAAAGGTTTCAATGATGGAGCGCCGCCCCTGCTGTATCCACTGGCCCATAGAGTGAAGGTCGGTGGTGAGTTCAACGCTTGCGGGGAAGAAAGACACATTGCTTTTGCCTTCGCTTTCGCCGAACAGCTGCTTCCACCACTCGGCGACATAGTGGAGCCTGGGTTCAAAGGCGGCGAATATCTCAATGGCATAGCCCTTAAGATATAAAAAGTAGCGCGCCGCCGCATAGAAGTACGCCGGGTTCTTGGTCACGTCAGGATTGGCGCACGCAGCGGCGGCATCTTTCGCTCCTTGCAGAAGCGCGTCAATGTCCACGCCCGCCACAGCAATCGGCAGCAGGCCGACAGGGGAAAGGACCGAGTAGCGCCCGCCGACATCATCGGCAATGTTAAGAGTTGCATAGCCTTCTTGATCGGCCAGCGTGCGCAGTGCGCCTTTGTGGGCATCGGTGGTAGCGACAATGCGCTGTTTGGCTTCTTCCCTGCCGACCGCCTTTTCCAATGCCTCGCGGAAGATACGAAAGGCGACGGCAGGCTCGGTTGTCGTGCCGGATTTTGAGATCACGTTAATAGAAAATCGTTTACCCGCCAGCCTTTGCAGAATACCGACATGCTCATGCACGCTTAAACTCTTGCCCGCAAACACAACCTCCGGCCCCTGCCCTGGAAAAGCGACGGCTTCAATCACCGCACGCGCGCCGAGATACGAACCGCCGATGCCGATGGAAACCAGCGTATCGGAAGTGTCCTGAATCTTCTTCGCCAGGTCTTTAATTTTGGCGACTTCTTCCACGCTGACGATTTTGTTGGGATCAACCCACCCGCGAAAGTCGCTGCCGAGGCCGCCGCCTTGCGTGACTTTCCGATGCGCTAAATCCACGGCGTCCTGAAACGAGACAATCTCGTCCAAATCTATCTGCGGGGCGAGATAACCGTAGTCAAACGTAAGAGGCAGTGTCATGTGTGTTCTCCTAAAACAACCGCGCGCGGGCTATGATGCTTTCTTTGTACCCGGATTTACTGCCGTGCGCGATAGCAGCCGTGTGCGCGACGCAAAAAAGAGCCGCCGGTCAATGCCGGCGGCTCATTTGCGGGGTTACTTGCCCCGAAAGAACTTTTTGAACTTATACAGCGTGACATCTCTATTCATCTCAGCGATGGCTTTGGTCAGCGGGATTTCTTTTGGACAGGCTTTGACGCAGTTTTGCGCATTGCCGCAGGTAGTGACCCCGTCCGCGCCGGCGAGCGCATCCAATCGCTCCTCTTTGTTCATGGAACCCGTCGGATGAGAGTTGAACAAGCGCACTTGCCCAATCGCCGCCGCGCCGATAAAGTTAGAATGCTCATTGACTTGCGGACAGACTTCAAGGCAAGAACCGCAGGTCATGCATTTGCTAAACTCATACGCTTCCTGTCGGTCACGCTCGGCAATGCGTGGGCCGGGGCCGAGATCATAAGTGCCGTCGATAGGAATCCAGCCTCTAATCTTCTTGAGGTTCTGGAACATGCGCGAACGGTCTACGGCCAAGTCCTTGACGATTGGAAACTTGGACATGGGTTCCAGAGTAATCGGCTGCTGAAGATTGTCGACTAATGTGGCGCACGACTGTCCGACGCGGCCATTCATCAGCATAGTGCAGCTTCCGCATACATTCTCCAAACAATTCATCTCCCAAACCGGGGCGCTTGTCTGTTTGCCATCGCGCGTGACAGGGTTCTTGCGTATCTCCATGAGGCACGAGATGACATTCATGTTGGGCCGATAGGGAATCTCAAACTCTTCCCAGTACGCGGCGCTGTCCGGGTTGGCGCGCCGCTTGATTTTAATGACTATGCTTTTTGTATCCGCCATAACATCTAATCTTTCTAAAGCGTGAGTGAAACGCTAATGCGCCGTTGTTTCTTCGCCGCGCTGCGACACATCATTGCCGTGCTTGACAGGGTCGGCATCGGCAAGCTGATTGGCGCCCGTCAGCCAGCTTTTGCCCGCTTCGGTGACTTCTTCGTTATCGGCGGCGCCGGAGGTGGTATCGCGGCGGGCTTCGGGAGGACGGGTAGAAAGCTGATCGCCATTGCCGCCAGGATTAGCGCCCGCGGCAATCTGCATCTCCTGGCTGTCCGCGCCCGTTACCCCTGTCCCAAGAGCAGCCAGGCCGTTTGCGCCGTTGGTTCCATTGCCGACGCCGTGCGCGCTGCCATTGCCGTTCTTGCCTTGCAGGTCGGCGGCAAGAGTATCTTTGGCGGCCTCGGCAGTAGGCGTCGCCGTCCCGCTCTCGTTCTTTTCGGCGGCATAATTGCGCAAGCGCGGCTTGATCAGTGACGTATCCACCTCTTGATAGGACAAGTGCGGGCCAGTGGGCGTCCATTCGGCCAGAGTTGTCTTCAGAAAACGTTCATCGTCACGCTTGGGAAAGTCGGGTTTGTAGTGCGCGCCGCGCGATTCATCACGGGCCAGCGCGCCCTGCACAATCGCCCGTGAGAGATGCAGCATATTCTTGAGCTGACGAGTGAACGGCACCAATTGGTTCGTCCAATCGGAGCAATCCGCAATAGACACATGCTCCACGCGCTCTTGCAGCTCTTGAATCTTGGCATCGGTGGCGCGAAGCCTATCGTTGTAGCGCACGACCGTGACATTGTCGGTCATAATGTCGCCCAGCTCTTCATGCAGACGGTACGGGTTCTCGGTGCCGGTTGACTGCGTGAGGGCGTCGTATTGGTTCTGGCGCAGCGCGCATTCGCGCTCGTAGATGCCGCTGGGCAAGTCCAGCGCGCTTTGCGGCAGGTGCTTGACATAGTTCACCACGCCTGGCCCGGTGAGCTGACCGCCTGTCAAGCAAGACAGCAAAGAATTGGCTCCCAATCGGTTCGCGCCGTGGTATTGATACTCGCACTCGCCGACCGCAAACAAGCCGGGAATGTTTGTCTGCTGGTTGCGCGGGTCGCCTTCCACCAAGCTTCCGGTCTTTTCGTCCTTGACAAAGCCTACCCACAAGCCGCCCATAGAATAGTGGACAGCGGGGAAGATGCGCATGGGCGTGGTGCGCGGGTCTTCGCCGATAAACTTCTCGTATATCTCCAAGATGCCGCCGAGCTTGATGTCTATCTGTTTTTTGTCTAGGTGCGTCAAATCTAAGTAGACTTGGTTTTGCCCATAAACACCCATCTTCTGATTGACACACACGTCAAAGATTTCGCGGGTGGCAATGTCGCGCGGCACCAGATTACCGTAGGCGGGGTATTTCTCTTCCAGGAAGTACCAACGCTCGGCTTCGGGGATATTCTCGCCCCGCCGCTCATCGCCGGCTTTGCGTGGCACCCAAACACGGCCTCCCTCGCCGCGCGCCGACTCAGACATCAGGCGCAGCTTGTCCATGCCCGGAATAGCCGTGGGGTGTACCTGAATAAACTCAGGGTTTGCGTACAAAGCGCCCTGCTGATAGACAGCGCTGGCCGCTGTGCCTGTGTTCATCACGCTGTTGGTACTGCGGTTGTAGACAATGCCCGGCCCGCCGGTCGCGAGCACCACGGCATCGGCCCGGAACTCTTTAATCTGCATGGAGCGCAGGTCTTGGGCGATAATGCCCTTGCAGACACCGTTGTCGTCTTTGACAATGCTCAGAAACTCCCAAAACTCATGCTTTGTCACCTCGCCCGCGACTTCGTGGCGGCGCGTCTGCTCGTCCAATGCATACAAAAGCTGCTGGCCGGTGGTCGCGCCCGCGTAAGCTGTCCTATGATACTGCGTGCCGCCGAAGCGCCGGAAGTCCAGCAGGCCCTCGCCGGTTCTATTGAACATGACACCCATGCGATCCAGCAGGTTGATAATGCCGGGGGCATTGTCCGCCATGTACTTGATCGGCGGCTGGTTCGCTAAGAAGTCGCCGCCATAGATGGTGTCGTCCATGTGTTCATAGGGGCTGTCGCCCTCGCCTTTGGTGTTGACCGCGCCGTTGATGCCGCCCTGCGCGCACACGGAATGGCTGCGCTTGACGGGCACGAACGAGAACAACTCCACAGGGACGCCGCCTTCGGCAATCTTGATTGTGGTCATGAGGCCTGCCAGCCCGCCGCCGACCACGATCACTTTGGGCTTTGTGTTGCTTGCTACTGTCGCCATGTTCCGCTCCTTGTTCGTTACTATTGAAACACCTTCCGAGGGGTGCGTGTTCCTGCCGAGGCTTGCTTTCTAGCCGGTGCGCTTGGCCTCCGCTCCGTGAAGATATTGCCGCCATGCTTGCCTCACCGTCCGTTCCAGAACTTCGGGATACTCAAAGCCCAGCGCCTCTGACAGCTCTTTTCCAACGCGGGACACTTCGTCTCGGTTTAGCTCAATCGTGTGTAGAATATCGGCGCGGCTGCCGCGTGCCGTACCCAGCGTTTCCAGCCCGTGCGAGCCTGTCGCTCCCATCACCGTCCGCACCATCTGCGTCAGCGTGTGGATCGTGCCCCGTTGCGTCGCCTGGTCGTGCCCTGTCGCCGCAACATACCAGAGCCGCATCAGAACGGACTGCTCTGTTCCCAGTCCAACCAGGACGAGCATGTCCAGACCCCGACTGAGCACCTTCGAGTGCTTGTGTGAGCCGATCCAGAAGTCATTTACAGTCTGTCGAATTATTGCGGGGTTGGCAGAACCAGGCTCCTCCGTCGGCGACAGGCATGCTTGATCCAGCAGTTCACCAAACGAAGTGTCACGGCAGCCAAGCACACGAGTGAAGTCTTGAGGTAGTTCTTTGCTGGTGCTCTGAACCAGAAGGTCAAGGATAACACCGTTTTCGAGTACCAAATGGTGAAGCACAATACGATCCCAGCTCATCGAATGTACCCCAACGACAGTTTCGCCGAGCAGGAAAGAAGGGGCATCCACTGACCAGGCATCAAGACTGCCGTCTGTGACAGCGACACGCAAGTCAACATCGCTAAACTCATCGGCCTCGCCACGGGCGAAGCTGCCCCCAAGCCATAGGGCGACAACGTCATTCCGTTGCCAAAGTGAGGCAGCGATTTGCTTCAGCGTTGCTACCTGCGGCAAGTCAGGCAAAGAGTTGAATGTCAGATCGCTCATTATCGCTCCGTTCTCCATTTCAGCTCTCGCGATGAGTTCCTGTACGCACTTCGCTATCTGCTTGGCGCTCATCCCCATACCTGCGCTACTGGTCGTCCGACATTCCCCATTCAGGGGAATAATTTGGCCGTTGACATACTCTGATTTGTACGGTGCGTCTCGTTCCCAGGCGAGGTACTCGGCCTCGGTGCAGAACTCTTTCTCTACAAAACGCTGCGGCAGGGCCATCCATTCACCATTCCCTCTTAGGTCTCTTGAGGCAGGTTATTCTGCTGCGGCACAGTGATTTACTGGCCGCGCACGGCCCCAAAGTCTATGCCGTCGTAGATGTCCGACAAGGCTAGTGTGATATTCAGGGCTGGGATTGCCAGCATGCTTTCCAGCCCCTGCACAGTTTGATACATCCACTGCCCATTGTCGATGTGCGTGTATTGTTCAATGCGCGCCATGCGCTGTTCCACCAGCAGGTATGATTGCAGACTGCCGATGGCTTGGTAACCCAGCAGCTTTTCGCCTCTGTCCGTGTTTTCAGTACCGGGCGACAGCACTTCCACCAGCATGAGCGGGTTGGCAAGCACTAACTGTCCAGGGCCATGATACTTGAGTGCCCCGCAGACAACGGAAGCATCCGGGTAGCGCAGGGAGCCATCGCCGGAAAGAACTTTCATATCTGCCGACATGACACGGCAGGCGCTGCCTTTGAGCGCAGCCCATAAGGCTCCAATAACATTGGCCGAGATCAGCCCATGATCGCTTGTGCCGCCGGACATCATGCGGATTTGGCCGCCAACGTATTCTGACTTGTACGGCGCGTCTTCTTCCCAGGCTAGGTACTCGGCTTCGGTGTAAAAGTCTTTTTCAATGTATCGCTGCGGCAGGGCCATAGCCAAGTTTCCCTTTGCTGCTTGCTGAATGTGCTAGAAGTACAGCGTTTGATGCACCTGCATAACGACCATCTTGGCTTTTGCGCCGGACTTCTTTAGGGCGTCTCCAAACATCTCCGGTGTGCCCGTCAGCACGGGGAATGTGCCGTAGTGCTGCGGGATGACGATGCGCGGGCCGACTAATTTGACAGCGTCGGCGGCGCGGGCCGGCCCCATCGTGAAGTGGTCGCCGATGCAGCACAGCATGATGTCTACTTTGTGCAGTTTGGGAACCAGCGCCATGTCCCCGAACTCGTCGGTGTCGCCCGTGTCATAAATAGTCGGGCCGTTCTGCACGCTGATGAGGAAGCCGCCGGGGTTTCCGCCGTCGTGGATGCTGGTGTCGCCGCTGCCTTCGGGCGGCGTGACCGTGGAGCTATGCACGGCAGGGACGAACATCACGCGCACTTCGCCGCCCGCCAGGGTCAGCTCGCCGCCGAAGTTGCCTTCTGTGTCCATGCCGGCCTGCGCTTTTGGGTAGCCGCCATAGGTGGTGAGGGCGTTGCCTAAATCAAACGTTGTGACTAATTTGGCCCCGGTTGCCTGCGCGATTTTGTCTGCATCGCCGACATGGTCAAAGTGGCCGTGGGTAATCAGAATATAGTCGACGTGGGTCAGCGAGGCGACATCTACCGCGCCGCTGGTGTTGGTGGGGTTGGTAATCCAGGGGTCTACCAGCAGCACTTTGCCCGAGGGCGTGGTGATCTTGAATGCCGAGTGGCCGTACCACTCCAGTTGTGTCCCTGCCGCGTGGGAGACACAGGGCATCAGGACCAGCAAACCCACGGTTAAGAACAGTTTCCAGGTGCGCATAGTGGTATCCAGTCGGTGCTTTGTTGACGGGTTTAGGAGAGACTCTCCCTGTTTGTCAGTGCTGCCTAATGGCTTTGTCAGTGCTGCATCACAGCGGCGGCGGGGGCCTGCGTCACGGTGCCGCGAATGCCATCGGCGCGCAGGTGGTTGATCGTCGCCAGGCCCATCAGCGTGAAGATAAAGAACAGGCCCCAGCAGACATATTGGTTGATGCGCTGCGAATGGGCCGAAATGGTAATCCCCCAGCGGATGCAGAAGTTCCATAGGCCGTTGGTGAAGTGGAAGACGGTCGCGATAATGCCAATCGCCTGAAGCCAGAACAACCCGGGGTGCGTCATCTGCGCCGCCATTGCCTGATAGCTGATCGCGCTTTCCGGGTGCGGATTGCCGTGCCACAGCAGGACATACTTGGCAATACTCGTGTTCCACACGTGGACGCCGATATAAACAAACGCGATCAGGCCGCTGATGCGCTGCAAGAAATACATCCAGTTGCGCCCGTAGGAATACCGTCCCAGATTGGGCTGGCCGTAGGCGGTAATCCAGATGCCGTAGATGGAATGGTACAAGAGGGGCACATAAATCAATGCCACTTCCAGCACGGCAACAAAGGGCAGTCCGCCATAGACTTTGATAACCGTGTTGTACGCTCCCGCGCCGCGCAGGGCATAGGAGTTTGCAATCAGGTGCTGGATTAAAAAGAAACCGATGGGAAAGATGCCCGAAGCCGAGTGCAGCTTATGCCAAAGATAGGGGTCGTGCAGACGCCCTTTGACATTGGTTGTTTCGTTGCTTGATGGGGGAGAAGCCGGCGCAGCGGTCGCCATAATGCTATAAGTCCTTTCGCTTCTGGAACTCTTGCAGTATACCTAGTGGCTTGCCAAAAGTAAAATGAAATGTTATCATGCGTATAATAAGCGGCGCTTATAGCGCAATTTCCTGGGTTGAAACCCCATGTTCATGCCAATCTATAGCCAAATTGCTATGCAGTTGTTATTGAATCCATGGTGAATCCATAGGCAATCGTCCCTGGTTTGAAACCCAGGTCTAGGGTTACAAAACCCGCCTCTGCACTGGCAAGCCTGGAAGGTTGCGGGTTAAGAAAGAGCAATTCCCAACCCACGCAGGTGGGTTTTGTAATATTAGCACGGGGTTTTAACCCCGTGTTCATGCTGGCGAGAGCTGCCAAAGACCAGTATATTTGAGGCGAGCACATGAAAACACGATCAGACATAAAACTTGGATTGTTCAGTTACAGCTACCATTTGGCCTTCGGTGCCCATGAGGTATTCACGCCGAGCAAGAGAATGACCCTTTACCAGTTTATGGACAAGGCAAAGGAAATGGGACTGGATGGGATACAGATCGACGCCACGCATTTGCAAAGCACCGGCAGCGAGTATATAGACCGTCTCAAAAGCTATGCAGGTGCGCACGGGCTTTATTTGGAGTACGGCATCACGGGCATTGCCGAGGAACACTTGCTGGGGCACCTAGAGATTGCAAAGCGGCTCGGCGCGTCTGTGATGAGGACGTACATTGGCTTCAATCCCAGGGACAAGAACGTCGTTGTGCCGGAGGAAGTGGAGCACGCGGTAGTGGCATTGAATGCCGTCAAGCACAAGGCTCAGTTGTACGGAGTACGGATTGCGGTTGAAAACCACTGCGACTTGACTACGGATGAGCTGCTGGGACTGATCACAAGAGTCAACAGCCCGAATATCGGCGTGTGCGTTGACCTCGGAAACTTTATGATCCACCTGGAAAACCCTGAAGATTCAGTCAGAAAGCTGGCCCCGTATATTGTCAACACGCACTTCAAGGACTATGCGTTTTCTATGGAAAACTGGGGCTTCAAGGCCTTTGGCGTCGCGCTCGGAGACGGCGCCATTGATTTGGAAACAATCCTGGACATACTGATTGACGAAGCGCATTTAGACAGAATCATGCTGGAGGTTCCCGTGGAACAGGAGGCCACCGAAGAGGCGACATTAAAAAAAGAGGATGACATGGTGCGAAAGAGCGTCCTCTACGCAAAAGAAGTTCTTGGCCTCAAGTAGTTGTCTTTCTTGGTTTGTATTCGCCTCAGCCATGTGAAATGGCGCGCTTGCCGGTCTTTTAGCGACAATCTCCATGCTCAATTTAGACGCTTTGCAAATCTTCTGCGACCTGGTGGAGACCGGCAGCTTTTCGCGCACCGCCGACAAGAACTTTGTATCGCAGTCGGCGGTCAGCCAGCGCCTGCGGGCATTGGAGCGCGATTACGGGCAGACCCTGCTCGACCGGGGGCAGGGGCGCGGCTTGGTGCGTCCGACGGACGCGGGGCAGACGCTTTATGCGCAGGGGCGGCAGCTTCTGCGCGATGCCACGGCTTTGGATGCCTTGCTGCGGGGCCTCAGCGACGATGTGGCAGGGACTGTGCGGGTCGCCACTGTGTATTCGGTTGGACTGCATGCGCTGCCGCCTCGTTTGAAGCCGTTTCTATCTGCGCATCCGCGCGTCAATGTGCATTTGGAGTACCGGCAGACCGATGGCGTTTACCGGGATGTGATGGCGGGGATTGCCGATGTCGGGATTGTGGCCTGTCCTGCGTTCCGGCGCGGCGTGGAGGTGTTTGCGTTCGGCAGCGAGGAGATGACGCTCATCTGTGCGCCGGAACACCCGCTGGCGCGGCTTAAGTGCGTGCGTCTGGCCGATCTTGACGGGGCGGCGTTTATTGCGTTTGACACGGACATCCCGACGCGCCGCCTGGTAGACGATCACCTGCGGGCGGCGGGCGTGCGGGTGCGCGTGGTCACCGCTTACGACAATATTGAAACGATCAAGAACCTGGTAGAGATTGGTTCGGGCGTGTCTATCGTGCCGAGCGACACGGTGCAGCAGGAGGTGCGGGCGGGCGCGCTGGCCGCTGTTGCCTTCGCGCCCGCCGATGCTTTTCAGCGTCCGACGGGGCTTCTGCTGAAGAAAAGCGGGGCGCGTCGTGCGGCTGTGCGGGCGTTTGTGGAGGCCATGCGTCCCGCTCCGATTTAATTTCCCCGGTGGGAAGTGAATGGCCCTGTGGAAACTGCCGGGATCAGCCACAATGGGAAAGCAGGCTGGGCATTGCTACTGCCGCTCTGCTGGTTTCTGCGTCGGCAGCGCCGAAGGGTGCGCTGCATGCTTTTCTGTCCTGGAAGCCGCTGGTTTGGCTGGGAAGCTTTTCGTACAGCTTGTACCTAGTGCATGCGCCGCTTCTTCAGCTTGTTTCGCAGTATGTTTTGATCCCGCATGGCGGAAATTGGAGCCGTGGCGAGGCATTTGCCGTAATGGCTTGCAGCGGCCTTCCCGTTGTTGTCACCTGCGCTTGTTTGTTTTTTCAGGTGGCGGAAAAACCATTTCTTCCTGGCCGTTCTTTGTCTTTCTGGGGAGCACGTTATGCCGACACGCTCAAAACCTAACTTAACATTGCCTGGCTTAACACTGGCGGCTCTGGTTTTTGCGCCGCTGGGCGCGGTTCTTCTGGCGGGCCTCGCGGTGCTGTACAGCCCGGACTTGTTTTTCAACCCACTGTACACTCGTGGCGGCGATGTGTGGCTTTACTACACCAGTGCGCTGCATTTGCGGCAGGGTCAGATGCCGTTCCGTGACTTTCCTTTGGAATATCCGCCGCTGGCTCTGGTTTCGTTCTTTCTGCCGCAGGCGCTTGTGCCTCTGCATGCGCTGACGTTCAGCGCATACGCCATCGGCTTTCTGCTGGAGAACGCTTTTTTCGCCGCCATCGCCGCCCTGACCTTGCAGCAGATTGCCGCTCACAAGCATTCTCCGGGCTGGCCGAAGCGTACAGGGCAGGCATTCTTGCTGCTGGCTGTTGTGCTGTCTCCGCTTTTGCCGTGGCGCTATGACCTTTTCCCGGCTCTGCTGACGTTGTTTTCTTTGCGCGCAGTTCAGACACAGCGTCCGGGCTGGGGCGGCGTATTCGTGGGCCTGGGGATTGCCGCCAAATTATATCCCATTGTGCTGCTGCCGGTTTATCTGCTGTTTTACGCGGCGCAGGCGCGGCGGCGCGATGCAGCGCGTCTGCTGGGCGGGGCAGTGCTGGCGGTAACGCTGAGCTTTCTGCCTTTGCTGCGCGTTCCGCCTTTGGCTCTGCTGTCATTTGTGAAATACCACCAAATGCGCGGCCTGGAAATCGGCAGTTTGGGGGCCGGGCTGATTACCACGGCGCGCGTGTTCGGCCTAGCGCGTGCGGGGATTGTGTTTAACTATGGCGCGTTCCACCTGGTTTCGCCCGCCGCCGGTTTTATCTTGAAGATGCTTCCTGTTGTCTTTGCAATCTGCCTCGGCGGGGTATTATGGCGCGCGCGGACAGACTTTGCCTGCGCGTCGGCCACGCGCCAAGGCATTCCGCTACCGCTTTTGGCGAGGTTTCTGGCTGCCGCGCTGCTGGCGTTTATCCTTACCAACAAAGTGTTCTCGCCGCAGTATTTGATTTGGCTGCTGCCGTTTGCGCCGCTGCTGCCGCGCCGCGAGCGCGACTTGTTTGCCGCTGCAACGGTGCTGACCATCACCATCTTCCCGATGCTGTTCAACAGCCAGCTTTCCCTGGATGCGTTCGGCGCGCTGCTGCTGGACACGCGCAATTTGCTCTTGCTCTGGCTGCTGATTTGTCTGCTACGGCCTGCAAAGCCTGCCCCTGCCGCCCCATTTGAGGCGACACTTCAGGAAGAACTCCTCGCATTGCCTGCCTTGTCTCGCTGACGATGCACAGCCAGCCCCTTTTCGTTGGAAAAGGGGCTGGCTGTGTTGTGGAGAGACGCCCGGCATTCTCCCTAGACGGCTGCCATCACTTGAAACTCGTGCGGCGTGTAAGTGAGGATCGTGGAAATCCTTTGCGCGTCTCGCCCTAGTAAAGTACGAAGACGATTGGCTATGAGTCGCTGCCGGTCTATCTGCTCTAAGCCGTCGAATCCAGACCAAACGATATACCCACTGAGCTTTTCGGCTCCGTAAGCAAAATCTACGTCTACCTGCGCGTCAGGATACTGCTGTTCCAGCAAGTGGGCTACGTGTTTGGCAAAGTCCATTTTTTATTCCCCAAACTTACGATGTCATGAGCCAAATTGAGCATGGTCCGGCTATTGATCTCAAACCGATTGCCTTTTTTGTTGAAGTCGGCCTTCAGCAAGGTAAGATGCGCGTACAACTACGCTTCCGTTGCATAACAGTGATTGCTGCTCCAGCGAAGGTTGATGAGCGAAAACTTGGCCCCAAACTCCTCATGCAGACTGTAAGGAACAATGTCAAAGAACCGGGCCTGCCGTGCTAATTGGTAAAGGTCATGCCGCGCATCAAACTCCGAGGTCGTGCGGCGAAGGTAGGCACGGAGCATACATTCCACCGTAACGCCCGACAGGTAATGCGCAAGAAAATACCTTTGCTCGTCATGGAGCACCCGCGCAGAGGCGAGATGCTCTAAAGCCGCGCTTCGGTAGCTTTCCGCAGAAAAGTCCATGCTCTGCCCGTCCTGCGCCCAACGCTTACAAGCCCAGGGCTTTTTTGACCAGGCCGGGAATGTCCGCGGTGCTTTCGGCCATATGCACGCCTGCGGCTCTCAGCGCATCCACTTTGGCCTGCGGGCCGCCCGATGTCCCCGAAACGATGGCTCCGGCGTGGCCCATGCGCTTGCCGGGAGGGGCCGTCAGTCCCGCAATGAACCCGATCACAGGCTTGGTCATGGTCTTGATATATTCGGCGGCGATCTCTTCGTCCGATCCGCCCACCTCGCCGCACATGACCACGGCTTTTGTCTCCGGGTCGGCCTCAAACAAAGGCAGGACATCAATAAACCGCGTGCCGGGCATGGGGTCGCCCCCGATGCCGACGCATGTGGTCTGCCCCAAACCCGCCCGCGTCAATGCATCCACCGACTCGTAGGTTAATGTGCCCGACCGGGACACGATCCCGACTGGCCCCGGCCTGAAGATGTTGGAGGGAATGATGCCGATCTTGCACGACCCGACGCTGAGAATGCCCGGACAGTTCGGCCCCAGCAGGCGGGACTTGGAAATCTTCACGACATTAACCGCTTTGATCTCGTCTTCAATGGGAATGCCTTCGGTGATGCAGACGATGAAATCCACGCCGGCATCGACGGCCTCCAGGATGCCGTCCGCCGCGCCGCGCGCGGGCACGAAGATGCAGGTTGCATTCGCCCCTGTCTCGCGCATGGCCTCGGTGACCGTGTCAAACACAGGCACCCCTTGCACCGTCATGCCGCCTTTGCCGGGCGTCACGCCGCCGACTACCTGCGTGCCATAGGCGATCATCTGCGATGTGTGGAACTCGCCTTCGCGCCCTGTAATTCCCTGCACCAGAACTTTGGTGTCTTTGCCGACTAAAATACTCATTTGAATGCCTCACTGCGTTTTGCGCGCGCCGGGGGACAGTCCCAAGGGCGGCGACAGCCGCAGTGGGGTGGGCCGCGCCGCGCCTTGTCTGCTCTGCCCTTAGCCTGTTGTGCGCTTCTTGAAATAGAACACGGTCACGGGGACATTGTCTTCGTCTTCGCCGTCCCCGCCGCCACCCTCGTCTTCGTTGGCCCGGACATCGGCCACCGCGCTGACCAGCTCCCATCCTTGCGCGCCGTGCGTGTTGAGGGTTTCTTCATCGGTTTCGTCGTCGGCATCGCTGACCAGTATCTTGTACTCAAATGTGTCTGCCATGGTGTGTGTGTCTCCTGTTTGTTCTAAAATGCGTGCGAGAGTGACAGGGGCTGCGTCGGCATTGCATGCGCATTGCTTCGGCGTTTCCAGCGTGTTCCAACGACGGAACGATTTGTTCCGTCGTTGGTACACGCTTACTCAGCCAGCACAACGCGTAAGCAATGCCATGCCAACGCCCTAGCCTGCGAGCAGATAGTACCCAATCAGGCGGGCCGTGTCTACCAGGGCGTTGATATGGGTGCGCTCATAGCCGTGGGACGCATCCACGCCCGGCCCGATCAGCGCCACTTGCACGTCCGCGCCCGCGCGCCACAACGCTTCGCCATCGGAGCCGTAAGACGGGTAGATGTCTGTTTTCATCTCAATGGCGTTGTCTTTGGCTATTTTGCGCAGGCGTCGGCTGAAGTCTATGGAATAGGGGCCGCCGCTGTCTTTCACGCATAACGTGCAGTGGTATTCGTCGGACGCCTGCCCCTGACCGATGGCGGCCATGTCGATGGTGAGCAGCTCGGTCATGTCGGGCGGAAAGCCTGACGCCGCCCCGTGCCCCACTTCTTCATAGCTGCTGAAGTGCAGGGTGATGGTTTGCGCCGGGGTTTGTTTGCTGTCCAATAACGCTTTGACGGCGGCGATAACGCAGGCAACGCCCGCTTTGTCGTCCAAATGGCGGCTTTTGATGAAGCCGTTGATTGTCTCCACGCGCGGGTCTAAATACACAAAGTCCCCCACCCCGATCCCGAGGGCGAGCGTTTCCTGCGGGCTGGACGTGCGGGCGTCAAGACGCACTTCCAGGCTGGATGCTTCGCGTTTGGCCTCGCCCACCGCCGCGCCATGCACATGCACAGAGGCTTGGAGGGGCTGCACCGTGCCCCGGACTGCGCCGTGCGCATGGGTGGAAATGGTGACGTTCTCGCCTTCAATCGCGTTCCAGGCATAGGAGCCGAGCTGGGTGAGGGTCAGGCGTCCGTTGGGGCGGATTTCTTTGACCATCGCGCCCAGGGTGTCTACGTGCGCGGTGATGCCGCGCGGGGCGGTGTCGCTTTTTCCCATCAATGTCGCTGTCAAAGCGCCTTTGCGGGTGCGGCGCGGCGCGATGCCGAGCGTGTTCAGGGCAGATTCAACATACGCGATGCCGCGCTCGGTATCGCCCGTGGGGCTGGGAGTTTGCAGCAAGCCCACGAGGAACTCGGTGAGGGAATTAGGGTCAATGGTCATAGGTGAGTGCTTTCGGTCAGGGCGATGCGGCGAACACGAGAGAGGGGAGCGGTTGTCGGGAGGAATTTGATACCTGAGCAGCTCAAGCTGCACTCTTAACTTAGCCTGTGCAGCGGCTTTGCAAACACAAAATACTTATGAGTTTACCCGGTTTCAAAGCGGAGCACATAGCTGCTGATTTTTAATGGCCGCTGAGTTGCAAGAAGATGACGGCGTCCAGTTCCTGTGCTTTGGCACTGAGAACTAAAAACCGCCCGCCTTGCGAGCACCAGCGTGCAGTCCGTCTGCCCCGCCGCCAAAAGTCCCACACAGCCGCCTTTGGAGTTGTCCGCCTTCCATATTTACAATGCTCCGCTCTGCCTACGCTTCCAGAGATTTGGCAGAGTGGGAGCGGACCGCCTGTTATGGTGAGAGGGCAGAGCAGGAAACAAACGGGCGAGCGGCGAAAGAAAACGAGGCGACCTTCTTTGACAATACTCTTTTAAAGGTTTACTCTCATGCTGACGCGACTTCAAGTCAACGGCTTTAAAAACCTGGTCAATGTCGATGTGCGTTTTGGGCCATTCACCTGTATTGCCGGTTCTAATGGAGTCGGCAAGTCCAATTTGTTTGATGCCATTCGGTTTTTGAGTGCCCTGTCGCGCGTGACACTCCTGGAAGCAGCGAAAGAAGTGCGCGGTGGAAGAACGGTGGACGTGCGCGAGTTGTTTCACCGTGTCGGCGACACCTACGATGCAGAAATGTCATTTGAGGCTGAGATGATTGTGCCAAGTACAGGAGAAGATGATTTAGGACAGCAAGCGAAAGCCAGCACAACTTTTTTGCGTTATGGTTTAACATTAGGTTATCGTTCTGAAGATAACGGCCTTGAGGTTCGGCGCGAAGAGCTTGTTCACGTCAAAAAAGGCGAAGTACGCCGCGACATTCTTTTTGAATATAGCAAGGAATGGCTTGAAAGCGCCATTGTCGGCAGCCGTAGGTCACCTTTCATTTCCACTCAGCCAAACCCGCAAGGTGAGTATTTGATCATGCTTCATGCAGATCGCGGCGAAAGCAGCGCCGGACGCCCCGCGCCTCGCCTCGCCCGTACCTTGCCGCGTACTTTGCTTCAAGCTGCCAATGCCGCAGAATATCGCACTTCGGTTATCGCGCGTCAGGAAATGCAGTCCTGGCGATTGCTTCAGCTTGAACCGTCAGCCTTGCGCGAGCCGGATGAGTTTAATGCACCTTCCCGCCTCAGCGAACAAGGGGCACATCTTCCGGCCATGCTTCATCGGCTTGCGCAGCACGACGAAAAGCGCGTCTACGAAACTGCCGCCAACCGGCTCAGTGAGCTGATTGCTGAAGTGCGCGAGATAGGCATTGACCGGGATGAAAAGCGGGAAGTGTTGACGCTTTGGGCGAAGGGAGAAGATGGCACTCCTCACACGGCACGCTCGCTGTCAGAAGGCACTCTGCGCTTTTTGGCACTGGCCGTTTTGGAACAAGACCCAGATTCGCCGGGCGTTCTATGCTTAGAGGAGCCGGAAAACGGCATTCACCCGGAGCGTATTCCTGCGATGATTAAGCTGCTCAAAGATATTGCTGTGGATACGCGATACGCACTTGGGGAAGGTAATCCATTGCGGCAAGTGATTATCAACACGCATTCCCCCTCGGTTGTCGGGCAGGTTGATGATGCTGACTTGATTGCAGCCACCCCTCAGGAAGTTGTTCGAGAGGGGCATCGGTTTAAAGGCGTCGTGTTCCGCACACTGCCCGGCACTTGGCGAGCACAAGGAGTGGCGGCACGAGATTTGCTGCCGCGCAGTGGATTAATGGCTTATCTCGACCCATTTAAGGTGCCTGCTAATGGCAGCGATCCCACGCCGCCTGCGCTCGAAAAGCCAACCATAAACGGGAAGCGGGCCACCGCACCTCAGCGTGTCATTGACCGTGCCGACATTCAGCAGATACTTCATTTTGAGTATGGCAAATGATTGCATCGCTTCGCTATACCCTTGTGACCGATGGAACTTCTGACCGTGCTCTGATGCCTTTGCTGCGCTTGCTGCTGTCACGTAGCGGGACTTTGCTTCCGCTAATGGGAGAGTGGGCCGATCCGCAGCGCCTTCCTGCGAGTGCGCAGGGTTTGACAGCTCGCCTCCGGCATGCTGTAGACTTGTACCCGTGCGATTTGCTCTTTGTCCACCGCGATGCGGAGAGGCAAGAGCCACAACTGCGGTACGAAGAAATCACCGCTGCGCTTGCCGGTCTTGATGCGCCGCCTCCCGTGATTTGCGTTGTGCCGGTGCGCATGACAGAGGCGTGGCTCCTAACGGACGAGGTTGCTATTCGCCGTGCCGCTGATAACCCTCACGGGAGTGTTGCACTATCCCTGCCTGCCCTGCATACCGTCGAGAGCATTCCCGACCCGAAGCAAAAACTCTTTGAACTTTTGCGTACAGCGAGCGAAAAGAGTGGGCGGCGGCTGGACCAGTTCAAGCGCGACGAGGCTGCGCGACGCCTTCGCGTGGCGGAACTTACCGTAGACATCTCCCCATTGCAGCACCTCACTGCTTTTCAGCGGCTTCAGTCTGAGATTCAGCAACTGATGCAGTCTCAAGACTGGGTCTGACACTGCATCGTTTTCACAAGACAACTTCTTGACGGCGCATAGATTGCAACTTTTGGAGTGCGGACGTGTCTTATTGAATGTCAGGAAACCACAAGGAAGACGGGCGCGTATTTGCGGGGCAGAGGAGGAACGCGATGTCTCCAAATCCGGGGGGCTTCGGGGTATTGTTTGTGATTGTGCCTGTGTTTATTGGCATTATCTTCGTGCTGGTTATTGGCGTCATTCTGTTCAGCGTCGTTAAAGCCGTTGGGCAAGGCATCAGCAACAATGCTCAGCCGGTGCAATCCGTTCCGGCAACTGTTGTCGCCAAGCGCATTAACACCTGGGGCAGCAGCGGCGCGAATACGGGTGGCAGCGTGAATACTTCCTATTATGCCACGTTTGAAATGGCAGACAGGGAACGTCAGGAACTAGGCATGGGCGGGCGCGATTATGGGCTGCTTGTGGAGGGCGACCGAGGAACACTTTCTTTTCAGGGCACGCGCTACAAAGGTTTTGACCGCAGCCAGGCTTGACGCTGCCGGGGGCTGCGTGTTTAGCGTATTCTTTCTTCCACCGACGCAACTAAATCAAGCAGCACGTGGAAATGCACCTGTCATTGGATTGCTTCCGACAGGTTGCAATCCCATCACGCCTAAAGTTCCTGGCAGTGCGCCGCATGGCGCGAATGCCGGTTACTGCCAAATGGAGGTCAAATCCAGGATAAAACCGGGCAGAACGTCCTCCCCGGACAGCGAAGACGGGCAGGTCAAGACTTCCACCTCTCTGCCGATACCAGAGAGTTCCACGGTTTTGTCGCGCGGGTTGATGAGCCAGCCCAGGCGCACGCCGTTTTCCATATACTCGCGCATCTTGGCCTGCGTCGTGCTCAGGCGGTCGGTGGGAGAAAGTAGCTCCACCACAAAGCCGGGGGCAAGAGGAGAAAATCTGCCCCGCTGCTCGGCGGGCAGTGCATCCCAGCGCGGCTGTGCTACCCAGGAAGCGTCGGGGGAGCGGATCGCGCCGTTTGGAAAGAGGAAGCCCGCCGACGAGTCAAAGACTTTGCCCAACCGGGCCGTCCGGTTCCATATCACAAGATCGGCAGTGAGGTCGGCGTTGCGGAGGCTGGATTCATCCCCGGCAGGCGGCATAATGACAAGTTCTCCCAAAGGGGTGAGTTCCGTGCGCAGGTCGGGATAGTCGGCGCAGAAGCGCGCGAATTCTTCCGGCGTGTAGGGAATAAAGTCGCCTGCGTCGGCAGACAACCGCGCGTTTTGCAGATTGGCGATAATGGCGGCCATATGGTTTGCCTTTCTTTGAACGCCGGCGAGTGTCCTTAAGGCGCGTGTCGGACACTTGCGGCGGGAAGTTATTTGCTGTCGGGGCGGCTGGGGTGCAGCGTGTGCAACTGGTCTTTGGCCGCCAGCGCGCCGATCTGGGTGGCGAGGGACGACAGCTTGCTGAGGTCGGGGTAGCCGTCGGCGCGCATCACGACAATGCCGCCGGGGTACTGGGTCATCAGGGCGAAGCCGCGCGCATGCCCAAAGGATGTCATCAGCACATGGATGGGGTCGAAGTTGGAATAAATCAGCCGGTGGCCGCCTTCCCCCGCGAATGCCGCCTCATAGAACAGGGTTTGATCGGGGAGCAGCGCGGGCGGCGTGGCGGGCGCGCCAGCGTGTTTTCCCGCCATGTGGGGTGTTGTCAGCGTGACGGCGGGCGATCCGCCGCCGGTTTGCAGCAGGATAAAACGGATGTGTGTCACGTCGCGAAAGATGTCGCTCAAGTCGGCATTGCTGATGATCTGGGCAACCTGTGCGCCGGTCTCGGCGCGGCTCCCCCGTGGCGCAGATGTTTTTGTGGCATCGGGCACCGCATTCGCCCCTTCGCTGACGCCGCGCAGGAGCGATTTGAACACGCCCAGCAGGTCATCGTCGCTGAGGTTCATCTCCACCTGCACAGTGGCCCCGGCAGGCAGGGGAATCGCCAGGGGGCTGCCGGCAGGCACGACAGACATGGGGGCGGGCATGGGGCGTGGCGTAGGCGTGGCGGCCATTTGCGCCCCGGCAGGCAGGGGCGCGCAGGCAGCGAGGGCGAACATGGCGGCGGTGCGCAGCGTGGCGTTCAGTGGGGAGGCGGTTCGCATGGCGTTCTCCTGAGTTGTTTTGCGAGGCATGGGGGGTTTGGCGGCAAGCAGAGCGCGTGGGTTAGCCCCACACGCGGCGCAGGTTCAGCGTGAAGCCGGGCAGCACGTTTTCCCCGGATAACTCGTCCGGGTCGGCGAGGATTTGGACGGGCTGTTCGGGCCGATACACCTCCACGCGTTTGAGGCGCGGCACGAGAAGCCAGCCGAGACGCGCACCGTTGGCCTGATACTCGCGCATTTTCTCCTGTGTTTCCGGCAGGCTGTCAGTGGGGGACATCAGTTCCAGCACGAACGCGGGGCAGAGAGGAAGAAAGTGTTCCTGCTGGTCTTCGGTGAGGGCATTCCAGCGTGCCAGTTCCAGCCAGGCGGCATCAGGCGAGCGGATTGCGCCATTGGGCAGCATGAAGCCCGCCGACGAGTCGAACGCGATGCCAGTGCCATCCTGTTCCGCCCATGCGCCAAGTTGAACGCCAATTTGCAAGTTGCGGTGGCCGGAGCCGCCGCCTGCGGGAGCCATAATGGCTACCTTTCCGTTGACAGTGCGTTCCATGCGCAGGTCAGGGTAGGTGCAGGCAAAGCGCTCAAACTCGGTATCAGACGTGGGAAGCGGGGGCAGGTCAACTGTGTCAGGCGTGCGGGTTTGGGTTGACATGGGGCACCTTCAGATGAATGTTTGAGGCCAAGAGCAGCCTGCCCCCTGCGATTGCTCTTGCGCAGCAGCAAGAGCAATTGTGGGGGCGCTTTGAGAGATAGGCTTGCCTACTTTGCAGCGTAGGCGAGGGCGACGATCTTCTGGGCGGCTTCCTGCATGGTGGCGGCGGGGATCAGGTTGGTGGTCTTGAGGAGTTCCGCGCCTTCCTCCGCCCGCGTGCCTGCCAATCGGATGACGATAGGGACTTTGACATCCAGGCTCTTAACGCCCTCAATGATGCCTTTGGCGACTTCATCCCCGCGCGTGATGCCGCCGAAGATATTAAACAGCACGCCCTTGACATTGGGGTCGCTCAGGACCACTTCCAGGCTGGACGTGACCGCTTCGGCTTTGGCCCCGCCCCCGATGTCCAGGAAGTCGGCGGGCTTGCCGCCCGCCCGCTGCACTTCGTCCATGGTTGTCATGACAAGGCCCGCACCGTTGCCGATGATGCCAATGTCCCCTCCCTCTAGGCGCACGTACTGGATGCCGCGCTTGTGGGCTTCTGTTTCAATGGGGTCTTCATCGGACACGTCCGCGAGGGCGGCGAGGTCGGCATGGCGAAACAAGGAGTTGTCGTCGATGTCCCATTTGGCATCGCCGGCAATGATGGAGCCGTCTTTGGTGATTACTAACGGGTTGATTTCGGCAAGTGTGGCATCGGTGCCGACATAGGCGGCGTACAGGGCTTTTAAGACAGGCACGGCCTTGTTAATGCTTGTTTTGGGAAAGCCTGCATCAAAGAGCACCTGACGGGCGGCATAGTCGGGCAGGCCGAGCAGGGGGTCGATGAACAGCTTGGCGATGTCGGCGGGGTTGTTGTGCGCGACTTCTTCAATGTCCATGCCGCCCTGGGTGCTCAAGATGAGAACGTCCCGCTGGCGCACGCGGTCCTGGGTAATGCCGAGGTAGATTTCTTTATCAATGTCCACGGCTTCTTCCACGAGAACTCCGTTCACGGTGAGGTCTGACCCTGCCTGGGCAAAGAAGAACGTTTTGCCTAGAATGGCTTCTCCGGCAGCCAAGGCGTCATCAGCGGTTTTGGCAAGCTTGACCGCGCCCGCCTTGCCTCTGCCGCCTGAATGTACCTGGCCTTTGACGACGACGGTGCGGCCCAGAGCCTGGGCGATTTCGCGGACTTGCGCAGGTGTCTGCGCTACTTCCCCTTGCGGCACAGGAACGCCGTATTGCTTGAGCAGTTGCTTGGCTTGGTACTCATGGATTTTCATGTGGCTGTGTCTCCTAAAGCGTGTGCTGCCTTTTGGCTGGGGCCGAGGGCGTGTGGGGGTATTGTACCCTGGAAGCAGAGGAAAGGCGCGAGAGTATCAGCTATCCAAAATGCATGGCTTATCTGAGCGCAAAGCATGCCGGCTTGCAGGAACGGCGTTGCAGCTCTGGCATTCCACAGCCTCTCGCGCCCAGATATTGCCGTCGGCGAAGGACTCAAAAGACGTGGGCCATGCAGCCGAAGCCTGGAACGTTCGGCTTGACGAACCATGACCAGAACGATACAATCGGGCCGTCACATCAGGTTCTTGTAAAAATCCTGTTGGGTGTTACATTGCCTTCAGGCTGTGCCATGTGCTATAATTACAACGACTTGCGCCTGTAGCTCAGTGGATAGAGCATCTGTCTTCGGAACAGAGGGCCGGGGGTTCGAATCCCTCCGGGCGCACCTTTCTTATCGGATACTCCCCTTTTCCTGAACTCACCCAACTGGCAGATCGTATGTATAATATTTTCCCTTCGGCTGATGCCGCGCAACAGTGCCGCCTTTGGAGGAGCCAAGCATGAGGCTGCCTTTTAGCTGGCGGATGGCACTGCAGGCTACTCTGATAGCGGGCGCGCTGGCTGCCTTTCCGTGCTTTCCGGCACAGGCGGCACCGGCGGCTTCCACTGTGAAATCCGCCCCCGACTCGTTTGCTCCCCTTCCCGCGCTCACTCTCCAGTCTCTGCTCAGGCAGGTGCAGGCGCAGCCGCTCGTGCGCAGCCGGTATGCCCACTATTTCCACATCCCGGACAGCCATCTGCTGGCCTACTTGCGCGCCAACCTTGTTGCCAGCCACCTGAGCGATAACGGCAGGTATACGATGTTTTGCGTGCGCCCGAACGGCCTGGTTTACCCGACTGTTCTGTACATGCCCCGAGGCAGCCGCGTGTTTGCCCTGCGCGGCGGGCCTGCCGTGCTCACCTGCCCGGAAGGCAACCCCCTGACGCGCTTCCAGACTGCCGTGGAAACCCGTGTCGCGCCGCCCCCGGTTGGCACGCCTCCTTTGGTTGAGCCTGCGCCCCGGATTATTGCCCCCACGCAGGGCCGGGAGATTATCGTGCCCACGTATGTGCCGACACCCGTGTATCAGGCTGTGTCGCCCCTGACTTCGGCGGAGCGTGCGGGAGAAACGCAGGCAGCCACTCCTACGCCACAACCGGCACCGACACAGCATTAGACGGCCCCGTATTACGCCATCAGCACACACATAAAAACACCCGCTGGCAGTTTCGCACTGCCGGCGGGGTTTGTGTTTTTAGTCTTAGGCGGACTGCATACGCTTCTTGCGGGCGATGCACCCAATCAGCACAAACACGCCGATGCCCATTGCCGCGAGGGACGACGGCTCCGGGGCAGGAACAATCAACTCAGTCACGCGGGTTGACCAGGTATCGTATGTTTCATTCCGCATGGTGTTGTTGTTAAAGACTGTCCTTGGATCGGAGGCAAACTCCTGGATCGACCAGAACTTCGTCTGATCTAGCGGGTCAAGCGTAATGGCGCTGTAATCACCCCATCGGTTCCTTTTGAAGAGGCTGGTCAGGTCGTATTCGTGCGTTCCGGCATGCAGAAGAATGGGCGTCCCGCCGAATGTGACGGTTGATGCATCATAACTTCCCACAGAGGCATAGGTGCTGGCGAACTCACTGGGGCCGGAGCGCGTGTAGCTGATGACCACCGAGCCGAGAGCATTGGGGACGATTGCGCCGAAATAATAATCGTGCGCAGTGTCGCCGGAACCGATCAACCCCTGAGAAACCACCTGCTCCGTAGAGGCATTGATGCGGACATAGCGCAAAACAGCATGGGTCACCCCATTCACGGTTTCGCTGACATTCTGCGCGCCCCAAATCTCGCCGTTACGTTTGTAAACGTTCGCCGCAAAGCGGGAGTCATTGGTTGGAAGTGTGACATTCGTATTTGGCTGCCGTGCATTGACTGGCTCAGCTTCAGCAGTCACGGTGATGTTTCCCCCACCCCCAGTAAACACCGGCGAAGTCGGCAAGCCGCTGATGGTGGAAAGGGACAACACACCAGCGGGAGTGTTAAAGTCGGAAAGAACATACTCCGGGCTGGCATTGTTGTCCAGGTCAATAATCGGATGCGGCGTGTAACCGGTGCTGTCCAGGGAGTTGTTGTAAAAGAGTTTGTTGCCCGCGATGCTGCCGCTAAGCAGGCTTGTTTTGGGAACATACAGAACCGATGTGCTGGCATCCGTTGTCTGATTATTATTGTTCGGGTCCGGCGGCGTGAAGTTGTTTACTCCGACATAGATGCCGCTGCTGTTGATGCCCAGCATGTCAAAGTCGGCAAAAAGGCTGCTGCCCGTGTTGTTGTTGGCGTCTATGGAGAAGCCTTTGAACCCTGACGACAGATCGGTGCTGTTGGACACAGCCACCAGCAGAGAGTTCGCATTGCTGCTTGGCGTGGTGATTTCCGATGCGAACCAGCGGTTGATGCTTGTGTCAAAGTAGATGCGTGGGTCGCTGACACCCGAGGTGAGGCTCGCGCCGGGCGTGCCCTGCCCCAGCGCAGCGTTCCAAAAATCCGTGGCCGCTGTCGTGGACAGGGTGGAACCGCTGCTGGCATTAAAAACCTTGAATGTCCCGTTGATAAACTCCGCATATTGCTGCGCGCCTGATGCATTCAAGCCGCCAATCGCGCCGCCTGTATCCGGCGGCTCCGCGACAATGAGATTATTGTTGCCGCTGTTGTCAAAGAGCGTGGAAGCCGTGAAATCAGAGCCAAACGTGACTGCCTGCGCGTGTGCGGCGGGCACATTGAAAAGTGCAAGCGACAAGCCGATGCCTGCCATAATCATTGAGGAATGCTTGGAAATCATAAGGTAACGCTTGATGTGAAATGATTTGGCCTCTGTCGAGTGCCAGAAGGAACCGAAGGCTCCGCCGGCAAACCCTAAAGAAACCCTTTGCCGAGGTGCTTTATGAACATGCCGACGGAAGCCTTCTTGAC
>JAABUL010001092.1_pt1 | contig 53864 bp, 50 predicted proteins | sample 5559151 | NCBI WGS metagenome assembly JAABUL01 (sample SAMN10711876, study PRJNA513368) | rock metagenome | isolation source: Antarctica rocks | place: Antarctica: Victoria Land, Pudding Butte sud
TTCCTCGCCACTCAACGGACGGAGCGGCTGCTGTGGTCGTCGTCCCATCGCCCCTCATTCCTCCTGCCCCCACAGCATCTCACACTCCTCTTTTCCCTGCGCTATTTGTAGCGTGACCCACTAGGCGTCATCGTCAACCAGTGACCGCCACGGCTCGATGACGCGAACGGCGTCGCTGGCGGCAAGAGCTTAGATGTATATCGTGCGCCTGGAACGTATTCCTCGTCTTCAGCTGGCAGTTCATGTCGCTCTCTGTCCCTGACCGGTGTGCTGGGAAGACGAAGGCGGCAAGGCCCAGGCCATGTTCTGCACGACGAGTCAATTTCATAGCGCGGATACTACGCCCGCTCGGCAAGGCGTTCGAGGTCCGTGACGACACGGTCGAGTTCGTCAACCAACGCAGGGATAGTATCGGTCGCGCGATACACACCGACAAGGGCGCGATAGTACCACAACGTGCCCTCACGGCCGCCATTGAACCGGCCCCACAACGCCTCGCCAAGCGAGCGATACGCCGCCACGATGTCGCGGGCATTGTGCAGCTTATCGGCGGCCGAGACCATGCGGACCGAGGCGGATTCGTGCCCAAGGCCGGCCAGATACGTCTCCTTGCGCGCCCGCCAGGGCGGCTTCGGGACCTGGTCTGTGTCCGAGCAGCCGTCCACGATGGCGACGACTTCGGCCCCGAACCGCCGACGAATCTCCTCGCGCGTCGGCGGCCCGCCCTGGTCTTCGATGGCGTCATGGAGGAGAGCGGCGATCGCCTCGGTCTCCGTCCCGCCATAGTCAAGAACGATGGCGGCGACGGCCAGCAGGTGTGCGATGTACGGGATGCCGGTTCCCTTGCGCAGCTGGCCCGCATGCAGCCGCGTGGCGAAAATAAGCGCTTCCTCGAAGTGAATAGAGAGTGTCATACCTTCATGGTACGGGATGCGCGCCGCCAGTGTGACATCACCTGGCCTCGACAGACGACCTGGCTCATAGTCTCTCAATTGCCTCGATAAACGCCTCGACCGTGGCGGGACCGCCGCTGACGAGCACGCCGGCGATGTCGTTGTCGTGTAACACTTGAATGTCGTCCGGCAGCAGGCCCAGTCCTGTGCCGGCCAGGACGGAGCCGCGCGCGGCTCCCTGGATGGTGCGCAGCGCCAGCAACGAATCTATGGTGAAGGGACCACGCGCGGCCGCGCGGTCGACCACAACGAGGTCAGTCTTGAGCCCGGCGACGCCGGCCAACCGGCCGGGCGGCAGGTCGGGCGAAACGCTAACCAGACGTGTCGGACCCTGGCCTTTTTCCGCGTCGGCGAGCAGACGGGCCGGCGCGTCGGTGGTGATGTGTACCCAATCGAGCCCCGCGATGACCGCTAGCGCCGCCGCGTCGACACCGTCGCTCGCGGCGATGTAGACGCCGTACGGTATGTCCGCGCCCCCCAGCGCCTCGGCCAGCGCCCGCACATCCTGCGGGCCACGCGCGGCGATCTCGATGCCGTCGACCTTGGCCGCGACGAGCCGTCGTATGTCGTCACTCACGCGTTCGGCGTCGTCGAGCCGCGCGATGACCGTCATGGCGCGGCGTTTGGTTCCACCATCGGCGCCGGTCACGAAGCCGAAGCCGCCCACCTTACTCGTCTGGCCGGCGTTCTTGATGCGCTTCAAGAGCGCGCCTTCGCGCTCCTCATGTGTTCCTTTGAGCATGTAATATAACCTCCCAAGATGGCGTGGGGTAAAGACCCCGCCTGCTTCTATGCTATCACCGGTCTCCTACGTGTCCGTCAAGTCTAAGCCTACCGCATTGGCGCTACACCTGGGGAGCAAGGATACAAGAGAGGGATTAGGCGCGTGGGAACGGCAGCGCCCAGATCCACACCACGGCGGCGAAGACGCCTCCGCCCGCGACGACGAAGGCGTGGAAGATCTCGTGGAAGCCCCATACGCGCGGGTACGGGTCGGGCCAGCGGGCGGCGTAGACGAGCGCGCCAACCGTGTAGAGCAGGCCGCCGAACACGAGACTAGCCGTGGCCTGCCACGGGAGCACGGTCAGGAAGACGGGCAGCGCGAGGAGCGCGACCCAGCCCATGCCCACATAGAGCCAGACCCGTACCCAACGCGGCGCGTGCGGCGCCAGGGTCGCGCTGCCCACGCCGCCCGCGGCCAAGACCCAGATGGCGCCGAGGATGGTCGTTCGTGTGGGTCCCGACAGCACATTGAAGCAGAGCGGCGTATAGGTTCCCGCGATCTGCACGAAGATATTGGCGTGGTCGAGCGCGCGCAGCCGCCCGCGGGCCGCATCCGTCCAGTTCCCTATGTGGTACAGGGCGCTGACGCCGTAGAGTTCGATCATGCTGAGCCCGAAGATCAACATGGACACCAGCCGGGGCGGATCGGCGCGGCTGCGCCAGCACAGGGCGATCGTGAAGACGCACGCGGCGATGGCGGCCCCCGCGTGCAGCCAGCCGCGCAACAGCGGCTTCGGCGTCACAGCGACGCGCGTTCGCTGCTGTATCTCGTTCCGCATCTCTAAATCCTCGCCCCTTATCCGTGCGATGTCGATGGTCACAACTGTACCCCAAGCGTATGCGCTGCGGCGGTTAGGGGAAAGCAAAGCCGCGACGGGGACGCCGTAGGGGATAACGGGTGCGAGTAGCGGCCCCGGACACCGCCGCTGTAGCAGACAGACCTGCGGCAAGGCTACAGGTTCTTTCCCATCTCCAGGCCCCGTGACGCCTGCGCCGTGTGTTTGGCGGAGGTCTGGGGGGAGGCATCTCCCCAGGTTCCCCCTTGGGGGCGGAGGGGGCGAGGAGGACAACTGGGCGGGGGCGACAAAGTGGCGCACCTCCCGCATATAGTTAGGCGTTGCCAAACAGTTAGGCGCTGCGGTACAATATAGATATGACAGATGATCTTACAGTACGTTTTCGCACGGCCTACTGGGCCGTTGTACACAACCTGGACGCCTTGCGCCTGCGTACCTGGGAGGAGCGTGGCCTGACGCTCCCGCAACTGCGCATCCTGTTCTATTTGCGCGCGTACCCTGAGACGGCGACGAATACGTTGGCGCGGCATATGGGCTTGACGATGCCCACCGTGAGCGGCTTGGTCGAGAAACTGGTGCGCGCGGGGCTGGTCGAGCGTGGTCAGCGCGCCGACGACCGGCGCGTCATCCCGCTCTGCCTGACCGATGATGGCCGCGCGGCCGTGGGTGAGATCAGACAGGGCAACCGGGCCTACGTGGCGGAGTTGGCCGATACACTGGGCGACGAACTCGCGCCGACCGTCGCGGCGCTGGAGCGGCTCGTCGCGGCGATCGAGCGGACGCCGGCGATGAGGGACGCCGAGGGGCGCGTCCTGGTCACGGGAGCGGCGCAGTGATGAGACTTGGCCGTACGTTTGAATCGCTTGCGATCTTCAACTACCGCGTGTTCTGGCTTGGCCAACTGGTGTCGGTGAGCGGTACCTGGATGCAGACCACGGCGCAAGCCTGGCTCGTCCTGAAGATGACCAACTCGCCCCTGGCTCTGGGGACGGTCACCATGCTACAGTTCCTGCCGGTCACCCTGCTGACGCTGTTCGGCGGTGTACTGGCCGACCGGCTGCCCAAACGCAAGGTCGTGTTCTGCACGCAGACGGTAGCGGCGCTGCAGGCGCTGCTGCTGGCTGTCCTGGTACTTACCAACACGGTCCAGTTGTGGCATATCTATGCGCTGGCGCTGCTGCTGGGCGTGGTTAATGCGTTCGACAACCCGACGCGCCAGGCCTTCGTGGTCGAGTTGGTCGGCAAGGAGCACCTACAAAACGCGATCGCGCTCAACAGTTCGCTCTTCAACTCGGCGCGCGTCATCGGGCCAGCCATTGGCGGCATCGTGATCACAGCGGTCGGTATCGGCCAGGCCTTCCTGTTCAATGGGCTCAGCTTCATCCCCCTCATCGTGGGCCTGTTGTTTCTGCGGCCCGGACAATTCTACGCCGTGCCGCAGCCGCAGCGAGGCAACATATTCCGGCAGCTTGGCGCAGGGGTGCGCTACGCCGCCGGCACGCCGGAGGTGCTGCTGATCCTGATGACGATGGCGGTGATGGGTACGTTCGGCTACAATTTCAGCACGATCCTGCCGTTGATCGCCAAATACGTGCTTCACGCCGGCGCGTTCGGCCTGGGCATACTGACCTCGGCGCTTGGGGTCGGCTCACTCATTGCCGCGCTGGGGGTAGCCTCCGCGCGCCGCACGTCCCACGCCGTTCTACTGGGGGCGGCGGCGCTCTTCTCCGTCGTGTTGCTGCTGGTCGGGCTGTCGCCCTGGCTCCCGCTCACGCTGGCGCTGCTGGTGCTGCTGGGGGCGGCGAGTATCGTGTTCAGCGCCAGCGCCAACACACGTTTGCAATTGACCGCGCCGCCCGAGTTGCGTGGGCGCGTGATGAGCCTATACTTTCTGCTGTTCGCGGGCACGACTCCCATCGGCGGTTTCCTGGTCGGGGTACTTGCGACGCGCATGGGCGTGGGAGCGACCACCGTCCTGTTTGGCGCTATTTGCCTGTGCGGCGTGGCCGGCGCCAGCCTGTTCGCGCGCCGGATTCACACCCAAGAGGCGACAGCGGCACAGGGCGGCGCGGCTCCTGTTGGCGGACCGAGCGCGGACATGGGCCGGCGAACCACGCCGGTGCGAACGCGCTGAGCCAGTGGCCGCAGGCAGCAGTACACGCTGGTTAATTCGCGCTGACGTCACCCCCTGGGACCGCCGGCGTCTCGCCGGCAAGCGCTTGCCGGCGAGACGCCGGCGGTCCCAGGAGGTACGCTTCGTGCACGAACATAACAACACCTACTTAGGGGCCCGTGGAGACGCCGGTGGTTTTCGGGGACGTCGAGGCAAGCGCGTGGAGAGCGCGGCGGGCCTGGGCGAACTCGACGACCTGCGCGCCCATCGCGCGCAGTGACGCCGCGACACGCTCGTCGGCGACCGCGCCGTCCTGGAGCGTACGACCGGCCTCGTGGATCGCCACGCCCATCGGCGTGGGCCAGGCGCGTAGCGCATGCACGACGGAGCGTAACGCGTCGACGGTCTGCACGACCGCTTGTGTGCCATCGCCCGTCGCCAGCACGCCGATGGCGCGTCCGTCGAGGTAGGGCGGATCGTCGTCAGCGAGATACTGTAGGTAGTCGAGCGCGTTCTTAAGCGCGCCGGACATCGTGCCATGATACGCGGGCGAGGCCAGGATGAGCCCGTCGGCGCGGCGCACCGCCGCGAGCAGGGCCATGACGTTGGGATGCGCCGCCATATCCGGCGAGGGGTAGAGCGGCAGCCGCAGGTTGTCGGCCGCGATGATCTCCGTGACCGCGCCCTCGTCTTCGGCCCCACGCAGCGCCATGCGCAGTGCTGTCTCGCTCTGGGACGGCCGCCGCAGCGAACCGCCGATCCCGAGCACGCGCAGGGGCGCCAATCTCCCGTCATGCCGGGTCATGCAGTCAAGTCCTCGCCAATCTCTTTTTCGATAGGTACTACTAGTATACGGCTAAACCCGCGCTTACGAGCGCGCGCAGCGCCGCGAGTGTGCGGTCGATCTCGGCGGGCGTGTTGTAGTGGACGGGGCCGATGCGCACCGCGCCACCCTGCCCCTCCAGGCCGAGGCGCTCCATCACGGCGAGAGCGTAGTAGTTGCCGCTCCACACGAAGATACCCTCGTCGCCGAGCCGCGCCGCGACCTGGTCCGGCGTGTACCCTGCCAGCGTGAAGGCGACCGTGGGCGCGCGCTGGTCGAAGCGCGCCGGGTCGGTGATACCATACACCGTCGCGCCGTCGAGTTCCTGTAGGCCCGCGATGAGCCTGGCCCCCAACCCGCGCTCGTACTCTTTGATCTGGCCCATCGCCGCCTCAATCCAGGCGCGGCGTGACGCTACGCCCTGTGCCGCTTGGACAGGGGCGCCGAGTGAGGCGATGTAGTCGACGGCGTTGGCGACGCCGGCCAAGCCCTCGAAGTTGCCCGTGCCCGTTTCCCAGCGGTCGGGGATCTCGTCAGACGCCGGCCGCACCTTATAGGGACGCAGCCGCTCCAGGTGTGCGCGCTTGCCGTAGACAATGCCGGCGTGCGGCCCGAAGAATTTGTAGGACGAGCAGGCCAGGAAGTCGCAGTCGAGCGCCGCGACATCGATCAGGCCATGCGCGGCGTATTGCACGGCGTCGACCCACATCAACGCGCCGGCGTCGTGGGCCATCTGGGTGATACGCGGTGCGTCGGTGATCGTGCCCAGGGCGTTGGAGGCGTACGTGGCGGCGACTACGCGTGTGCGCGGCGAGAGTTTGCGCGCGAGGTCGTCCATGTCGAGGGTCCCATCGGAGGGGTCGATGTCGGCGAAGCGCACGCGCACGCCGCGATCCTCTTCCAGCGCCAACCAGGGAGCGATGTTGGCGTCGTGGTCGAGCGTCGTGCACAGGATCTCGTCGCCTTCGCGCAGTTCGCGACCAATCGCGCGCGAGATGGCGAAGGTCAGCGTGGTCATGTTGGGGCCGAACACGATGCAGTCGGGATCGGGCGCGCCCAGCAGGTCGGCCATGGCTTGACGCGCCTGCGCGATCATGTTGTCGGTGCGTTGGCTGGTCAGGAAAGCGCCGCCGGTGTTGGCGTCGGACGAGGTGTAGTAGGTCACCACAGCGTCGATCACGCGGCGCGGGACCTGTGTCCCGGCGGGATTATCCAGGAAGACGCACGGGCGGCCGTCGTCAAGGGTCAGGCCAAGGGCGGGAAATTGCGCGCGGACGCGCTCAACGTCGAGCATCACTCTTCTCCAGCGGGGCTAGTGGGTACATCATCACGGGCCATGGCGCACAGTTGTACGAGTGTACGGGCAGGCCCCCTCTAGTATACGGGTGTCCCACGACTGGACGGCTGGGCTCCCGCGCCGACGCAGGGCTCGTGAATTATCCATGGGGCCAAGACGCCCGGCGCGGCGTAGGGGCGTATGGCATACGCCCGTGGCCTCGAACGCGTGGGCGTATGCCATACGCCCCTACGCCGCGCCGACGCTTGGCGCGCCGGGGGTGGGGAGTGTGCGCGCCCACGCCCGTACGCTCCGCATCCAGGCGATGTCCCCGACGCCCATACTGTGCGGCGGCAACGTCGTGAGCGCATCGGCCGTGACAAGTGGGCAGCGCGCGACTCGATGGGCGCGCGGTATACTTATCGCCCTCCAGCGCCAGTATCTCCAGCCGTGCGCCGTCGTAGCGCCAGACCTTGGGGACGCCGATCCGCGCGTAGATGGGCAGTTTGTCGGGCGACGGATGGGTGATGTCGATCTCGACCACCAGGTCGGGCGCCGGGTCGACATGCAGATCGACCTTGGCATTACCGTGCACGCGCGCCGCGTTTTGCAGGTAAAAACACGAATCAGGCTCGAAGCCGCGCAGCAGGTCTTCCCGGTTGAAGGTCGTCGAGCCGCGGCTGTATACCTCGGCTCCCATCTCCTCGACGACTATGGGCACGAGCAATTGGATCGCGCGGTTGAATCTCTCGTGCTCAGGCAACGGGCTCATAATCTCGAGCGTCCCCCGGTCGTACGTAAATCTGGGCGCGCTCGTATTAGCGTGATCCCGCAGCAAGCCCTCGTACGTATCCCAGCCGATATTATAGAGGATGATCCTCTGCTCTTGGACGCTTTGCACGACAGCCATATCGCCCACCTCTCGCCCCAGTATATCCGCTATACCGCCGCCGTGATTCGCGCGTTCAGCGGCGTGGGCCGTGGTAGACGCGCTGCGTGAGCGGGAAAGCGAGAACGACGGCCAGCACGGCGCTATCGACGACGGCGACGAGGATGCTAAACAAGTCCAGGCTCCCGTGACCGATGGCCGCCGACACGGCGAGGCTGATCACAAGCGCGATGACAAAGATAACGGTGACGCGGCGCCAGAAGCGCGGCCATGGAAACGGCACAATCAATTTCCTCCCTCGTTCAGTGTATCCGCTGGCCCGATTGTGGTCGTTGGCTCGTTGGAGCCGCTCGTGCTACCTGGTGGAGTATGTGGAGTATAGTGTAGAGAGAGACAACACAGAGAGAAGTTCCCTTTTATGACACCAAAACAGGCCGAGCGCCGCCGCCAGCGCCGCGAGGCGCCGATGGCCTATCGCCTGCAGCGTCAGGCGCGTCCGTCGCGCCTACGCGCCTACGCCTGGCGCGCCATCCGTGGGGCCGCGGGCGCCCTGCCGTCCGAAGAGCTTGGCTTGACCCACCTTGAACTGCCGCTGCGCTACCTGCCGCGCGCCCTCGACGGATTGAGCATCCTGCATGTGACCGATCTGCATCTGACCGCGGGCGCGCACGCCGCCAACGCGATCGTCCCGCTTCTCGGCGGTGAACAATGCGACCTCACCGTCTACACGGGCGACCTCGCCGACGACGAAGGCGGCATGCGGGCGCTGGCCCCGCTGCTGCGGGCGTTGCGCCCGCGCGAAGGCGCGTTTGCCGTGCTCGGCAACCATGACCACTACCATTACCGCCACGCCACCGGTGAGGGTCCGAGCCCGAACGACCTGGGGCCGCTCCTGCGCACGCTGGAAGAAGGCGACGTGCGCCTCCTTGATAACACCAGCGCCAGCCTCTACGAGGGGGCGCTGCGCGTCGTCGGCGTCGACGATCCTACCCTGGGGCTCGATCGCCTCGGCGACGCCTTCGCCGGCGTTCCGGGCGACGCGGCGACGCTCCTCCTGGCGCATAGCCCCGATGTCCTGATGCGCCTGGGCCGCTATCGCCCTGGCCTGCTGCTGGCCGGCCACACCCACGGGGGCCAGTTGCGGGTGCCCGGCCTGGGACCGATTGGGTCGGTCAGCGTGTTGCCGCGGCGCTACTCGATGGGCGCCTACGTCTATGATGGTGTGCAGACCTACGTAAGCCGCGGCGTTGGCACCAGTGGCGCGCCGGCGCGCTGGAACTGCCCGCCCGAGGTCACGGTCATCCGCCTGCGTTCGCCGCGCGCGCTGCGCTAATGCATAGATGAGATCGTATGACGCATCCAGAGCTTTGCCGCCGGCCGCCGCCGCAGCATAAGGGACGGCGTCAAGCGCTACACAGATAGCGACGGCCGTCACGCGAGCAGCTTGGCCCACGTCCGCTTCCCGACCACACCGTCGGCCTCCAGACCGTTGTCCGCCTGAAACGTGGCCACGGCCTGGCGCGTCTTGGGACCAAAGATGCCATCGACCGTGAGCGGCGGGCTCGTCCCGTGGTTGTTGAGCTGGTTTTGCACATGCTGGGTCTCCGCGCCGCTCGCCCCCTGCCTGAGCACGGGCGGGATGATGGTGACGGGGCCCATAGGAGCGGCAGCTTCCCCGGCTTCCCCAGCCATCGTGGCATCCGCGATCTCCGGCCCTCCATCCACTCGCGCCTGTCCGATAGTGAGGCTCCCCGATCCTCTGACGTGTCCCTCCTGATCGACCGTGCCCTGGGCCGACCCTGAGCCGTTCGGCGTGATGACGCTGATCGATCCGCCGGTCTCGCCGTTGCCCTCCGACGCGGCGAACACGCCCGAGGACCCGCCGACTTGGCCGGCGCCCGTGGCGGCGAAGCCATCGCCGTCCGCACTTCCCGAGAGCGTTCCCGCCGCATCCGGCGTCTTGACCTGCGCCGACCCGGAGAGCTGGCCGTCGCTCTTCGCTACCCCAAACGAGCCCGAGGACCCGCCCGCGCTACCGGCGCCGGTTACCGCGACATTGCCCTGTGCGTCCCCGGAGCCGCCGATGACTCCCTGGCCCCGTGGTGTCTTGACCTGTGCCGACCCGGAGAGCTGGCCGTCGCTCTCCGCTACCCCAAACGAGCCTGACGAGGAACCCACCGTGCCGGCCCCAGTGACCGCGATGCCCCCATCGGCCGTGGTCGAGCCGCCCAGCGTGACCGCGCCCACGCCGGGGACCGCCGCACTCAGGCCCCCGCCCGAGCCCGACACGTTGACCTCGATGGCGCCGACACCGGGGATCGCTACCTGGAATCCCAACCCATTGTCCTCGCCGTCGTCGTCACGCTGGATGACCTGACGCCGTAGTATTCCAGTATTCGGGCCCGCGTTCAGATCAATCGACTGACTGGGGGCGACGGATTGGGCCGGTCCGCGGCTAGGATCAACGGATTGGGTCGGCCCGGCGTTACGGTCCGCTGACTGGTTGGGGTCTGTGGACCGGCTCGGATCGTCTGGGTCGCGCTGGAGCCATACGCTGTACGCCCGTGATAAGCTCACGCGCTGCACGGCCGCCTGCGTGTGTTCGCCGCCCTGCCGCAGGAGACGTCCCACGGCCTGATTGCCGATCGTCTGTTGCAAAATGCGCAACTCCGCCGGCGAAACCATCGCGGGGTTCGCCGTGGCCCGCTCTATGATACCGGGCGCGCCGTCCATGTGGGACGCCGGCGCGGCAGTGCCCTCCAGGCCGCCCCGCGAGCCAGCCTTGCGTGCCTTACTAACGCTGTCCTCGTGGGAGCCTACCGGGGTGGTCTTATCGGCCATGGTCTCACCTTTGCTGAAGGATGACGTTTGTCCGTCGGGTGGCCGCGGATTACTAGCTCGTGAGCGTGAACGTGCCTTGGACTACACCATTGGCCGTCACAACCGCCACCCGCGCCGTTCCACTGGCGCCTTGCGCCACGGTGAACCTGAGCGTCGCGCGTCCGTCCGACCCGACGAGCGTTGGGCCGACGAGTTGCTGCTGGCCCGAAGCATAGGTGACGACCGCGCTCGCCTGCGTCCCGGCCGGCGCGAGCGCCGAGATTGTCTCTTGCGCCCCGGCTGCTACACGGGCCGGCGCGAGCGTTAGCGCCGCTGCCTTCGGGCCGCCCAACACGATCGCAAGTGGGGTAGCCAGCGTCACATCGCATTCCTTAAAGTTCGCCGTTGCCTTCGTCACGAACGAGATGGAGCCGTGGCCTTTGAACGGCACGATCGCTTGACGCGCCGGCTGTCCCTGTGCGACCGTATACGTCCCCAGGGGCGCCTGGCCGTCACCCAGTACCTGGAGCGTGGCGCTGACGCCGATGTCCGAGCCCTTGTCGTCGCAGCCCAGCAGGAATGTCACGGCATTGTAGTCCGGCAACCTGCGGGCATTGAGCGAAATCTGTTCGCCAGTGTTCGCGGTGGGCATGATGATGTCTGTTCCGCGAATGGTTTGGCCGGCGATCGTGACAGTGCTATGCACACATTTGTAGCACGATCCGAAGAAATACGACCCGTCCAGCGCTTTGCCGCCGGCCGCCGACGCGCCAAGCGGGATGGCACCAAGCGCTACACAGATAGCGCCGGCCGCTAGAAAATGATCACCACGCATGCATTCCTCCTACTGTTTTTTCTGCAACGTCCTAAATCCTCGGGTCACTGTCTATCATAGGCGTGTGGCGACGCAAAATCATCCGTAGAAATACTCACGGCTGAGAGCAGGGCTACTCACGCTCACGAGGAGTAACGCTCATGGGACGCGATGGGACGCTCCGCCAGGCGCCTATGTGGGGGTGGGAACGTGACGCGCGTGTGGCGGTCGTTAGACCAGGCCGTGGCGCGCGGCGAAGGCGACCGCCGCCGCCCGGTTGTCGGCCCCTGTCCTATCGAAGATGTGCGCGAGGTGGTTACTCACCGTCCGCTCACTCAAGCGCAGCAGCGCCGCGATCTCCCGATCGGTGCGTCCTGCCGCGACCAGGCGCAGTATCTCGATATGTCGCGGGGTCAATCCCGCCGGCGTGGACCGGCCTCGATCGCGCGCGCGGCGCGTCCGTCCCGCCAGCGCGTCCAGCCGCGTGAGGAGGGAGGTGGCGCGCAGGGGCGCGCAGAGGGCGCGTGTCTCATCGAGGCAGCGCGCTGTCTCCGCGCGTTGGCCTGTCGCCCACGCGAGTAGCGCCTGCGCATACAACACGAGCGCCTGCTCGTAGGGGGCCGCGCAAGCGCAGGCGAGGGTGAGCGCCGCTCCCAACTGCTCTTCGGCCTCCGCATAGCGCCCCGCTGCCGTCGCCAGTTCCCCCAGAAGGCGCTGCGCGGCGAGTAAGGCGAGCGGTTGGCGTGGCGCCGCGGCCTCGTCCAACGCCGCGCGCGCTTGTGTGAGGGCGCCGGCATGGTCGCCGCGCGCACGGTGGTAGGCCGCCCAGGCGAGCACGCCGTCGGGCCGCCCGAGCGCCGTCCCGCTCCAGGCGAGCCAACGGTCGTGCGCCTCCAGCCAAGCCTGGGCGAGGGCCAAATCGTTTGCCTCGATCGCCTGAACCGCAGCGAGGCGCTGCACGACGAGGCCGTTGTGCAGCCAGGCGCCGCCGGGCACGGTCGCCGGACCCTCGGGGAGTTCGCGGGCGATCAGCCGCGCCGTCCGGGCGCCATCGCCACGGGCTTGCGCGATGTAGGCGAGTTCGGGCGCGGCCATAAACGCGGAGCCGTTGCCGGACGCGTACGCCGCGTGCGCCAGTTCCTCCAACTCGTCCCAGCGCGGCGCGAACCGCAGCAACGGCAGCCGCGCGATCACGCCGGGTACCTCGGTCTGCAACGTGCGGGCATGCGCGAAGGCATCCTCCGCCAGCCGCGCGACCCGCTCACGCTCGTTCGGGTCGTCAGCGTGGTAGGGCGCCACGACGCGGATCAGGTCGTCCAGCAGGGCCAGCGCTTCACCGAATGGCGTCCCTCCGGCGCGGGCGCCCGCGAGCATGAGGGCGAAGGCCGCCCGCGCCTCCTCGGACCGTCCGAGCGCCGCGTGCAAGATACCGACGCCGTCGTACGCGTACTCGGCCAGCATCCCGGATGCGGGCAAGACGAGCGGAATATGCGCGGCGGCCTCGGCGTAGCGTCCCACGAGAGCCAGCCATGTGATGAGCCAGGCGCGCAGCATCTGTTCGCCTGTCGTGAGGCGCAGCATCTCGCCCCACAGCATGGGCGGTAGGCGCTCCGCCGGGGGCAGCGTTTCTAGCGCCGCCATGCCCGCTACCATCTCCGCTACCCCGTGCCGCACCTCCCCGCGTGTGCAGCGCGTCACCCCGCGCAGCAGGGCAATGAACGCGTGGAGGGGAGCGTCATCAGCCTCGCGCGCCAACTCTTCGGCCTCGTCTAGCAGCACGATGAGGCGCGCGAAGTCGGCGCCTCCCCCTGCGTACTGGCGCAGCCGCGCCACATGGTACATAAGCCAACCGCGCAAGCGCGCCTCGTTCCCGCGCACCGCGAGTAGGGCGATGGCCGCCTCGAAGCGGTCGGAGGCGACGAGCCAGGCGGCGGCGCGTTGCGCCCTTTCTCCCGCCCGGATCAGCCACTGTGCGGCCCGTGCGTCGCCCGCCTGCCGCAGGTGATACGCCACCGCGTCCGGGTCGGGTTCCATGCCCGCCAGCAGGGCCTCGCCGACCCTCAGATGCAGGCGGACGCGGCGTGGCGCCGGCATGCCCGTGTAGAGCGCCTCGCGGATCAGGGCATGGCGGAAGATCACGCTCTTCCCGTCGCCGGACTCGTCGAGCACGCGCGCCTCCATCGCGCGCTCGATGAGGGCCAGCAGGCTCGATTCGTCGACTTCCGCGAGGGCCAGCCAGAGGTCGACCGGTGTCTCCGGCCCGATGACCGCCGCGAACGTGAGTAGGGGCCGCGCCTCAGGGCCCAATCGCAGCAACCGCCCGTCGATCACTTGCCGCAGTAGCATCGGCAGGGGCACGGCGTCAAGGTCGTCCAGCGCCCACTCCTGCCCCGGCCCTACCTCACGCAACGTCCCCTCCTCCTCCAGCGCTCGCAGCACCTCCATCGTGTAGAAGGCGTTCCCTTCCGCCCGCGCGCGCAGGTACGCGACCAGCCGCGCGGCGTCCCGCGCCGAGAGATGATAGCGCGCCGCCACCAACGCCCATAGCGCGTCAACGTCGAGCGGGCGTACGTCCACGCGGCTGGCGCCCGCCTCGCGCACCAGCAGCGGCAGCAGCGCGTATAGCGGATGCGCGCGCGTCACCTCGTCGGCCCGATACGTCACGAGCAGGAGCAGTGGCAGCGCGGCGATGCCGCGGGCCAGGAAGCGGAGTAAGTTGAGGCTGGCCAGATCCGCCCAGTGCAGGTCGTCGAGTACGAGCGCCAGCGGCCGAGCGTGTGCGATGGCTGTGAGCGACTCTCGCACTGTGGCGAAGAGAGCCGCCTGATTCGCGACGTCGCCGCTCCCGCCGCCCGCGAAGGCCGTGGGCGGCGGCGGAAGGTCATCGCCGGGGGGATATCTCGCGAAGAGGTCGAGCCAGGGACCGAAGGGAGGCGTCTCCGTGCGGTCGTAGCAGCGCCCGACGAGGACGAGCCCGCCACGGAGCGCGGCGTCGCGGCACAGGTCTTCGGCCAGGGCGGTCTTGCCGACGCCCGCCTCACCGCCGATGAGGACAACGCTACCCCTGCCCGCCATAGCGGCGGTGAACTGGTCGCGCAGATAGGCCTGCTCACGGGCGCGCCCGAACAGTGGTAGTGGCGCCGTCATCGTCCCCTCCCAACTTACTCCGCCGCCTTATACTATAGCTTGTTCGATAGCCGGACATGGAGGATGGGCATGGGGCAGCTTGACGGCAAGGTCGCGCTGGTGACAGGGGCGGCGCATGGGATCGGCCGGGGTATTGCCCTGGCCTTCGCACGCGAGGGCGCCGCTGTAGGGGTCAACGACGTGCGGCTCGACGCGCGCTTGGAGGAGGTCGTCCGCGAGATCACCGCCCTTGGCCAGCGGGCGTGGCCGCTGCCGGCCGATGTCTCCGACGCCGTGGCGGTCGAGGCTATGGTACGCAGGCTGTTGGAGGAAGCGGGCCGCATCGACGTGCTCGTGACCAACGCGGGGATCGCGGAACGCGCCGCGTTGCACGAGATGTCGCCTGAGCAGTGGGACCACATGATCGCGGTCCACCTGCGCGGAACTTTTCTGTGCGCACGCTATGTCCTGCCCGCGATGCTGGAACGCGACAGTGGGAAGATTATTACGATGGGTTCTCAAATTGGACAGATCGGGCGCGAGGGCTGGGTCCACTACGCGGCCGCGAAGGGCGGAATCATCGCGTTTACGAAGGCGCTGGCGCGCGAGGTCGGTCCCCGTGGCATCCAGGTCAATTGTATCGCCCCCGGCCCGATCAGCACTGGGATCGCCCCTGGAGACGAGGACGCCGATGCGCGCCTGCGCGACGCGCTCCCGCTGCGCCGCTTCGGGACGGTCGATGACGTCGCGCCGACAGCGGTGTTCCTGGCCTCGTCCGCCGCGGACTACTACGCGGGGCAAACACTCGGCCCTAATGGCGGAGACGTGATGCTCTAATAGTCAATTAGCCGATACAGCCGCGCTGCGTTGTCGCGCAAAACGGCCGCGCCGGCCGTTTCGGCCTCGGCCACGCTGAGATCGCCCTGCGCCACGATCTCGCCAAGTGTCTCGCCCAGGATGCGGCGGCCGTGCAGGGCGCTCATCCAGTGTAATTCGGGGACGCCCACGCCGTCGGAACTGTAGAGCAGCTTGGAGATCGGGGCGACGCCGAACGCGGCGCGTGTGAAGGCCACCATCTCACCGTAGCCGAGGAAAGGGATGCCATATGAGAGATCGAGATAGACGTTCTCGTACACCGCGGCCAGGTAGGCCCCCTCGCGCGTGTAGGGGTAGCACTCATGCAGGAGCACGATCGGCATAGAGCGATAGGCGCGCTCCTCAAGCACGGCGCGCAGGCGTAGCGGGTTGGCCCGCAGCATGTCAGCGTCGGCGTCCCCGTATCCGACGTGGAACTGGATCGGCATATCCTGACGGGCGGCCTCGCGAAAGACGACGTGCAACAAGGTATCCAACAGCGGTTTGTGCGCCAGGCGCAGCGTCCCTGTCTCGACCGCCGTGCGTCGCGCCTCATCGAAGGCCGCCTGCGCCTCCTGGCGCGGCCACGTCTGAATGTCGAGCCCCGTGCGGTAGGCCGCGATGCTTTTGAGCGCCACGTAGCCCTCGGCGCGCACGTCGACGAGCGCCGCCTGTAACGCCTCCACCACCGCGTCGAGCATGCCGTGCGCGGCGATCAACTCCTGCATCAGCACTTCGACGCGCAGCATTGGGAAGGTACGGCATCCGGCGAGGCGCCCCAACTCGGCGTCCGGGACCACCTGGTCGGGTGGTGGATAGCCCTGGTCGATAAGGAGCGCCTCGATCCGCGCCGCCCGCAGCAGGTCCCCGATCAGCGCGTCGTCGTCGCGTCCGCGGCGAGCCTCGAGCACCGCGTCCTCGCTCGGCGCGCAATCAAAGAACGCCGCCATCTCGCGGATCAGGCGGCGGTACAGCAGCGTCGTCGTCACATGGTCGCGTTGCATACCCGGATCACGCGACTCGGTAAATCGCTCGCGCCACGCGGCGGCCCCCACCGGCTGCCGGCGCAGGATGCCGTGGCAATGGTTGTCCACAAGGGGGATGTCTGTCAGGTCGATCGCCGTCATGTCGGCCCCTCCTCTCAAAACTTATAGAAGTGGTTGCGTAGTTCGAACTCCTCATCCCCGGCGGAGAAGGCCGCCTCCTCGGAGCGATGAATGGCCAGGTAGGAGCGGCGCATCAGGTCGGGCATCGAGTCCATGAGCGCCCCGTCGCGCTCCAGCTCGTCAAGCGCGGCCGTCATCGTCGTGGGGAGCCGCCGGATACCGTTGTGTGCGCGTTCGGCCTCACTGAGTAACGCCGGATCGTGCTCACAGGGAGCGCCCGGATCGAGCTGGCGTTCGATGCCGTCGAGCCCACTGGCGATCAGCCCGCCGAGGGCGATGTAGGGGTTGGCGCTGCCGTCTACGGCCTTCAGCTCCACGTTGTAGGTTTGCTCTTCGCGTCCCCAGAAAGGCGAGGCCACGCGGACCGCCGCTTCACGGTTGTCGAAGCCCCAGGCCGTGAAAGCCGAGCTCCAGGCGTGCGGCTGCAGGCGCCGGTACGAGTTGTAACTGGGACAGGTCAGCGCCACGAGGCCCGGTAGATGCCGCAGGACGCCGCCGATGAAGCGCCGCGCTGTGTCGCTGAGGCCGCGCGGATCTTGTTGGTCGTAGAGCAGGTTGCGCCGGCCCTCGCGGTCCCACAGGCTCAGGTGGATGTGGCTCCCGCTCCCGATGGCGTCGGGGAACGGTTTGGGCGCGAAGCTGGCCAGCAGGCCATGCTGTAAGGCGACGCCACGGACGGTGTCGCGGAACTTGATCTGTGTATCGGCCGCGCGCACGGCGGGGGCGTGACGGATAGAGATTTCTTGTTGGCCCGGTCCATACTCGTTGATGGCCTGCTCGGTCACGATGCCCTGACGGTCGAGGGCGGCGAGGATATCGTGCATCACCGCGGCCGAGAGGTCGAGGCCGATCGAACTGTAGACTGGCGCATGGTCGAAGGGGACATAGGCGCCGTCCTCCTCGCGCGCCAGGTAAAACTCGTTCTCGAAGGTCGCCTCAATCGTGAGGCCCAACCCCTCCGCCCGCGCCACCATCTCCTTAAGGTAGGAGCGCGGGCACGCGCCCCAGTTTTGACGGTTGTGGTCGAGTTGGTCGCACAGCAGGCTGGCGCTACTGGGGGTCCATGGCAGCACCGAGAACGACGCGGGGTCGGCGACCAGGCGGATCTCGCCCACCGGTTCCATGCCCTCGATCGGAATGAGTTGATCGAGGAGATTGATCGCCATCTGCGCGCGGGTCAGGCCCAGGCCCTCGCGCAGCTTGGTCGCCAAGTGCACCACATGGATGGCTTTGCCGCGGGTCACGCCGCTGTGGTCGCAATAAAGGAAGCGCACGACGCGCACCCCCGCGTCCCGCGCCGCGGTCATGATCGCCTCATCGCTCATTGCCTCGTTTCCTCCCTTCCAATCTATCTATAGCGGCGTCTACCGCGTCTGTTCGACGCGCGTGAGAAAGTCGTCGAGCACTTGCATGAAGCGCTGCGGTTCCTCGGCGTGCGGCATGTGCGAGCTGTGCTCGAACAGGACCCACTCGGAGCCAGGGATACCGCGGTGGACGGTCTCGGCGATGACCGGGGTCGCCTCGTCGTAGCGGCCTGAAATGATGAGTGTCGGCACATGGATCTCGCCAAGGCGACCCGTGATGTCCCAGTCTTTGAGCGTGCCGATGACGTGAAATTCGCTCGGCCCGTTCATAGTGTGGTACACCTCGGGATTGGCGTCGATGTTGGCGAAGGCGCGCGTGACGTACTCCGGCATGGGGTCGACGCGGCAGACGTGCCGCCGATAGAAGACATCCACGGCCGCGACCTACTCCGGGCTGTCCGTTGTCCCCGCCTGCTCGTGTGTCAGCAGTGTTTGCTGGACATCCGGCGGGAGTTCCGCGCGCAGCCGGTTGGCCTCGGCAACCCACTGGGTCATGCTGGCCGGCGAATCGGCGATCGTCAAGCTCGCCAACCCGGCTGGCCCAGTCAAGGCGTATTCCATGCCCAGCATCCCGCCCCATGACTGCCCCAGGATGTGCACGCGATCCAATCCGAGCGCCGCGCGTACGGTGTTCACCTCCTCGACGTAGAGCCCGACCGTCCACAGCGACGGGTTGGACGGGGTAGCGGATTTACCGCAGCCGAGTTGATCGTAGAAGATGACGCGCCGCCCGGTCGCGGCCATCGCCTCCAGTGACTCCAGATAGTCGTGCGTCGCGCCGGGTCCGCCGTGCAACGCCAGTAACGGAAGCTTACCCGGCTCTTCATGGTCGCCCACGACGTGGTACCAGGTATGGTAGCCGTGGAATGGGATGCGCCCTTCCTGTACGGGTTGCGTATTGGTCATAGCTCGTGCCCTTCCTTGTGTGCGCGCTGTTTTCCTGTTATACAAGAGCATAACACCTGGCGCCGTGTTGTGGTAAAACAATTGGCATGCGGAAGGAACTTTGATGACCGCCCGAGAACGCCTGCTGGAAGTCGACGGTTTGCGCACCGTCTTTCGCGGCGCGCGTGGTCCCGTCGCGGCCGTCAACGACGTCAGCTTCCACATCGACGCCGGAGAGACGGTGGGCGTGGTGGGTGAGTCGGGCTCCGGTAAGAGCGTGACCGCCCTCTCGCTGATGCGCCTCATCCCCGATCCGCCCGGCCGCATCGCTGGCGGCGCAGTGCGCTTCAAAGGGCGGGACATCCTGTCCCTCGGGGCGCGCGACATGCGCGGCTTGCGGGGCAAGGATATCGCTATGATCTTCCAGGATCCCATGACCTCGCTCAACCCGATGGTCCGCGTCGAGCGCCAGATGACCGAGGGCATCCGGTTGCACCTGGGCCTGAGTAAGCGCGCGGCGCGCGACCGCGCCATCGACATGCTGCGCATGGTCGGCATCCCCGACGCCGAGCGGCGCCTGCGCGACTATCCGCATCAATTCAGCGGCGGAATGCGCCAGCGCGTGGTTATCGCCATCGCCCTCTCCTGCGACCCGGCGCTCGTGCTGGCTGACGAGCCGACGACCGCGTTGGACGTGACGATTCAGGCGCAGATCCTGGAGTTGATGCGCGCGCTGACGCGCGAGCGCGACACCGCCGTCATGCTCATTACACACGACCTCGGCGTCGTGGCCGGCATGTGTGAGCGCATCCTGGTCATGTACGGGGGGTCGATCGTCGAGGAAGCGTCGCGGCGCGACACCTTTTACAACCCCCGCCACCCCTACACAATTGGCTTGCTTCGCTCGGTGCCGCGCCTCGACCGCCCGCGCGCTGAACGGCTGCCTCAGATCGAGGGTCTGCCGCCCGACCTGTCGCGCCTGCCGGCGGGATGCGCCTTCCACCCACGCTGCCCCTTCGCGACCGATCTATGCCGGCAATCGACGCCGCGCTTACGTGAGGTCGGGGACGGACACCGCGTGGCCTGCCACTACGACATCGCGCGCGAGGAGGTGGCGTGATGGCCGTGGCCGCGCCGACACGCCCTACCACCGGGGAGCCATTGCTCAGCGTCCGCGACCTGCGCACCCATTTCCCGACTGGACGGCGTGGCGTCTTCGGCGATGTCGCCTATGTCAAGGCCGTCGACGGCGTCTCGTTCGATGTCTACAAGGGTGAGACACTGGGCCTCGTCGGCGAATCGGGGTGCGGTAAGAGCACTACCGGCCGCACCGTGCTCCAATTGACGCACGCCACGGCCGGTCAGGTGCTCTTCGAGGGCCGTGATCTCTGCGCGCTCCCGGACCGTGAGATGCGGCGCATGCGCCGCCGCCTGCAAATCGTCTTTCAGGACCCCTACGCCTCGCTCAACAGCCGTATGCGTGTCGAAACAATCGTGGGCGACGCCCTGGCTATCCACGGGCTGGCGAAGGGGCGCGCGCGCTCCGCGCGTGTGCGCGAGTTGCTGCGCCGCGTCGGGCTCGATCCGGCTTACGCGCAACGCTACCCGCACGAATTCTCGGGCGGGCAGCGCCAGCGCATCGGCATCGCGCGCGCCCTCGCCGTGGGCCCCGAGTTCATCGTCTGCGACGAGCCAATCTCGGCGCTCGACGTGTCGATCCGCGCTCAGGTCATCAACCTGCTCGAAGACCTGCAGCAGGAATTTGGCCTGACGTACCTGTTCATCGCCCACGACCTCTCGGTCGTGCGGCACATCTGTGACCGTGTCGCCGTGATGTACCTGGGCAAACTGATGGAACTGGCCGCGAACAAGGACCTGTATGATGAGCCGCTGCATCCCTACACCGTCTCGCTTATGTCGGCCGTTCCCGTGCCGGACCCCGATGTAGAGGACACGCGCAAGCGTATCATCTTGAGCGGAGACGTGCCGACGCCGGTCAATCCGCCATCGGGCTGCGTATTCCACACGCGCTGTCCCATCGCGCGTGAGCGCTGCGCCGCCGAGGTCCCGGCCTGGCGCGAGGCCCAGCCTGGTCACTGGGTCGCCTGCCACTATGCGGGAGAGCCGATCGCCCGCGCTTAACATAACAATAAGGAGGATGCGCGCCATGGATCAACAGATCGCCACGCCGCTCGTCGGCGTCGACAGCGGCCACGAAGAGGTCGTCGAGCTCGACAGTGGCGTCTGGCGCCGCGCCTGGGATAGCTTACGCCGCGACAAGCCGGCCCTGATCGGGGCCGTCGTCGTCTTACTTTTCGTGCTCGTCGCCGTCTTCGCGCCGGTTCTGGCGCCCCATGATCCCAACCAACAGTTCACCGACGGCATCAGCCTAGAGGGTGGCCCATTACCTCCCGGGAGTGGCCGCTTCTTATTGGGGACCGATCCGCTCGGGCGCGACCTGCTCAGCCGCATCATCTACGGAGCGCGGGTGTCGCTGGTGATCGGCCTGCTAGCCAACGGTCTGGCCATCCTCATCGGGGTCACGATCGGCGCGGTAGCGGGGTTCTATGGCGGCTGGGTCGATATGGTTTTGATGCGCTTCACCGACATCGTGATGGCCTTCCCCGTCCTGCTCTTTGCGATCGCCCTCATCGCCATCACAGGGCCGAGCCTGGCCACTATCATCGCCGTGATCGCCATCCTGTACTGGACCTACACGGCGCGCGTTATCCACGGCATGGTGCTCTCCCTTAAGGAAAAAGAGTTCGTGGAGGCGGCGCGCGCGCTGGGCGCGCGCCAGAGCCGCATTCTCGTCCTGTACATCTTGCCCCATCTCGTCTCCGTGATCGTGGTCTACGCCACACTGGGCATCGCGACGACGGTGATCATCGAGGCGTCATTGAGTTATGTCGGCGTGGGCGTCCCCCCTCCCACGCCGAGTTGGGGCGGCATGATCAATGAGGTCCAGAGTTATTACCGTTCTGACCCGTGGCTCGTCATCTTCCCTGGGTTGGCCATCATGATCACCGTCCTGGGCTTCAATCTGCTCGGCGACTGGTTGCGCGACACGCTCGACCCTGTCCAGCGTCAGATACGCTAGCGTCGCGACGGACGCAGCGGAAGAGAGGAGGTTCAAGGCAAGAAACTGGCGGCGGGGTGTCAGGGCGTCCCGCCCGCACTAATAGAGTATTGGCTACTACTGGAGGAGATAGTAAGATGGCAACGTATTCGTGGCGTGGCGCCGTTTTGTCGGCCGCGCTGATCACCGGCCTCGTCGCGGCGCCGCGGGGCCTGACGAGCGCCCAAGCGGCGCGCTCCGCCTCATCGAGCGGCGCGACGTTGACGATCACCTTTCACGACGACTTCTCGCACCTCGACTCGGCGCTCTGTTACGATTCGGAGTGCTACGCGGCGATGAAGGCGTTGTATGACCGCCTGGTTGACTACGACACTCATCATGGATCGGGCGATACCATCATCCCCGACGCCGCGGCGGCGATGCCTGCCATCACCAATGGCGGCCGCACCTATACGTTCAAGCTACGCCAGGACGTGCGTTTCTGGAACGGCCGGCCGGCCACGTCCGCCGACTGGGTCTACAGCTTCGAGCGCATCATCAACCCCAAGACGAAGTCGGGCGGCCAGAGCTTCTGGCTCAACATTCAGGGGGCCGACGCCTACGCCAAGGGCAAAGCGACGCATGTATCGGGCATCAAAGCCGTGGGCACGTACGGTCTCAGCATCACGCTGGCCCATCCCGACGCATCGTTCATGAATGTGCTGGCCATGCCGTTCGGCTCGGTGGTCGACCGCGCCACCGTCGAGAAGTATGGCTCATCCTACGACGCCAAGCATCCCATGGGCACCGGTCCGTTCCAGTTCGTCTCGCATACGTTGAACCAGCAGATCGTGTTCGCGCGCAACCCGCACTATTTCGGGCATATCGTGGGAAACATCGGCAAGATCGTTGTCAACATCGGGCCGACGCCTGAAGTGGCGCTGCTGCAACTGGAGAAGGGCAGCGTGGATGCCCTGGGCGATGGCATCCCTCCCGCGGACTTCATACAGGTGACGACCGATCCGACGTACAAGGCGGACGTCCTCAAGGCGCCGCAGGTCTCCGACTACTATATCGCCATGAACGAGAAGGTCAAGCCGTTCGATAACCTGTTGGTGCGCCAGGCCGTCAACATGGCCATCAACAAGCAGTTCATCCTACGGCTGATCAACGGGCGCGGCACGGTCGCCAACAGCATCTTGCCTCCGAACATGCCGGGCTATGGGCCGGTCAAGGGCTACTCCTACAACCCGACAGCGGCAAAGGCGCTCCTGGCCAAAGCCGGCTATCCCAACGGGTTCAGCGCCGTGCTCTACTCGGACAATATCGACCCCGACCCCAAAATCATCACGGCTATCCAGCCGCAGTTGGCGCAGATCGGCATCAAGGCGACGCTGCGGCCGATCGATGGCAACGCGCTGCAGCAATCGCAGTCCGATCCGCACAAGATCCCGATGGTCTGGATCGCGTGGTTCGAGGATTTCCCCGATCCGTCGGACTTCTACGGCCCCATTCTGAGTTGCGCCTCCGCGGTCCCCGGCACCTTCAATTGGTCCTGGACGTGCCAACCGAAGACCGACGCGTTCGCGCAGCAGCTACGGATCATGACGAACCAGAAAGAGCGTCTGTCGCAATATCATAGCCTCGACCAGATGGTGATGAACCATGCGCCGTGGGTCCCCGTCTACCATCCCATCTACTACACCATGCATGGGGCGAGCGTGCGGGGGATCTACTATCACGACGCCTGGGGCTTGGTCTACGCCGAGGCCACGAAATAGGGCGTGGGGTGATCGGTGCTACCCTGATCGGTGACGATGCGACGTTGCGTCGCCGATCAGGGGTGTAGTGGGGAAGTAACGAGATGCTGCGTTTTCTCATCAGGCGCTTACTTTTGATGGTCCTCGTGCTCATCGGGGTGTCGCTCATCACCTACGGGTTGACCTACCTGATGCCGGGCGATCCGGCGCGCCGTCTGGCCGGTCCCGGGGCCTCGGCCCAGACCGTTCAGAGTATCAGGCATCAACTAGGCCTGGATTTGCCTTTCTGGGCGCAGTATGGCGGCTACATGGGGCGGCTCCTGCACGGCGACCTAGGCCACTCCTATGTGCAGGGCATCGACGTGGCGAGCGCGATCCTGTCCCATTTCCCTATCACCTTGGGTCTGGCCCTCGGCGGCGTGTTCTTCGAGCTCGTGATCGGCCTCCCGGTCGGCGTCATCTCCGCCTATCGTCGCGGCTCTGTGTGGGATCGCGCCGCCATGCTCTTCTCGCTCGGTGGTATTTCGGCGCCCCCTTTCTGGCTGGGGCTCATCTTGCTGTACTATCTGGCGTATCTATTTAGCCTGTTCCCGCTGGGTGGAACCGGCTCACCGATCGTCTGGTACCTGTTCCTGCCGTCGCTGACGCTCGGCCTGGGCGGGGCCGCGTTCTACGCGCGCACGTTCCGATCTACCGTGCTTGATGTACTGGAGCAGCCGTACATCAGGATGGCGCGGGCTAAGGGCATGCCGGAGCGCGTCATTCTCTTCCGGCATGTCGTCCCGAACGCGATCTTACCGATCGTGACGATGTTGGGTATTGACCTAGGCTACTTCCTCGGAGGTGTGTTTATCGTCGAGGATGTCTTCGGGTTGCCCGGCATCGGCAAGCAGGCCATCGACGCCATCGGGCAGCTTGATGTCCCCATCATCCTCGGCACGGTGCTCTTCGCTGCGCTGCTCATTGTCGTGTCCAACATCATCGTCGACCTGAGCTACGCGCTGATTGACCCGCGCATCCGGTACCGCTAGCGGCCACTGCCATCACGGTCACGACACGTTGTCCAGTCAATCACTGTATACGCGAAGGATGCGGCGTTTATGACGCGAAAGGATGACCCCGACGACGGCGCCGCGCACGTGACGTCGCTGCTCGATCCCACGCTGGTCGATCTGTTGCCGCTGGGCGCGGCGGTGGACGCGACGGGCTGTCTCACGCTGGGCGGCGTCTCTGTTGCCGAGTTGGCGGCCCGCTTCGGCACGCCGCTGTACGTGTACGACGACGGGACGATACGGGCGGCCTGTCGCGCGTATAGGGACGTCTTCACAACAGAACAAGTGGGCAACAGCGTCCACTACGCCTCGAAGGCCTATCTCGCTCCGTGGCTGTGCCGCCTGCTGGGCGAGGAGGGCATGGATCTCGATGTCGTGTCGGGCGGAGAGTGGTTTATCGCCCAGGCGGCCGGCTTTCCCGCCGCCCCGATGCGCCTACACGGCAACAACAAGGGGGTTGACGAGCTGCGTCTGGCCATGGATGCGGGGGCGGGCTGCATCGTGGTTGACAACCACGACGAACTGCGCCTGCTCGCGGAGATGGCGGAGGCGGCGGGGCGGCGTGTCCCCGTCTTGTTGCGCCTGTCGCCTGGCGTGGAGGCGCACACCCATGAGTATCTACAGACGGGATTGCTGGACAGCAAGTTTGGCCTGCCTATCGCGACGGGAGACGCCTTGCAGGCGGTGCAATACGTCATGAAGGCGGCCGCGCTTGATCTGCGCGGCTATCACATGCACGTTGGCACAGGTCTGACGGCCCTCGAAGCGATCACCGAAGGGGTGCGCCGCGTGGTCCAGTTCGCCCAGGAGGCCCGCGCACAGACCGGCTACTGGCCGCGCGAGATCAGCGCCGGTGGCGGGTTGGGCATCGCGTATTTGCGCGGTGAGCATGCGCCAAGTGTCCGCGCGTTAGGGGACGCCATCGCGCGGGGCTTGACCGGCGCGGAGCCACGGCCAGCGGTCAGCGTCGAGCCGGGCCGCTCGATCGTGGGGCGCGCCGGTGTGGCCCTCTACACCGTCGGGACGCGCAAGCGCATCGCCGGCGTGCGCGACTATGTCTCGGTCGACGGAGGCATGGCCGACAACATTCGCCCCGCCCTCTACCGAGCAGAGTACACGGCCCTGGCGGCGACGCGGATGAATGATCGCGCCGTGGCGCCGGTGACCGTGGCGGGGCGCTATTGCGAGTCGGGCGACATCCTCGTCCGCGACGCGCCGCTGCCGGCGTTGGAGCCAGGTGACCTGCTGGCGATCCCGGCGGCGGGCGCCTACTGCTTGCCGTTGAGCAGCCAGTACAACGGCGCGCTGCGCCCGGCGGTCGTGGTCGTCCGCGACGGGGAGGCGCGCCTGGTCCAGCGACGCGGCGTCTTCACCGACCTGCTCACCTACGATGTGACCGACGAGGCGCCGCCGTAGTGACCTACGTGCGACGCACTGGCGCGCATGGAGCGGGCAGGGCTCGTGAATTATTGGGCACAGATGCGCCGAGCGCGCGACGCCGGCCTATCCACTGGGACCGCCGCGGTCCCCGCAGCCTACCTGCGCGGCCACATGCGCCGGTGCGGCCAGGCGTTGTGCCTCCGATGGCGTGCCGCGGGGACCGCGGCGGTCCCAGTGGAAACGTCGCCGGGCGATAATTCACGAGCCCTGATGGACCGAGGCGAGGTCGAGTAGTGGATCGATGGGCCAGGGTATACTGGAGGGGAAAAGAGGGCGGTTGGCCGCGACCGATGCAGCGATGAACGGAGGACAGGAAACAAATGGCCGCACTCCCCGCCTATCCACCGAGCCCCGTGGCGCCGTGGGCCGAGGTCGTGCCCGACGCGCCGTATCCCATGACCGTCGAAGAGTTGCATGCCCTCCCGGACGATGGGTGGGCCTATGAACTGCTTAACGGGATCTTGGTTCGTATGCCGTTAAGCAGTGGTGGAGCATCGAATGTTGGCTATCGTTTGGGTAGCCGACTAAACGTGTACGTCGAAGACAACGATCTGGGCATCGTGACGGGTGAGCAGGGCGGCTACCGCCTCGACCCCGCTCATCCGCTTGATACAGAGGTCGCGCCCGACGTCGCCTTTGTGCGCGCTGGCCGTGCGCCGTCGCCCACGTCGCCTGAGTTCTACGGCCGGGCGTGGCTGCTGGCCCCTGATCTCGCCGTCGAAGTGGCGTCCGAGAATCAGTATGCGCCCGGCATGGGCGCGAAAGCACAGCTTTACCTACGCTTCGGGACACGTCTGGTCTGGGTCATCTGGCCGCGCTACAAGCGTGTGGACGTGTGGCGCCCCGGCGACGAGACGCCGACTCCGCTCGGCATCGACGACGCGCTCGACGGTGAGGACGTGGTTCCCGGCTTCACCTACTCGATTGCACGCCTCTTCCCCTAACGGCCACAATAGTCTCCTGTGACTATGGCCCTACGCGCAACGTGAACGTGGGGCGTGCGTCGCCGACCCGCAGGCGGCGATGGTTACGCACGACCGGATGGGCTAGTTCGCCAAACGCCTCGACATCGGATGTCGTGAGGAGATCAAGTTGCCGCAGCGCTTCGATGGCGACGGCGTGTGACCACTCGTTGCGCCCGCTCTGCATCTTGATAGCCAGCCCGATGCCCGCGCCGCGCACGGCCACGCAGAGCACACCCTCGGCGCCGCTTTTGACGACCAGACGGCCTCCGGCGCGCTCCATCAGGAGGGTGTCGGGACCATTCGTGCCGTCGACGTACCAGGGATGCGCGGCCATGGCCTCGGCCAGGAGTTCCAGCGTAGGGGTGTAGGTCAGCGCGCTCTGTGGGTCGGCCAGGCGCGCGTAGGCCTGCGCCATCCCTCGTACAGGGAGGCCGTGCACCGGCGCGCTGCAGCCGTCGATGCCAATCACGATACGCTCGCGTGGAACGCCGCTCAACGCCGCGACGTTGGTCAGGATACCCTGTTGCACGGGATGGTCGATGGATAGGTAGTCGTCGAGCGGGGCGCCCAGCGCCCGCGCCGACGCCAGCATGCCGGCGTGCTTGCCCGAGCAGTTGTTGTGCAGCACAGTTGGCTCGCCGCCCGCGCGCCACAGCGCCGCCGCGGCCGGTTGGTACGAGGGCGCGTGCACACCGCACTGCAGGGCGTCTTCAGGCACCCCGGCGCGTGCGAGCACCGTCCGTACGGCTTCGACGTGCCCCGGTTCGCCGTTGTGCGAGGCGCAACAGATGGCCAGCAGCGCTCCGGCTAGCTCGAAGCGTTCCGCCGCGCCCGACTGCACGACTATGGTCGCCTGCAATGGCTTGGCCGACGAGCGCAGGTAGCTCCATGCGTCCGGGTCTCCGGCGCTGCCCAACAGCCGCCCTTGTGCGTCGACGACGGCGATGTGGCCGCCCTGGATGGTCTCGACCAAATCTCCACGCGTGCTGTGGAGTAATTCACCGCTCATGACGATCCTTTCAGCTTTCAGCTTTCAGCAATCAGCAGCTGGCAGTTAGAAGCTCCGCTCCAGTTCGTCGATTAGAGAGCCGAAGTAACCGACGGCTTGACGCAGCGTGTCCGCGCTGCTCAGATCTACCCCGGCGTCTTGTAGGAGGTCGATCGCCGGGCGCGTGTTCCCGCGCGTCAGCAGACGCAGCCAACGGTCCACGGCCGGTTGACCTTCCTCGCGCATAGCCGTGACCGCCGCGTAGCCGCCGGCCAGCCCGGCGGCATAGGTATACGGATACAGATTCATGTAAAAGTGCGGCTGTTGCGCCCAATACAGGCGCGCCCCGTCGTCGATAGCGACGGTATCGGCGTAGAACCGCTCGAAGACCGCGCCTTGCACGTCCATGATCGTGGCCAGCGTCAGCGGCTCGCCGTCTTCCGCCAACTCGTACAAGCGGCGCTCGAAGTGGCCTTCCAGCAAGTGCGTCACCATGTTGTGGGTGAAGGTGCCCAGGAGTTGCACGATGAGCCAGCGGCGCAGCCGGGGATCGGCGGCGGTGTCCAGGAGATGCTGGCCCAGGATCAATTCGTTGGCGGTGGACGGCGCTTCGAGCAGCAAGGTGAGCGCGTCTATCGAGACCGTGCTGAAACATTGGTTGCGCATGGTCCACTCGTAATGGCCGGCGTGCCCAAGCTCGTGCGCGAGGGTAAACGCGCCGCGCAAGGTGTCCCGCCAGGTCGTGAAGACGTACGGATGCACGCCGTAGACGGGCCAGCAGAAAGCGCCGCTCCGCTTGCCTACGTTGTCCGCGCGGTCGATCCAGCGGTCGGTGAACGCGGCGCTGATGAGCGCGCCATATTCGTCACCCATGGGGCGCAGCGCCTCCTGGATGATCTCGGCGCTCTCCGCGAACGTGGTTACGGGCGCGTACCCAGGGTCGAGCGGGGCCTCGATATCGTAGCGCTGCAACTCCGTCACGCCGAGTAGCCGCGCCCGCAGCCGCATGAGCCGGCGGACGTGCGGCGCGATCTCGTCATGGATAACGTCCAGCACGTTCTGGTACACCCCCACAGGGACCTGCTGACGGGCCAGGATCATCTCCGTCGCGGACGAATAGCCACGCAGCCGCGCCAGCGTCACATTCTGCTGGATATGGGTCCCCAGAGCCGTGGCCAGAACTGCTTTGTGCTGATCCAGGCCCGCGGTCAACGACGCGTAGGCCGTCCGGCGCAGGGCGCGGTCGGACGAGCGCGCCTGTTCGCCGACGTAGCTGGCAATAGAGACGGGTACCTCCCGGCTGTTCTCGTCATGGGCCGGGGCGCAGGTCATATCGACGGCCGTGGTCATCTGCCAGATCGCGTTGGGGGCCTTGAGGCTCTCGCCCAGCGCCGCAAGCGCCGTCTCGGTTTGTGGCGCCAATAGGTGTCCGCGCAGGTGTCGCAGCCCCTCCAGCAGCGCGCGATACGCGGCCAGACCCGGCTCCCGCGCCAGGTACTCGTCTACCATCCCCGCAGGCAGCTCGGCCACCTCTGCCTGTAGGAACGACGTCGCCGCCTCGACGTGCGCGGCCAGTGCGTCGCCCCGCACCGACATGGACTGATTCTCGGCCGCGCCGCCATCCGCCGCGAGGTTGAAATACGCGTACATGCGCAGATGGTGCAGCCGCACCGATAGTGTGTCGTGCGCCTGCAAACAGGCCAGCAAGGTCGTGCCGTCCACGCCGAGGCGGCCCTGGTAGGCGGCCAGCGCCTGTATGTCGTCGTCGACGCGCGCCACATCCTCGGCCCACTGCGCGGGTGAGGAATAGATATCTGTCAGGTCCCAGGTCTGATCGGCGGCCGCCTCGGCCCGTGAAGGTCGCTCTCGCATAGTCTTGTGTCTCCTGTATATGCGCGTAGTACGCGGTGTCAGTCGAACAGCCCGCGCGTGAGGTAGATAATGGCGACAAAGCGCTTGTAGAGCGACAGCGTGTCGTCGTCTTCCATGACGACCGTGCGCGCTTCGGTTCGGGTGACGCCGGCGATCGCCAGCGCCATCTCGGCCATATCGGCGCTCAGGAATTCGATCTCCACGCGTACCGGGCGGTCGATGACTGGGCTGACGCCTTGCGCGCCGGCGCCCAACGCTGTGACGGCGCGCGTGGCTCCCTCACCGATGAGACGCCGCGCCACCAGCGGGTGCAGGTTGCGCGCGGCGAAGCGGCCCAACCCCTCTTTGACCCTGATACGCTCGGCGGCGGCCGCGAACCACGCCGCCTCGTCGACGGTCACGCGGTCGCCGGTGACAAGCACGATCGGTACGTTGTAGTGCGCCGCGACGAGCGCGTTGAGCGCCGATTCGCCCGCGATATGCCCGTTGACACGGACGGCATGGATGGCGTTGGGGCTGTAGGTGTGCGAGAGGATGGCCGCCGGGGCGCCGATCGAACCGTGATAGCTGACGAAGAAAACGCCGTCGAACGAGTCATCGAGTCCTTCCATCATGTAGAGCGGCTTGTGGCGCCCGCTGATGAGCGTGGCTTCTCCGGCCAACTCGTCGGCGTGTAGATTGCGCATGTTGTGGTGCGCGTCGTTGACGACAATCTCCGTGGCCCCACCGGCGCGCGCGCCCTCAATGGCCGCGTTGACCTCGGCGGTGAGCAGCGCGCGCCCGTGCGCGTATTCGGGATTACCCTCGATGGCTTGCTCCCACGCGACGATGCCGCTCGTCCCCTCGAAATCGGTTGATAGGTAAATTTTCACACGCTCTCCTTATTGTTGTCGGTCGTTTTGTGGTTACTCGTTGCCGAGTCCGGCGCCCTGCCAGTATCGTGTCCACGCGGACAAGCCATCCCACAGACGGGAGGCGCGGAAGAATTCGTTGGGCGCGTGGAAGTCTTCGTCCGCAGTGGAAAACGAGAAGAAGACGGTGTCGATGTCTAGCGTGCGCTTGAAGATCTCGGCGACCGGCAGTGTCCCACCAATGAACACGTCGAGAGGTGGTTGGCCGTACTGCTCATGTAGGACCCGCCGCGCCACTTGCAGACCGGGATGCGCGCTGTCGATGCGGTAAGCCGGCGCGCTTCCTGGGTGGACCGTTACCTTGACCTCAACACCGGCGGGCGTATGGGCGTCGATGTGCCGCCGCAGGAGCGCCAGGATGTCGTCCGGCCGCTGGCCCGGCGTCAAGCGGCACGATATCTTGGCATGGGCGGACGCGGGGATGACCGTTTTGCTCCCCGGTCCCTGGTACCCGCCACCGAGCCCGTTCACCTCCAGCGTGGGCCGCAGCCATTGGCGCTCTAGCGTCGTGTATCCCGCTTCTCCAAAGAGAGCGGGCGCCCCAATCGACGTACGGTACGCCTCGTCGTCGAAGTCGAGGTCCGCGATCGTCCGCCGCTCATCGGGACTCAACTCACGTACCGCGTCGTAGAAGCCCGCGACGGCGACGCGCCCGTCGCTCGTGTGTAGAGAGGCGACCAGGGCGGCCAGGGCGTGGAGGGGGTTCTGGACCGCGCCGCCATGACGCCCCGAGTGGAGATCGGACCGTGGACCCTGCGCCTCGAGGTCAAGCGCGACCAGCCCGCGGCTGCCGATGGAGATCGACGGCTCGCTCGCACGCCACATCGCGCCATCGGCGCTGAGCGCGTAGGTGGCCGCGAGCCGCGAGGCGTGCACGGTGACGAAGCTGTCCAGGTGCGGGCTGCCGATTTCCTCCTCGCCCTCGCAGAGCAGCTTCACGTTGACCGGCAGCGCGCCGTCCGTGGCAAAGAACGCCTCGGCCACCGCGATCGGGATGAACATGGGTCCTTTGTCGTCACTGGCTCCGCGCGCGTAGATGCGGCCGTCGCGCATCTCGGGGGCGAAGGGCGGTGAGAGCCACCGTTCCAGCGGGTCCGGTGGTTGGACATCGTAGTGTCCGTAGACCAGGATGGTCGGCCGGTCGGGAGCGCCCAGCCATTCGGCGTAGACGACCGGGTGTCCATCCGTCTCTATGATCTCCACGGCCAGCGGCCCCGCCCGCCGCAACCGCGCCTCTACCCATTGCGCCGCCTCCCGGATGTCGGAGCGGTGGGCAGGATTGGTACTGACGCTGGGGATGCGCAGAAAAGCGTACAAATCGTCCAGGATGCGGGCGCGCTGTGTCTCCAGGTAGCGCTCGGGCGCGGAATGCATGTCCAGCCACCCTTCCCAACTTATCATCGAATTGTCGTATCCACGAGCTAGAATATCGCCGAGCCGCCGTCCACGCTCAGGACTTGTCCGGTACACCAACCCGCGTAATCGGAGGCGAAAAACAGGACCGCGTGGGCGATGTCCTCGGGCGCGCCGAGCCGCTTCAAGGCGATCTTGTCGACGAGTGAGCGCTGTCCCTCCTCGCCGTACGACTCCCACTGACGCTGGGTGGTCGGGTTACTCAACACAAACCCCGGCGCGACGGCATTGACCGTGATGTCCCAGGTGCCCAGTTCGTGCGCCAGCTGGCGCGTCAGGCCGAGTTGCCCGGCCTTCGCGCTGGCATAGGCCTGGATGCCGGTCAGGCTCACGCTGCGGCCGGCCCCCGATGAGATGTTGACGACGCGCCCGTAGCGCTCACGTTTCATCACCGGCGCGATGGCCCGCGCCCAGTAGAACGACCCGGTCAGGTTGACGGCGACGATGCGGTCCCAGTCGGCGCCGCTCACGCTCTCGATCGGTTGCCCTACCTGCCCGAGAACACCCCCCGCCGTGTTGACGAGGATGTCGATGCGTCCCTCGGCAGCGTCCACGCGCCCGACGAAATCCGCCACCTCGCTCTCGCGCGTCGCATCGACCGCTCCCACCTCGCACCGGCCGCCCGCGTTCTGGCACGCCTGTTGCGTCGCGGTCAGGTCGTCCCGTAGGATGTCGTTGGCCCACACATGAGCGCCGCGCCGGCTCAACTCGACGCAGATCGCGCGTCCGATCCCATGCGCCGCCCCGGTGACGACGGCCACCTTGCCCTCGAAGCTGAACTCCATCTGCCCTCTCTCTTTTCTCATCCAATCAGTAGCGCCACGCGACAGACGCGCGCGTCACGATGTCGTATCTACTGGGAGCGCCGGCTTCCAGCCGGCTCACGGTCGCGGCCACGATGATCACTATTCCTGACACGCGTGTGAGCGACGGCCTGCCGGCTGGACAGTCAGCGGACTGACGCCGGCGCTCCCAGTAGATGCGCCGCCCGCCGGCTGGAAGCCAGCGCTCCCAGTAGAGACGCCGTGCACCCGTCCGCTGCTACAGGCCGGCGATAACCGCGCGGGTTTCCTCGACCCCGACGCGCCAGATCGACAGCATTTGCTCGTCGGGCTTCTCGTAGGCCCCGCCGTAGTTGCCGTCTCCCAGTAGATCCTTTACTCCCTGGGGTGAGAGCGCGCGCAGACGGTTCAGATCGGCCATCGGTTTCTGGCCGGACGGCGCGGGGGCGACGCGGTTCCAGGGAAAGTTTTCCATCCACGAGCCATGGGAACACAGCGGGTCGACCGCCTGCACCGCCTCCCAGGTCCGGGGCGCGTTCCACCAGTTGTGCAGCGCGACCGTCACGCCGGGATGGTCGGCCATCCACTCTCCCGCGAGCGACGCGGCCGGGCTGTTACCACCATGGCCGTTGACGAGCACAATACGCTTGGCGCCTTGGCTCGCCAGCGCGTCGAGCAGGTCGCGCACTACGGCTAGGTAGGTAGACACGCGCAGGCTGAGCGAGCCGGGGAAGGCAAGGAAGTAGGGCGTGATGCCGTAGGCGAGGGCCGGGAAAACGGGCACGCCGAGCGGCTCGGCCGCCTCGACGGCGACGCGCTCGGCCAGGATCGCATCGGTCATCAGGCTCAAGTAGGCGTGCTGCTCGGTGCTGCCGAGCGGCAGGACGACCTTGTCGTCGTGCGTCAGGTAGTCGGCGAGTTGCATCCAGTTCATGTCGGCGACGCGCATGTCAGTCTCCTCTCACTATATCCCGCGGCCCCGTTATCTTCCATAGCAAGAACCTTAGCACGCGTGGGCGTATCATGGCTCGTAGCGCTTTTGTACGAACAATCGACGCGCGGTGTATGAACCCTGTCTATTGACAACGACCGGCCTACTAGTGTTATATAACACTAAATGACTGACGAGGGAGTCTGACATGCCCGTACGAATCTCGCTTGACCGCGATTTACCTGTCCCAATTGGCGTGCAGTTGAAAGGCCAAATCGAATATGGCATCGCGTCAGGCGAGTTACAGCCGGGAGAACAGTTGCCGTCGGTGCGCGAGTTGGCGGCGCGCATGGAGGTTGCCCAGTTGACGGTTAGTCATGCGTACAGCGCGCTCAAGCGCGATGGACTTATCCAGATGCGGCCGGGTATGGGCACGTATGTGGCCCCACGCGGCGACAGCATCGCGGCCGATACCGAGTGGGCCGCCTTGCGCCGTTTGGTCGACACCATGATCGTGGGGGCGCTGGAGCGTGGCTTCAGCCCGTCGGAGATTAACCGCGCGGTCGCGGTCCGGCTGGTCACCACGGGGGCGCGCCGTCCGCGCGTCGCCATTGTCGGCCTCTTCGATCACGCTACCCAGGCGTACGCGCGCGATGTCGCTGACCTGCTCACCGACCTCGATCCGGAGGTAACGCCCTGGACGGTGGCGGGATTGCGTGCGGATCAAGACGTCCGCGTTCGCGTCTGCGCGGCCGATGTCATTCTTACGCTGCCTAATCAGGTCAAGGAGGTGCGGAAGTTGCTGGGTCCGGATCATCCTCCCATTCAAGGGTTGTCTTTCATCGCGCATCCGACGACGGTCGCGCGATTGCGTGCGTTGCCTGGCGATGTCCGCCTGGGACTGGTCAGCACATTTGCCGAGTTTCTACCAACGATGTTGCGGGGCGTTACGGCCTGCGTTCAATCGTGTCACACGCCACTGTGTACGACGCTGTCCGATACCGAACGCCTCTCACTGGTGTTGGCGCGGGCGGACGTCGTTATCTATGCCAGCGGCAGCGAAGAGGTCCTGGCGGGCTTGGCCGCCCATACACAAGCAATCGAATACCTGCACACCCCGGAACGGTCGACTGTCGAGGACCTGCGCCCCCTCCTCACGGGCATCCAGGGAGTGTCTTTCTCCACGGGCGAGAAGAGGAGGTGGTCCGCGGCCTTAGCGGCGTCGCGCTAGCGTCCCTGGCGGCGGCTATCGTCGCTGTCGTACGTACCCCTGCTTTATGGTCATAGTCGAGCTATATAGGAGCCATCATGACTTTCCTTCGTCGTCCACAATTCGCCCGTCGCACCCTCGCCGCCGGGCTGCTCTCAGCCCTGGCCCTCGGGAGCGCGGCGCACGCGTTGCCAACTCAGGTTCGGGCCGCGGCGCCTCACGCCAGTACGACCGCGAACACTCTGACCCTTGGGTGGGCCATCGAGACCAAGACCCTCGATCCGGCTAACAACCCCCAGAACCCCGACATCTGGGTTATCTCCAACATCTACGACCAACTCATCCGCGTCGCCAACGATGGCAAGACACTGACGCCGGACCTGGCCACGAGTTGGAACATCACTGGCAACGGTACCGTGTACACCTTCCACCTGCGCTCCGGCGTCGTCTTCCACAACGGGCAGAAGCTCACCGCCGCTGACGTCACGTTCTCTCTCGACCGCGCCCGCAATCCTAGCGAGGCCTGGTCGTGGACGCTCGGCGCGATCAAGAGCGTCGCCGCTCCCAACAGCTCGACCGTCGTTGTGACGCTGAAGCACCCCTGGGCGCCGTTTCTCTCCGACGTTTCCTTGTTTGACACCGGCGTCTACCCCGAGGCGTACTTCAAGAAGGTCGGCGCCAGCTACATGTCGTCCCATCCCATCGGCACCGGCCCCTACGCCTTGGACACCTGGAAGCGCGGCCAGTACCTGCGGCTCCAGAAGAACGCGCACTATTGGATGGCCAGCAAGTTCCCCATGCAGTACGTGGAGTACGACCTGATCCCCGACAACAACACGCGCCTGCTCAAGACAGAAGCCGGCGAACTTGACATCGACAACGTGCTGCCCCCGAACCAGATCGCGGCGGTCAAGAATAACCCGGCGGTCAAAGTCGTGATCGACCCCTCGACCGAGACGTACTACTTCGTGCCCAATGCAAAGGTGGCCCCGTTCGGTGACCTCAAGGTGCGCCAGGCAATCTCGCACGCCATCGACCGGGCCTCCTTCGTCAAAGCAATCCAGTACGGGTATGCCTCGGTCGCCAACTCGTTCCTGCCCAAGGGGGCCATCGACTACAACCCGACTATCCCTGTCCCGACGTACGACCTTGCCCTGGCCAAGAAGCTCATGAGCGCGTCGTCGGTCCCTCACGGCTTCAAGATGACTTTTTACGTGGGCAGCGGTGACACTATCGCCAACGAAGAGGCACAGGTCTTCCAGAGCGACGTGCTGCCGCTCGGTATCAAGGTCACCATCAAGACGATGGACGCGACCACCCTGTTCAGCGACCAGCAGGCCGGCAAAGTATCTTTCACGACCAATATATGGACCAACGACATCCCCGACCCGGACGAGTTGGTGACATATAGCGCCGCCTGTGCAGCCGGATCATGGAATTTCACCAGCTTCTATTGCAATCAACAGGTCAAGGCGCTCGCGCAAAAGGCCGAGCTATCTAGCGACAGTGCGACGCGCCAGAGCCTGTACTACCAGATCCAGCAGCTTTGGGCGCACGACCAATGGTTCTATGCGCTCTACTACGCCCCGTTCGTCAACGCCGTGAATAGCCACGTCCACGGCTTCCACGAGAACCCGCTGGGCTACTTCGTGTTCCAAGGGGTGACCAAGTCGTAGAGAAGTTGCCAGTTGTCAGCTGCCAGTTCGTAGTTGCGGAGGCGCGCGGCGTAGCCGTACAGATCTCGTGCATGATGCAACGAAACGACGTACGCTTACTGGCAACTGGCAACTGGCAACTGGCAACTGGCAACTGGCAACTGGCAACTGGCAACTGGCAACTGGCAACTGGCAACTGGCAACTGGCAACTGACCGGAGGTCTCAATATGGGCAGGTTCGGCTTCGTGGGCCGGCGACTGGCGCAGATGGTACCGGTCGTGCTCGGCGTGACTATCATCACATTCTTGCTGATCCATCTGATCCCTGGTGATCCCGCAGTGGCGATCCTGGGCAGCCATTATACGCCGGAGGGGGCTGCCGCGTTGCGCAAGTCGCTCGGGCTCGATCAATCTCTGTGGGCGCAGTACCTCATCTTCATGGGCAACCTGCTCCACGGCAACCTGGGCAACTCGATTTACTACGCGCAACCTGTCCTGGGGCTTATCTTTGAGCGGCTCGGCGCCACCCTCTGGCTGGTGGTGTATGCCTCGGTCCTGGCCTTGCTCATGGCCGTGCCGCTGGCCACTTACGCCGCCCTGCACCGCGATAGTATTTTCGATCAGATCATCCGTGGCGCCTTTATGGTGACACTGGCTATGCCCGCGTTCTGGGTAGGGATCATCCTGATTTTGGTGCTCAGCGTCAACCTGCGCCTGTTCCCGGTCACGGGCTTCGGCGACACCTTTATCTCACATGTGTGGCATCTTTTTCTGCCGGCGCTGACTATCGCGCTGGGCTCTAGCGCCGTGTTGATCCGCTCGCTGCGCAACAGCATCCTCTCGGTGCTGCGTACTGACTACGTCGACACGGCGCGCGCCAAGGGCCTGCCCTGGCGTCTGATCCTGCGACGCCATGTGCTGCGCAACGCCATGCTCTCCACGGTGACCATCTTCGGCATCAACATCGCCTTCCTGATGGGCTCCACGGTCATCATCGAGAATGTCTTCGCCGTGGGCGGCATCGGGCAACTCCTCGTCTCGTCGATCCTGCAACGTGACTACACGGTTGTGCAGGGTATCACGTTGTTGATCGCGGTCTTCGTCGTCATCATCAATCTGCTCACCGATATCACCTACGCGGCGCTTGACCCGCGTGTAAGCTATGACTAACCGGGATTATTCATGGCCGGCGTGCTCTCTGGGGTCTCTCCCCTTCGTGACTACTGCAGGCTAATGGAGGAATGTAACCATGGCCGTTGAAGTTGCCGATCCCAGCGTGGTACTGGCCGCGCGTGTAGGCGGCGCAGTAGGTGGGCGTCGGCGACGCCCACGCAACTGGCCGCTCCTCATCGGCGGCGCGTTGCTGGGCGTTATCGCGCTGGCCTGCATCGCCGCGCCGTTGCTCACGCCCTACGATCCGATCGCCCAGAATATCGTGAACCAGGGCTTGCCGCCCTTTTCGCCCGGACATCCACTCGGCACCGATGCCCCCTTCGGCCGTGACGTCCTGAGCCGTATACTCTATGGTGGACGCGTCGACTTGTTGATCGGCTTCGGCGGCACTGGTATCACGATTCTCGTCGGTACGCTCGTTGGATTGATTGCCGGCTACGTCGGCGGCCGCCTGGACGCTGTGCTCATGCGCATCGTCGATATCTTCTTTGCCTTTCCCTTCCTGGTCCTGGTCCTGGCGATCGTCGCCATGCTCGGCCCCAGCCTGTTCAACCTCTTCATCGCCATCTGGGCGGTGGGTTGGGTCTCGTACGCGCGCATCATCCGTGGGGAGACGCTGGTAGCGAAACAGCAAGAGTACGTGTTGGCCGCCCGCGCGCTTGGCTACAACCCCGTGCGCATCATGGTGCGGCACATTCTGCCGAATGTCTTCTCCGCCGCGCTGATCTTTTCCATGGCCGACGCCGTGGGTAACATCCTACTGGGCGCCGCCCTGGGCTACCTGGGCTTGGGCGTTCCGCCGCCGTCCCCGGAATGGGGCGCGATGATCGCGGATGGGCAGAACTATATGGTGACAGCCTGGTGGGTGCCCACGGTCCCCGGTCTCGCCATTGTGCTCGTGGGCGTGGCGTTGAGCCTGATCGGCGATGGCCTGGCCGACGTCCTGCGGGTGAAAGGGTAGCACATGGATAGGGATAGGGATAGGGAAACTCCCATTCTTGCCGTGCGCGACCTGCGCACCTATTTCGCGACCGACGCGGGCGTGCTCCGCGCTGTCGACAATGTATCGTTCGACCTCTACCCCGGCGAAACGTTCGGCATCGTCGGCGAGAGCGGGTCGGGCAAGAGCGTGACCTGCCGCTCCCTCATCGGCCTGCTCCCCACGTCGGCGCGGACCACCGGGTCGGTCCAGTATGGCGACCGCGAACTCGTGGGGCTCTCGTCCCGCGTGATGCAGGGGCTGCGCGGCGCGCACATCTCCATGATCTTCCAAGACCCTATGAGCGCGCTCAATCCTGTGATGAAGGTCGGCGACCAGATCGCCGAGGCGCTGGAGGCGCACGGGCGAGCGAATCGCGCCGGGCGGCGCGCGGCGGCGATCGACCTGATGCGGCGCGTCGGCATTCCGCTGGCCGAGCGTCGCGTCGACGACTACCCGCACCAATTTAGCGGCGGGATGCGCCAGCGCGTGGTCATTGCCATTGCCCTGGCCTGCCGCCCACAAATTCTGCTGGCCGACGAGCCGACGACGGCCCTCGACGTGACGATCCAGGATCAAATCCTGAGCCTGCTGCTGGCGTTGCAGCAGGAGTTCGGCATGAGCGTCATTCTGGTGAGCCATGACCTCGGCGTCATCGCCGAGACGTGCGACCGCGTCGCCGTGATGTACGGCGGTCAGATCGTGGAGATGGGCACGGCGGCGACGCTTTTGACGCGTCCGCGCCACCCCTACACGGTTGGCCTGTTGCGCTCGCTCCCAGGGACCACGGCCACACGGTACCTCACCCCTATTCCAGGGGCGCCGCCGAGCCTGGTCGATCCCGCGCCCGGTTGCCGCTTCTATGACCGCTGCCCCCTGCACACCGAGCGTTGTCGTACCTGGGCCACCGAGTTGCTGGACGTGGAGGCCGACGGGCGTCACCTGGCCCGCTGCTGGCGACACGAGGAGGTAGAGTTCGAGCCGCTCGATGTGACCGCGGATAGCGGCTCCGACCCCATCCTCACCACCGTGGGCGGCACGCGCCGTTTCGAGATACCGGAGGAGAGCCATGAATGAAACGGTCCCATTGTTGGAGGCGCGCCACGTCTCCAAATCGTTTGTGCTGGCCGATGGGTTCGTGCGCCGCCTCCGTGGCCGCGCGGCGGAGACACTGACGGCGGTCGATGACGTATCGCTCACCGTAGACAAGGGCGAGACGGTCGCGTTGGTCGGCGAGAGCGGCTGCGGCAAGAGCACCTTCGGCCGCCTCCTGCTGCGTCTCTATGAGCCGACGGGCGGTGAAATCTTGCATAACGGCGTCAACATCCTGAAGAGCGACGCGCGCGCCACGCGTGAGTTTCGCACCAAGATCCAGGTCGTCTTCCAGGACCCCTACTCGTCGCTCAATCCCACCATGACTGTCGGGCGCGCCATCGAGGAAGTGCTCTCCGTCCACAACATCCGCCCGCCGGAGCAACGGCGCGCGCGCGTGGGGGAGCTACTCGAGATGGTTGGCCTGGCGCCGGATATGGCCGCACGGCGTCCCCATCAGTTCAGCGGCGGTCAGCGCCAGCGCGTCGGCATCGCACGCGCCCTGGCCGTCGAGCCGGACTTCATCGTCGCCGACGAAGCTGTCTCGGCGCTCGACGTCTCAGTGCAGGCGCAGGTGCTCAACCTGATGATGCGGCTGCAAGAGGAGCTGGGTCTGACCTACCTATTTATCGCGCACAACCTGGGCGTGGTCAAGCACATTAGCCAGCGCGTCGCCGTGATGTACCTGGGCCGGATCGTGGAGGTGGGGCCAACGGCAGAGTTGTTCGATGAGCCGCTGCACCCCTACACGCAGGCGCTGCTCCGCGCGGTCCCTAAGCCGATCCCGCGTCGCAAGGAGTTGACGCCCGCGCTCACGGGCGACCCGCCGAACCCGATCGATCGTCCGCGCGGGTGCCACTTCCATCCGCGCTGCCCCCATGCGATGCCGATTTGTCGCGAGGAATACCCGACGTTGCGCGCGGTTGGCCCTGGGCGTACCGTGGCCTGCCACCTCTACGCGGAAGGGGGCGCGCGCGCATGAGCGACGCACAACCTGTTTTTCCAGCCCCTGGACAGAAGAGCCGGCGTACCTTGGCCTTCGACACGCCCCTCCTACACGGCTACGAGTGGCCCTACATCGCGGTTAGCGGCGCATCTGATGGCCCAACCGTCACGCTTCTAGCCGGTATCCATGGCGCGGAATATCCGCCCATTGACGCCGTGCTGCGCTTTTGTCAGGCGCTCGACCCTGCCACGCTCCACGGACGACTCGTTGGTGTGCCCGTGGTCAACCTGCCGGCCTTCTGGGAGCGCACACCGTTCGTGTGTCCGCGCGACGGCCAGAACCTCAACCGGGTATTCCCGGGCGACCCGGCCGGCGGCTTCAGCGATGTGCTGGCGCCCTACATGTTCGAGCGTGTGATCCGCCGCGGCGACTACCTGATCGACCTGCACGCCGGCGACTTGGTCGAGGAATTGGCTCCGTTTAGCCTCGTGCAGGCGACAGGGAACGCCGCCATCGACACGACCGCTGTTGACCTGGCCGAGGCTTTCGGATTACCGTATCTGGTCGTGCAGCCGGCCGGCGGCGGCCCGGTCGCCGGCACGACGAACGCTGCTGCGGCGGCGGCCGGTATCCCCGCCGTGATCGCCGAGGCCGGCGGGATAGGTCAGGTGCAGCCCGAGGCGGTCGCGTTGCACCTAGGCGGCCTGAACCGCGCCCTCCAATACCTGGAGATGCTACCGGGAGAGCCCGAGCCGCGGTCGTTGCCCGCGCGCATGCGCGACTTCGTGTGGCTGCGGGCTGAACGGGGCGGTTTCTTCCGCCGACGCGTAGCCGCGGGCGACACGGTCGCGACGGGACAGATACTGGGAGAGACTGTCGACCTGTGGGGTGAGCCGTGCGCGACGACGGTGAGCCCCGTGGACGGAGTGATATTGTTTGTGACGACGAGCCCGGCGATCGCCGGGGATGGACTGATCGTAGGAATAGGGGTACCGGAATGAGGTTAGAGGGTAAGGTCGCGGTAGTCACGGGGGCGGCCTCGGGGATCGGCCGGGGCACGGCGATCCGTTTCGCCGAGGAGGGCGCCGACCTGGCCCTGGCCGATGTCAACGAAGCCGGCCTGGAGGAGACTGCCGCGGAGGCGCGCCGGCTGGGACGCCGTGTGCTGACGCGGCGGACCGACGTGCGCGAACGCGCGCAGGTCGAGGCCCTGGTCGCGGCGGCCACGGACGAGTTAGGGCGGCTGGACGTGATGTTCGCCAACGCCGGCGTCGGGAGCGGCAGCCCCTTCCTGGAGGCGACGGACGAGCAATACGGCTTCATCATGGATGTCAACATGCGCGGCGTCTACCTGTGCGGTCAGGTCGCGGCGCGCGCCATGGTGGCGCGCGGTACGGGCGGCTCCATCATCAACACCGCCAGCACCTACGCCGAGGTGACCGCGCCGGACTCCGCCGTCTACTCGGCCAGCAAAGGGGGCGTGCGTATGCTCACCCAGGGCATGGTTGTCGAGTTGGGGCCGCACGGCATCCGCGTCAACTGTATCGGACCCGGCTGGATCCGCACCGGCATGAATCCCTTGACGGACGAGGCGCGGCTCGCGCGCATCTTGCCGGGGGTGCCGCTTGGCCGCGTGGGGACGCCGCGCGATGTGGCCGGGGCGGCGCTCTTCCTGGCTTCCGACGACGCGGCCTACGTCACCGGCGTCATCCTATTCGTCGATGGCGGCTGGGTTTTGCAGTAACACCACGGTAGTTAGGAGGGGGATAGATAGTGGACGAGATACGGACGATCGATGAGACGCGCACCTGGCTGCAAGTCTTCCCGCCGCTGCCGTTCTACGACCTGCGGGCGGGCTCGACCGTGCTGCTCGTCGTGGACATGCAGTACCTTGACGCGCATCGCGACTATGGGATGGGGCGCACGGCGCGCGAGCACCACCTTGAAGACGAGTTGGAGCCGTACTTCGCGGCGGTTGACGCGATCGTGCCGCGCATCAAGGCCCTCATGGAAGGCGCGCGGGCGGCCGGTGTCCCGGTCGTGCAGTGCCGCATCGCCTCGCGCGCGGCGGATTGCAGCGACATCAGCCGCCAGCACCGCGACCTGCGCATCTTCGCGGCGCCGGGATCGCGCGAGGCTGATATCCTCGACGAGCTGCGTCCCCTGTCTGGCGAGATCGTGTTGAGCAAAACCTGCGGCGGCGTCTTCAACGGTACAAACATCGACACGGTGCTGCGCAACATGGGCGTCGATACACTCATCGTGACGGGCGTGGTGACGAACGGGTGTGTCGAGAACGCCGTGCGCGACGCCAGCGATCGCGGCTACCGCACCATCCTGGTCGAAGACGCGGCGGCCGCGTTGACGCCCGCACAACACGCGACCGCGCTGGGCGTGCTGAAAGACGTGTATTGTAACGTACGCCTCGCCGCGTCCCTGGCGCGGGAACTGGCGGCGTTGGCGTCGGCGGCGCCGCGCGCTCAGGTCGTGGGGTAGAGCGATGGATATCACGATCGTAGGAGCCGGAGCCATCGGCGGCGTGCTGGGAGCCTATCTAACGCGCGCGGGGGAACGGGTGCGGTTGGTGGATACCGACCCCGACCATGTGGCCGCGATGCGGGCGCGCGGACTGACCATTCAAGGCTTCGCCGAGACGTTCACCGTGCCCGTCGCGGCTTCCACGCCCGAAGACCTTACGGGGCCGCTGGCCATCGTCCTGCTCGCGGTCAAGGCGCAGCACACCGTGGCCGCCATCGCAGAGATAAGGCCGCTGCTCACGCCTACCTCGGTGGTCGTCTCCTGTCAGAACGGGTTGTGTGAGCGCGTCATCGCCCGCCTGATCGGCCCCGAGCGGACACTGGGATGCTTCGTCAACTTCTCGGCCGACTACATAGAGCCGGGCGTCATCGCCTATGGCGGCGCGGGAAGCCTGTACCTGGGCGAACTCGACGGCCACAGGTTGGACCGCGTCCGTGCGTTACAAGAGGCGCTGACGCCATGGGGCGCGGTGCAGGTCACGGACAACATATGGGGCTACCTGTGGGGTAAGATGGGCTATGCCAATATGCTCTTCGCCACGGCGCTCGTCGATGCGACGATGGCCGATGTGATCGACCGCTATCGCCCCTTGATGGTCGAACTGGCCACCGAGGTCTACGCCGTTGCCGCGCGCGAGGGCGTCACGCCGGAGCCTTTCGACAACGTCGAGCCTTCCATCTACTACCCATCCGAGCGGCGCGATCAGTTGGTCATCCAGCAGTCGCTCGACGCGCTGGTCGCGCGCCGCCGCCGCGACAAGAAAGCTAAGAGCGGCATCTGGCGCGACTTAGCGGTGCGCCGGCGCAAGACCGAAGTTGACCAGCAGATTGCCTTGGTCGCGGATGTGGCGGCGAGTCATGGGCTCCCCGTTCCCTTGACCAACCGTCTGGTCGACATGATCCACGACCTGGAGGAAGGGCGTCGAACCATGTCGTGGGATAACACGGACGAACTTGATCGGCTGTGCCGCGAGCTTTATGGGGGCTGAGTTCATCTCCACGTTATACAAAAAGGTGACTCAGTAAAACGGGGCTTGACGCCGGACCCGCTACTAGGGTATGATGCCCTCACGAGTTGGGCGCACGCCCACTCACTTCGCGCCACACTCCCGCAGGCGCCTCACCCACCGCGCCTAGCGCTACTCACTCCTCGCGGGCGCTCTATCCCTCGCGCCGGCGCCTCCGCGATCCTTCGCGCCTATGGCCGGTCGGGCCGAGACAACACCTGTTGTCCTTGTCGCCGCGCTCGGTGGCGCCAGCGCCTACCCTGGACGCGCCTACCCCTGGCGTGGCGCCCTCTCTACGTGGTGGTCACGGTGTTCCCGCATGACGCGGGGCGACGTGTGTTCTCGTGCGCCCAAGGAGCAAGAGCTATGATTGTAGACGCGCGTCCCCTCCCCCTTTACCCAAACGACCGTGACACGCCCCCGACGCTTGCGGTTACGGTTATCCTGCCCGCATATAACGAGGCCGCGGCGTTGCCTATCGTTCTGGCCGGGCTTATTGTGGCGCTTGGCGACAGTGGCGACAGCGAGATCATCGTCGTCGACGACGGGTCGACCGACGGCACGGCGCTCGTCGCGCGCGACTACCCCTGTCGTCTGCTGCGCCACGCGCGCAACCGCGGCAAGGGCGCGGCGGTGCGTACGGGTCTGCGCGCCGCGCGCGGCAATTTCATCGTGGTCATGGACGCCGACTGCACGTACCCTGCGGCGGCCGTGCCGGCGATGCTCGCGCTCGCGCGCGAGTACGATTTCGTACGCTGCACGCGGTGTGAGGGCACGGCGAACATCCCTCCGCTCAACCGACTCGGCAATTGCCTGCTCAATGGGGCGCTGCGGACGCTACATGGCGTGGAGGGGGATGACCACTTGAGCGGCCTGTACGGGTTGCGGCGCACGGCGTTGGACGCCATGGCGCTAACCGCCGAGCGATTTGACCTCGAAGTCGAGATCGCGGTCAAGGCCCACGCGGCGCGTTTGCGCGCCGTGTCGTTGCCGATTCACTATGGCGCGCGCATGGGACCGAAGAAGCTGCGCGCCTGGCGCGACGGTTGGTTGATCTTGTGCCGCGCTATGTCGCTCGCCCTCTACGAGCGGTTGGCGTGAAGGGGCGTATCATGCGTGAACAGCATTCTTACGCTCGCGTCACCGTCGTCGGGCCGGGTACGCGCTTCTTGAGCGGTGTCACCTGCTACACGTTTGCCTTATGTAACGCGCTAGCCGAGACCTGCGACGTTTCGGCGATTCTGATGCGCCAACTGTTGCCCACACGGCTGTACCCCGGCCGGGCGCGCGTCGGCGCGGCGCTCACCGATCTGTCGCTCGCTCCGACCGTGCGTGGCTACGATGGCGTCGATTGGTTCTGGGGCGTGACGCTACTCCGCGCGCTCCTGTTCCTGGCCCGTCGACGCCCCCATGTGCTCCTCTTACAGTGGTGGACGGGCACGGTCCTGCACACGTATCTCGTACTCGCGGTCGTCGCGCGCCTGTTGGGGTGCCGGGTGGTCATCGAGTTCCATGAGGCGCTTGACCCCGCCGAGGACCACCTGCCTCTGGTCCAGCGCTACGTCGGGGTGGTCGCGCCGTGGTTGTTCCGGCTCGCCGCCGGATACATCGTGCACTCGGAGCACGATCGGTGTCTGGTCGCCCAACGATACGGGACGGATCGGGCGCCGGTCGAGGTGATCTCGTTCGCGACGTGGGATCACTACCGTTGCGACGCGCGGTTGCGCGCGGCCCCTGCGGACTGCTGCAACCTGTTGTTTTTCGGTCTTATTCGCCCCTACAAAGGATTGGACGTGCTGATCGACGCGTTCAATAGCATCCCACCCGAGGAAATCGACCGCTACGTATCCGATGCGGAGGTGGGCGGATATGTCGGCGGGGCCGACGCTGTCGTGCTGCCCTACCGTCGCTCGTGTGGCAGCGGCGCGTTGCACGTCGCGCTGCATCACGGCCTGCCGGTCGTCGTCACACCCGTCGGCGCGTTGGTCGAGGCCATTTCCGGCTACGAGGGCGCGGTCGTCGCCGACGCGCTCACGCCCATGGCGCTACTGGCGGCGCTACGACGGGCGGCGGCGCTGCGCGGGCAGCGTTTCGCCGACCCGCGTCCCTGGAGCGATGTCCCGCCCCACTACCATGCGTTCTTCGCGCGTCTTGACGCCGCGTGTACTGGGCGCGGGCCGGTCCGTGATCAAGCGGACACTGCTACCTTGGCCCAGTCATCATGCGAAACGCCAATAGCGTTACGAAGGGCGCGGCCATGAGCGCTCAAACGATGCGTATCGCCCTGGTGACGCCGCGCTATGCGCCCTCTATCGGCGGGGTGGAGGCGCACGTCACGCGGGTCGCGGCCTATTTGGCCGCGCGGGGACACGCCGTGGAGGTGCTGACGCACGCGCATTGCCGTGGGTTGCCCTCATGCGAGGAGGTCGAAGGCGTCACCGTGCGCCGCTTCCCGCTGCCGCTCCCCTCCCAAAGTCCGCTGCTCGCCTTCGCCCCAGGGCTGTGGGCCTACCTCTTGCGCCACGCCGCACGCTACGATGTCGTACACGCGCACCATTACCATGCCCTGCCGGCCCTTGGCGCCGCCCTGTCGGATTGCCGGTGGTTGGTGTTCACGCCGCATTACCACGGCGCGGGGCACACGCCGCTGCGTTCCCTCCTGCATGTGCCCTAGCGTCACGCGGGCGCGCGGATCTTCGCGCGCGCCCATCGCGTCATCTGCAATTCGGAGGCCGAGGCGGCGTTGGTCCGCCGCGATTTTCCCGGCGTCGCGCGTCGCATGCGCGTTATCTATCCCGGCGTCGACGTCGCGGCGATCCGCGCCGCCGTTCCCTACGTCACGACAGACAAGGTGATCCTGAGCGTCGGACGCCTGGAGACGTATAAGAACGTGCATCTGGTCATAGCGATGTTGAGCTATCTTGACGCTGACTACGTACTACGCGTGGTCGGCGACGGGCCAGCGCGGCCCGCGTTGGAGGAGGGGGCGCGACGGTTGGGTTTGGAGCGTCGCGTGGAGTTTTTGGGCCGCGTGGACGACGCTACGGCGCGGCGCTGGTTGCGTACGGCGCGGGCGTACGTGAGCATGTCGGCGCACGAGGCCTTTGGGCTGGCGCTGGTCGAGGCGCTGGCGGCGGGGACGCCCGCGTTGGCCGCGGACATACCGGCGTACCGTGAGATCGCGCGGGGACTGCCAGACGGCGCGGTCACGTTGGCGCCATTAGGCAGTACCCCCGCAGGCCTGGCCGGCGCTTTTCGCGCTCTTGTCTCGCATACGTCGCCTGTCGTGTCCGTGCATGACATCGCGTCATGGGACGACGTGGCCGCGCGCACGGAGGCCGTGTACGATGCGCTCCTACGGGGACGAGTATGATCACTATTAGCAAGTCTGCCCTACCGCATCTCGTCGATAAGGTTCTATACGCGCGCCGGATTAGCGTCGGGGTGGACTATGCCGCGCCGCTCCTGCCGCCGCTCGGCGTCCTCATAGGCGCGGCCGCCATCACGGGCGCGTACGCCGAGGCCGCGACCGTCCCAAGCGATGACCTGTCGCACTTCCACCTGTTCTGGATCGGCACGGCACTCTTCATCGTTCCCGTTTTCCTGCGGTTGTGCGCCGTTGGGGTAGCGCGCGGCGAGCGCCTGGCCCTCATCGCGACGGTCGGGCTGTTCGACTATCTGCCCAAATACCTGCGCAGTCCGGATAGCCCGCTCTACCACGACGAACTCGCGCATTGGCGGCAGTCCGAGGTCATGTACGCGACAGGCAGGCTGTTCCAGCCCAATCCAACGATCGATATCCTGCGGTCTTTCCCCGGCCTGCACGCGCTAACCGTGTCGCTGCGCGTGTTGAGCGGTCTGAGCACGTTCGACATCGGCGTCGTCCTGCCGGGCCTGTTGCACGTCATCGCGCTAATCGGCATTTTTGTCCTGGCCGAACAGGCGACTCTCTCGGCGCGTACGGCGGCGCTCGCGGCCGTGCTCTACAGCCTCAATCCAAGTTTCCTGTTCTTCGACGCGGAGTACGCCTATGAATCACTCGGCATCGTCTTATGCGTGTGGGTCATCGTGGCTATCGTCGCCATGCAGCGCGCTTCAGGCGACCGGGCGCGACAACTCGCCTGGTTCGCTAGCGGACTCGTCCTCGCGGCGGCCTGTGTCGTCACCCACCACCTGAGTTCCTACATCGCTGTCGTCGTGAGCGTGTGTATCGCGGTCGTCACGGTGGCGCGCGTCGTTCTGACGCTGGGTATGGCGCGACCGTGGCGCTCACCGTAGCGTTCGCCGTGATCATCGCCGCCATGGCCCTGACGTGGGTTCTGACCGTAGCCACCGCTGTCTGGGGCTACTTGACGCCTTATCTCATGAAAGGGGGCGGCGAACTGGCCGCCCTGTTGCATCAACATGGCGGGGCGCGCCAACTCTTCGCGTTGAGCGTGACGCCGGGGTACGAGCGCCTCGCCGCGTACGTGGCGCCGCTGATCGCATTGCTCGGGGCTATGGTTGGGCTGTGGCTGCTCCACCGCCGGCCACCGCGCTTGCCGGCGGCCCACGCCCTGATGCTGTTTGGGCTGCTGTATTTCCCCTCTGTCCCGTTTGTCCTGACGCAATACGGGAATGAAGGCGCGCGCCGTAGCTGGGCCTTTACCTATATTGGTCTCTCCCTGCTCGTCGCCCAAGCCATCATCTACGTCCTTGACGCCCTGGCGCATCAATACGGGTACGCGCGGGCGCTGGCTCGCATGTCGTTGGCGGCGTTACTTATGACGCTGTTCGTCGGGAACGTGAGCGCGTTCACCAACGAGACCTATCGCTTCCCAGGTCCGTACGTCTACGGCTCGGACGTGCGCTCGCTCACGCCCGAACTGTTGGGGCTGACGCAATGGTTCACGGCGACACAGGGTCCGGACAGGCGTGTGGTGGCCGACCGCTTCAGCGGGCTGGCCCTGGCCTCGTTTGGGCGGCAATGGCCGGCCGCGCCGTCGGCCGGCTTCCCGGTCTGGCAACTCTACTTCTCGACGCGCCGCCCGAGCGCCCTGTTGCTGCGCGAGTTGCGGACCTCCAACTATCGCTATATGGTCGTCGACCGGCGGATGGCGCGCTATCTGCCGCGCATCGGCGTGTACTTCGAGCCCGACGAGCCCGAGGCGTTCCGGCGTAAGACGCCGCCGCCGCTCGCCGCGCTCGATCGATACGACCGGCTTCCCTGGACGATCCCGGTGTACCAGAGTGATAACCTGGCGGTCTATCGTTTCGATTTCGCATCGCTTGACCTGCCTCGCCGCCCAGGGTCTGTGGAAAGTCCTGGGAGCGCGGGCGTCTCGCCCGTCCCCGCGCTCGGGAGGCGGACGCTGGGGACGGGCGAGACGCCCGCGCTCCCAGTGGTACCCGCCGGCTTTTCACGGACCCTGTCTCGGCGCCAGGCGCGGCGACCCGCGCTACACGCTTCGGTGGGGCTGAATCACTCACCGACGCCGCATCAGTTGGGGAGTCGCTCATGATGTATCCATTTGCCCATCGCCGGGCGCCCCTGCGTGTTTCCGTAGCGTCCCCCGTTCAAGCTCTTGTCGCGGCGCTTGTCATGCTCAATGTGGCCGTCGTCGCGCTGCCACCGGCGCCACGCGCGGTGGTCGTGCTGCCGCTCGCGCTGCTCACGCCGGGCTACGCGCTTCTGCTGACTCTCTTCGGCCGGCGTCTGCCCCTAGACGCGGCGCCGCTACTGGCGCTGGCCGGGCTGCTTGGTATGGCGTTCTATCCGCTGCTGGCGTTGGCCTTGTACGTTATCGGGTTGCCCCTACGCATGGGGAGTGTGTTGGGCGGCATGGACGCCTTTTTTCTGGCGCTGACGGCAGTGGCCGCGTGGCGCCTTACCTCACACAGCGTGTCGCGCACGAGCGGTTCTGGCGGGACCAGGGGTCTCCAGCCCTCACACGCGGCGGACCGGAAGCCATTGTTTCCTGGAGGCAGGCGCGCCGTCGATCAAACACGTTTGGCCCTGTGGGGGCTGGGCGTGGTCGTGGCCGTCGTGTGCGCCGGAGTCAGTGTCGCCGGCGCGGCGCGCGCGCTGTCTACCGTACCAGCCGCCCCGTATACGGCGTTCTACCTCTCCGGCCGCTGGGCGCGCGTCGACACGGTCATCACGGTTGCGCCTGGTCGCCGGTTCGCCGTCACGGTCGGGGTCGCCAACAACACGGGCCGGCGACAGGTCTACCGGATCTCGCCACTGCTCGACGACGCGCACTGGCGCGCCTATACGATCGTGGTCCTGCCAGGAAGGACGTGGACTGGCGCGGTAAGCGGACGTATATCAGTCGCCGCCTGTTTGCATCGGCTCAGTGTCACCCTACACCAACGCGGCAGCCGCACGCCGCTGCGCCCGCTGGTTCTGTGGGTTCGCGCCGGCACGGCGCCGGCTCCGTTGTGCGCGGGGATGGGGCGGACGTGAAGCGATGAGAGTACTCATGGTCAGCGATTTCTATCTGCCCACCATCGGAGGGACTGAGCGCGCCATCGCCGAACTGAGCCAGGAGTTGCGACAGCGCGGCCATACCGTGGTCATCGCTACTCTATGGCAGGACGGTCTACCTTTCTACGAAGAGATCGACGGGCTCACCGTCTATCGTCTGCGCGGGCTGGCCCAGCGTCTGCCGCTGCTCTACACACAGCCGCGCAAGCGCTACCATCCGCCCTTCCCCGACCCAGGGGTGACGCATGAGTTAGCTTCTTTGATCGCGCACGTACAGCCTGATGTCGTCCATGGGCACTCCTGGGCGCTGCTGTCCGCGCTACCGATCTGTCGCGCGCGCCGCATCGCCACCGTGCTCACGCTGCACGACTATGCCCTGCTGTGTCCCAAGAAGACCATGCTTTACGCTGACGCGCGCCCGTGTACTACCGGCCTGGGCTGGGATTGTTTACGTTGCGCTCCTACGATGTATGGACGGCCACGGGGCCTGGCGGTCACGGCCGGGCTGGCGCTAGGACACAAGGGCATCGCGGGCATCGGTCGTTTCATCGCCATCAGCTCCCATGTCGCCGGCGCGCACACGCGGACCGGCCTGCTGGACGCCGCGCGGGTCGACACGGTCCCCAACTTCGTGCGCGACGACGTGCTACGCGATCCGGGCAACCGTCGATTGCCCGGCTTGCCCGATGCGTACATCCTGTTCGTCGGCGCGCTGGGGCGGCACAAGGGGCTACATCTCCTGCTCGACGCTTACGCGCGCCTCGCGCGCGACATCCCGCTCGTGCTCGTTGGGCCAGCGTGTCCGGACACGCCTACCGTCCTGCCCGCGGGCGTTATCGCGATAGGAGACCGCGCCCACGATGATGTCATCGCGGCGATCGACGGATGCCGCTTCCTGGTCAGCCCGGCGTTGTGGCCCGAGCCGTTTGGCCTCGTCCTCATCGAGGCGATGGCGCGCGGTAAGGCCGTCGTGGCGAGCCGCGCGGGCGGCCCGATCGAGATCGTGCGCGAGGGCGAGACGGGATTGTTGGTCCCGCCGGGCGATACGGAGGCGCTGGCGCGGGCGCTGCGCCTGCTGGTCGACGATCCCCGCTTGGCGGGGCGGATGGGACGCGCGGGGGCGGCGCGTTGCGCTGCTTCGTTCAGCGCCGCGGCAGCCGTGCCACGAATCGAGGCCGTCTACGAGGCCGCGTACCGCTGGCGTCAGGCTATACAAGAGTAGGAGTGGATATGGTCGCGCTCGTGCGGAACTGGCATGCCATCGCGCGGACAGCGCCCCGCGTTCTGATGCGCCTGCGTCAGGATTCGCTGCTGCGCAACGGCGCCTACAACATGGGCGCGACGATCGTCACGGCTCTGCTCGGCTACGTGTACTGGGTCGTGGCCGCGCGCGCCTACCAACCGCGCGTCGTCGGTTCCGGCGCGGCCATCGTCTCCGCCATGACTCTGGCCGCGCTGCTCGCCAACCTTGGCCTTGGGTCGGCGCTGGTCGTGATATTGCCGGGCCGCTCTAACGGCCCTGCCTGGTCGCGCACGCTCAACGCCGCGCTCATCCTCAGCCTGCTGTCGGGAGCGCTCGTCGGAGGCGTCGTGACCGTCATCCTGCCGGTACTCTCGGCGCCACTGTACACCGGCGCCGACCCCTCCTACACGCTACTGTTCATTACGGGCGTGGCGTTGTGGACCGTGTCGACGACGCTCGACGGCGTCTTCGTGGCCGAGCGGGCCGCGGGCCATGTCCTCGCGCGCGGCGCGCTGTTCGCGGTGGTGAAGATACCGTTGCTCGTGACGCCGCTCTTATAACAGGGGCCGTCCGGTAAAGGTATTCTCATGTCGTGGGTCCTGTCCACGGCTATCTCCTGCGTCGTGGGCTTCATCCAACTGAACCGGCTCGGACGCGGCTATCGTTGCACGATGCGCGGCATGGCGAGGGAAGCGCGCGGACTGCCGCGCTCGCTCGCCGGGCAGCATCTCATCAACCTGGGCGGCTCGGCCCCTATGTATCTGCTGCCGCTCCTCGTGACGGCCCGGCTGTCGACGACGGCGAACGCCTATTTCTACACAACCTGGAAGGTAGGCAGCTTGTTTTTACAGGCTTGGACACTGTGAGTAGTAAACGCTGTCTATGGCGCGGGATAGGCCGGACGGTGCTGGTTTAACCGGCGCGGCTTGGCATAGGCACCTCTCTCCATTGTCTAGAAGGCGCTGTGATGGTACTTATGTTCTAGAATCATTGGCGCAATGTTGTACAATAATGGCATTAGGGAGCCGGGCAGCGTTGGCGCGCCCCCGGCATGACACCCAGTAGCGTTAGGAGGTCTGGGATGCATCCTCAGTGTACTACGTCTCCGGCCCCCTCCATGTCCAGACCCCGATAATGAGGCACAAAGATGCGGCTTTGTGCCTCATTATCGGGGTCAGAGAGAGGCGGCTTTGAGAACAGCTATCGCCATTGGATTCAAGGATTACATCAAGACGGGCGGCTCGGGGGCCATGATTTTCGATGTGGAGGTTCAGCCAAACGACATTGCTCGTGTTGCTCTCAAACCGGCCGACAACGCGCAAGGTGTCAAAGTGCCCGTCAACGAACTTGTGGGGAGCGAACTCGCATATCGCCTCGGTTTACCGTGTAAGGAACCATATCTTGTTGACGTACCGACAGCGATAGCTAGCCAAACCCATCTTCGAGGTAAGGCCGATCTGATGCAGGCAGGGTCCGCTTTTGCAGTCCCATTCATCACAGGAGATGCGCCACCAACTCCTGAGCATGTGACCAAAACTGACCAACCAGGACACCTCCCTGGTATCGTAGCATTTGATACTTGGGTAGCTAACTTATATAGTGGACCCAGGAACCTGGACAGTGAAAGGGGGCGCTTAGAGGTGGTAGACTAGACCACGATGAGACAACAATACAGTTCCGCCTACAAGGCCCGCATCGTGCAGGAGTTACTGCGCGAGGA
>JAABUL010001093.1_pt1 | contig 53847 bp, 14 predicted proteins | sample 5559151 | NCBI WGS metagenome assembly JAABUL01 (sample SAMN10711876, study PRJNA513368) | rock metagenome | isolation source: Antarctica rocks | place: Antarctica: Victoria Land, Pudding Butte sud
ATAATATTTTATTATATTTATTAATTATAAATTTAAAGAATTTAAAGTTTACTAAAATATATATAATAAAAAGCTTTATACTATTGTACTAGTATTTTAAGCTTTAAAAATATTATTTACAAAATAGTAAATATATTATTTGTATAATTATAAATTATAATAATTTTTGTTATTTTATAATTATAAAGAAGTTCTTAATTAAATAAGTTTACTAAATTAAGAAATTAATTGTTTTTAACTTTAATATAAAATATTATAAAAAAAAACTCAATTTCGCAAATATATTATTAAGAAAATCTAATATTATAAAATTTAATAGTAGCAAAAATAATAACAACAATTTTTTATCTATTTTACGAAACAAGCTTTGCAACTCGAAATATTAGTTAAAATTGCAAAAAGATAAAAATATTTTTGCTATAATTAAATTTGTAGCTTTAATAACGCAATTGAATAATATTATTATTGCAAATACTTAGATTATAAATCTAAATAAGAAAGTGTTGGAAAGATTATATAGTATTTTAGATTTTCTATTATTTTAACTTTTAATATAATAAATTGCAAAATTGAATTTTTTTTTTTTTAATTTAAAAGAATTAATAATAGTATAATTGCAAAAACTATAACAAAAAAACGCTTTTATTGTAAAAAAGTAATAGTATTAAAGATTTGCAAATAAGTAGAATAACTTTTCAAGATAAAATATTAAAAAAATAAATTGTTATATTAAAATCTCGCAATTTATATCTCGAAAAACGCAACAACAAGAAATAAAATTCTTTGTATATATTATAATAATTTTATATTTAAGTATTTTGTATATTAACAAATCGAAGATATAATATAACAAAAATATTATTAATCTAATATATAGACTAATTGCGTCGGATTGGATTATAGAGTTCGAATCGAATCAAATCAATTTCAAAAGTTAAAATCGAAAAGTCGATTTAATTTCTAATATTAAAATTAACAATTCAAATCGATTTCTAGAGTTAAAATCGAAATCTAATTCGAAAAAATCGATTCGAATTGTCAAGACTACTATTTTTAGTAATTTATTTTATTTTTAGTATTAATTAATTAATAATTTAATAGAAATAATTAATCTATTTGATTTAATTAATAAATAAATATAGTAGATTATTTTTATATTATATATTACTATTGTGTATTATCTAAAAAATAATTAAAAATCTAAACTTAAACTTATTTTATACTATTTTTAGTATTTTTGATATTTTTGGCAATTCGATTTGATTTCTAATATTAAAATTGAGAATTAAGTTAAATCGAATCGATTCGATTTTAAAATAATAGAAATTAAATCGAATTTTAGATCGATTTCTAATATTAAAATTGTCGAGTCGAATCAATTTCAAAAGTTGGAATTGAAATCCGATCTAACAGTTAGTCTACTAATATAGTTAAAAAAATTAATAAGTATATTTATATCTATTTTAATTGTTAATATATATATATTTATTATTATAAATTATATAGAAAACTTAGCTTAATATCTTTTAAAAATTTGTAATCTTTTAAAACAATAATAATAGACTTTATTACAAATATATTAATTGTAAAAAATCTATATATTAAAAAGATTAGTAATATAATTTTAATATTAATTAATAGATTAATTAAGTACGCAATCTATATTGCAATTATTAAGAAATTTAAGACAAAAGATTTTGCGAAGCTTTTATAAAGAGAATTTGTATACTATTATTTTCGACAAATATTTGCTTTTTACAAGTTATTTTTAATTAATATTGTACTAATATCTAGATACAAAGTATTAATTTAATATTGTATTTTTTTTAAATTAATAGTTAAACAGAAAGACAAAATTAAATCTTAAAATATTATCTATATATTTACTATAATTATAGACAAAATAATTAATTGAAACTGTAATTTATAATTGTATTTTTATATAATAATAGTATTTATTTAAATACTAAAAAAACTTCTTACAAACTATTAATAAACTATATTGTAGACTTTGCAAATACGTCTATAAATAGACTTTTAACAAAAAAGATATTTTTAGCTATAAAATAAGTAAAATAGTTGCAAAATATTAGAAAATATTTAGGAAAATTGTAAATAACAATTTCGAAACAATAAATAAAAAACTACAATAAGAATTACAAATTAATAAGTTTTTAAATAGATAATAAAATGCTATTGCAAAGTGTTAATATATATATCTTGCAATTTAAGAAAAAGATTAACTATTATTAATTAAAATTCTTTACTATTTTAATTAAGAAAAACAAAAAGATATATTAATTAAATCTATTTGCAAAATACAAAACAATTTATACTATCTTTTATATTTTGCTACTTAAATTTTAATATTTATAAAACAAAGATTTAAAGTCGAAATTAATTTTTATCAAAAATAAAAAGAAATAAAATATAGATAAAGTACTAAATAAACAAATCAAAAATAATATACTTAAACACTTAATTAAATAATTTAATACAATTTTGTAAAAAGATATATAAAAGTTTTTAAAATATCTCGAAAATATAATAAATAAGATTTAGAAATTTAAAAGAAAGCAAAAAAAACACAATATAATTGCGAAAATATCAAAAAAAAAAAAAAAAAATAGTTAGCAAATTAAAGAAACAAAAACAACTATATAAAAACAAATAAAGTAAAGAGTTAAATTAAAATTCGAAGACTATATTTCTAAAAAACTACAAAAACTCTTATAATAACGCAAAAACTTAGAAATAGATTTAAATATATAGAAATACAATTATATATATATATTTATATAAGTTAGTCTTTGCTATTTTAAAGATAGCAAATAAGATATACTTTAATTGCAATTGTTATAAACAAAACAACTATTATTATAAGTTAAGCTAATATATATTAGCTTTATATATTATAGATTTTGCAATACAATTTATTACAATAAAATAGTTTGTAGATCTTAGTATAGAAATTACTATTAAAATAATAAACAATTAGAATTAGAAATTATAATATAGTAGCAAAGAATCTAAGAGAAGCAAAAAAAGTTGTTAGTAATAATAACAATAGTTGTGCAAATTAGTTTAATATCTCTTTTAAAATTTGTGCATTATATTTATTATATTATACGCAATAGTTTATTCTTAATTAAAGAATATTAACAATAATAAAAAAGATTATTATTATAATAACAACAAAACAAATACAAAAAGCAAGAAAAAATACAATAGCAACAATAAAATTCGATCTATAGAGATACTTTGTTGTAGAGCAACAAAAATACTTAATAATATAATTAACTATCGAAAAATATATAATAAAAAGATTTTGTTTAAGAGCAAATATATAGCAATAATATTAAACAACTATTATATATTGTTAATCTTGTTTTTATTTCTTTTAATTTGTAGATATATTCTATATTGCAATTAAAAAACAAATTAAGAAAAGTAAAAGATATAAACAATATTATAACAAACAAAAAAAATAGAAAAAACAAGAGAAATTAAAGTTAAAGCAAGAGAAATAGAAATTAAAGCAAAAATAACAGAAGCAAATATAGAAGTAAATATAAACTAATTGTCGAATCGGATTTCGATTCTAACTTTTGAAATTGATTCGACTTAACAATTTTAATATTAAAAATTAATTCGAAAATTAATTCGATTTCTATTATTTTAAAATCGAATTATTAAGAATGTCAAAAATACTAAAAATAGTATAAAATAAGTTTAAATTTAGATTTTTAATTATTTTTTAGATAATGCACAATAGTAATATATAATATAAAAATAATCTACTATATTTATTTATTAATTAAATCAAATAGATTAATTATTTCTATTAAATTATTAATTAAATTAATATTAAAAATAAAATAAATTACTAAAAATAGTAGTCTTAGCAATTTAAGTCGATTTTTTCGAATCGAATTTCGATTTTAACTCTAGAAATCGATTCGAATTGTTAATTTTAATATTAGAAATTGAATCGACTTTTTAATTTTAACTTTTGAAATCGATTTAATTCGATTCGAATCGAATATTTATATCGAACTCGATAATTCGATTCGACGCAATTAGTCTAAGTAAATGCAAAAACAAATATAATAACAATAACAATAATAACAACAATAGTAATAAGAAATAAGAAATATTTGTTAGAATTGCGCAAACAATTTGTCTATATATATATTAATCTTACTTTTAAAATAGCGTTAATACTATTAAGCTACTTATTATTGTTTAATAACTTATAAAAATATTAATAATACTTTATATAATTAAAAGTTAATTAAATTTTTAGATTAATTTTGCAATTATTTTTATTATAATTAAAATTAAAATAAAGTTGTTTCTTATATAATATATAAATAATCTTAATACTTGTATATTAATTACAATAAATAAAATAGAATACTAAAGAATAAATATTTGCAATTGTATTTACAAAATTGCAATATCTATTTGCAAAAAAAGATAAAAATTATTATTATTACTATAAGATAAACTTAAAGATTGCAATATTAATTGCGCTAATTTAAATTAAATATTATAATAATTAACTATCTTTATAGCTTACAAATAGATATAGAAATAGAAATAATTATATTTACAAAATTGTTTTGCAAAGTAATATAAAAAGCAAGAAAACAAGATAGTATAGCTAGATAATTAGATAATATTAGACTATAGACTTGAAGATATTTGTTACTAGTATTAGTAATCTATCTGCAATATATATGCAACTTCTTCTACTTAGATTTTTGAATCTTAGCTATTAAATATATTATTAGATTGTATAGTACAATTTATATATATATTGCAATTTGCAATAAGTCTTTGTTGTTATAGTTATCTATTAATTAAGATTCTATTTTTATTTTGTTATATTAAAGCTTAACGCGAGAAATTAATTATAACAACAAATATTAAAATAACAAATTGTCGATATATCTTTAAAAACAATTTTAGAAATTTAGAAATTTAAAAACTTAAAAACATAAAAGAAAGAGTATAAAAAACAAATTAATTTTAACAAATTATTAGAATTAAAAACTTTAGAAATTAAAAATACAAAATTAACAATTTAGAAATTAAGATATTATTAAATTAAAAAGCAAAAAAAGAAAAAATTAAAGTAAAAAATTAAAAATAGCAATAAGAGTTGTAAATTCGAAAATTAAAATATTTTATTAAAATTGCAACTAGTATTTATTGTTAAAACAATAAATTGCTTGCTAACTATAGTAGTATTATTTCAAAAAATCTTTTAGCAATATAATTAATTTATTTGTTTAGAAGCGAGAACACTACTTAAATTCTCTTTTTAATAAAAACTAAAGCAAATCTTTAATACAAAAATATTTGTTAACAATAAATTAACAACTAATAAAAAGAAATAGTAGATCGAAAATATCTATTTATAAACAATTAAAAAGATAAAAAAGCAATAAACAAGAAAACAATAAAAAAAAAAAAAAAAAAAAAAAAAATCTTTTTCGATATTTTTGCAAAAAAAGAAAAAGATTTGCAAATCAAAAGTATTATTTTTTAAATTAATTATTATTATTAATCTTTTTAATTTAGTAGTTGTTACTTTTACTATTTGTTGTTAAACTATTTTCTTAGAAATAATATCTTAGAACAATAGAAAAATTGTAAAACTTTTTTTCGATATATTTATATTAACAATAAGTTTATTTAATAATTTTATAGAAATTGTAGAGTTCTATTACTACGTAATTTCTATATCTTTCTTAGAAACACTAGAAGTATTGTATTTTAATAAATCTAATATTATCGATTTTTCAAATTAATTTTTGAATTTTTGTAATAAATATAAAGTTATCTTTTAATATAAAATTATTAAGTTATCTTAATATTGCAACAAGTTTATAGAAAACTTTATTAAGTTTATTGTTGTCTAAATAGATAAAAAGTAGTTTGAAATAATAAATAAATTGAAAAAAAAACATAAAAATAAAAATTTAGATTAGAAAATTAACTCTTTTACTTTTCTAGAATTTTTGAAAGATATATTAAGAGCAAAGTCGAATAATATTTGTAAATATAATTAACAATTTAGAATTATTTTTTTAAAGTTTATTTAACTTAATTAAGTCGATAAATATATTAAATTCTTATAATATTTAAAGAGTTTTTTTCGCAATATTTGTACTAAGATAATGCAAAAATATAGAGTTAATTTAAACAATACAATTATTATAATATTTAAATTGTTATATAAGATAATTATAAAATTAATCGAAAATAAAACAATTATACAAGAAATAAATATTAATAGCAATTAGATTGCTTAACAAATTGCAAATATTAATATAAATAAATTAATAAATATACTAAATAAAAAGCAAAATCTTATAAAAAAGAAAATTATATTAAAAATAGTTTTTATTTTTTTAGTATTATTAATAGTTGCAATCGAAAATACAAAAATTAATAAAATACTAAATATTTTAATATAAGTTTTTGAAGATTTTAAGATTAATAATATTTGCAAAATAATAAAAAATAAGATTTATCAAATAATCTAACAAACAATAACAATATAGTTATAAGAGATTTATATATTGTATTTTTTTAAATTTAAATAATAGTTTAAAGTCTATTTTAAGAAATAATTTTTATTTATTAAAAATTAATTTTTGTTTCTAAATATAATTAATCTTAATTAAAATTAAATAAGTATTTATTTTATTACAATTTATATAGATAATAGATTAGTTCAAAGTTGACAATCTTAATAGCAAATAGAAAAATTTATATAAATAAAAGCAACAAAATTTGCTATAGATTTAACAATTTTAAAAACAAGAAAATAAAGTTGTCTCTTAATAATACAAAGATTAAGAAAGAAATTATAAGAAATTGTCTTCAATAAAGAGTATAAAATTGTATTCGAAATTTTGTAATTATTGTAGTAGCAATAAGATTAAATATTAATTTTTTGTCGAAAAATAAAAAGAATAGTAAATCGAATTAAACAATAGTAAAGATTTGAATAGACTAATTGTTCGGGTCGATTTTTCCCCGAAATCTATAACCCGACCCGAAAGTTTATTGGCAAATCGGGGTAACTCTCCCCGGAAGCTCTTAGCGGTTAGGAACTCGTGGGATCGTTGTGCGCATATCTTGGTTCTCGAGTTCTATTAGCAAGATACGATTGGCCCGAAATCGCCTGTAGTCAATCAAAAAATTTGAAAAATAGTAAAGAGTTCTTCGAACATTATTTGTGTGTTGTTAAGATTTATAGACGCAATCTATTGCAAATACAATCTATCGCACAATACAATTACGCAATAGAGATGTTTACGTTATCGTCTTATTTTTGCGTAGAAATCTTACGAATTGTTCGATTCTATTATACAAATTACTATAATATAAATTGTTAGAGTTAGAGCTTTGATAGCTAGTATATAGTTAATTGACAAGAATACTAGCTATACAGAACTAACTATATACAAGAAATAGATATAAGTACTATAAGTATTAAGACGCTAGATATTACTCGTAATATATTCGAGACTAAAGAGCAAAGACTTAAAGAATAATTAGAAAACAAAATCTATTTAGTCTAAAATTGTTATACTACTTTTTTCTTTTATTTGGAAGCTTCGACAAAGCAATATTAAGTCTTTTAATTAGTATTTTTAATTAACTTTAGTTAATCTCGAGTGCTTATTAAGTATAAGCTTCGATTAATATTAAATATATATCGAGTATTGTTTAACAATTAGAATTAAAGTTTTCGATATATATTAAACAAGAGAATAAATTTATTAAATAGAAAAAAGTAATTGGAAATTTTTGAAACAAAATATGCAAAAAACAATAATATAAGCATATATATTGCAAATAATATTCTAGTTAATTCTTGACTGTCTTTAGTTAGTATTAAGCACGTTTGTTAAATACAATCTAATACTTGAAATTAAACGTTAAGTAATTATTAAATAGCAAAAATCAAGTTTTAAGCAATTGTTGAGCAATAAATATCGAGTTTTAAGCAATTTGTTAAGCGACAACAAGATCGAGAGAGAGAAAATAAATAAATTTAAAAAAAATATTAAATGTTAAAAATTAAAAAAGATATAAAAGATACCTAACTTTAACTCTAAGAGAAAGTCCGAATTATGTAACGCGAAAATCGAGAAATTGATAGCAAAATTAAGATCGATTGCGTTTAAGAGAATTCGAGAGATCGATTATATCTAAGAGAATTTCAAAAGTCGACTAGTTACGTAATTTAAAAGAGATTCGACAACAATAAAAGAAGATAGCAACGTTAAAAAGTCGAAATTTGTCAAATTTTAACTATATTTAAATACGTTTGTCTAAATTTGCAATATAAAGAAAGAAAATAATATAAAAGTATCTTAACAGCAATTTATATATAGTTGTGCGTATATTTAGAAATGTTAAATAAATTCTTATTTAAAAGATATTTAGAAGTAATATTTATAAAATATTTAATAGAAGCACTATAAAAACAACGACAAGAATTGCAAGTATATATCGAGTAGCTCTTAACAATAGTAATATATTAATAATATATTTCTAAGATTCTTGTTAATTAATATAGAAGACAAAGTAACATATTAAGTTAATCTAATTTGAAAAAATATTTAATTTTGATTGCAAATATATAACAAGTAACTTCTAACAATAGTAATATATTAACAATGCGTTTCTAAAATCGATTCTAGATAGAATAACAAGAATTGTAAATATATATTAAGCAATATTTAACAACAATAATAGTAGAGCGTAGAAGATATATAGATGCAAATCAATCTACTTATTAGATTTTTAATTAGAAGATATCTTAAATATCTAATACAATTTTGTTGCGTCTAAATATTTATAATAGAAGTTAATAACAAAGTTAGAGCAATTGTTAGTTATAAAGTAGTTTAGTTATTTAAATCTATTGTTGTAGTTCGTATAATCTATAAAAAGAATTTAATATTATAGTATTTTGCGTCTATAATTAGTAGCAATTAGACTTAGATTTATGTTATTGTTATTTTTGCGTATATTGTATTATAATATCTCGATATCTTGATTATGGTATTCGAAATTATTGTTAATATTGTTAATAGTATTAACAAACAACAAAAATTTAATTTGTTAATTTAACAAAAGCTTGCTTTTGTTAAGATATAGAAGTTATAAATAAAATACTAAATAAATTTTTATTAACTTAAGCAATTTTAATTCGTAGATATAATTATTAATTGCTTAAATAATTTTATAGAAGTTTGCATTTTTATATTTTAGAAACTTGTATAGTTAAGTTGTTTTAATATTTTAAATATTAAGTATAATTTAATTATTAATTTTGAATTTTAAGATTGTAGCGCATTTGCAATTAATAAATTTTATTTATTTAACTTAAGTTTAAATAAGTTTTTAACAAAAAAAGTTTTGCAAAATCTCGATCTTTTTGACAATCTTATTAATGTTCTTTATATTGCAACAAACTTCGAATATAATATTGTTAAGAAAAATTATAGATAACTTTAGACTTAATTATAGTAGATAGTCTTTAATAACAAAGAAGAGTAATAAGTTAATAGACTTGCTAATATAGTTGTTTGCGACAAATTTAACAATAGCAAGATAATTAACTTAGTTATTTTGATTATATTGTATATATATTCCAAGATATTGCTTAAAAATAATATTAATATTTTCGATTTAATTGTTAATTTCTAGATAAAACGCAATTAACAATTTAGATTTAATTTCTAATTTTTTGCAAAAACGTTGCTAGAAGTAAGCAATAAATTAGATATCTCTATTAAAAACAATAATAATTAAGAAGCTCTTAATATATTAGACAAAGTTAATAAAAATCTAAACAACAATTTTAACTTTTAAAAAATTTATAAATATAAATTTCTTACTCTTAAATAATTTATTAATTATTATTAAAATATATTAAAAGATCTTTTCTTTATAGCAATATAATAATAGAGAGATAATAAAGTTGCAAAATATATTTTGTTAATAATAGTTTAAAATAGATAGAAACTTTAATAGATTATATTTATATTTGCAATATAATTTAACGTACTTGCAAATTAAATAGTTTTTAATATATTTTTTAATATCTAAATATAATATAGATTAATAGTAGTAATATTGTACTTTTTTAAAAATAGTTGTTCAATTTAGATATTTAATACTTAATAATTTATACTAAGATTTAATTGCTTTAACTCGAAAAGTATTATTTGTATTTCAAAATATATATATTTTGTTTTAAACAAATAGATACTTAATATTAATAATTAAATATTTAATTATTGTGCAATTTTTAAGTTCTAGTTTAATTGTCTTGCAAAAAATAACTAGAATTTTTTGTTTACTAATTTTCTTAAATTAGATAATTTGTTTTATCTTTTTATTATACAAGTATATCTTTAATATTTGTTAAACAAAAATTTCGAAATTAAGTTTTGTCTTAAATTTCTTTTTTTTTGTTAAATTAATTGCAACAGTAAACAAGAGCTAAATTGTAAAAGAAATTGCGAGTATAAATAGCTAAGTTGTAGATAAAATAAATATATTTAAGAAAAAAATAAAATTAATAGATAAAGATAAAGAAACTATAGATTAAGAAATTGTAAATACAACAATAGTAGATAGAGAAATTAAAAAAAGAAATCTAGCAAAACAAAGTTTGCTTTGTTAAAGTAATACAAATACAACAAACAATAAAAATATAAGTAATTTTATATCTTTGTTATTTGTTAGCAAGATTTAAGTAAACTTTTTGCAATTTTTTGCAATTTTTTTGTTAATAATAAGTTTAGATTTGATAAAGTCTTAAAGTAGACAAGCTAATTTTGTTACTAAATTGTAGATAATACTTAATAGTAGCAAAATTAATATAATAGTTTTAATTATACTTAATTTTAAATTATATTATTTAAAAATTGTTTATTGTTAAAACTAATTGCAAAAGTTATTGTTGTTAGAGAGCAAATTTTGCAATTATCTAATTAGATTGTTTGACTTTGTGTTTAGTATATTTGATTAATAGATAATTTTGAAATTAAATTTAAACAAGAACTTAATTTAGCAAATTTAACAACAATTAAGTTGTTTAATAGTTATAAAATATTTTAGATTGCAATAGTTAATAATAATCTTAATAAATAGTTCGACAAATATATCGATATATTTTGAGTATTATTTCTCGAAAGCGCAAACAATAATTAATAGTTTTTTATTGTAGATTTTGTAATTGTACTCTACGAACAACATAATTTTAAATATATAAATTACTAGATAAAGCAATTTATCTGAATTTATTTAGAACAATACAACAACAATTACAAAATCAAAAATATTGTTTTTGATCTAGATCTCTAGATTAAGATTAAAATAATACAAAATAAATTAATTAATAAAGACTTTTTTAAGAACTTGAAATGCAAGATTTTTAAGATTATTAAGTTGTTATAAAAAATTAAGACTTTTGTTTTCGAGTTTACTAAACATTAACAAAAATTTAATTAGACTTAAATAATTATAGATAAATTGTCGATAGAAGTTTGCAAAATTTAGAAAAATCTATATATTATATATACAAATAGAAGCTTTTTATTTTAAAATATATTTAATTTTCTTAGAATCTATCTAAATATCTTTAATAATAATAATTAGATTTAGATATTTAATTAATTTAACAAAAAAGATATATTTATTAATATTTAAATAAAGATCTATTTTATAAAGTTTAGCAAAAACTTTATTAATATACTCTTTATACTCTTTCTTAATATTGCTATAAACTAGAATATTATTTATATAGATAGTACAAAAATTGTCTAAATAAAAACTAAGAGTTTTATTAATAAAAGATTAAAATATAATTAAGATATTATATAACTCAAAAGATATTACAATATATTTAAACAAATTATAACAAATAATAAAGACTATTTTGTGTTTGTTATTAAAATATATTCGAATCTTGTTAAAGACAACAATAATATAAAATTTGTTATAATATTTAATTTTGCATAATTGTTGCAAAATCTTTTCAATTAATAGTAAAGTATTGCAATTCTTAATTGTTAAAACGTTAAAATCTTTATAGTCTACGCAAATATATAAATTTCTATTAGATTTCTTAACTATAAGAGTAGAGACAATATATTGTAAAATATTGTTGCAAATTTAATTTTTGCTCTTTATATTATTTAGATAGACTCTAATAATTTCTTCTTCTTAATAGAAGATATTATAGACTTTTTTAATCGAAAAAGTTGCTTTTAAAACAAAATTAATAGTATAATTAATACTTTTATTTAATAACAATTTGTTAGCTTCTTATAGATTAAAGAGTTTAATCTATTGTTTAAATTTCGAATAAATTTGTTTTTTTAGTTGTTTTAGACTAAAAGAATCTTACTTAAGCTTTGTATAGAATTTATTGTAATTATTAAAAATAATAATTGCAACATTTATTATAATATTGTTGTCTATAGTATAAGCTAAGTATCTATTGTCTTTCTTTAATTAATTTAGTATAGCAAAGTACTTAGATAATATAACAACTATTTTGTAACATTCTTTATTAACAAGCTTTAAGAATAAGAAAATACTAATTTAATAAATATTAATTTTATTTAGAGATTTTAGAGATAAACATTCTAATTGTTTGTATTGTTTGCTAAAGATCTCTAATAATTAATAATTTAATAGATAGTACTCTATACAATAGTCGAATTCAAACTAAAGAAATTGTATATTTTTTTTAATTTGTATATTATACTTTTTTATTTAAAATATATTAAAAATAATTGCGAATTGCTTTAATTCAATTATTAAATACTATAAGATATTAATATATTTGTTTAAATTAACAATAATTTAAGCAATATAGATAATATCAGAGACAAATTTGTTATTAACAAGATATAATTTAATCAAATTTTAAAATAGTATAGTAAAAAATTTATAAAGCTTAACAAACTTTTTATTAACAAAAATTCTATTAAAGACTTCGATATTAATAAATAATATTGTTTTAATATAGTATTTATTAAAGAGCAAATAAATTTAATTTAAACAAATTTTAATATAAAAATCTAATTGCTAATTGTTAAACAACTTGCTATTAATAGTATTAGAATTAAATTTAACTTTAACAAACAAAATTTTATTATATAAGTTAAACAAAACTTTAAACTTCTTTATTATTTTTTTTATAAATATTAACTTTTGTTTTGAATTGCAACTCTTGTTAAAAATATTTAATTTTTTAATTTGTTAAAGTTACTTAAGCTGTTATTTGAAATATTAGAGAAACTATTTTCTCTAAATGTTATTAACTTAAAGTTGCTAATATTATAAGTCTTAAATTTAACAAAAGTTTTAATTTTAATTTTAGTTAACTTGTTTTTGCAAAAAACATTCTTATAATATAATTTATATTTTAATTTAAGATATTTGCAACAAAGATTTAGAAACTTAATTTTGTTTTTAAAAGTTTAAAATTATATTTTTATATTTTGTTTTTAGTTGCAAGTAGAGATATATATATTAAAGTTATTATTGTCGCAAATACTTATATTAATATATTTAGAAAATTTCGAAATACTAATACAATTATTTTGCTTATTAATACTATTAATAGCTTGTATATAAATAGAAGTTTAAATAATTGTTAAACAAAATCTCTCTATTTGTTAAAGTTTAAAATTAATTTTACAAAATAATTTAATAAGTTAATTTAAAATAATATAGTTTGTTAAAATAATATAGCAATTTTAAAGTCTATAATTTAAACTTTTGTCAAATTAATATATTTTATCGACTTTTAATATAGAAACTCTAGCTATTATAAATATAAAGCAGTTAATATATTAATTAAAGATTTTAATATTTTTTAAAGCAAATTCGAGCAACGTAATTTTAACAAAGTTGCGTTGTTTTTTGTTTAAATTGTTCTATTAAGTACTTAAGTCTTTAAGCAAATTATCTATTGTTAGATAAAAATTAATAGATTTATCGAGTAAATAATACTTAATTTCTCTAAAAATATTGCTAGTAATTTTAATAATAACAAAACTAAGTTTAACTTTTTTAAAAACAAAATATTAAAAAATATTGTTAAACTTAGAAATTAATACAATAATTTATTATTTAAACTTTTTGAAATTTCTAGTAAAAATAAAGAGATTGAAAAAGTATCTATTGTTTTTTATTTCTTGTAGTTTTAGCTTAAGATTACAAACAAAATAAATATTGTTAAATCAATCTCTTATTTGTAAGTTAAATCTATAAGAACAATTATATTTGTTGTTGTTGTTAAAGTTGTAAATTATATAAATAAACTCGATAGAAGCAATTTCTTTATTTCGAGAAAAAGAAAACTTTTGTTTTAGTTAATATATAATAGTTTTAAACAAATTGTATTAAACTAAAGTATTATTATATTTATAACAAAAACAATATATTATTTTGTTGCAAATACTTATTGTTAACTTTGCTTAACTTAAATAAGTTTTTAAAAAATTAATTTAAATTCTTAGCTAATAGATAAAGTCGAAATTAAATTTCTTATTAACTTAAAACTTAACAATAGTAGCACTATTTTTATAAAGTAGTTAAAATTATTTCTCGATATTACTTTTAATTGCTTTTTATAAAAATTAAGATATTTCTTACTAATTTTTGTTAAAATTGTTAAACTAATTAATTAAAGTATAATATTAATTTAACTTATTTTTGTTTTCTTTTTTAATATATTTGTTACAAAATTGAGCAAAGCTACTATTTAGCAATCGATATATTAAAAATCGAATTAATAATATATATATTTAATAGACTTGTATTATCGAACAAATTTAATGTAATTAGTTTGTCAATTATAGTTTTGTAAAAATTGAATCGAACAAATAACAAAAACTCGAATATATTGTTTTTAAGTAAATTAAAGTGTTTTTCGAACTCTAAATTGTTTTAATTTAATAGAGTTTTTATAAAATAATAATTGTAACAAAAAACAATATTAGTATCTAATTAATTTTTATTTATCAAGAGTTTTTTAAATAACTTGTAATTCTTGCTAGAGCTAAACTTAGTTTTGTTTTTCGAAATTGTTTTTTTGTTAATTATATTATAGATATAGATAAAATACAAATAGTACAAATATTTGTAAACAAAAATAGAAATTTAAGCTTAAATATATTTGATATTATATAGATATTAAAGAACTTATATTATTTGCGAGACAAAATTTTTAATATCAAAAATAGATATTGTTTAAAATATTGTATTGTTACATAGCAAATCTTCTAATATATAAAAATAAAAGTATTGCTCGAAAACAACAATAAAATTATATTGTAATTGTTGTTCTAGCAAATTTACTAATCTTATTTTAGCAAATTTATTAATTCTATTTTAGCAAATTTATTAATTTTATTCTAGCAAACTTATTAATATTATTTTAGCAAATTTATTAAATCGAAGTTAGAACAATTTGTTGTTTTTTTCTTTTAGCAAATTTACTAATTTTATTCTAGCAAATTTACTAAATTGCAATTAGAACAATCTATTGTTTATTTATTCTAGTAAACTAATTAGAAGATTAACAAAATTAAATATTGTTAAGTTATATATTAATTAAGAGATATTTATTGTTGCAACTTAATAATACTTTGCAAAGCGTCTATTTTAGTAACTTTGTATCTAGAATTTATTTTGCAAAATAAAAAACAAATAGCAAATATAAATATTTTTAGTATATAGTTTGCAAAGTTGTATCTAAAGAAATAGCTAATATTATATTAGAGTTAGAGCTTTAATAGCTAGTATATAGTTAAGTAACAAAAATACTAGCTATATAGAACTAATTATATATAGAAAATAGATATAAGTATTATAGATATTAAGACGCTAGACGTTATTTGTAGTATACTTGAGACTAGAAAGTGGAGACTTGGAGAGTAACTGGAGGGCGAAGTCTATTTAGTCTAGAACCATAACATAAATAAGTAACAAATAGAGAGTTAATCGAAGTGCTACGAGAATTTGTGCGTATCTCGAACATCAATAATTATACTTTTTGTTAAGCTTTATTTGGTCCCCTAAATGCAAGCTTCCGGGAGTTCCCCAAGCACGTTCCGGGCCAACCTTGGGCCATCTGTGCCAGATCTGCATTTTGAATCTAATAGATTGTCTTCTCGATTTATTAATGTTATATCTAATTAGATTAAGTTTTAATCTAATATAGTTAGTATTTTTATAATTTATACAATTCGGTCCCAACTATTAGAACCGAACAATTAGTCTATATTTAATACAAATATTAATTTATTTTTGTTTGCTCTTTTGTTTTCTAATATTTTGTTTACTCTTATAAGTAACTTTGTTGTTAACGAAAACATTATAATTTGTTAAAACAATTTTTCAAATTCTTGAGTTACTTTTATATATTTTCAAAAATAAAATAATTTTTTTACTTAATAAAATAGTTTTAATTTTCTTGTTATAGAATTTTTTCAATCTTAAATTGTTTCTTTTTTTGTAAATTAAAAAAAAAAATATTCTATAAAAATATAATTGAATTTGTTAATTTCAACAATAAAATATAAAATACTAGAAATATTTTAATTTTCTTAAATAAATCGAGTTTGTAATTAATTGATTTTTTAGTTTTTTTAACAAAAACTAATTCGATTTTAATATAATTTAATTTCTTGTTTGATTTTTTTGTTTTAAGATTTTTTGTAAAAAGATATATTTTATTTCTTTTTTTTAATTAAGATATTGTTTTTTGTTTCTTATTTTAATATTTGATTAATTTCTTTTGTATTTTCGAAATATTGTTATATATCTTTTTTAATATTGCTATTCTTTCGATAGTTAATTATATTAACAAATACGTATATTTTTTCTCGAAAAGATTAAATTTTCTATTATAATTGACAAAAAATAAAATTATTTTAGTAATATTCGAAATCTTTGCATTAAATACTAGTTGTACTATAGATAAAAATAATATTTAATTGCTATAAATATTGTTAATATAGTATCTTAAATATTGCTTAAGACTCTAGTTTATATATTTTATTTAATTGTTTGTAATTAAATAATAGATAATAGATATTTAAAATCTTGTAACTATATTACGCTAATATATTCAGAAGAGATATTAGAATAAGTTGTGCTATCGAAAAGATCTATAGATATCTTCAGACAATGCAAGCAATTACTTGATAACAAGAATTGCAACTATAGACAATTTTCAATGTTTAATAAATCTTAAGAGAAATTTGATAAATTAGAGTAACAATAAGTAAAAATCTATAATAAATTAAACACAATTTATAAAAAAGTTATATTCTAGTTTCTATATATTAAGAAAATACTAATTGTTTATTTTGCTTGCTTGTTAAACAATATAAGTATAACAAATATTATATTTAGATTATTTGTTTCTTAAGTATAGCAAACATAATAGTAGATTTGCTCAAAAATATAAAATCTAAATTATTGATACAATTTTAATAAGCTTGTAATACTATTCTTTTTCTTTAAAATTTTTGTTCCGAAATTCAATATCTCTCTACTATATTTTTAAGAAAAATTAATATTAGAAATTTCTTTTTTTAAAAGAAAAATCTTCTTAATACTTTAAATTTAATATTTCTAGCAATATATTCTTATTGTAGTTGTACAGTATTTGATAAAATTTGTTGTATAAATAATAATTCTAAAAAATATATAAAGTATATACAATCTAATTATAATTATAATTTAACAATTTTTTCTATATTAATTAAATAAATTTAGAAAGAGCAAATATATTTGAAGAAAGAAATATATAATACGTATATAAAACTAAATTAACTAAAAAAACAACTAAATTTTCTAAAAAATAAAAAGAAAGAAATAATTGTAATTAATTAAAAAAATATCAATAATTTAAAAATAAATAAAATATATTTTGTCGAATTTGTTACAAAGATTTTCGAGTTGCTATTTAATATATTGTTTGAACAATTTTAACTTTCGACTAATTAAAATTAAAATACTATTTTTATATTTTATTTTAATAAAATTTCTTTAGAAAATTTTAATAACAATTAAAATTTTTCTTTGATTCTTATATATTTTTTGAGATAAAGTATTTTTTTTATTTAATAAAATATTTTTAATTTTTTTGTTATAGAATTTTTTTAATCTCGAATTAATTCTTTTTTTGCAAATAGAAATAAAATATATTTTATAAAAATATAATTAAGTTTGTTAACTCTAACAATAAAATATAGAATACTAAAAATATTTTAATATTTTTAAATAAATCAAGTTTGTAGTTAATTGATTTTTTAATTTTTTTAACAAAAAACAATTCGATTTTAATATAGTTTAATTTTTTGCTTAATTTTTTTGTTTTAAGATTTTTTATAAAAAAATATATTTTATCTCTTTTTTCTAGCTAAAATATTGTTTTTTGTTTTTTATTTTAATATTTAATCGACTTTTTCTGCATTTTTAAGATATTATTATATATTTTTTTCAATATTGTTACTCTTTTAATAGTTAACTATATTAACAAATATATATGTTTTTTTTTAAAGAGATTTAATTTCTTGCTATAGTTAATAAAAAATAAAATTATTTTAATAATATTCGAAATCTTTATATTAAATATTAGTTGTACTATAGATAAAAGTAATACTTAATTACTATAAATATTGTTAATATAGTATTTTAGATATTGTTTAAAACTCTAATTTATTCTTTTTGTTTAACTATTTATAATTAAATAGTAAACAATAGATATTCGAAGTTTTGTATCTAATATTAAGAGAAATATCTTTTAATAGTTAGATATAAAAAGCTTGTCTTTGTGTTACGCTGCTACTTCCTAAGAGATCTTAGAAGATATCAGAGAGTAATACTGTTAAAGAGATCTGTAGATATCTTCAGACAATACAAACAATTACTTAATAACAAGAGATTGCAGCTAGATATAGCAATAACAATAAGTAAGAACTTATTTTAAGTTAAACACAATCTATAAAAGAATTGTGTTCGAAAACTATATATCTTTCTATTATCGAATATTTAAGATGTTTAAGATAATTAAGATCTTGATTATTTTAATTATTTTAATTAGAATTTAAGATATTCAAAAGTCAAGCTATCTTGATTATTTTGATTCTGTCGACAGATCTTCTCTTTTTGATTATTTTTGTAAAAAGCAATGCGCAACAACTAGTATATATTAGTATACAACTTGTAACACTATTTTCTTTTTTCAAGAGTTTTTGTTCCGAAATTATCTATTTTTTCTTTATTATATTAACAAAACTGATTACTGAACAATGTTGCAATTCGGTTATCGATTGTTGCTATAGATATGTTTTTATCTCAATACGTTCTTGTCGAGTTTGTATATTGTTTGACGTGCTCTATCGAGTAAATAGAGAATATCTCAAGTATAAGAAATGTTATCGGAAGAATCAGAAATGTAACTTGATTTCTAACTATTAAGAAATAGATAAAACTATAAAAAAGACTGAAAAGCTAAATAATAAAATAACTGAGTTGCGTCTAAGAATTGCGCATAAAATAAAACAAAAAAACACTGACTTTGTTATCTGAAAAATATAAATAATGTCAAGTCGAAAAATATTCTGAAAATCAAGAAAAACAAAAGAGAAATTAAAAATACTGAAAAAATATTCGAAACTCTATTCAATACAAATATTAATCTATTTTTGTTTGCTTTTTTGTTTTCTGATACTTTGTTTTCTTTTATAAATAACTTTGTTGCTAACAAAACTGTTGCAATATATTAGAACAGTTTTTCAGATTCTTAAATAGTTTTTATATATTCTCAGAGATAGAGTATTTTTTCTACTTAATAAAATACTTTTAATTTTTTTGTTGTAGAATTTTCTTAATCTCAAACTGTTTCTCTTTCTATAAATAGAAATAAAAGATATTCTGTAAAAATATAATTGAGTTCGCTAACTTCAACAATAAGATATAGAATACTAAAAATATTTTGATATTTTTAAATAAATCGAGTTTGTAATTGACTGATTTTTTAGTTTTTTTGACAAAAAACAATTCGACTTTAATATAATTTAATTTTTTGTTTAATTTTTTTGTTCTAAAATTTTTTGTAAAAAAATATACTTTATTTCTCTCTTTTAGCTAAGATATTGTTTTTTGTTTCTTATTTTAATATTTGACCGACTTTTTCTGCATTTTTGAGATATTGTTGTATATTTTTTTTAGTATTGCTATTTTTTTGATAACTGACTGCGCAGACAAATGCGTGCGCTCTTTTTTAAAAAGATTTAATTTCTTGTTATAGTTAACAAAGAATAGAGTTATTTTAGTAATATTCGAAATTTTTGCATTGAGTATCAGTTATACTATAGATAGAAGTAATATTCAGTTGCTTTAAATATTGTTAATATAGTATCTCAGATATTGTTTAAAACTCTAATTTGTTCTTTCTGTCTAACTATCTATAATTAAATAGTAGACAGTAGATATTCGAAGTCTTGTATCTAATATTGAAAGAAATATTTTTTAATAGTTAAATGTAAAGAGCTTGTCTCTGTTACTGATTAGTTTTTTAAATATATTGTAATACTATATAAGTCGATTTAATATAATATATTTCAGTTATTCTACAATAAATTTCTCTTTGCATGCAATAATATATAAGTACTTAATAAGTTTATCAACTATTATTAGTATCGAATTATATCTGTTTTCAGTTGCTAAATCTGTCGACTTCGACAATTTAATAATAAAATTTATTGTAATTTTATTTTATAGCAATTCAGATAATTTTTGATATTGAATTTTATTATAGTTTGCGTGTATACTATATTTGTTCTGCTAATAGCTAAAATATTGTTTAATATATATCTCGACAATTTGTCTTATTTGTAAAAACTAACAATACTAATATAAAAACTGAAAAATTTTTGTTATTTCTAAATATTCTTGCAGTAATTTGTTATAATATTTTTTTATATATTTGTCGATCTTATTGATAAATATCTGAAATTTTTTTTTTTCTATTAAAAATTCTTCTATATTATTTCGAAATATCTGTAGTATAATATTTAATTTGTATTTGTTTGCTAATAATAATTTGTTTTTATTGATTTTGAATATACTATAATTGAACAACTTTTTTGTTTCTATATAATTACTTTTTCTACTAAATATATCTACTCTGTTATTATCTTTGTCTAAAATATACTATATTCTGAACTTGTACTGTTCTAGTTTTTTCAATTATTGTATTTATTTTCTGTTAAACTGCTTAGTAGTTGTAAAATATACAAGATTTTTATAATTTATAAAAATTGTAAGTTCTGACAATTCTTCTATATATATTTTTTATAATTTTAAGAAGACTACTATAGCAAGTAGTTTCTTATTATAAATATTATAATTTTGTTCGACTAACAAAAGTTTTTTCGAGAAATATATTATTGAATATTATATATTTTTATATTTTTAACTAAAATATATATTAATAGCTAAATCTAATATGTCGATTTTAATTTTGCTTAATAATTGCAAATTATATATTTTTAGTACTGACTTTTTTAAGTATTCTAGTTTAAGATTCTGAAATAATTTCTTTTCTGCAAATTCTTATATTTATAATATATTTTTCTTTGTAAGATTTGTCAATAATATTGTGTTTGCTAAGTAGTTTTTAATAAACTTTTTATTATAATTTATAAAATTTAGAAAAAATTGTATTTTCTTAACATTTATTAATAGTTTCTATTTTTTGACTGCTTGTAGCTTCTCGAAATTTATATATACTCTATATTGTTTAACAACAAATTCAAAAAAATCAATTTTCTTTTAATAGAATTTGTATTTCTCTGACTTAAAATATAAGTTTCTTATATTCAGATATTTCAATATTTTGAAGATATAACTAATATACTCTTTTAAGATTTTTGAGTAAATTATAATATTGTTCAAATATGCTATAACAAATCGATTCAGATATTGTTGTAGTATATTATTAATTATTTTCTGATACGTTGTCGGAGCGTTTGTAAGTTCGAACAATATTATTGTATATATATATAATCTATATTGTGTGCAAAAAGCTTTTTTTTATTTTTTTTTTATCTTTATTCTAATCTAATTGTATATTTCTTGTAAATCCAGTTTAATAAAATATTTTGCTTCGAATAGTCGATTCTAAAGTTCGCTAATATTGAATAGTAAATATCGATTTTTAATTGTAATATTATTTAGCTTTCGATAATTAATATATAGACAAAAAAATTTATTCTTTTTTGATACAAAAAAAATCGAATATTCTATCTATAATTAGAATTTTTTAATAAATTTTTTTTTTTGTTTTCTGTCAGATATTCGCGAAATACTTCGAGTTTCTTCTCGAATAAAATATATATAAATTTAAATATAAGTTGTTTGTCTGATTTAAATCTGATTTTGTAATTTTACAATTAATATTTAGAGAGAATCTCTGTTTTTTTTTTTTCTTAAAACAGATACTTTTAACTGTTGTATATTTGTAATATATATTTTAGCGATTTTTTCGCTATATTAGATAGTTTAAGATTTTCAGAAAATTTGTAATTTTCTTTATTTATTCTGATTTTGTAATTTAACTAATTTTTGTTACTTTTAAGTATTTTTGTAGTAATTTGTTATAATATTTTTTTATATATTTGTCAATTTTATTAATAAATATCTAAAGTTTTTCTTTTTTTATTAAAAATTCTTTTGTATTATCTTAGAGTATTTGTAATATAGTATTTAGTTTATATTTATTTGTTAATAATAATTTGTTTTTGTTAATTTTAAATATATTGTAATTAAACAGTTTTTTTATTTCTATATAATTACTTTTTTTGTTAAGTATATCTACTCTATTATTATTTTTGTCTAAAATATACTATATTCTAAACTTGTATTATTCTAATTTTTCTAACTATTATATTTGTTTTTTGTTTAATTATTTAATAGTAATAAAATATATAAGATTTTTATAATCTATAAAAATTGTAAATTTAAATAATTCTTTCGTATATATTTTTTATAATTTTAAGAAAACTACTATAGCAAGTAGTTTTTTATTATAAATATTAATAATTAGTTCTATTTAACTAACAAAAGTTTTTTCGAGAAATATATTACTAAATACTATGTATTTTTATATCTTTAACTAAAATATATATTAATAGTTAAATTTAATATATTAATTTTAATTTTGTTTAACAATTGCAAATTATATATTTTTAATACTAATTTTTTTTAAATATTCTAACTTAAAATTCTAAAATAATTTCTTTCTTGCAAATTCTTATAATTATAGTATATTTTTTTTTATAAGATTTATTAATAATATTGTATTTACTAAGTAGTTTTTAATAAATTTCTTATTATAGTTTATAAAATCTAGAAAAAATTGTATCTTCTTAATATTTGTTAATAATTTTTATTTTTTAATTGCTTGTAGCTTTTCGAAATTTATATATATTTTATATTGTTTAATTACAAATTTAAGAAAATTAATTTTCTTTTAATAGAATTTGTATTTCTTTAACTTAAAATATAAATTTCTTATATTTAGATATTTTAATATTTTAAAAATATAACTAATATATTTTTTTAAAATTTTTAAATAAATTATAATATTATTTAAGTATATTATAACAAATTAATTTAAATATTATTGTAATATATTATTGATTATTTTCTAATATATTGTCGAAATATTTGTTAGCTCGAACAATATTATTGTATATTTATATAATTTATATTATATACAAATTTTTTTTTTATTTTTTTTCTATCTTTATTTTAATCTAATTGTATATTTTTTGTAAATTTAATTTAATAAAGTATTTTACTTTAAATAGTTAATTTTGAAGTTTGCTAATATTAAGTAGTAAGTATTAATTCTTAATTGTAATATTATTTAGTTTTCGATAATTAATATATAGATAAAAAATTCTATTCTTTTTTAATACAAAAAAAATCGAATATTCTGTCTATAATTAAAAAATTTTAAAATTTTTTTTTATTTTTATTTTTTGTCAAATATTTGCGAAGTACTTCGAGCTTTTTTTTAAATAAAATATATATAGATTTAAATATAGATTGTTTGTCTAATTTAAGTCTAATTTTGTAATTTTATAGTTAATATTTAGAAAGAATTTCTATTGTTTTTTTTTTTAAATAGATACTTTTGATTGTTGTATATTTATAATATATATTTTAGCAGTTTTTTTGCTATATTAGATAGTTTAAGATTTTTAGAAAATTTGCAATTTTCTTTATTTACTTTAATTTTATAGTTCGACTAATTTCTATTAGTATCTATTAAGTCGAACTCTATTAAATTATCTTTTTACAAAAATATAAACTTGCTATTTGCAATTAATTTTTAACTTAATCTTTTATCTATTATCGAATAGTATTAATATATAAATTAAATATAAATTACGTAATTATATTGCGCAAATCTAAATATTTATATATTTTAATTAACTTCTAAATTGTTTTGTTTTAATTAAAATATTTCTAAAACAATATTATAAATAACTATTCTTATTATATTAAAAATTAGTTTCTTGTAATATTGCTAAATAGCTATTGATAATAATTTTGTTTTTTTATCTACTTTTTTATTCTTGTTAAATAATAAGTTTTTATCTATAATTATTAGATTGTATATATTAGACTTCTTTTAAATAGAATATTCTTTTCTTTTAACAAAAGTTCTAATTATAAAATTATCTATTGTATTAGAATTAACTATTGCAATATATTAACAACTATTAATCTTAACTAATATAATAAAATAATATATATATATTGTTAAGTTTAGTTACTATTGTTAAGCTAATATATTAAAAACTTATAAAAATCTTAAAAAAAATACAATTTTAATTGTATAGAATTCGATTTACAATTAAAATTAATATAAATATTTTAATAATTTAATTTAATTGTTTTGCAACAAATTTGTCTAATATTTTAATAATTTATTAATTAATTTAAATTCGTTTTTTCGACTTTAATATATAATATATATTTAATCGAAAATATATAACAATTAATAAACTTTTAAAAAGATTAAAAAAATTGTTCAACAATATTAACAAAATTAATAAAAAAAATATTAATAATTTTATTAATAATTAATTGAATTGTATTTGTATTTGTCTTATATAAGTAATAATATTAAAAAAGAACAAAAATATTTTCGAAAACAAATATTTCGATAAATCTAAACAAATCGCTTGATATCTAATTTTGCTACAAAGATCGAATATAAATTAGAAAATTTTTTGCAAATTCAAGAATTATATTTTCTATTTTTTAATAAGAGAAAAATATTTGTTTTAAAAAATAAACAAGAATATATCTTTGCGTAGAATAATAAATTAGACAAAAAACAAAAATTAAATTGTAGAAAGCTTGTATAACAAGAGTAATTATAAAAAAAAAAAAATCTATTAATATATTGCAAATCGATATTAATAGCGAAATTTATTTAATTTATACAAAAAATATATTGTAAATTGCAATAAATATTAGCGAAAAACTTCTAATAAACAAAAGAAAATTATATATTCGATTTATATTTTCAACTTATAAAAAAAGATTGTTGTAAATTGTATTTATATATTAATTGCAAAAATATCTATTAAAGTAAATTTAATAGTTGCTCGAAATAATTTAATAAAATAGATAGAAGTCAAAACAATTTTAGATCTTAAAATACTTACTATAGTAAAGTTTTTGTAAAAAAATATTTTTTGTTAATATAAATATATTAAAAAAATAATTATAAACAACAAACTCGAAAATAAAATCGAAATAACAATTAAATTTTTAAAAAGATATAATATTAAGAAAATAACAATATCGACTTATTATCTACAAACAAATAGAATAATAAAAAGAGAATATAAATTTATTATTAATATTTTGTTTAAATTAACAAAGAAAATCTTTACAAATTAATTACAATATTTATATATAATCTTGTTAATAAATAGAACAACAATTTAAGAATTTATTAAAAAAATATTGTTTTATTTTAAGTTTAAATACAAAACTATATTGTTAATCGAAATAGAATATTTAATCTAATATATTATAGATTAGAAAAAAGTTTGCTTAATAGTAAATCTACTAATATTGCAAGCAAAATAATTAAAAAAAATAGATAAAAATAATTAAAAAATAGTTTTGCGTTTTTGTTGTTTTAGAAAAGAGAATAAGAATTTTTTCGATAATAATTATTAATTGCAAATATATCTATTTTAAATTAAAGATTTAATTTTATTATATAATATTAAACTTAACAAAAAATACAATATAAAATTATTTTTTTAATAGTTAAATTTCTTTAAAATAAAAAAATTAAATTAAATTAAAAACTTTTATATTTTGAAAAAAATTAATAATATAAAACTTAAAAATATCTATTTAGAAAATTAATTAAAAAAATATATAGAGAGAAATTAGAATTTTTAGATTTTTGCAAAATAAAAATATAAAAATAAAAAGATAAAAAATAGTTTTATACAAAAAATAGAGAATTAGTTTAATTAAAATAATAGAAAATTGTTTGCAATTATTATATTATTACTATCTTATAACAATTATTACAATTATATAGAAGTATAAGATCTTTTTTAAAAAAGAAAAAATTACAATCTTTTTATTTGTTTTATTTGCAAAAAATTTAATATAGAGTTTACTAGTTTATAAATATTAGAAAGAAATTTAATTACGCAAAATAATTTACAAGATATTATAGTTTCGAGTACTTAAAGAGAACAAATAAAAAATAAGAAAATCGAAAAATTAAAATATTAACAATTTCGATTAATTAGAAGTAAACAAGTAATACTAGTATTTGTTTGTCTACTCTAATTAATTAAAATTAACAATTAGAAAGCAATTTAAAAATATTAATAGCAAATTTTAACTCGAAGTTCTAGAATTTTAAGAATTTCTTCAAATTATAGAGAACAAATTTTAATTATTTTTTACAAAATATTTCTTAATAATAAAGATAACAAAATTATATATTAGTTATATTAGTTTTATATTTGTTTGCAAATTAATATACAAATAAATATTAATATAGTTTTTTTGTATAATTAATAATATAAATATTGCAAACAACAATTAAGTCTATAAGTAAAGATTTTTTATATTTAAAATTTTATATTTGTTAGATATTTAAAACAAGTTATTGTTTTATTTATTAAAATATAGCAAATCAATAATTTAATTCTTTGTTTACAAAATTCTTTTTTTCGATTTATTATTTTTGTATAAATCTTTTTTTATTAAGTTTGTATTATAGTAGATTTAGAGCAACAATTACAAAATATTAAATATAAACAATTTTTTGCGAAAGAAACTTTCTAATTTTTATTAAAAAATCAAAATAAAAAACAAGAATTATTATTTATATTAATAGAAAAATCTTGTAAAAAATAGCAACTTATATTTGTTAAACAAGATACAAGTTAAGTTTTAACAATATTAATATATTTTTTTTATAATTAAAAATCGATTTTTTCGACTAAATTATTTTAAGCGCAAAATTAGCAAATACTATTATAGCAATTACAAATATTGTAGTATTAAATTTCTTAAACTTAAACTTAAATTAAATTGCAAAAAATAGTTATTTAATTTGTAAAAAACAATTTAATTATTAAAAATTGCGTTTATACTTAAGTAGTTAATATTCTTTTTTAATATAATAAAACTATTAACAACAACAAAAAAGAATATTTGAAAAATCTTCAAAATACAATTTTAAATATTTTCAAAATAGTCGAGAATTAAACGCAAGATTTGTAATAAATAGTTAATAGAAATATTTAAGTACTAATAGATAATCTATTATTGCAAAAATTAAAAAACGTAGTATAAGAAATTAATTAAAACAAGAAACTATAAATTTAAAATAATTAAGTTTAATTTTGCAAATTATAATTATTAGAGACTATAAATATATTATCTAAAAATATAGATTAGTTAATTATCGAAGCAATATTACAAATAGCAAAGAAGCGCAAAAATTTAAAAAGAGTTTTAAAGAAGTTAGATTAAATTGTATATAATTAATTTAAATCTTATATTACAAAATCGAAATATATTGTTAACTATATAATTAACAACTATAACAAAATAAATACTAGAATATTTAAGAATACAATAGTGTTTATCGAACAAGAACTTTTAAAAATTAAAATAAAAGATTATTTTCGAAGATTTAATTTAATAATAATTTTAGATACAAAGTTAAAAAAAATTGTTAAACAAAAGTTTAAACAATTCTATTTTTTTTTGCAAAAGATATAGAGAGAGCGCAAACTTAAGATAGTAAATAGAAAAAATCTAAATTGTTAGTTTCTTAATTAAAATTAGAATCGAAATTTTAAAATAACAAAACTTACAAAAAACAAAGCAAAAAAAAATAAAATAAAAAATTGGAATCTTCTAAAAAAAAATCTTTTTTGCTATTATAATTGCAAGATTTGATATTAAAATTGTTTTTATTAGATTTTAGACTATTTAAAGTTGTCAATATAACAAAATTATATACTTTAATTACTAAAATCGCAAAAATCTTTTAAAAAATAATAGTTATCTTTATTTTAACAAACAAGAAAAACAATTTAAAAAACAATTTATATATAAAAGTAAATATAGATTTGCAATATTAAATTAATTATTATTTAATAATATTAATTAAAGTTTTTTAACTAGTTAAACTAGCTATATTAATAAAGAAGCAAAAAGAAAATCTAATTATAATTATATTAAAACTAGTTGTTTGCATAGCTTATTAAAGAAAGCTAGAATTTTTATTAAGAATAAAATTAAGTTTTTGATAATTAAATTAAGAGACAAGTAATTTAGTATTATAAGAAACAAAACAATTTTTTAATATTTATAAAACAAAATAGATTAAATTTTAAATCTAATATTTGTTTGCTTATTCTTAAAGATTTCTTAAAACAATATATTTATAAGAGAAAAGAGCTAATCTTTTTATTTAATAATTTTTAGTAAGTTAATATTTAATCTCGAGTAATAAACAATGTTAATCTAGTAAAATAGAATTAGTATAAAATAATTATTTGTTAAAATTAATTAATTTATTTAATTATAAATTCGAAATATTAGATATAGTTTGTTACGCTGCTACTTCCTAAGAGATCTTAGAGATATCAGAGAGAGTTGTACTGTTAAAAAGATCTGTAGACGTTTTCAGACAATACAAGCAATTACTTAATAACAAAAATTGCAGCTAGATATAGCAATAACAATAAATAAAAATTTATCTTGAGTTGAACACAATCTATAAGAGAGTTGTATCTAGAAAATCTATATACTAAAAAAGATTTTTCTTGTTTATTATATTTGCTGTCAAATATATCGAACTCTGTTTACTTTGTTTATTGTTAAATATATCGAGCTTGTTTGCTCTGTTTGCTATTAAATATATCGAGTTTATTTACTAGTGTGTCGAGCAATTGCTTATCTGTTAAATTGTCGAGTATACAGATAATTGTACTATATACTACAGACTACTCTGTAGAATATATATTAGCTGTAACAAGCTAGAGTTGTAATACTATTTCTTTTTTTCAAATCTTTTTGTTTCGAAAAACAAATATTTATATACTATATCTTTTTATCAAAATTGTATTTGTTTTGTTTTCGAAATAAACTGCTACAGAATATTTGTTAATTTTGTCTGTAAATATTGTTGCTGTACTAGCAAATTTTGTATTATTATAGAAAATTTGTTATTCTGTCTAAAATATTCGAAATATATTTGCGCAGACAAATCGTGTATAAATATATTGTAAATTTTTTTAAATTGTATCAGAAAAAATTTATTCTCTAAAATAATAGAAAATAAAATTGTATTAATAATTGTAATTACGCAATTGTTTTGCAATAAAAAGATACTGAAAGAAATTAATACAAAAATAAAACAGAAAATACAGTATTTACTGTTCGATATAGAGAAATTGAATACTACAGAATTGTTAAACTGTTCTGCTGCAAATACTCTGATTAAGATTTTTTCTGTTATTTGATTTTTTTTTGTTATACTGAATAATTTCTCGAGCGTTAATAGAATTTCTGAATAAAAATATTGCAGTTGTCGAGATTGCTAATTGATTTTTATATATTTTTTGTTATAGAGTATTTTTTTTATTTTACAAAATACTGCTGATTTTGCTGTTCTAGAATTTTCTTAATCTCAAATCGATTTTTTTTCTGCAATTTATAATAAAATATTTTCTGTATAAATGTGTTTGAATCAATTAATTTTAACAGTAATATATAAAATACTGAAAATATTTTGACGTTTTTGAATAAATCGAGTTTGTAGTTAACTAATTTTTAATTTTTTTAACAAAAAACAATTCGACTTTAATATAATTTAATTTTTTATTTAACTTTTTTGTTCTGAGATTTTTTGTAAAAAGATATATTTTATCTCTTTTTTTTAGCTGAGATACTATTTTTTGTTTCTTATTTTAATATTTGACCGACTTTTCTTGTATTCTCGAGATATTGTTGTATATCTTTTTTAATATTGCTATTTTTTCTATAGCTGACTGCGCAGACAGATATATATGTTTTTTTTTCGAAAAAATTTAATTTCTTGTTATAGTTGACAAAAAATAAAGTTATCTTAGTAATATTCGAAATCTTTGTATTAAGTATCAGTTGTACTATAGATAGAAGTAATATTCAATTGCTGTAAATATTGTTAATATAATATTTTAGATACTGTTTAAGATTCTGATTTGTTTTTTCTGTCTAACTATCTGTAATCAAATAATAGACAGTAGATATTCGAAATCTTGTATCTAATATTAAGAGAAACATTTTTTAATAGTTAGATATAAAAAGCTTATCTCTGTTACTGATTAGTTTCTTGAATATACTATAGTATTGTATAAATTAATTCAATATAATATATTTCAGTTGTTCTGCAATAAACTTCTCTTTGCATACAATAATATATAAATACTTAATAAATTTATTAACTATTATCAGTATCGAATTATATCTGTTTTCAGTTGCTGAATTTGTCGATTTGAACAACTTAATAATAAAATTTATTGTAATTTTATTCTATAGCAATTCAGATAGTTTCTGATATTAAATTTTGCTATAGTTTATATATGTATTATATTTGTTCTGCTAACAGCTAAAATATTGTTTAATATATATTTCGACAGTTTGTTTTATCTGTAGAAACTAATAATATTAATATAAAAATTAAAAAATTTTTGTTACTTCTGAATATTCTTGCAATAATCTGTTATAATATTTTTTTATATATTTGTTAATTTTGTCGATAAATATTTGAAGTTTTTTTTTTTCTATTAAAAATTTTTCTGTATTATCTCGAAATATTTGTAGTATAGTATTCAGTTTGTATTTATTTTCTGATAGTAATTTGTTTTTATTAATTTTAAATATACTATAATTAAACAATTTTTTTGTTTCTATATAATTATTTCTTCTGCTAAATATATCTGCTCTGTTATTATTTTTGTCTAAAATATACTGTATTCTGAACTTGTACTGTTTAAGTTTTTCTAATTATTGTATTTGTTTTCTGTTAAACTGCTTAGTAATAGTAAAATGCACAAAATTCTTGTAGTCTGTAAAAATTGTAAGTTCTGATAATTTTTCTATATATACTCTCTATAATTTCAAAAAGACTACTATAGCAAATAGTTTTTTATTGTAAATATTATAGTTCTGTTCGACTGATAAAAGTTTTCTCGAAAAATATATTACTAAATATTATATATTTTTATATTTCTGATCAAAATATATATCAATAGCTAGATCTGATATATCGATTTCAATTCTGCTTAATAATTGCAGATTATATATTTTTAGTATTAATTTTTTTAAATATTCTAGTTTAAAATTCTGAAATAATTTCTCTTCTGCAAATTTCTATAATTATAGCGTATTTTTTTTTGTAAAATTTGTCAGTAGAATTGTATTTACTAAATAGTTTTTAATAAATTTTTTGTTGTAGTTTATAAAATCTAGAAAAAATTGTACTTTTTTAATATTTGTTAATAGTTTCTATTCTCTGACTGCTTGTAGCTTTTCGAAATTTATATATATTTTATATTGTTTAACAACAAATTTAAGAAAATTAATTTTCTTTTAATAAAATTTGCATTTTTCTGACTTAAAATATAAGTTTTTTATGTTTAGATATTTCAATACTTTAAAAATATAATTAATATATTTTTTTAAGATTTTTGAGTAAATTATAATATTGTTCAAATATATTATAACAAATCGATTCAGATATTGTTATAATATATTATTAATTATTTTTTAATATATTGTCGGAACATTTGTAAGTCCGAATAGTATTACTGTATATTTGTATAATTTATACTGTATACAGAAAACTGTTTTTTATTTTTTCTTTGTTTTTATTCTAATCTGATTGTATATTTTTTGTAAATTCAGTTTAATAAAATATTTTGCTCCAAATAGTTAATTCTGAAACTTGCTGATATTAAATAGTAAATATCGGTTCTTAACTGTAATATTGTTTAGCTTTCGATAATTAATATATAGATAAAAAAATTTATTTTTTTTTAATACAAAAAGAATCGAATATTCTGTTTGTAATTGAAATTTTTTAATAAATTTTTTTTTTGTTTTCTGTCAGATATTCGCGAAGCACTTCGAGTTTTTTTTCAGATAAAATATATATAAATTTAAATATAAACTGCTTGTCTAATTCAAGTCTGATTTTATAATTTTACAATTAATATTTAGAGAGAGTCTCTGTTTTTTTTTTTTTTTTAAATAGATATTTTCAACTGTTGTATATTTGTAATATATATTTTAGCAATTTCTTTGCTGTATTAGATAGTTTAAAACTTTCAGAAAATTTGTAATTTTTTTTATTTATTCTAATTTTGTAATTTAACTGATTTCTGTCAATATCTGTCGAGTCGGACTTTGTTAGATTGTTTTTTTGCAAAAATATAAATTTGCTGTTTGCAATCGATTTTCGATTTGTTCTTTTATTTACTATTAAATACTGTCGATATATAGATTAAATATAAATTATATAATTATATTGCGTAAATCTGAATACTTGTATATTTCAGTTAACTTCTGAATTGTACTGTTTCAATCAAAATATTTCTAAAACAATATTGTAAATAGCTATTTTTACTATATCAAAAATTAGTTTCTTATAATATTGCTGAATAGCTATCAGTAGTAATTTTGTTTCTTTATTTATTTTTCTATTTCTGTCGAATAATAGATTTCTATCTACAATTACTAGATTGTATATATCAGACTTCTTTTAAATAGAATATTTTTTTTTTTTAACAAAAGTTCTGATTATAAAATTATCTGTTGTATCAGAATCGACTATTGCAATAAATTGACAATTATTAATCTTAACTGATATAATAAAATATTGTATATATACTGTTAAGTTTAGTTGCTGCTATTAAACTAATATATTGTATTTCTCTGATATATTTTTTATTAAGAAATTTAAATTTTTCTCTGTTTTTGTACTACAATTTCTGTTTCGAGTATCTGTTTGCACTGAACTTTCTTTCTATATCGAATTAATAATTTTAATTTTTTAAAAAATCAGTTAACTTCTTTTTTGTTTTCTAAATAAATTTAGTATAAATTATTATAGTATTTTGTTTAACTGAATATTGTATATTTCTTTACTTTCTCTATTTTCTCTCGGAATAAACTTACGCTGCTCAGTTGTTGTTCAATTTTATCAAAAATATTTTTTTCTATAGTAATATTGTTTTCTAGCGCTTTCTTGTATTTATTTACAATTTGATTAATTTTTCTTTTTCTTAATAAACTAACTAAAATATCAAAATAATCTGTAATATTGTCTAGATATTTGTAAAAATTCTTTTAATTGTATTTGTTGTCTGAATCTGTTACTAAGTAAAAATATAATATTTCTGATTGTTGTACTTTTATAGTTTTATTGAGTTTTCTATTAATTTTCTGTATAAATACAGATATTTTGTTTAATAATATTTTATTTAGAATTTTCTGTAACTGATCTGAATTTTCTATCAGATAATAGTTGTTGTTCGATTCAGTTTCAAGAATATCTATTTTTGTATCAATTTGTTTTCTGATATTATTCTGACTATTAAGTATTTTTTTAATATAATATTGATCTGTCGACAATCTATCAAATTTTGTAATCGACAATTTTTTGCGAAGTAGTCCGATTTGCTATATAAATAGCACGTTTTCTGAAATTTGTTATTTTGCTTTTTTCTAGAATTCTTTTTTTTATATTGCTGAATAAAATTCAGTTCTATAGATACAGATTTACAATAATCGGAATTACTGTATTTCTGATTAGAACAAGATTTTTTCTGCTAATATTTAATTGCTGATTCGAAAAAAATTTCTGTTTTTTCTCGAAATTAATTGTATTTTTTTTTTATAGTTTTTTTATACAGTTTGTTGTCGAGATCGATAGCTATTTTAATAAAATCGAATATATTGCTAATATATTTTCTGTTATATATTATTTTGTTTTTTAGATTGTTCTTAAGATTTCGTCGAAATATTGTTATAAATACAGTATTGTTTTATTCGATTAGATTAATATATTTCTGAAATCTAGCTGTATAGTCTGTTGCAGAAATTTGTTAAATTAAATACTAAATTATTTTTTTTGCAATTTGTTTTTTGTTAAATATTTTAAAGATTTTTCGAAACTCTCTTTTAAAATTGTCGAAATTTGTAAATATTGTATAAAAAATTTTGTTATAGTTCTTCAGATATTTTTGTAAATTTGATTTAAATTAATACTGAACTTTTTCTCTGAGAAATATTAATACAAAAATTGTTTTATAGTTTGCTGAAACAGAATAGAAAATAAAATAGATATTTATCTGTATAAATTAGTTTTTCAGATCGATACAATTTTTATAATAGATATTAAATTTATTGATTCTGATTTTGTTGTTTTCTATAATCGATAATTAATATAATACTGATAAACTAGTACTCGAAGTAGAAGCGCGTTAATCTGATACAGATATTTTTAGAATATTTAAAATGTTACGCTGCTACTTTCTAAGAGATCTTAGAAATATCAGAAAAAATTGTACTGTTAAAAAGATTTGTAGATATTTTCAGACAATACAAGCAATTACTTAATAACAAGAATTGCAGCTAGATATAGCAATAACAATAAATAAAAACTTATTTTAAATTAAACACAATTTATAAAAGAGTTGTGTCTAGAAAATCTATATATTAAAAAAGATTTTTTTTATTTGTTATATTTGCTGTCAAATATATCGAGTTCTGTTTGCTCTGTTTGTTGTCAAATATATCGAGTTTGTTTGTTCTGTTTGTTGTTAAATATATCGAATTTATTTACTAGCGTGTCGAGCAATTGCTTGTCTGTCAAGTTGTCGAGTATACAGATAATCGTGCTATATACTACAGACTACTCTGTAGAGTATATATCAGCTGTAACGAGCTAGAGTTGTAATATAGTTGCAACTCTAAAACAAATTGCAAATAACATTATATTATTAGCAAAAAAATAATAATTGACAAAAAAATTAACTTCTTAATTGTTTGTTCTCTATATTGCAAATAATAGTATAGATAGATCTAGATTCTTATATAATATATATATTTTTACAAAACAATTACAAATATAAATTGTTAACAATATTATATTTGTTAGTCTTTAAAAAGTATAAAAATTAAATATCGAAATATTATTTTTATGTTAATATAAATTAGAATATCTATTAAGAGTTTTAGTAATTATAATTAATTGTTTTTTTTGTTATATAAAATAATTTGTTTTGCAAGAAATATTTAATAGACAACTTTTATATTTAGATTAATATATAATTGCAAAAAACAACAAAAAAAATAGCAAAACAAAGAAATATTAGAAACTAAATTAACAAAAAAGATTTTACTAAAATAAAAATTATATTAAATAAATATATTTTGTTAATTTAAAAATATATAAATTGTGCAATTCTAAATTTTTTATTGCAAGTTAGAAATCGAAATTAATATAAAAATTAAAATATTTTCTATCTATATAACTCTATTAAAAGATAAAGAAACTTTAAAGAATTTTTGAATAAATATAAGAAATAGTATTGTTGTAACTTATTAAAATTTAACTTTATTAAATCTATTTTTAATTAATATATTTTATTGTTTTAAAATTGCTATTAATTTCTCTTTAATATTTAATATTAAAAATACTATTATAAAATATATATTTTAAAATTTAACAAAAGTAATAAAGAAGTTAAAAATATTATTTAAAAATACAAAAAAATTTAATTGTTTAATAAATTAAATTCGAAAATATACAATATATTATATAAAATTAATATAAAGAGAGATTTAAAAAATAAAAAATAAAATATTTAAACTATATTTATAAATATAATTTATAAAGTCTAGAGATTCTAAAGTATTTAATATATATTAATTTAATATTAAGAATAATTTAGATTCTTATTTAATTAATTATAAAAAAATAATAGAATTTAAGTTTTTAATTGTTTGTTTTAGCAAAAAAGAGAAAATTTTGTTATCTTAGTTTAAAATCGAAAAGAAATATTATAAATTAAAACTAAGTTAGCAATCTAAATTAAGTACTTTAAAATTAGAAATAACTTCTAAAATTATATATTTATTTTTTGTTTTAAAAAATTTAATATAGATACAATAGTAACAATTTATTCTATTATTATTATTTGTTTCTTAGATTAATTTTTTAAATCTATATTAAAAAAACTTATTATTATTGTTTTTGTCTTTAGAAAGTAAACAAGATTTATAATAATTAACTTTATTAAGTACTTAATTTCGATTAAATAATTCTTTCGATTTTAACAAATATTTTATATAAATTAATTTATTTTGTTTTTTATATAATTAATTCGAATAACAAAAGAAACAAAAGATCTAGCTTAACAATCTAAAAAAGATAAAAATAATTTTTTATTTTCTTACTACAACTTTTATATAAACAAAAACAAAAGTTTCTTAATTTAATAATTAAGAAACAACTACTAAAAGAAAAAAGATTGTATATAATTAAATAATTAAATAATATTAGACTATAGACTTAAAAATATTTACTATTAATATTAGCAATTTATTTGCAATATATATACAATCTCTTTTACTTAGATCTTAGAATCTTAGTTATTAAATATACTATTAGATTATATAGTATAATTTATATATATATTGCGATAAGTCTTTGTTGTTATAGTTGTCTACTAATCGAGATTCTATTTCTATCTTGTTACAATAGTAATAATAATATTTATATTACTATATTGTATTTAGAAACAATAGCAATATATCTATATATTATAGAAAAGAATAAATTATTACTATCTATTTAATATTTGTCAAAAACAATTTTACTAAAAAGATAAATCTATAATTATTAAAATAGATAAGAATAATAATTGTAAATATATTATTGCAAATATTTATTACTTTTTTACTATTTATAAGATGCAAAAAACTATTTTAAATATTTTTTTTTATCTTATTGTTATTAAGAGTAATTGCAAAGTAAAACTTTATATATTTATAAAATTATATATTAATTTTATAGATATATTGTCGCAAATATCTATTGCTTTTTTACTATCTATAAAGTGCAAAAAATTATTCTAAATATTTGTTTTTATTTATTGCTATTAAGAAACAAGTAATTGTAAAATAAAACTTTGCGTATCTATATTATAATATATATAGCTTTATAAATATTATTATTATAGCAATTTAAAGATTATATTGCAACTAGAACTAATAATATAAATCTTAGAAATTAAAATTCTAAGAAAAGATATAATTGTAAAATATATTTTGCAATACTAGATTTGCTTTGTAATAATATATTTAATATATATTAGTATATATTTAACAAAGAGTTGTACAAACTAGATCTAAGTAAAACTAATATTAAGTTAGTAAATATTGTTTGCGCATTATCTCTCTCTTAATAGCAAGCGAAAAAGCGTTTTATAGAAAATAAGATTTTTTTTGCACTTGTATTTCTTAGCAATTAGTTCTACTACAAATACTATTATTACTATTATATATACTATCTAACTTAACTTGCTTAACTATACAATTTTATTTAAAGAGATAGTAGCTACTTTACAATAGTAGATTGTAATATTATAGCTTTAACTTATTTTATAATTATAAATATCTTAGTTCTAATTATTTTTTCTATTAAATTTTAAAATTTATATATTAATTAAATTTATTTTATTAATTATAAAGATTTTAGTGCTAATATTGCTACTTATTATTATTTTCCAAAAGATTTAAACTTTATTTTCTAAATATATTATTTTATAATATTGTTAACTCGATTAATATATAAGCAATTCTTGATATTAATAGCTTAAATTAATATTTATATCTATCTCTACAATTAATATATAGAATATTAGTTAATTAGTTGATTAATTATATTGTTATAATCGATAAACGTAAAATCTACTAAAATTTATTAATATAGGTAATATATTAACCTAGGTAACACTCGTCGAGGGACGAGGCGGTGAGAGACGAATTTAGTTATCAACCCGCGATTAGAGCGACGTATTCTAGGCGAGGTATATCTTGCTCTCAAACAACACAGTCTACATTACTTTATGTCACTCGAAGCCTGTGAACCACCGGCTAGTTTGCAGTGCCCACATGCTGTCCCAAGCTCCATCGCTTCGTTCGATTTTTTGGACTTCTGCTTGGTGGTTCCTTGGTGATTAACAGTTCCTCTTGAATATGCACAAGTGGGTAAGATGCATCTAGTGACTGCTGTCATCCAATAGACCAGAGACAGCAGAAGGACTGAGATGTGTGGGCGGAGCAGAGTAGTAGTCGTGAGGGGATTTTTCTGCTATGGCAAGGAGTGAACGGGTGAGATTGGGATGGGATAGCAAGCTACGAGTACTGGCTTTCCGATCATGTCAGCAACCTAAAGTAGAAAGATGCCCAATCGAAAGAATAGCCGTTGTTGTCTAGCAGCTCGCTAGTCGATAGCCCAAAGAGTGATCCGTAGAACCGTAAAGTACTTGCTGACGTCGGTACGGTACTATTACATCAGCAATAGAGTGTATGTCAAGTCATCTTGCCCACCGGGATATCATCGTAGTAAACCAAGACCGCCATGTCGGCCAGGTCCAACCTCTAGATACACAGACCTATAATCAAGACTGTCTAGACGCCAGAGTCGAAACGGGTCGATGCTCATGGAAAATCCATTGAAGGAACAGAATAACATCCCGTCTCCCTCGCTGGGCCGTTTCGATAGAAAAAAGCTAGACGCATTGCAAATGCCCAACGTAGACAGGAGAAAGAGCAACATTCGTAACGACGAGGGTGTTTTCTCTTGTTCTCGTATCATGAAAAGCGCATAGCTGAGCCTTTTCGCGGAGCTAACAAAACACAATACCAGGCAAGGAGCGCTCATACAATGTCATTGTCTCGTTCCACAAGATATCCGGAGGCGCCATGCAGGCTGCGCAGGCCAGGATTATCTTGAACTGACGTGACTTCGGGCATTTTGGAATTAGAAAATATCCAGCCGACGAGGCTATGGATCAGAATGCTTTGGGAGTAAGAAACGCCGTGACTTCGTTCAGAGCATAAAGGGTAGATTAGTCCCTGCTCGTGCGAGTTTTGCAGACTCGGGTAATTTTCGCAGAGTACCACCCAAAGCGAGCCAAATCAACGGCAACGACCAGGCTCACATAAGGCTGCCAACCGTGCGTGCACCATACCGTACTTTCCGCATACTACCCGTAAAAACCGCTCAGGGCAGTCCGGTACAAGGCATTTCGCAAACCATACGTTTTAGCACGAGGAGTCCGCACCACCGTGTGCACCGGTAGTATAATGACCAAAAAAATATTTGCACTGCACTCTTAATCTCGCTCGTCCTTGGCACTAGCTCCTCCGTGATAAATCTCATTCGCTTCCAAATCCACGCATTATGCATCGCAAGACGCTGCGCGTAGACTCCAATCGTGATGGAAGCAGCAAGAATGATAAACGTCGAGATAGGCGGAATGCTAGCGTTAAGTTCCTTCACCTGCATGCTGAATACAGTCGCGGCAAATGTTAGTGGGATGAAGAAGAAGGCCATTTCTGTCAATTTGGTGATGCTTCTCGGCCTCCGCAATACCTCGCTTACTTTTTACAAGCGAACATTGTGGTTAGCAACGACTTGTCCGAGCTCTCTGTGCGTCGTCGGACGCTGAGGATTTGGTAGTCCAATTGCGTTAATAGTTTTCTGACAGTGGAGTGCTCTAATTCGGCGACTGTACTCGTGAGGTAAGCATTGGCAATACTTAGAAGAGACTCGGCAAATGCATTAAGGGATTCTTCCATGTGTCGCAATTCAGCTTCATAACGATTGAGCAGCCTTCGCCAGCAATCGACATTTCGCTGTGAAAGTGACTCTTCCAAGATGCTATTGCCAATTTCTGTTCAAGTCGAGTCCATAAGCTTGAGAGTATGCATCGTATCATTTTGTACAACCATGAACAAGGCCGTCATAGGTTTTAGCCTTCTTGCCGTATAATTTTCGGTTATAGGTCGAAGAGCTTGTGTCAGCGTCGTTCTTGTAGAGGTAGCCGTTGCCATTTCGTTCGAGAGCTGAGATTGATAGTCAAGTCGCGTGATGCAATTATAAATGGGCAAAGGGAGATGTGGCGCGAGCCCTTGGAAAGCATGGTGATTAGCTGCCCTCGTCTTTGTATGTGCTCGCTGTACTCTCCGCGGGTGTGGCCCTTCAATAGCGGATTCGTTGAACAAATGGATCCTTCCTCCCATGTCCGTTGTGTCGGCAGAGGATCGAGCCATCCACTGAGGAATCACGGCCAGGAAGCGTTGGACTATCGCGACCATACATTGAATGGCTCCTCGATCCTTTCGCTCCTTTCCATCTTCACCCCTCTCTGGATCAGGATCCTTGGTGATCGCTCTGGCAAGTGATGAATTATTGACATTACCCAAGCGCACATTGATAGATAAGGACGAAGAAACAGCTTCAGCTGTGCTCGATGTCATCTGCGTTTTTGCATCGTTCGGGCCAGATGTGCTGTTGCTGCGTGATGCATGCGTTGCAGAGGGAACTTCTTCAGAAGCTTTGAGAATCGTTATAGTCGAAACCCTCTCCTGGGTCTCCGGAAAAGGATCAAGTATTAGTACAGCTAGACTATGATGTTAATGGCCCACTAAAGTGATCGGCTCTACTTGCGTACCAAGGACACAGCCATCCAGCTGTTTGTGCCATATCGTCAGTCTTTCTTCCCACGCCGAAAATTTTCTGCCCAATCCACTTGGCTCCGCATGCGGACCTAGATCCCAGTCACGCCTCATGATGTTGACTTTTGATATCCAATTTGTCTGTCTTTATGGGAATTTATCTCCGTGGACTGACAGTCGCGATACAGGTTTGGGCGATGCAAGACCAGGCGATGCAAGTAGTAAAGCACGCGAGGCCAGCGGAACCGATAGATCGGAAGGACTATCCCATCGCTCTACCGGCTGAACGGGTCTGTATCAACTGATGGAGGTATAATCCTTGATAGCGCCTCGAGTGTTCCAAGTGTCAGCTTCGACGTCACCGTATCCTGCCGCTGACCACCCAGAGTTGATGAGGTGCTCTTCAAAAAATTCAGGGCTCATGTGCAAGGCGCCTCCAAGCAAAGATAATGTCTTTTCGGAGAGGTCTTCCACCAGGACCATCCGAAGCCGAACGTCAGCTGGAATGTTTCCCAGGACTTTGTGCTGGAAGGCTGGACCATCTTCGAGTCCATCGAATGTGTGGTGTTCTGTTGCTCCCAATCCATCTGATGTTTAGTCATACAAATCTATACTCACATGATTGTGGATTCCTGCAGTCATTGCGACTTTGCGTAGGTGGGGCATTAACGATGAGAGGGAGTGTATTATAAATGCGTAGTCCTACTCGTTTGATGCAGCGTGGACTGGTGGTTGAAGACTCGGTGAGCCAGGCAGTGGTGTATTAATCGCCTCTTGATCTATATCTATTGAAAGCGGCTTATCTGTCGCCATGGGAGTTTCCATCATGTTGTTCCGCAAGTCTTTCATTGACGGAGGTCAGAGCAATGTGGCACGGATGGGAGTGTGTCGGTGGAGTTCAAAGATCCAGAAACAAAGGCAGCCTCTCCCCGTTGGCTGCTGTGCAAAGCATGGGCGGTTGGCCCATCACGAGATACCCAGGACTTGAGGGCTCAAGTTGAGCCATGGTGACCAAGACCGGGCGGTTTCCGTCTCAGCATTAGCTTATTCATGAGGATTTTTGTGATCGGTTTAGTGTCCATCCGAGTCTCGACTCCGAGTATAGTGGATGGCGTCAAGTCTGGTAGGTCCCAGGATTAGGAGTAATTGCGCTTGATAAAAGTTGTATCCTTATTCTAGCTTGAGACGCACGACGCTCTTAACATAAGCCACCTTGCCGGATTGTCAGTCCTATTTCCATCAGTAAACAGTAGGCGCACACCACCCTACCATACAATATATATCAAGCCTGACCTCTAAATCTAACCTCTAGCCCCTAACCCATGCCTCTGGCGGCTTTTCCGGGGACCAACTGCGTTGAGCTCACCCCAACCTAATTTGTTCTTCGGCACGGAAATCTTCATTGTTATAAGAGCAGGGCTTGAGAAAGCTAGAGGAAATTTTTTTGTGATGATTGGCCTGCGATATGGTGGTATACTAGAGGGCGGTGTGTGAGCAAAGTATGATAGTGTGCGCCTAGTGGTTACCTTTCCTTTATGAGATTCCAGCCTGACGCCGCATTCCAAGAACCAAGGTCAGTCGTGGTCAAGTAAAAATGAGGTAAAGACGGGATCTTAGTGAAAGTAAGACGCCCTGCATGCGATAGTGCGTTAGCAAAGCGACCACCGCCAATCAGTGCAAAGGTTCCTTAGGAGCCGCGGTACAAGTACACATCGTGTCGATCGAACACTAGAAGCACAATCAACTTCCCTCAGAACCAGGAATCTTGAGTCTCCTTACCGCACCTGATTGCTTGATTATCGCATGAACTTGGGAGAATTTATCAGAAGAAACGATGACGACAGTCGATTGCGTCGAGGTGCTCAAAAGGCGGAATCGCCCCAGCTTCGACCGTTCCAGAATCAAGCCGTGGCATTCTCCCAAATTTAGCAGTGTAAGCGAGCAGCAAGCAACACACCAAATGGAGTAAGTAGGTACCAAACGCCATGTCATATGGCGGAGCGTGACCTGGCTGCAGAATGCATCGTAGTCAGCACTACTGTCGGTATGGGGTCATCTACATTATCCTGGACCAGTGGGAAAAGGTAGCCTCCTGTGCATCCTTGCGCTGATCTCTGCATAGTCTTTCTCGGTGTCAGGTGTAATGGCTCCATGTCTCATCAGGAAATCGATCATGACCACCGCGGAATTTGCTTTGAACTCGCCTCTTGCGAGTCCGCGCCTGACCTCGTCCACGTCCCATAAATAGAATTCGCCGACTTCGTCATCCCCTGGCTTCAAGATCACGCCCGGTGTCACCTCTAGGTCATAGACATAGATCAAGTCTGGAGATATCGAGCCGTTCTCGTCATCCCCACCATAATCCCTCATGCTGATGTAAGAAAGGACACCGCAACTATGAGCGGCGTCTCGCACGAGATTCTCCGATAAGGAAGCTTCTTCGGCAGCTTCGCGAACTATGCACTCAAACGGCCCCTCGCCTGCCGTGACGCCACCTGCTACTGTTGTGTCGAGACAGTTAGGGTAGGTAAAAAGATGAGCCGAACGACGCGGCACCCAGATCTTCAAGCCAGCTTCTGTAGGCGTGTAGACTGTGAGATGAGCACCACGGGCTATGATGCCAAAGAGGGAACGGGCAAACCGTTCGATAGCCACGGGATAATTGGCACCGACGATGGGATAAAGCTCGCTGTGTTGACGATGCAAGATAGCAAAGGTTCCTTCGTCAATGGCTCTAGTGACAAGGCTCGAAAGCGCGAGCGTGCAGGAGTTCCCGATGTCTTTGCCGCAGTTATCTGGCTTTATCTTCACGGTGCGGCTGTGATGGTCGATCTCGAAGTCTGATGTCCAAGGCATGGAAGATACCACAGATGGCAAAAGAAGACCGTAAGGACGATCATCTTCGGGTAAAAGGAACACGTAGTAGGGAGACATAACACCTGGGTGGCCACGAAACGGGTTATCATATGGGAAACTGGGCAACTTAGCTGCCTGTGTGCACTTGAGAATGTCTGCAAAACATACTTGTCACACGCCTGAACAAGTTCGAGATTGCTTCTTGATGCCTGCATCATACTGACTGAGCCCATCGAGACGCCAATGGAACAAAATCGATCGTCCTGGGCATTTTCTGATAATGTCCCAAGAACAAACAGCGATGATTGTTTCAACGGTCGTGCTTCCCTGTCCTTCCAGCCTCGGAGTGCTTGCATCAAGAATAGTACCAAAACACGGGCCGACTGCCCGGAAGGCGGATGCATGCTTCCCGATCGGGATTACTCGTTTGGACCCCCTAATGCAGCTGACCCGGTAATGCATCGCACTAGTAATTTATGCGATAACCCTAGGATTTGCATAGGGAATGCATTACCGGGTCAGATGCATTAGGGGGTCCAAACGAGTAGTGGCTCTTACCTGATTGAAGTCGATCTCGTCACCAGTTCCATCATCCTACATAGCTTACCCTGTGTCCGACCATGTCAGAAAGTCCGCGCTGGCGTTGAAGTCTGTGCTGTGCAGCAGCAAGAGCTGGCCTTAGTCGCTTCTTGGGACTGCGGTGACCAGCGCTTCCACAACGCCTGCCTGTGCTTGGCCGTGTTTTCAGATCTCCGATCCCGACTTGTGTCGAAACTCCTTCCGGTCGATTCTATCAACTTTTTCACTTCTTGATTGATCAACACCAAAATCTACACGTTGATAGAACAAGTGTTGCGCTTCAATTCTATGCAATCTTGATAGATTTTAAAGACGTTTTGGTTAAGACAGCATAAAGTAATGTAAAGATTTCGCGTTCCGAGTCCATGTGTAAAAGTCGGGGTCGGAGATCTACATTTACTCTTGAGGCCCAGCACGGGCAAGCGTCGTGAAAGCGCTAAGAGCGTGCCGTCTTTGCTCCTCCTCACTACACTTCGACCATGTGCAAAGCGCCCAAAGATAGCCAATGAAGTCAATCCGCTGCAAATCGTGGTACGCGTAGATATGAAAGGAATTTTTGCTCTCCGCATCGACCTCCATCACTTGGGTAAAGGGGCGACCTTTCGAGTACTACTCAAAGAAGACAGAGGCTTCTCTTAACAGAGATGGCCATTGCTGAGGGTAGGCGTCGGAACTGAACCTTTCGAAAACAATTGCACAGCCTCATCGTAGGCGGCTTCAACATGTAAATCTGCGGGTCTGCCTGCGCATCTGGTGCCTCTGCGAGAGAACCTGCGGCTATATTGTATATATATACATTTGCGGCACTAGACAGCTTTTCCAGAGCCTGGTACCAACGACCCTTCAGCGACTTTGCTCCCCACCGCAGACCGGACCTGGCACGGGTCGCTTGTTATCTTGTGCTTTTTCATAAGGTCTATCAGCATCGAAGAACCTTCAACCATGACCCCTCACGGCAGATTATTTCTTCCGCCGCCATGACGGACGAAGCGTAAGCGCATGTGGTGATGGTTGCCGCCGCGGCAGGTCTACTACTTATACTGCGTTACCTTTTCTCGAAGCAGTCTTCTGTCTCTTCTTAAGGCGAACGTATCGTGTCTGAGCTGATCATTCCCTATCATATTCCCGTCATTTACACCAGCGCAGCCATTCAAAAACAAACTTGCTTATATAAAGACGATGTTGCTCCTCGCGCTTCTCATTCCAGCGCTGTATTCTTTTCTTGTTTCTTCGATAGGCCTTCCCCCAACAACGGAAACCGCGCAAACAATCTCGCAATCTCCAGACCTCCAAGCCGGCACCGGTGTCGTCTGCCTGCCCCAAAGCCCTTTCCGCTGGGCCGTCTTGCCCCACCAACGAAACTGCGCCGCCGCCATGCGAGATTTTCCTTCGAATCCCGACATCGTTACGTTCCACGGTGCCGACTTCCGCAGACACATGGACTGTGAGATGCTAGTCGAGGTCCAGGGTCGAAACCCTGTGAGAAGCAGCTGGCTAGAGATCGGAATGGCGGCTATGCAGTCGAATATGGCCTGCGTGGACCCGCAGAACGGGGCGGGGGCGGGGGCCACAACGATGGTGGCGAGTGGTCAGATTAAGATCACGCTTAGAGGCTACTCGCGGCCTAGGGTTGGGGGAAATTCGACAAACGTGGCCGTCGGTAGTTCTTGAGTGGCGGGTTTGCGAACCGAGGCAATGGTATAGATGGGCTTTCAATCTCTTGTTTGCGCTGTTCCACACCACTTATGGGAAAGGGCGATGGTGTTGTACTTGGATTACCGTCATGATCGTCGCCGGCTTCAAAACATTCCTGTGGACCTCCAAGTAGTCATACGCTGACTAGGTAGTATCTTATGCATGATGCACGGGCACGAATGCAGGACTCTTGGTAATTCAGCTATGCCGAGGAATCCTTGTACTAATGCGTGCTAGTGCATGGATAGCGTTTCAAGGCAGTGTCGGACTACCTTATTGGCATATCTCAGTGGTCTTTTGAGACCCTAGAATGTCGCCGCTCTGGATGTGCGGTGGAAGCCCATCGTTCCATTGGACCTCCAGAAAAGCCCGCATCCCCTAGTCCGCTTGCGCTGAAGAGCATATGCAACTACAAAGTAGGCAAGCAGACAGCTGGCGAGTCACCTACACACCTTCGGATTCTCTCGTCAGGATGATCTCTTCTCATAAATCAAGCCTGCTATGGCTGTTCTCTCAATACTCGCAAACACTGAAAGTCAGTGAACCAATTCACCATGACAGCTTCAAGACAAGTTCCGGCTGGCTGTTATGTCGAACATTCAGGCTCCATTCAATTATCGTCTCAGACTCCATGCGGTGATACAAGCGCCGGTTTGCAACTCTGCTGTTAAGGCGGAGACACTTGCTTGAAAAGCTCGATCTGCCATTTCTCTTACTCTTTAGCCAAGACAAGTAGCTATTACATAGGTGGATGCACGGATCCATCGTTCACAGACTCCAGTTGTGCAAGACAATACTGTAAGTTGATCTGAAGACATTGAATTCTAGCAGTTTCTAGCAGCCCGTTCCATGCTGACTCGACTCCTTCAGCGGCTTACGGGACGCAGGACATCGTCTTCAATCGCAAAACGGACCTTTGGGCCTGTTGCTATAACCTTGGTACTCTTGATTGCGCTGTCCCTAACAATAAGACTTTACAGGCTCCGGCTTCAGAAAGTTTGAGATCCTTCTCTATCTTTACGTCGACGTTACAAACTTTATCCAGTTCAGCATCCATTTCTATCTCGGCAGCGGTATCAACAGTTACAGATCCACCGTCGCGTATCTTATCCAGTTGAGCATCTAATTCGTCTAAATTTTCGGTCTCTTTGAAAACGTCTGCAGGTCTTTCAGGAGCATTCTCAAGCTTACACAGCGCTGCCAGCAGTACGTCTCCCCTCTGTGCCGATAACAGGCGGTGTTCTTCGGATCTCAGCGAAGAAGTCAAGGCTGGTCTTGGAGTCGGAGTCTCACTCTTCGGCCTAGCTTTGATTGTTGGAATTGTTCTCGCGTTACGGCTTCTACAACGCAGAAAACGCAGCAGCAACGTTGGGAAGGGGCCCAATGAGAAGTTAACTGGTCAGTACACCACCACTAAACATGCACACGCTGCACAAGAACTTGGTGCCGAGGAGCACGCGAAGCTAGACGGGAAATCACAGGCAGAACTAGATTCGAGCATACGATTTGAAACATATGGATAAGGTTGTGAAAATTCTCCTGTACAAGAGTTTGGATGATAGTACGATTTTCTTCGGACAATCTACCTTCTCTGTCCATTTGTCGCTGACAGCCACAGTGTTCTTCGGAGAGTGCTTAAATCTGTCTTTTTCCAACCCCCAGTTCAATCACCAGATGCGATAGGTTCTTGCCTCTTCGTTCTTTCGCCTCTCTTCATCCCCGAACATTTCGTTTCCCCGCAACGCTCGATACAGTGCGTTCTTACATCTCGCTCTCTCGGCAACATCTTTCTTTTCTCTTTGCGTGCATCGCGTTCTATGTCCTCAGGAATTCCTACAACCTCACCCCTCTAAACCGCCTCCGGCATGCCTGCTCGCTTTGACTGAAAGTACTGAAAGGCAACGATCCTGGGCGACTCTTCGGCTACAGCCCCAATCCTCAACCTCCGCTCTCGAACATCGCCCCCAGATTCAGGACCGTACTCCGCATATCAAACACAACCCACCACTCCTATCCCCACTAGAAGTCTCCCCGAACCGCGCACCCACCCGAATACAAACTCTCACCACTTCACCGATCCCTTTCAAAGACCGACGCGCCCCCCTTCCCCCCCTCCCCCTCCCCCCCCTCTGACACTCGTCTTCCCCAGCGGGAAGAATATCCTCCAATCCGATGGCATCCAACCAAAGCCTCAATCAGAAGCAGACAAAATGCCACACGCCAGCACGGTGCCCCTCCCATCGACTCACAGATCCACACCCGCCATCCTGTTCCTTTCTCCAGCGAGCCGTGCCTTCCTTCAGGCAGGCAGGTTGTCTGAGAGAGCGAGATGCCGCCGCAGTTTGCCTCTTCAGCCATCAGCCCATCACACCCCCATTCTCGGCATCCTTCCACACCACAACCACCATCATTCCATATCACCGCACGCACGATCCACATACGTATACAAATGATAGTGCCTAGGCCGGCTTAGACTCGCGCTTGAACCACTAATAGACTGTATGAGCAGGAAGGGGGACGGGGTTCCAGATGAGTGGATCTCTCTCGTTCGAAGAGTCCCGGATGGTGGGCTGGGAGATCGCCATGCGGGTGCCTGGGCAACGCCACGATTCTGGAGACCGACGTAGCCCTTGCTGAAGCCATCGTGTACGTTGCGGTGCCGGAGGGCCGGGGGAAAGGGGGGGGGGGATGGGGAAGAGGGATGGGGATGGGTGGGGATGGGTGGGGATGGGGAGCGGAAAGGTGATGGTTTGTAGGTGGGTTGTTTGGGAGGTGGTGGATTGGAGGGAGAGGGGGCGGAATGGTTGGGAAGGCATAGATGCAAGATATCAAGGGACAGGGATTATCGAAATTCTGTCGAAGTGTGGCATCACTGGGAAGAGTGTGGATAAGGACACCACACGTAACAGCTAATTGAGGAGATCTTCAAGGAACTTGGTTGGGATATGAAACCAAAGTCGCAGTCAATATGCGGACCAGCTCGTTTGGTTGTCTCTCCGCAAACCGTGCACGAGGAGGCGGGATGGACAGGCGCAACGATAGGAGCCGTAGGACGGTAGTGGAAGGTGGGTACCCCGCACAATCAACTCCCTCCGACAGAAATGCCAAAATACGCAAAGCTGTCTCACTTCCTATACCCTAAACATTGACACTGAATCACAATCTGTCCTTATTCAAATCCCTACCCCTTCAAGCTCCTCAGCGCCGGCGTCCCCTTCGCCGGCGGGTCCGAGAACCTGGTCTGCACGTACACCTTCTGCAGGTGATCCGCATACTTGTCGAATTTCCGGTACAGGATATCCATCTCCTCGACGGGGACACGGTGCGTGAGCATGAGGTAGGGGTCGAGCTTGCCGTCTTGGATCATTTGGAGGAGGGACTCCCAGTACATGTGCACGGGGGCTTGGCCGTTGCCGATGAGGCGGATGCCGCGCTCCATGAGGGAGCCGATGTTGAAGTGGTTGGTCTGTCGGGGAGAGGGGGGTTAGCTGGGTTGTAAGGAAGGAGATGAGGGAGGGGTTTGATGTAGGAAAGGGGGGGCTGGATGTTGGGAAGGGGGGGGCTTACGAAACCGACATAGACACCGGTGATGCCGCAGCGGCCGTAGTTCTTGACGGACGTGATCATCTCGTTGATGATCTCCGAGGTGTCCGTCTCGGCGCCCGTCATGATCTCCAACTTGTGCGTCCAGCTCTTGGCATACTCGCCAGCCACGCACTCAAGAGCCACGTCGGGTCCGCGGCCGTCACACATCTCCTTGAGTTTCGATGTGACGCTCGTCCCGCTTGGCAGTTTCGTGAAGTCAACCGTCTCGAACCTTGGCTCCTTGGACTTGCAGAAATCGAGGCGCCAGGCACCGTTGCCGCCGTCGATGAGAATAACCCGCGATGCGCCGTTCATGAAGGACATGTGCCCGGCCATCTGTCCAATAGGTCCGGCACCCCACACAGCTACGACATCGCCTTCCTTGACTCCAGTATCCACGACGCAATTCCACGACGTGGACAGCACATCCGAGAGGTAAAGCGCTTTCTCATCCGGCACATCATCCGGTATCTTCAGCAAGTTGACGTCCCCAAACGGCACGCGCGCGTACTCGGCCTGACCGCCTGCGAATCCGCCCGTGAAATGCGAGTATCCGAACATGCCAGCCGTTCGGCCACCGTACATGGCGTTCTCGATGGTTTTGGAGTTGGTGCGTTCGCACTGCGATGATTGCTTTTTCTGGCAGTAGTAGCAGTCGCCGCAGGCGATCTGGAAGGAGGCGACAACGCGGTCGCCGGGCTTCCATTTGGTGATGGCGGAACCGACGGAGTCGACTTTGCCGCAGAACTCGTGGCCTAGGATGTCGCCTTTTTCCAACTCGACAACGGAGCCTAAGATTCACTTATCAGCAATGCTCTGCGGGGGAAGAGGTGTAGAGGGGCGGACCATGCAGCAAGTGGAGATCGCTTCCACAGATGGTACTTCCTGTAACCTTCAAAATCACATCCTTGTCTTCGACGATCTTCGGCTTTGGGCATTCAACTGACGGCATTAGCCCCATCTAGCGTTGATACAAGGCGAATTGGGTATACTTACTCACTTGAACACTATTCTTGCCCTGCCAGGTCAGAGCCTTCATGGTCTCGGTGGGATCGCCATACTTCTCGCGGTTGCACGCGGGATTGGTGACATCTTGCTCTGTGACAGCGTTGTCGCCGTGACCAATGCCCTGCTCAGCTTTGGCTGCAAGTTGGGACAGCATGTTGAAGATGGTTGGTGGTCAACTGATGCGGGCTGGTGTAGTGGGGGCTGGCTATGCTGTATTGCGTGTCTACGTGATCACGTCTACGTGATCACGTCGACGTGGAGCAGGTATGGCTGTGAAGGGTTTGTACAGGGTGAGGCCATGGTGGGATGATGAATGTGTGGTGCGCACACGGCGGGTATGGGTTTACGTCACTATTATTCTCATTGCGGTTTGGACTCGGAGTCTTCCTGTCAGAACACGTGATAAAAGAAGAGTGCCGATCCAATTGCCGTAGTCAGGGCCAGCCGACTGCCGGAAGCTCGCTCTCCAGTGGATCGAAAAAGTCTTCTAGAGAAGATGATTGACAAGATACGGGTACGGAGCAATGCAATTCTGGTCATTGCAAGTCGCACGACCAAGAACTTACGCACGTTCACCGAAACAAGAAAGGTCTACGAACAAGTTGACTGCTGAACATTGAAGTCTCGGGCAGCTAAGTTTCATCGCTGATATTTACAAAATACATTACTATTGAATTAAGAGTCTGCCGATTTATGTCATGCAAGATCAATGTTTGTCCCGCTATGATGACTCTCTAACTTCTACCACAACCCGATTACTCTTGTGGCGACGACGCATGCGACCAACGACCACGCCGAGTTCCTTGCCTCCACCTTGTGTAGAGAATTAGCACTACCTGTGAATGGTTCTATACTAGCCGTGGGTGCATACCCGCTCCCATGTGCTCCAGTCCCGGTCGGCTGCGGCACTCCCCCTGTCGCGGAAGCACTTGTGGATGCGTTACTTGCAATGGTGAAGTACGTCGCCTCCACAACTGGGCTCTTGAAATCTGCGCCGATCCTGGTCACATTGAAACCAGTGCGGAAGGTGGCGTTGTACGGGAAGTTGGGTGGGAATTCAAAGTTGGGGGGGCTATTGAACATCAAGGCTATGTAGGTGTGGCCGGGGAGATCGGGTGCCTTGTAAGGCACATGCGAAGAGTTGAACGGCGCTGACTCGTATACGGATCCATTCTGGCCAAGGACCGCGGTAGGGGCTGGGCCAAATTTCACACCGGAGGCGATCCACAGGACTTCGGCAGGGATCTTGGCCGAGTTGTTGTAGTTGGAATCCACGAGGAAGACCAGGTAGGTGCCGTTCAAAGGCGAAGAGGCAAAGAGCTTAGGCTCGTAGTAAGGCTCTGCAAAAGCATCAGTATTGGAGTCAATGATGGTACAAGAGTTCTTCCGCACCAGCCCATGGCAGAACTGAGCCGGCGGGGAAGATTGGAAATCCCCAATACTTGAGGTACAGCGAGCTATTGCTGTTCGCCCAGGTGTAGCCTGGCGGTGTTTGAGCTACAGCACTGGCGAGCAGGCAGGCCGCAGCAGTGATAAATGTCGATAACATTATGGATAACAATATGAAGGTGAGTGCGGCAATGAATGACTACGTGAGGATCTGTACAGGTGCAGCGCAGGTGAAGAACGTGAAGTAAAGACAAGAATGGAAAGGGTGGGCCACCTGAACTAATATATTTTCAACATGGGCTCAACAAGAAGGAGCTTGACGGAGCTCGGTCAACGCTGACCGTGGCTGATCCATCTACCAAATGGGCCATACAGGATACACTAGTGGAGCAGACATACCCTGGTTATACGATCTGGGCAATGGTCAGCTTACTTTTGATCGTGATCGATGCATATCTAGTTATTGTGCCAGGTACAATGCAAGATTAGCCTCGCTTCCAGTCTGGTGGATAAAGCTAGAATGCCCTTATAGGCGTTGGTTACTGTTTGGCTCGGTGACCGATGGGATTTCCAAGACAAAATTATTGAGCGACGGAGGGGGAAAACCTTTATCCGAATAGAGATTTACAACCCTAAAGTCACCAATCCAACCTGAAACCCTAAACATTGCTGTCTGTTAGCGCAAAATCGCGATCTCTGACAAGGGTTCCGGCAGAGAAAAGCCATTTTCGAACTAGGCGGAGAGTAGGGGTCCTGTGGCTGGCGAAAGCTCGCGACGCCGATCGTCGGCACCAAATCCTCAAAGCTTTGGTGATTTAGATGACCTACACTATCGATTGTCGCTTGATGCTTCACCGCCCATTATCGCATGGAGCTGCTGAGGATGACCATTTACTGTGATCTCGTCTCACTCCTTGTTCGACAGGTGGCGGGCAAGGCGGAGTCGAGTCAGACCTCTTGGCCTGTCCTGGGATGACGTCACTTGAACGACCCGCGGAACACCATTTCATCGCCATCTATGAACACGCTGGTCTAAAAATAGGATCGTCAAAGGTAGAATGGGAGTGAACTGGGCTCAGATAGCCTGAGGTCGACCTGAAGAAGCATTGCTTTGTAATGGGCCATGCAGGGCAAGATCAAATAATCTCTCCTTTCTCGAAATGTTCGCAGGAATATTGACTCAGCCTCAGGATGTACGATCCTGGTGCGACATAACATTGATTGCGATGACATTCAAAAGACTAAGTTCACTGATAGAGAATTAAAATGCTAAATGTGAAGGGT
>JAABUL010001094.1_pt1 | contig 53821 bp, 42 predicted proteins | sample 5559151 | NCBI WGS metagenome assembly JAABUL01 (sample SAMN10711876, study PRJNA513368) | rock metagenome | isolation source: Antarctica rocks | place: Antarctica: Victoria Land, Pudding Butte sud
AACCCTAACCCTAACCCTAACCCTAACCCTAACCCTAACCCTAACCCTAACCCTAACCCTAACCCTAACCCTAACCCTAACCCTAACCCTAACCCTAACCCTAACCCTAAGCGAAATATAAGAAATTTTCTATTATTAATTAACAATATCTAATTTACTATTATTATGCGAATTCGGGTTAAGGTCGGGAAATTCTAACCCTAAAATCAACCCTAATTTTAGGGTTGATTTCGGAAGAACCCTGATTCAGTCCTAAAATAGTCCTAAAATAGACCTAGTCCTAAACCTAGTCCTAGTCCTATAGCGAGACAGAAATTTATTTCTGCATAGAGCACTAATATAATAGAAATAAATATGGTGGGAGAATCTACTAGCAAGAAAATGTTTGACGATTTCTAATATAGCTGTGCAATAGTACTACGTGCTATAATGTATAGAAGATACTATTATTGTTTTTCTAGTTAACTAGTAGTAACTAGTACTTAGCTATAAGTTTTGTTTGACGAAAATGTATTGTCTAAAACTAGATTGCAGAAATAGATTTGTGTTTATTTGACTTATTACAATTATTGTGTAGATTTGTATTTATATACAATAATATAAAAAGACAATATCGAAGATCTTCTTGTAGAGATTTGTTGAATCTTATCTTGCAATAGACAATAGAAAAGAGATAGAACTTAATACAATAATAGTAGATCTTATATAGATGCGCATCGAACATAAATAAGTAATATAGCGCTAGTTACTATTATCTTTTTCTAATTAGCTAATAGTAACTAGCGCTCAACTATAATTTTTGTAATTGACAAAAGAATTGTTGTCTAGAACTCAACTATTGTTTTTCGCTCGATACAATCGATTATTATCTATATATAGATTTCTTTCCAAATACAATAATATAAAAGAACAATATTGAAGATCTTCTTATAGAGATTTGTTAAATTTTTATCTTGCGATATAGAAAAGCGATAGAACTTAATACAATAATAGTAGATCTTGTGTAGATACATATAAGAATAAGTAATATAATACTAGTTACTATATTCTTTTTTTGATTAATTGATAGTAACTAGCGCTTAACTATAATTTCTCTTTTAACAAAAGAACTATTGTTTAAAGCTAAATCGCAGATTTTAATTTAAACTCGAAACAATCGATTTCGATCTATATACAAGTTTGTCTTCTTATACAATAATATAGGAAGACAATATTGAAGAACTTTTTGCAATTGTATAGCTTCTATCTTGTTGTCTTTGTACTTTGTAATACTTGATTTACTACTAGATTTAATTGTTAAAGACGCTAGACTATACTATAAATACTATATAGATTAATTGTCTAAAATAATTACAAAACTAACAAAACTTGTTAATATTAATAGAATAGAATATATCTTATCTTGCTCTATTACGGAAATTTGTTGCGCGTTTTGCTATCTTTTTGATCTATCTTTCTTCTTTACTTTATTTCGCTCCAATTAGCGTTGTTAAATCTCTATCTTTTAAATATCTTTAAGCTTATCTATAGATTACAATAAGTTACAAGACAATCTTAATATAAATCTAGCTTGTTAGAAAGTTGTTTAAATAGATTTGTCGAATATATAGTTAATTTTGTTTCAAATCTAAGTTCTCTTTCAAAAAACTTATAACTTTTCTCGAAAAAACAAAATCAATATAGATTGTTTGCGTAATACAAGCTAGTATATTTATAAATACATGAAATATAGAGAGATCTAGAGAGTAGAGCGAATATTGCTATTGATTGCAAGAAAAGATAGAGAAGAACAACAATAAAATAGTAATAGAGATAGTTGTTCTAATTTTGATACACACGTTAGTTAAATATTACGAATCTCGAGCTTGCAAAAGTTACTTTAATAGTCTTGTAAATCTTGTATTTATTGTTAACAACAAGTACAACTATATTGAATTGCATATAGATGTCTAGAGTTAATAATAATAATAGTAGTAATAGATAAAAATACAATTGCAGAAAGAGAAGATAGAGAGAATAGAGACAAAATATTATTAATTAATTGAATCTATATAAGTGTCGATTGTATATTAGATTAAAATCTTCTATTAGAAATATTGTTAGTAAAACTATATATAATCGACAGTAATAACAACAAGATATTTCTAATTATATATAGTATTTACTAAATAAGTAACGCTATATAACTAAAATAAACTATTATAAAAACAACAAAAAATTGCTTCGAGTCAACTTAATTCTCTAGAATAAAAGTCTATAACAAAAAACTTAAAAATATTGTTTTTAAAATTTGTATAAATTATACTAACAAGTAATTAATTAGCTTACTAGTAAACATTTTATAAACAATTGTGCTTATAATAGTGTTGCGTCTATCGAAGAATAATATATAATACAATATTGACAAGTTAAATAGACGCGCTACAAGTAAGAATAAGTAATATAGCACTAGTTACTATTATTATTTTTGTAATTAACTAATAGTAACTAGTGTTTAACTATAGATTTTGTAATTAATAATCGAATTGTTGTCTAAACTTGTATTGCAAATATTTTATTATATCTAAAAAAACAAATCTAGTTACAACTAAGATTGTTAAAACTAGCTTAAACTTGTAGAACAAAATAGTAAGATATATACAAAGTTTTAATAAACAAGATCTTGCAACAAACAATAGTTAGAAAATAGAAATTAATACTAGATCTATAGCAAACACGCTGCGAGCAAGAATAAGTAATGCAACACTAATTACTATTATCTTTTTTTTAATTAACTAATAGTAACTAGCTCTTGTTTGTAATTTTGTAATTAACAATTTAGATAAAAATAGATAATAAATTGCGAATTTTGTATTGTATTCGAACAATTGCAATCGATAATAGTACAAGCTCTTGCTAATATATTTTGATATTGAGAACAATATTAAAAGTTACTTGTAAAGTTTGTTAAACAAGTGTTTGGAGATAGATAAAAGAAATAATAGAATTTGCTCTTATATCGATTTTTATAGAAAATAGAGAGATACAAAAGCGTTCGCAATTATTAAGTTTAAAAATATTAATATTTTATAGTAATTACAATATTGTATTATTGTTCTAGATTACTTTAATAATAATCTAAAGAAGTTAAAAACTAAAGAACAAATACTTTGACAAAAAAATCAAAAAGAACAAATATAATTAAAATATTAACAAAGATACAATCGAGCAAATCTTTTTGCTAGATTGCAAAAATCTTCAAGTTCTAGTATTAATTGCTCTTAATCTTAATCCAAACACTTATAATATATAATCGAATAACTAGTTTTAAACTATATATAGTTTGTTGCAAAAGTTATTAAGAAAGCACTTTTTCGAATACAAATTAATCGAATTGTCTATTAGATTATTAACAACAAAGTTTAGCGCTTTATATAAATTTAATAGCAACAATTTCTCGCAAATCTAACTAATTAACTCGAGAAAAAAACAAAACTTTTAATATTAAATCTTTAGATTTAATTGTATATTATAATAGATAATTTATATATAGTTTTTATTAATAATAGTTATCGAATAAAATATTAAGTTATTGCTAGTTATTTAGTAGAGCAATTGTTATTAACTAAGTTTCGAGATCGAAAAAAAGATTAAATTCTTTAGAAACAAAATATATTACTTGCAAAATATTTGCTTTATATTAATTTGTAACTTCAACTAGTAATAAAACTTTTGCAAATAATATTTTAGAAATTAAAACTATATATAGTAAATTTATTTACTTAGAGAGAACAAGAAGTATAAGATTTAAATTTATATATTCTTTTTGTTAATAATATATAAAGTTACAAATTTAATTATAAGATTAATAAAAACAAATATATATTAATTAAAACAAATTAAAACAAAAAACAAACAATTAATCTTATTTATAAATTTTCTCGTATACTTAATTAAAGATTTAATATTTTTTTTCGAATTTTTGTTTTTCTTAATAGCAAACTCTCGCGAGCAATTCTTTAGACTAAACTACTTAATATTAATTGCTAGTAATAAATCTTTTAGAGTTTAAATTTGCTTTATATATTATTTAATAAAAGAAAAATATTAAAAATAGCAAATAGCTAGTATTTAACAACTTTTATTGCTCTTTGTTAACTTTAGAAAAAACAAAATTAGATTATTCTATTATATTATATATTAACTTATAATATTTGTATTTTAAATATTTGCAAAGATATAAGTTTATATATAATTCTTTTCGAACAAATTAAGAATGCAATCGATTACTTAATTAATAGCAACAAAGATATTTCTTTAAATAATATAAATACGCAAAATATTAAAATTAAGAGCAACAATCTACTTAATTAAGTCTTCGATAATTAATTATTTTAACTTTTTTGTCTATATATTAATAATACACTTTAAAAAGAGAATAATCTTAATATTTTACTTAGACTAATTGTCTCGAGTTAATTAATCGAGTTTGAATCGATTAATTGATTCAAATCTTAACAATTTAGATTAATCTAACTCGAAAGTTTTAACAAGTTAATTTCTAAAGTTGAAATCGAAAATCAAGTTAAATTAAATCGATTTCTAGAGTTAAAATCGAAATTTAACCCGAAAAATCGATCTAAATTGTCAAGACTATTTAAATAATTATATTATAATTATTAATAGTTAATATATAGTTAATATATATTTAATTATATTTAATTATTTAATTATAATAAGATAGTATATTATAGTAATATATTACTATTTATAATAAATTAATAATTAAATACTATTTATAGAATTTAATTGGAAAATCTAAATTTAAACTTATTTTATACTATTTTTAGTATATCTTGATATAATAATATTATTTTCGATTTCTTAGCAATTCGATTCGATTTCTAATATTAGAATCAAATATTAACTTAAGTCGAATCAAGTTAATTTTAAAATAATAGAAATTAACTTAAGTTTTAAGTCGATTTCTAGGGTTAAAATTGTCGAGTTAAGTTAATTTCTAAAGTTGAAACCAAAATCTAATCTAACAACTAATCTAATCTTACTTAAGTATATTGTGTATATTAGATTTTAAATATTCTTTTTCTTTATTTTGAGTTCTTATACTTAGTTGCAAATATTTGTAAATTTAATTTATAAAGATATTTGCTAAATATATTGCTTATTGTCGAAAAGAAAATATATATAAAACTCGAGTTATTATTATTTACTAATTTGATATTGCATTTTTAAATTAATAAAATTAATATTCTTTATATATAACAAGTAGTTTGCGTCGAAAAAAATATTTATATTCGAGAAATAATTTAATATTATAAAATAAATAAGAAAAAAAGTTATTATAAAAACTTTAAATATCTTTTAAATTATAAAAACTTTGTAGTAAAAACAAAAAAAAAGAAATTATATATAAACAACTTTAATATTAATAACAACAAATTTAACTTTGCTTTTTATATAATTAATAATATATTCTTTGCTAAGATATTTCTCGACTATTTGTTTGCTTTTATTTACAAAAAATTAATTTAACTTATATATAAAAATATTGTATTAAAATTCTAAGTTAATAATTAAATAAAAAATAGTTAAAGTTATTAATAGAAAACTAAACAACTTGTTAAGAATCTCGAATATCTAGCAAATTTATTTTTGTTAAAGTTGTATACAATTTGTTGTCTTTAATTTTATATAAATAATTAAAATAATACTTAATAAAGTTAATAACAACAAAGTAGCTATACTTTTTATAAATAATAAGCTAATATTAATTGTTATAAATAAGATTCAAGATTTCTATAATAATTAATAGATACGCAAATATATAACAACAAATCTAATTAATTAAAAAGCAATAAGATTATCTAGTTTAATAACTACGTAAAATAGAGTATATATAATAGATTTCGATCTTAATATATACAAATTAGATAGCAATAACAACAATAATATACTATTAACTATATATAAGATTAAGTTAATTGTATTAAGAGTTAAAAGTATTTGCTAGACAAAAATTAATAAATAAAATTATAGTTAATAATATTAGATTAATAACAAAAGTAACTTAGTTAATTTTATTAATTAGTTGATTATCTTAAGTAGTTTTAAATCTAATATTATTGCAAGCTATTATTAAACTAATAAATTAAATTCTTCTACAAAACTTTCGAATTAGATAGCTAATTAATTAAATTCTTCTATAAGATTTTTAGAATTAGAATTTTCAAAATACTTAGTTCTTCGAGCAAGATACTTAAGTTTGTTAATATTTCTCGAAATATTAAGTTCTTTAAGCAAGATACTTAAGTTTATTAATTTTTCTCGAAATATTTTAAGAGTTTAGATTAATATTAAAATTAAAACTAAGTTTAATTAAGTTAAATCTTATTATAATCGAAAGATTTTATCTTATATATATAGAAACTTTTTTAAAATTTCTCGATTAAATAATATTAATATAAAGTATTATAGTATTTATATTTAAGAATCTTTTAAGAATTTAAATTAATAATAAAATTAATGTTAAGTTTAATTAAGTTAAATCTTATTATAATTAAAAGATTTAATCTTATATATATAGAAATTTTTTCAAAATTTCTTAATTAGATAATATTAATATAGAATATTGCAATATTTATATTCTATAATATTAAAATTATTTTAAAATAAAAATTAAAATATATTAGATTAATATTAGATTTAATTAAGCTAAATCTTATTATAATTAAAAAATCTTATCTTATATATATAGAAACTTTCTTAAAAAAATTTGATTAAGCAATATTAATATAGAATATTGTAGTATTTATATTCTATAATATTAAAATTACTTTAAAATAATTCTAAAAATTTATTAAATTAATACTTAATTTAATCGAACTAAATTCTATTATAATTAAAAGATTTTATCTTAAATATAAAGAAACTTTTTTAAAATTTTCTAATTAAGTAATATTAATACAAAGTATTATAATATTTATATTTAAAAATATTTTAAAAATTTATATTAATAATAAAGTTAATATTAAGTTTAATTATACTAAATTTTATAATAATCGAAAGATTTTATCTTATTTATATAGAAACTTTTTTAAAATTTCTTAATTAAATAATATTAATACAAAGTATTATAATATTTATATTTAAGATTATTTTAAAAGTTTAAATTAATATTAAGTTTAAAACTAAGTTTAATTAAACTAAATCTTATTATAATCGAAAAATCTTATCTTATATATATAGAAACTTTTTCAAAATTTCTTAATTAAATAATATTAATATAGAATATTATAATATTTAGATTTTGTAATATTTTAAGATTTACTTCTATACAAAATTTACAATACTCTAGATAGAGTATTGCTAGTATAGTTCTTAGAAACTTTTTTAAAAATTTCTAATTAAATAATATTAATATAAAGTTTTGCAATATTTAAATTTTGCAATATTTTAAGATTTACTCTTATATAAAATTTGTAATATTCTAGATAAAATATTGCTAATATAATTATTAGATTATTTTAAATAAAGATATTTATAATAGATTTAAAATATATATAAAATTTATTATATATAATTATAAAGTAAAATTAGATTAAATAAAATAATAGTTAATTTTATTATTATTATATATAAAGAACTCTAAGTATTAATAATAAGAAGAAGAAAAATATTTAAAATTAAATATATTATAAATTAAGATTATATTAAAATAACTTAGTCGAAAATAAACTTAATAATAATCTACAAAAAATAATTAAGTTAATTTAAAGATAAATTTTATCTTACTAATTAATTATAATTCTTAAAATTTATTAAAGAAAAATATTATAATTAATTTCTTTATTTATTTATTTAATTCTCTTAAACTTAATAACTTAATAAAAATATTAAATAATTTAAAAATATAGTTAGAAAATAATAGAAAAATAATTTCTTTAATAAAAGAATCTTTAAAAAGTTAAATAAATTTAGTAAAGAATAAAGTATTATTTATAAATTAAATAATTAAAGTAAAAATTTTAAGATATAAAAATAATTAAAGATTTAAAAAGTTAGAAAAAAGAAAGTTAAAATTAGTTTTATTAAAACTTACAAAAATTTATTTAATAAATTAAAGATTAGAAATTCTTTATATTAATAATATAGATTATATTGTTTCTATTTAATTATTAATATTAGTTTAAATATAATAATTTAAAAAAATAATAATATAATAGATATAAAAATTAAAAATTAGATTAATCTTTATAGATTAATTGTTTGAATTAATTTTTTCTTAAAATCTATAATTTAATCCAAAAGTTATATCTAATTAGATTAAGTTTTAATCTAATATAATTAGTATTTTTATAATTTATACAATTCGATTTTAACTATTAGAATCGAACAATTAGTCTAAATCTTTATTTTAAAAAGCTAAAGATTTAGAATAAAGTTTAAAGAAAATAAGATTTTAAATTATTTAGAAATCTTTCTTAGATAATATAGATTAGAACTTAATTCTAAGATATTAAATAAAACAAATACTTAACTTTTCTTTTATTATTAATAGAAATTCTAAGAATAAATCTAGAGAATAAGATTATTAATATTATATTAAATTGTTTGTTTAAATTTCTAATTAAAGATTATATTAATTAAAAAAGAAATAACTTTATAAAAATATTTAAAATTATAAACAATTAAAGTTTCTTAATTATTTAGAAATTCGAAAAACTTAGATTTCTAATATAAATATAAAAAAAGTTAAGTTTTAGTTATTTAGTATTAATTGTTATCTTGTCTTAGATAACTAGAATTAATTAATTTACAAAATATAATTTAATATCTTAATATTAGAAGTATCTTTAAGTATAAATTCTAAATTTCTAAATATAGATTAAGAAAAATATTACTAATATAATATCTAATTGTCTATACTTGTTTTTAATACTTTGTATTGCTCTATCTAAGCTAGAAACTTTATATAATAATAGAAAATATATCTAACTATCTATTGTTTAACAGTTTGGTCTGCAAAGAGAAGTTCGATTTGCAGGAAGAAGTTCGATCTACTAGAAGAAGTCTGGCCTGCAGGGAGAAGTTCGGTCTGCGAGGAGAAGTTCGATCTGCGGGGAGAAGTCTGGCCTGGTGGGAGAAGTCCGACCTCACAGGAAGAAGTCTGGCCTGATGGGAGAACTCCGACCTAACAGAAAGAAGTCTGGCCTGACAGGAGGAGAAGTCCGGCCTGACAGGGAGAAGTCCGGCCTGACAGTAGTCTGTCGGAGAAGTCTGGTGTAACAGAGAAAGGCTGGTTTGATAGAGAAAGCCTGATCTGGCAATAGAATCTAGTCTGGCGACGACAAAGAGCTTGCATAGAGAAGATTGGGTAATTAAAGTGGAGTGCTTGATTGCTTAATATCTGACACAACGATTAGCGGAGTCCCAGGCACCAGAACCGTATATCTAACCTGATTCCTAAGACTCTCCAACCAGATCTACCAGGAAGTCCTTGTATAGAGATCTGATTATCTCGAAACATCCTAGAAACTCGATTTCTCCTTCTTCGCAGAAACACCAAGCACACTATACCAATAAAAGGCCGAGGCCAGCAAGTCGATGTAGGAAGCATTGACATATCAAGTCAACCTATAGAGTTCGAAGTAATCTAAACTCTTGGTAAGCTTCTTCTTCGCTGCAGATATTAAAGACTATACCTCGCACGACAGTAATCTTCCATGAAGACGGAGCTTGAGACGCCATAGGAATTGTTTCGTTCGAGAGAGCGAAGTCCGGGACGCGATACAGAGCTGGTAAGCGCAGTAGACGCAGCTGACCACGGAATAGACAGATATTGCCAGGAGACGAACCTTAGAATGCAAGAGGTACATGTTTGCAAGACGAAGCTTCAAGCTTAGGAGTAAGTTGTTTGCAGAAGACGAAGCTGGGAGGGTTGCAATATCGATGGCGAAGCAAAGCTGCGTATGCATTCGGGAGTTGCTCGCATAGATTGCAGCTCGATGCGATGCCAGAAGTCGTTCGTAGGAGACGGAGCCTAAAGCGCAATAGGATTTTTTGATAGAAGATAAAGCGGTAACGGGATATTTGTAAACTGAGAGAGATCAATTAGCATTGTAAGACTGCAAGTCGGGGAAGACAATCGGGTTGAAAGAGTTCGCCAGATCCTTGCGATCTCAAGTATCGGGACTCGGTCCTGGAAGCTTGTTGTAAGGTTGTAGGTCTAGGAATAAAGTAGGTCAAGCAATCTGCTAAGCTTCGACAACAGTTAAACCCATCCATTCCGTAGTTATAGCGGAGCGAGACAGTCGACGAAAAAGACGGAGCCTAGGTAGAAAGAAACGGGTCAGCGCCGTGGAGTTGCAAGCCTAGGAAGAGGATGGAATTGAACATTGGGATCGCGAAAGTTTATCTGTTTACCCTGTAGACATGGCGGAGCGAGATGGTTGACGGAGCGAGATGATCGGCGAAGCGAGATGATCGGCGAAGCGAGATGGTCGACGGAGCGATGGTCGGCGGAGCGAGATGGACGGCGGTGCGAGATGGGCGTCGGTGCGAGATGGGCGGCGGTGCGAGGTGGGCGGCGGTGCGAGGTGGGCGGCGGTGCGAGGTGGGCGGCGGTGCGAGGTGGGCGGCGGTGCGAGATGGGCGGCGGTGCGAGATGGGCGGCGGAGCGAGATGGGCGGCGGAGCGAGATGGTCGGCGGAGCGAGATGGGTGGCGGAGCGAGATGGTCGGCGGAGCGAGATGGGTGGCGGAGCGAGATGGTCGGCGGAGCGAGATGGTCGGCGGAGCGAGATGGTCGGCGGTGCGAGATGGTCGGCGGTGCGAGATGGTCGGCGGTGCGATGGTGTCTATGCAGGGATGGAAGGATTTAGCAAGATAAAGTTGGAAATTTGAGGAGAGACGTGGAGATACTCGGCGAAGCGACGGTGGCTAAGCAGGAGCGGAAGAAGTCAGCAAGATGAAGTTGGGAATTTGAGAACAGGAGTGGAGATAGTTTGCGGAGCGACAATGTCTATGCAGGGATGAAAGAAGTTAGCAAGATAAAGTTGGATGTCTGGAAAGAGAATTGGCTTGACAGCTTGTAGGCTTCAACGACATAAGAATCCAAGCTTTCGTTCTGTAGTTATGGCGGAGCAAAAGATGGTGTCTATGTAGGTTGAAAGAAGTTAGCTTTGTAAGATTGCAAGTCCTGGGAATGCGATAAACTTAAGAATTTGCGTAATCTCAATGGCACGAAATCCGGCGTTTTCTGTTCTGCGAGCACAGTGTGGCGGAGAGCGATGGCGACGTGCTAATGGGGCGGAAGCAGGGTGAAGGCGAAGCTGCAAGGTATGCGAACCGGTGACACTAATCGATGTGTTGCTAGAGAGGGAAACTGTTCGAATTTAGCAGGCTCGATACCAGGCTTTCAGTAAAGAAATTGAAGGACAGTAGAATCTTGAAAGAAAACATGGAAAGAAATCTGCTTGTGATGCTAAGCCAAAGCGGTACCAGGCACAGAGAAAACATCCACTGGCAAGGCCCATACCTATAGTTCGCAATCTCCAAGACAGATTCCAGGACCAACCCAAGTAGCCGGAGAACCAACGCGGTACTTAAGTCCAGAGACAACATCCACTGGAGAAAGCCCATACATCAATCCTGCGCCGAACTTGAGTCCGCCCATAGAAAGCAAAAGGTTGGCAAGAAAGATCAAAGATCGAAAGAAAGGACTAAGTCGCTGGCAGTATCAAAGCGGTATGAAGGCCAGAGACAACATCCACTGGCCAGCCCCATACTTCAGACAAGCTTTGACTTAGAACATCGCATGTGGAAAATCAGAGTAACCAGTCGTGCAGAAGCGGTACGCAGAGACAGAGACAACATCCACTGCTTTGGCCCGTACTTCGTGCGCGCTTTGAAAGAAATTGTACAGAACAGAAGACAGGTAGAATGAGACTAGAGTACATCACCTGGTCATTGTACAAGACATATAGCTGGAGCAGCGCGCGCTGATGTCGGGAAGAGGAACCATAAAGCGAAAGGATGGCGAAGAATAATAGGCATGTAGCTGGAAAGGCACTGGATCACTATGGAGCAAGGAACCGGTAATCAAGACAGAGAATTGGTGGAGTGGGAAGTTAAAGAATCGACGAGCAAGTGTCAAGTGTCGCGAAGACACCGGTCTAATAACCTTGGCCAATGTTGTAGACGTGCTGCATAGAACAACATATATCAAGCTATCATATTCTACCGACCCAAGAACAGCTTGCTCGCCAGTAAAGAAGCACCATGGCAACCGGAACGGGGGATGCTGGAGCAACCATCACAGCAGCAATTTGGGAGTACTGGAAAGAGAGTATCGATATTGAAAGCTAAGTACTCTAACAGAAGGCAGATGCGCATTACACTGGGCCATGTCCAAGTAAAAGCAATATTGCTTTCTTGCCTTCGCTCCAACGCAACACAGTCAGAGGCAATTCTTACAGAAGCACACTCGCGCAATCAGAGAACAAGGGACTGAGACCAGAACAGTAGAAGCAAGTAAAACCAAACCTTGTAATACCTCCCCATCGAACATCTCGGTTTCTACTGTGATGTTCAATGACAAAATCACCACTTGCAGGCTCTGTCTACCGTGGATACCCACCGAGCACGCTTGCATTACACTGGAAGGCATATGGACGCACAAAGTTGTGCCTGTAAACGTCATCATCAGGGTTTTTCCGATGCCGATGCCAAGCTCCCACAGGTTTTCCCACTTGACTCCCCTTCTCTCTTTCCTCTTCCTCTCCTCCTCGCGCACCCTGACATACGTAAGTACCCATCAAATCCCGTGGTATTAGTTGACAGTGCAATCATGGTTAGGCCAACTTCCACGTCCCAGAACCCAGTACCTGGCCTGCCTCTTCCTGACGGGATCGTAGGGCATCGAGCACATAGGGGAAAGTATAGGTTACTGGATACGAAAGCTGCCTCCCAAAAACCATGGGATGCCGCTGTCAAGACAGTCAAGAGCTGTCACGCCAAGGACTACGCCGATGGCCGAGGCTTGCAGACCACATGGGAATTCAACAAAGAGAGGAAAACGGAGAAGAGCATGCTGGTCTGTCAAGGTAACCACACCGGTTTGACCATGCAGCTCAAGCGCCACAGTATGCCAAAGGATGAGAATCCTGAACTACTGATGTCCATCAAACTCCCCAACGATCTGTACCGTGTGTCGCTGCGTCTGTTTGTCTCGGATCGCAGCATTGAGGTCCGAAAGGTCCACAAAGCTGGCTCGAACGAGGACGATCAGTGCTGGGCCCTCTACTTCGACGACTACGAAAAATGTCTGAACGACGCGAAGATAATGCTGAGGCGGCTGGCAAACCACTGTGGAGAGATGCCAGGAGACTGGTTCACCTACAGAAACTTCCAGCCTCAGGCCACGGGCAAGCCTGACCGGACTCCTCTCGCCCAGTCGACCAATGGCCCTCACTACCATGAGGTACAGATCGCTGGCGGCCATGTCTGGAAGTTCACCGGGTTCTTCGCAAGTCCCGAGTTTCGAGCTCTCCTTGACGGGCCGCCTCCACTGCCGACGGCCTCCATCCCAGCCAAGGATGTTGAGGGCATGGTCACATGCGGTCGAGAAAAGCTGGAGGGCATCGTGGTCGATAAGATCCCTCTGGATCCGCCGATGTCAGCCAAGCGGTCTCAAAGGATCAAAAGGCGTTACGAGGCACGTCATCCCGAGCCGGTGAAGACGAAGGGCAAGGGGAAGGCCACAGCCCTGGAGACTCCCAGTGAGTCCCGGGCTGTAGAGCCCCCCGCCCAAGTCAAGCCTGGGCCGTCGATACTCGACGATGATGGCTTCGAATATTTTACGCCTGGGTTGTTCGAGGCGGCTGAGCAGCCAAACGCTGGCGAGTCGTCCTCTTCGTCGGCCAAGCTCAAGAAGCTGGGACCGAAGATCGGAGACGACCGCAGCGTCTATAAGGGGACCACATCACGAGCTCCCACAGAGGGCAACCCGGAGATCTCGGAAGAGCCCAAGGCCAAGGCTCCAGCTCACAAGCGGAAGGCTAAATCGTCAATACCGCAGCAGGTTTCAGAGCCTGCTGCTGGGTTGCCAAAAGTCAACGTGGTCGGCATCGAGGGTACGAGGGGAAATGGCGGCATGAAGCAGTTCCTCGTTCGATGGGAGGGCCACGATGAGCCAATCTGGGAGGACATACAAGCTGTGCCCCCAATTGCCATCGGCCTCTACTTCCAGAAAGTGGCTCGCACCAGAGCAGCCTGTGGAGAAACCCAAGGCCAAACCAAAGAGAGGCGGGCGCCGGGGTGGAAAAAATAGCTTCCTGAGCGTAAGATAGCTTTTATCAGCAATCAACATGCTTGGAACCTCGTTTTGATGTCGTTGCAATTGACTTTCATTCCCACCCAGCCGCCATCTCCTTTCATCACGCTTCGGAGAAGCTTCCTGCTCAATGATTGGGACAACCATCACGCTGTGCCGGTTTCCAATGCGCAATGACGTCTAACCCTGTCGGTACGAACTCGAAATAGGCGCACCAGCTTCTGGTCCAAGACTCATCGCGGAGAAGCTTGATTGTCGGTCTTGAAGTGAATAATCTGCATCGTAGCTGTCAAGCCCGCAAGCAACCGCTTCCCGTATCTCGATACCTTCACGGAAGTGCCGCCCTGAGCAACTCCCGTTGTTTCTATTCGTCCGAGGCTGAATTGCGATTGCGTACATTTGACAGGGAGGCATCCTCCGGCTCCGTGGGGATTCCGTTTCGGTTTTCCCTCACGCCAAAGGTTTGGCGCTCCATCGCCTGCAATTCCCCCGTCGCAATGCTGCGTCCCTTCAACCAGCAGCTTTACATCAGGCTCATCAGATAATATCTTTTCTGACTTCCTGACAAGCCCTCGTCATGCCCACCTACACTTCAGCCCTCGTCACACCGTGCGCCGCCGTTCACAATCGGAAGCAATCCCGCAAAAGCCTGTCGGTCGCAATCCACGTATCCTCGAGATCGCCACTTCAGTCTACAACACCAGTACCCGGTGCTCATAGCCATCCTGGCCTCACGTGCCGCCGTACCAACCCTATACCATCGAAACTCTTCCACACCTGAAGGGCATTGCGACTTTGACTGCGCTTCGAGGCAGTCTCCAGCTCCACCACGATCAGCCTGGCACTGAGGAGCAGACTTAATCTGGCACGACCCCTGCTGGGAGAGCATACAATGGTGGAGGATGGGAAACACAAGGACAAAGGACTGTCACGGGATAATGTATGAGGAGGTGATCCTGGAGACACTGAGCACTTCCACCTGCAAGCTTGGACTGACAGTGCGCTGTCTCTAGACTCTTTTGCAGCCACGTCGACTTGCCTTCAGTGCGTCTTTCTTCTGCTGGTAGCCTTACTCGACTTCCTTGTATCTACACTCGCTGTCGACGCTTCCTTACGATCCCTCCCACGTACACCCTTATACTCTTGAAGCAGACTGGGTCCAATTGAAGCCTTCGGGGCATGTTGTTGTTGGACCGGAACACATGAATCCGGATGGATGACTTCCGGGAACAAATTCTGGTGCCACCCCCAATTCCTATCAACTTTGGGAGCCGTAATCTGAGAGTCTCTTCCTCTAGCGATCCTCATAGCAATCTCGACCTGCATTGCACATCCTTGTCGCCTACCTACAAATTCCCTTGCTATTCTCCTCGCGCTAAAGAGTATGCCATCGTTCCTAGAGGTGGCCGACCTTGATCGAACACAGAAGCCTTTGAACCTCAGCCGGCAAGCGGAAGGCTGAGGCTTTACTCTCGAGCTCCGCATTCCCATTCCATGGAAACGACGCAGTCTCGGAGGCTTACCGCTATTGAGGGTGCAGTCATGGCGAGCTTCTCACAGCCAGTGGTCAGCAATCACGGTCCCAGCTTTCGCAGACCCCTCCAATGGTCATGGCCCATTGTACTAACCGTGCTCTCTCTCTAGTACCATCCACCACACTCGAAACGTCGCGATTAAACTTTCCTACGCTATCGTCACCTCCTCCGCATCCCGGACACTCAGTACCAAGTGTTACACCAAGGGTCGCTCACACTCACGAAGGGAAAGCTAGCAGCAGTGGGGGCCAAGAGTTTGGTTGCATCAAGGGTCGCTCCTACAACTCTCGAAACATCGCTACCAATCTCACTTGCACCATCTATACGTTCTCCGCTTCATGGATGCCCCATATTTCGCATTGCACAAAGGATCGCTCACTTATGAGAGGTTGGCAGGAGTGAAGGCTTGGACTCGGGTTGATCAAGGGTCGCTTCTGCCTAGATACAGGCAGCTACACAAACAGGAGGGAAGAGAGAAGCTCGCGTTATGGGGACAGACACAACTCACACGGAAGCTGGCGGATTGAGGCTGGCGAACCGAGTCGAAATCACACCAGCCAAGCTTGAGCAGGGCATCGTCACACGTCGCTCGCAGAGGTGGAAGGAAGATATTTGGCTACACACTCTCGAAGCGGGGCAGGGACAGAATGGAGCCCGGTAAGTCGGGTGACATTGCAGGGGTCGCTCAAGCTTGATGCTACTAGAAGTTTGGAAAAGCCTGCAGACGTTACACCAAAAGGTCGCTCCAACTTGCAATTAGGGAGAGGGCAACTCCACACCCGAAAGCTAGTGAGTCTCGTTGCACCAGTCACACGTCGAATGCGGGCTCACTAGTATGGAGGATCGAACAAGAACAGCTCCACGATACGAAATTGGCGGATTGGGAACATAGCACAACCGGAGGCTGGTTGAATCTTTCTGACACTAAGGTGTCTATACATCACCATAGCGGAGAGACGGCCTCGCAACGTAGCTGTACAATCGAAAACTGTGAAGCGTTGTTGCACCAGAAGTTGCTCCAACCTGAACCAGGGCAGTCACACTAAAGTTTGACATGCTATTGGAGGCTAGAAGGTTCGAGCAAGAGCAGCTCCTCGATTGGAAGCTGGCGGAATTTTGTGTTCTTATTGCACCAAAGGTTGCTCCAGCGGATCCAGATTCTCATTACACAACATCTGCGGGTTGCGAGATATTAGTACTTTTGAAGGGGCAGTGTCACAATGCACACAGCTGAGCCGTCGTGTCACCAAGGGTCGCCCCAGCTCTACACGTCCTTGAAGATCTATTCTACGTGCCGGCCTTTTCGCGTTGTATATTCGGAAGAATATTAAGTAGGTCTACCAGCTATTACGAAGCATTGTTAATAAGATTGGGTCGGATGAACTGTTTGCAGGATATTGTCGATGACGCCTGTATTGTTATGTTCACCCTCTAAATCGAGTCTCTATTATTGTCCTAGTTAGTTCACTGTGTTTCAGTATTGTAAGTCTGGGTCGAATGCTCTCGGAAACAATATCTTGCTGGCGCAATATTTACTTTAACACTGTAACAATAACGGTTGTATAGACTATTGTTGTTCCACTAACTATGTTAATACTATGGAACAAATCTTATTCATTGCATTGCTCTCAATGTGGACTGCCCTTACACTTTACTATTGTCGCCTGTCTACAATATCGTGGATATGCTATTGTCACTAAGTAGCTTGTTTTCTCAGTATATAAACCTCTCTCCCTTTCGAGTCTCTTTTGGTGTCTTCTGTTTCTCGCCTTGTTCCGATATCTACAAACCACCATTTTCGTTATTGATTGATATTTACTCCAATATTCCATCGATCGTCTGGTACGATCTCTCCGCCTCTCTCTTACATTACTACAATCAATTACCACTACTATCATCATGCCGCCAGCGCCCCAAGACATCCCGGCCCCCTATTTCGCTGCGGTTTTGCCCGCGGACAAAATCTACCTTGGTCTGGATACCAAAGGAAATCAATGTCAATGGATTAACTGCGTCGACGTTGTTCAAGTATGTAATCCATCAATTAACAGTTGTTTCGTCTACTACATTTATCTTTGCTCTCTCAAACTACGTTATACGCATTTTGCTGATTATTGTTGATAGGCCCCCGAAAATCTCGATCCCTGGAACTGGAATCAAGAGCAGATAGTCCGCTGGCTGGCCAGCGTAATTCCCGGAAATCGAGTCAAAATTATGACTCTCGATGTCTACAAGGCTCGCCTCCAGGCCCACGGTTACCATACTGGAGAACATATCTTGATGCGCAAGCAAGGCTACCTGGCTGTCAATCATCTCCAGTTGTACAATGACCAGGTAACGGCTTTCCATACTGCCCTTCGGGCCTTGCGCTTTAAGAGCGATAGATGGTACCAGAAGGCCAGGATTGCGTTGGATTTGAATTGAGATTGGGGTTGCTGGGTTGATGGTAGTCCAGTCCCTGTTCTGTCTTGTTGGCTGTCTTTTGCTCTCTTCTGTTGGTTGTTTTCTAGTTTGGTTGTTTTGTTCCTACGGTATCGGTTTATGCGTGTATGTATGCAAGTTTTAAGTATACGACTGTTATCTTGTCCAGCATAGAATCCATTGTTTCCATGAACTATATCTCGTTTCGCACGACTTAGATGGCAGTATTATGGATCAAGCCGAATCCACTGTTGAAGATTGGAGTTAACAATCACTCTACCAGAGAATACTATTGATATATGAAGATCAGACAAGAATATAGACAGTACGGGCTTTAGTCTTTCCATCTAGTCTACAAACCTATTAAGTGTTTCAATGTAAGCGTTATCGTTGCATTGCAATGTCGAAACTCTACGCAATCCAACTAGCCTTGCTATCGCCTTTGCTAGAATTCCAGCACACCTCTTGCGTCAATAGAGAACAGTTTCACTAAAACTCTTTCCTTTTATATTTTCTAATTCAACTGATTACTTGTAAGCGCATTCCAGACAACCTCCAAAAGCTTATTCTCTCAAGCACGTTCCTCTCTTAGCAAAATAACAGTGTATAACTTGCTCGAGCTGTGTCTCCCTTCCAAATCTGAAGCCGCCTTTACTGAAGCGACCCTTGATGTAACTGTGAAGTATAGGGAACTGCTCCTGTAGACTCCTGTGAAGCAGCTAAGTCAAACAACGATATACAGGATTACATCTATCTGAGCTGGAGCGACCCTTGGTACAATTTGTGTAAGCTGTTTCTCCGATCCAAGTCTTAGACGCCACAGTGGTCCATAATGCCACGCAAGTATCGCTCCTCCTAGCCTATAAATTAGGCTTCCATAATGTAACTTTCGCCCAAGCTGAAGCGACTTTTGGTGCGAGTAAACGTTTCGCCTCTTACCAGCGCTCTATAAGTGACTCTAACGCTATGCTTCCCAGTGTGGCTCCACCCTCTGCAAGAAGAAGAAGTCCATAATACCAAGCTATAGAGCTATCTCTACCGCCGTATCTCTACCTCAAATACAGTGGGATTAGCAAGGGAACGCCGATTGTACACTATGTGACGTCTTTATATATGGGGAGTCTCGGGTTTGTGAGAGTGGTAATTCACATTTAATATGGGCGGAGGTATATACAGATTCCGTGGTTGTGGTAAGGGTAGTTGATAATATAAAAGCGCCTGGTGCGCCCGTTCCGGGAGCGGATGCGATATCATAAAAGTAGAGAAATTATATTAACATAGGCGACTGTGCAAGAAGAGGGTTGTGCAAAGCTTGTTACAGTGTTTCTGTCGCATCCTTCTCCCAGGCCACGCACTCGGCTCGTGTACGGTATTGCCTGTACCCGAGTCGAACCATACCTAGTCTGTCCAGCCTGCTTGTTAGTTGCACTGCACACCGTCCACCGTACATATCTTTTACCCCATCTTGGTCACTTTCAAAGCCTGCGGATATCGGAACCTTTTCTCCCATTATCCCTGCTCGCCGTCCATGCATCCCTCTCACTTACCTGAACTCCGCGTTCGGCGTCTCAACTTTGTGCGCGTATCGGGTAAATGTGGGTAGGATCACTCAATGCACGATAGACGTGGATGTAGGAGATAGAGAATAGATGTGGCCTGTTCGATAACTTTGCTCCATTCCGACGGGAGCATGTTTTCTGATCCATACCTTCTTGGGTTTCGCAGGCCCAACAGATACATGCAGACAAGTCGTTGACCCGTTCCGTTCCAAGACGGTAACTATATCCTCCGCGCGGGGCGGTCGCATTGACGTAGAGGTGAAAGGTTGTAAGAGTGTGTAAGATGTCAACAACTTCTTTCGACGGCATCTATTTTCTGATCCATACCCTCAGATCACTCATCTTCGTCCATTATACAGAGACAGGGTGCCGAGCCCTTGGCTCATTGCGTTGCAAGGCTCCTGTTATCTCCTCTGTCCCCTTGACGGTAACCTATTCAGTCGTAACCTGTTGCTCCTCCGCCACTGTCGATCTCAGACTAGGAGAGGACAAATCCTTGACTCGTTGTGTTTCAAGAGCCTCGCTGTATCCTTTGTGCTGTCGCGACAGTGTGCAAAAGCCATATTCAAGAGAGATCAGTTGCTCCCTGATCCTGACGGGCGTCGGACCTAGATGTAGATGGTTCCTTCGCTCGTTGATTCCTAGACCCTTGCTGTCTTGTCCACGCTGTCCGTGTGAATTACACAAGCCAAAATTCTCGCGCAGTCGTTGTATGCTGCTTGTCCGACTTTCTGCCCCAGAGCGGCGATATTCAAAGGTCAAGAACCCCATTCCGGCAGCATGTATTGGTCTTCGGCCATCACCCGCGTCGAGCCCGTGGCTTAAAATAGCACTGGAGTGTATAAAGACAAAAGTTACACTACGAGAAGCGTCTGTTGCTCCTCTCGAACAGCGTCCCAAATTGCAGTGGTTTCTTCCCACTACCTGCCATAGCATTGCGCATCCGCGCCGTCGACGCAACGCGCAAAGGAGTTGTTCCTACTTCGCCGTCATTGGCGCCAACGAAGGGGGGGGCGCATGTTAGTATGAACATTGATATCGATTTAGAGGTATTTTAGAGTAATCGCTTCCAAAAACCAGTATTCCGTACCGTGGTTGACAATCGGAATATACTTTCGCCGTGCCGATGACAATGCCGACAATAATACCAGACTTCTTATTGTGATACCACGCTTTCTCTGTCACATCTCCACCGTTGTTCCGTAGGTAACGAAAACCCATTTCCCGGCTTTATTCTTCCTTGCATCGAGCCTCACCCATACAAGCATCAGGGCGTATGTACTCACGCCCGCTCATGGCGAGTGCTTCGTTGACAAGTTACAGCATATATGGCCATGTTGTCCAGAGTCTGTCACAGCTACCGCGGAATCTACGCTTTCTACGGCCAGGGATGGCATGATCCGAGCTGCTACTTGGCGTGACCGAGACTAGGAAAGCTAAGACCCCTGTGAGGGCAGAGTATGCCTGACGCGTATGTCAAGGTCACAAAACCTGGGCCATTATTCAATCATGGACAGACTCAACAGGAAAGGGCGGAATGAACCACGGGGCGCTTGATGCGTATGTCAACATCACGAATCCCGGGCCACCACTACCTTACGAGCATGGTGGACAGGCTCTACTGGAAAGGGCGGAATGAACCATGGGGCGCTTGTGGCACCACCACTTGCGAGCATTGGTGGACAGGCTCGATCGAAAAGGGCGGAATGAACCATGGGGCGCTTGACGCAATGTCAGTGTTATAATTTCGAAGACTCCTGGGAGCCAGCTTTCCATATACAACGACTGTTTGCCCGGAGATAGTCCAGTCACTCTTGCGACTCGGAACCCCAAGTGACACACTTTTGTAAAATGGCGCATCATCTGTCGCCGATTACGTATTTGAGAGGAATATAGATCAAGTGGTGTCTGAGTTCGGGATGGGCAACGCTCGGCGCCTTCACTAGACCGGCGCATGCAGTTGCGGAAACCCAAGTCCTGTCGACTGTGAAGGAGTTGGATGGCAGACTGAACCATATTTTATACTGTCCGTTCACGCACTGGCGAACGCTGTGGAATGTCACGGGCAACAGGGCACATCCAGATATGTAGGTCGAAATCTTGCTACAGTCGCCATGTACGATATGCTGATAGTGCCAGCTCTGATTTCTTCCCAACCGGCAGATCTAGCCTTCAACAAGTATGTCGCATTATACGACTACAGGTTTAGCGAAGCCGCCATGTAGTATCTTGGTCCGCTTATTGCGCTGATGAAGGTACGTCTTGTGTCGAGCCTCAGGTGCTCACGCGGCGCGAATAATACCTGTTCGACATCTTGTCAACGAACCGATCAGGAACGCTGCCTCGCCTTTGGATGCTGTTCGCTAAGTCTGATTACAGGATCATGTTTGTGCTGTCGAGGGCTAAGTCAATAAACCGGATTTACATGCGAACGCAGTTGCGTTCGAATAGGTGGACCGATCCAGTGCAGTCAAATTCATACGAGGTTTGGCTCCGGCGATGCTGATAGACCAGCTTCAAAGAAGAGACGTGGGGAACACCATCGAAGCCAGCAATGGAGTCGACAGACCGCGAGAGGAATCTCAAATTACCGTGGCTGTCTGTGGTCGACGCAAGCATTTCGTCACAGATAGCCTGCCAGAGCTATGACTCGCATACGGGCCGGTATATGTCAGCACCGCGGTCGGGCTCAAAGACATTGTTGGAACTATTCTGGAAACAATGGAGCGATGTGTCGCTGCAGCTGCACTAGACTCAACACGGGGCGGGGAACTACCACTTCGAAACGAAGTGCGTTTCAAGGCGACACATCGTAATTAGAGCCATTGGGGTTGCTGCCGCTGCACTAGGGTCGGTGCCTGATAGAAGTCAAGGCGAGAGAGCGGGATATCGCTGCAGCTGCACTAGACTCAACACTGGGTGGGGAAGCAACACTTAGAAGTGCCATCGCTCTGAGGCGACGTATCATAATTATAAAGTCCGATCTTGCTGCAGCTGCACTACATTACACGCATTGCAGAGATAGTGTAAAGGCGAGATGTTATTGCAGCTGCACTGGACTCGAAGCAGAAAACTAGTATTCACATTACACATCTCGTTCTCTTATCTAATGCTCGGTATATACATGTAACAGAAAGAGTCGTGCCATGCATGAATATGCTAGGTGGTAATAAGAGGACTTCCACACATCCCATAAGAAACAACATTGAGTTTCACGTATTAGAGAGCTCTACGGGTAACGTTTGCTGTCCAAAATCACAGCAATTCAACGCTCAATACATTCAAGTACCAGAAGAAGATGTACAATTTCAAGCGGCGCCACCCGCGAAGTCATCTGTCGTCGCCACCCACAGCGCCATCCGCAACGCCATCAATTATCACCCGCAACGCCACCCGCAGCGCCACTCGGAACGGGCCGCCCCGTGCTAGCGCGCGTCTCGGGCCGCTCGGCAGCTGACTCAGAGGCCGAGAGGCCGAGAGGAAATGGAAAGGGACACTACGACCATACTACATCATCAGAACGCACAATGGGACGCGCAACTGAAGCAAGCTAACTGTATCACGCATCAACAATAGAGTTTCTCTCTCGAATGCTTAGACCCGAATCCAAGCTAGTCTACATCGTTCAATAATTCAATAATGCGAGCAAACATAACTATTGCGATGACATTTGCAAGCCTCAGAACAATCAACCAAGACAATAACAAATACATGTTGGCTTGATTGTACCAACAACACTTGTTAATACGGACAGCTCAACGCCATAATAAAACAACAGCACTTGAAAGAGCTGTTTTATCAAAAGATTATCTAAGATTCCTTACTAGAACACGCGAGTTGGAAACTTCCTTCTTGCATATTTGTCTGACCTGAATCCCATATATAGTAGCAAGAGCAGGATCCAGATTATGCCTGTGTTTCGCGCTTCCTACAGTCGCCATTTCCTGATCGACTTCTCCGCTTGCGCTGTGGATTAGATATAATACACGGAAGCCTCGTCTCGTCACAGAACACAATACATATCAGCGGAATCCTGCAATTCACGATCAGCGCTGATAAACTACTGGCGGTTCGCACTGTTTTAATCGCCAAACCCAAATAGCTGCGCATCACGACGGCTGCGCCCGCCAGATTATCCATTGATGGCTGGCCAAACATGGGTCATTATGTAGTACCAGATTGGCAGTAGTGCCAGGTTGCACGTTCTGGCACTATACGCTTCTTATACATCGGCAGCTCTACCCAACTTACAGTTCCTAGCTGACCAAGCCTTCTGGCAGCTTCGCTTTATCTATCCCATCTAGTACACAGCAACAAGCAGACAACATAACAGTGTTTCTCATAAGCAACACATAGGCAGCGAAAACATGCACCCGAACCGGACTCGCTATTATAACTTTTGGTCAACAAGTTTATTACTTTCAACCGAAGCGAATACATCTTGCTAGGTTTATTATCCCGACGCATTGTACAGTAGAAATTCAGAATCTACTGACCCTGATTGTGTCTGCAGCAACCGAATTTCATTCCACAAGAGCTGGGCCGAAGCCTAGTTCGTTGCTAGAGTTGGGAAACCCACCATTACCTTTGATCACACTCGCAGTCTCTCGCTATACTGATTATCCGCATCGGCATGCCCTGTATCTACGCAAGTCGACTACTCAAGTACAAATACCAGCGGCTTTTGCCTCAAGACGATCTCAAAGGTATAGCGAGACTGCATAATATGGCGCATACCTTTACATGTAAAGCTACAAGGTCAGGGTCAGGGTTTGGCCTTTTGATGGGGAGCGAGAGACGGATCTCCCTGCAGAAGACCGCTCCCTTCAAGCTGCTCCGCTGGCGCTTTGCAGCGGATCGGGTTCAGCGTTTGACCATCGATATTGCGAAGCGGAGAGTTCGCACCCGCGGACATTGCCATACGAGAGAACACCAAATTTGGATTTTATGCTGCTTTATCTTGTATGTATCAACGACGAAAGGGTCAGGGTTCCGCCTTTTGATGGGAGCGGGCAAGCATCTTCTCACGGAAGATCGCTCCCATCCGTCGCTCCGCTGACGCTTCGCAGCGGATTCTAATTCGTTTTATGCGCACAGACTAGGCATTCAAACATCCACATTCAAAATTAGAACCCATCAACAGAGTCAAGGGATCACGATCTACACGACCAGCGGATAGCATGGATCTTGTGGTCAGGGTCAGGGTTCGGCCCTTTGATGGGGGCGGGCAAGCCTCTTCTCACAGAACATCGCCCCCATCCGCCGCTCCGCTGACGCTGCGCAGCGGATCCCGTTTGGACTCCTACCCAGCGGAAGAGTAGAAGGAAATTCATGACAGCAATGCAATATCCTTGAGGCTAGGGTCAGGGTTTGGCCTTGTGATGGGGGCGGGCAAACTTCTTCTTATATATCACCCCCATCCACCGCTCCGCTGACGCTTCGCAGCGGATCCGGTCTGAACGATCCCTACAGCACGGTCATCAACAATCAGCGATCAGGGTCAGGATTTGGTCCCGTGATGGGGGGCGAACAAACATCTTCTTACATATCTTTCCATCCCCTGCTCCGCTGACGCTCCGCAACGGATCCTATTTGAGCGCTTTCCACAGCAAACATCGTAATCAAGAATCATTGGGGCTAGGGTCAGGGTTTGGCCTTGTGATGGGGGCCGGCAAACTTCTTCTTATATTTCGCCCCCATCCACCGCTCCGCTGGCGCTTCGCAGCGGATTCCGTTCGAGTCTATATCGATGGGGTTGTAGTTGAGCCCTCAACAGAAGGCAAATCCTATTCCCAAGATCGGCGTGATATGCTCAGTCTATTCAACAAGACGTGTAAATTTCAATCATGGTCAGGGTTTGACCTCGTGATGGGGGGCGAACACACATTTTTCTACATACTATCCATCCGCTGCTCCGCTGGCGCTTCGCAACGGATCGCGCTTGAGTCTATATCAATAATACTGTACTTGAGTGTTCCTATGGCAGGACCTCATCGCTAATATATGTGTAATTGTTTCCATCCAGACAGAGCAGCGTATACACTTCAACAGGGTCAGGGTTCGGCCTTTTGATGGGGTTCGGGCCAAATTCGTCTTCCAGACGAACGCCCCCATCCACCGCTCCGCTGGCGCTTCGCAACGGATTCTGTTTGAGGTGGGTTGATAGGGCACATATCTTGACATACGCAGAACGACTTTCTCTCGACGAATATCTCCAGCCACAACACCGATATATAGATTCCAGTCCAAGCCTATGGTCAGGGATATTCCTTGATTTCTGTCTGGTAGTAAGCAGTCTTCCTCTCACAATCCTTCCAGGCCGTCAAACACACTCTTGGGGCTAGGGTCAGGGATAATCCTTGAGCTTCTGCTTGAATGCGGAGTCTGTCTCGCGATCTGACCTCTTAATTGAGCGGCTTTCTCTTTTACGGGTTTTCGGTGATCGGCTCCTCCATATAACGGGTTTTCGGCTCCGTCCCACCCACCCCTGGGGTTAGGGTCAGGGATTATGTGTGGGGTTTGTGGCTTCGTTCGCGATCCGAACATTGATATCGGCTCTCTCCTCCATACAACCTGGAGACGCTTTGGCTCGAAATCACACCAAGGCTAGGGTCAGGGCTCTGGTTTGGCATGCCGTACTTGGGTTTGGAGGTTTTCTTATATCCAGAGCAGCTGTACCGACCTCCGTTCGTTGGGGTTAGGGTCAGGGACTACGTTTGCGGTTCAATGACTGACAGATATTGGTCAGGATCCCGGAACGTGTATGTCCCATGTCACGTCTCAAAGCATAGGGCTCTTGGAATCAGGACCAGGGATACGGAACTCCATCTAGTGGATACTCTCTGTACAATGACGGGTGTCGGATGTCGATTCTTGGGTCTAGGGTCAGGGACTATGTTTACGGTTCGGGGATAAGAGTCGTCAGTTCAATCCAGTTTTGATATAAACAAAAGTAGTATCGGGGATTGGCGCCGAGAGGTATGTGTCTCTATACCAAAACCTTCAAAAGGATCTGCAGTTTGGGATTTGGGGTTAGAGATTATGTGCGGCAGTTGAGTTTCGATTCTACTAATGGTACATCTTCTTAATCTCTTTAATCTCTAGTTACCTTCTACCTCTCTCCTTCTCTCCGTCTTTTCCTCTCTTCTCTTCGCTCAATAACTTGTATGGGCAGAGAAAGCCAAGGCTAGGATCAGGGTCAGGGGCCACAGATGGGGTTTGAGGATTGTTTTCCAGGTATTCCCGTATTTACATCCATCCAAATACTAGCATTTCGCATTGGAGGCGAAGATATGTCAAGGCTAGGGTCAGGGTTAGGAACTGTGGGTGGGGTTTGCTCTTGATTTCTTCGTACTCTTCGTTATATTCTCTCTCTCTCTTCCTTCACGTGCATTCACGTCCCCAGGATCGCTCACGTTAGGATTAGGGTCAGGGACTCGGTTTTGGTTTCGTAAATCTCTTCATATGTCTTCTGATACGCTAGAGATGTTATGTATCTTCTTCTATCGCTTAAGAGCTCTTCTCTCTCTTGCGTGGGAGTCGTCCTCTCTCTTGCGTTGAGTCGCCATCCGTCCCACCCACCCTTAAGATTAGGGTCAGGGTTTGTGATTCGGTTTGGGTTTCGTCTTTTGAGTATCACTATATTACAATCTCGTCTTTCCATATCTTGAATCTTTTCTCTCTGTCTATCGCAAGGCCCATTCCTCGCGCTCGTTCCTCTATCTTTAAGACTAGGGTCAGGGCTCGTGCTTATATCTGGCTTTTGGTTCGGAGTTCCGCGGTTACCTTTCCTCTCGATGGTAATTGGTGTTTCTCGTGTGTTGGTTCCTTCTTCTACTATTATCTTCTTACTCTTCTTCCTCCACCCTTTGCAGTGCCTCTCTCGCACAGCATCTCCCTTCCATCTCACATTATCTTTCTTCTACCCACTAGCAGCATATCCCTTCCGTCCCGCCCACCCCTAAAATTAGGGTCAGGGTTCGTGATCCCGTTCTGATTTTGTGCTCCCATTGTCGATACAGGACGTCTATAGTCTCTTCTTTTCTCCATTTTTTTATACATCTCTCAGGCGAGACTCGATGCCAGATTACCCTCTCTTGGGATTAGGATCAGGGTTTGTACTTGTATACAGGTTTTGAACTTTGATTTCTATTATAATACGGAACGTTTCCCTTTCGCTGGTAGTCTATATCTATTTACGTGTTATATTCTTCTTCTTTTCTCTCGCATTATCTCGTTCGCTCGACCTTTCTCGGGCATCTTCCTTCCATCCCACCGGCATCTCTCTTCTATCCCACTGGCATATCCCAGCTATCCCACCGGCGTCTATCTTCCATCCCACCCACCCCTAAAATTAGGGTCAGGGTTTGTGATTATGGGTCTGATTTAGTTTCTTGTACAATTCTACGTTACAGCCGTCTTTCTACTTGCCAAATATGTCATCTCTCCCTATCACAAGATCCATCTGTCGCACGAGAACTCATGCTATCCTTACATCCACCATATAAGGACCAGGAATTGCTTTCATAATCTCGAAACAATATTACTATACTTCATTATCGCTGTAGTGCGTATCTCTCTTTCCGATAATGACTCCTCTCTTTCGTTCCCCTTGTTCTTCTCTCTGTCTTCCTCGTACTTTATATCTTGCCCGACCGGCGTTATACATCCCGCCCACCCTTAAAATTAGGGTCAGGGTTTGTGATTTCGCGATGGGTTTGCCCGTCGACCATGGTGAAAGCGTAAGTATCGCAGCAATTATCAACGGATGAACTGACCAATATAGGGCGGATCTACTTGACCTGTTCTCGACATCAAGATCAGGGATATACAGTCGTTGGTAAATAGTCGCAGCTAACAATAACTAAGACCATAGAGATACTGCTCATACCACAACCCAGCTACCAGGCACCCGAGAGCCATACCAGCGTAATTATTATGTTCGCCAATATCGTATACAGTATTTGTCTCGATGGGTTGCACACTTCAATATTCAGAATACAAAAGATACATCAGAGTCCGTACATCTGTGATTCTTACTTCTCTCTTATATGAACCCTATTTCTTTGTCGATGCGATATGCTGAATGTGGTGTCAGGGTCAGGGATGGTATTTTCTGCCGCCTTCTCATTTTATCTTCTTTCCCTACAATATGCATATCTGTATCTCGCACTGTGTCTTCCTTGGATAGGTGTCTTCCTTGGATGGGAGTCTTCTCTCTCGTGGGATATGCTCTCCGTCCCACCCACCCTCAAGGCTAGGGTCAGGGACTCCTGGTAACGTTTGGGATTAGCGTGGCAACGTAATATTGTATCGACTCGATAGTTCCATGCGACTTGACAGCAACACTCCTACTCACTTGCTATTGTGTCGTTTTCTCTCTTACTGGAATCTTCTCTCTTCCGTCGTATCTTCACGTGGAAATCGCCGTCCGTCCCACCCACCCCTTAATATCAGGGTCAGGGTTTGGCTCACGCTTGGGGATAGTCTGATCTGCTTCTTCTCTCCAGATTTCACGGGCTAGTAACTGGTTAGGAATGGCCTCTCCGGCAGGAGCTGCCGGAGGCAATGGTTAGGAGGTTAGGGGTTAGGATGGTCAGGGTGTCCTCGACGGAGTCGTCCCCCGGAAGGGCTGCCAGAGGCATAGGTTAGGTTAGGGTTAGGGTGTTTTTTAATGACGCGGGCGAACACTCTCTCCAAATTGCGTATAGAGTAACTGGTTAGGATAGGCCCGTCTGGCAAGACCCGCCGGAGGCACACCCATTAGTGTAAGGATACCAAGTGGAGTGGCCCCCAACTGGTTAGGAAAAGTCTCTCTGACAAGAGCCGTCGGAGGCATCAGTTAAGAAGAAAGAGGTATTTAGAATCAGCGAGCAAAAACTGTTTAGTAAATATGTTTCATGCGGAGACCGCCGACGATAATTTGAACACGGAGACATCAAGCCAAGCGGTTGATGCAAAAGAATAACTTGAACAATGCTCTGAGATTGTAAAGCAATCGGACAGCACTGTCGGGAGAAGAGATCAACTTGAGACTTTTTTTGCAATCCAAGTTACATGTCAGTATTTTTGTTCATTCGAACGACTCTGCCTGCAAACAATTTTTTGGCCAATATACTGCCAACCCTGTTCTTGACAAGTGACATTAGGAATACCTTATACCCAGTCGGACGAAAGAGGTAGTAAATTTATACAGGTGACTGTTGAATGTTTACCGAGAGCCACCATCGTCAGATCGCGCGCTCGGTATAAGGGGCACACGTCTCTTATAGCGATCGATTGGTAGTACAATAACTCAGACGCCGCGGGTGAAACATCCACTCATGAAAATTGCCGATCATATCCCATATAACGATTGAAAATCTCCCTCACGGCCGGGATCAAACCACATGCCACTCCCACGTTATGGCGGAATACTGAAGATGGCAGTAGGCCCCAGAGTGGGAGAGCTGTGGATGCGATGCGTCCTTTATTCCACTTATCCATAATATTTCCACCACCGCCTGTGGCGCAACCGTCATACTTGGATTCGATCGTCATAGGTGATTGGTATGGCTGTAGCAGGCAAGGTACTGTATATGCCAGCCATCAAGTTACCGTAGGCCTGGTCCTTCACCTGGCGTATCGTCTGCGCAAAATGTTTTCTTTCTCGATCGCCTGGCTGTTTCCACCTCCGACCCATCGAAGCACTGAACCCAGACTCTTGCATCGGCAGGTCACATGTTTGATCTATCGTAATTTACCTTTGTTGCGGGGAAGGACCTCTTCGAGCCTATCTCCTGTCCGCCCAGGAACAAGCTTCTCTTTCTCCGCCAAGTTGTCCCCATCCCTCCCACCCCTGACGAGATGTAGAGTACCGGTACTTCGAACAATTGACGGAGCGCTAGCACAAAGAACTTGAAAATGTGTTGCAAACAACCAAATCAATCAAAGAAGATTCACTAACCGTCAAACCTGTTACTCAAAGGCAACCTCTAAGACCCAAAAAGTACCACAGCATCCCTAGCAAACGACATGATTTGCCCGTATTATACATACTCGGAGACCATCCAAATTGTGTCTGATACCCGTAGTAAAGCCTATGTCTGGAACCATCTGATCTATAGAAACATCGTCACTCCCTGCACCGATAAGACTCTTTACTAATACTCCTTGTCCACCCGTTAGAGTGCTCCTCTTCCCAGCCCAGGTAATTCTATCCCACCCGTCCTTGACTTGTGAGACTCCAATATTGAAAGTCTCATATGTCCATACATCGCATACCAAGTTTGGGGTAGAGAAGGCACCCACCTTCTTGCTCGCCCACATTGAAGTTTTTCTTCCCGAGCCAAGTTGAACCATCGCGGCTGGGGTGCACCGATGTAGAGTATCAGTATTCAGATGAGAAAACAGAGCATCAGTACAGAAAACTCAAATGTATACTGCGATCAATCAAACCAACGAGAAGAGACTCAGCAAAGTTATTACTAGAAGACCACCTACAGCACAAACCGAGAGCCACTCACTCACATAAAAGGCTATGTCTAACCTGCACTGTACCTGCTGTGAAATGCCTCGAATCGCCATTGACACCGACAGTAAAGCCTACAATAGGGACTGCTCGAGACTTGGAATCACCGTTAAATTCTGCGTCGACTCGGCTGTTTACTCGTATCTAGTACTTGACTTCGATACAAGCTAAATCACCTTCCTTATCCGCTCATATGCAATTACTTCTCTTCCCAGGCTAGGTTGCTCCATCCCTCCCACCCTTTTCTCGGTTGTCACTGATCTGTTGTGTAGGCGCCTGCGGCGAGCTGATATATGGGGAGATTGGTCCATGATCAAGAAGGCGACTTTTGCTCAGCGCCTTCCCCTCCCTTCGGGGGGGCCCCTTGGCGCTTCGCGCACCAAAGTCTGATCATGTTGAGGACAGGAAAATCATCCCTTCAAGGATGGCCAAGTATATTAGGATAATATTGTCCAACAAGATTATATTTCGTAATAAATTCTGCGGCCATCCCATTGAAGACTGACCCTATCAGCCATACGAGAACAACTTAATATGAAAGAAAGGTATTAATGTACTTGGATTTAATTTGACAGCAACGAATGACAAGATACGTATATGGTCATTCACTCACGGTTCATGTAGAACATATTCGAATACTTTCTCTATCCACGCCCACTCATGTCCGGTGCCCTCATAGAATAGCCGCCTCATTTCGACAATATACTAGCGAGTTGAGGCAGTGACAAGCGAAACCAGAAAGCCATGCTCATCAAACAGTCCAGCAGGGCAGCTAATAGTATGCAGTGAGCCTTGTCCCACTCAGCATACAGTCCTGGTGATTCAATCATAGGTCATTATCGTTGGCATTGTTTGACTTCTTTTCAAGAATGACAGCCGACATCGGTGGTCTTACTTCCAATCGACACAACAGCCGCGTTAGTCCATGGCACTGCTTTTTGTTCTCGCCTCTCAGCGTCATTATCGTCATCCAATGATGAGTGAGATCTTGGTTTTGTGCCGATTCGTATACAGCTGGTAGGAAATCGTTTTCCAGGGTAGTATTGGACTTAAAGCACACGGTGAACTTTGTCGTCGGTGGTTTGGCTTCCGCTTTCGCCTCACAGTGGCATTGCTGTCATCCAGTGACGAGTGAGATCGTGGTGTTGTGCCAGGTCAAATATATCCACTGGATGGATCGTTGCCTGATCCCATGCTATACAGTCAAGGGCCAGCACACAGCAAATCCCTTATCTAGTCGGTTGGTCTTTCGCTTTCGCCTCACGGTGATATTACTGTTATCTAGTGATGGGTGAGATCGTGGAGTTGTGGGCTCCATGTCGCAATAAACTTGGGAGACGGATGCACCTCAAGCCGAATCACCTCTCGTGGCAGTGAGCTTCGATTGGGACTTCATACAGTGGACCTATATTCGCTTATTGACAGTGTAGACTAATTATTCGTGCAGGCCATAGTGTGCCGTGGCCTCGTCATTTACTATAAGCCTGCAATCGAGTCCAGTTATGTAAAGTCCAGGTAATCCGAACACAGTATTCCATCCGCCTGGTTCAGTAAACGCCGTGGTACTGCGCTTTCGCCTTACAGTGACATTACCGTTACCCAGTCACGAGTGAAAACGCGATGTCGCAAGCGTATTATTGCGGGTGGGGAAAAGTCCACATACAGTGATTCGCGCACAAGTGGACTTCCCTTCTTCATCAATAACGTGCTGCGTTGGTGAAGCCTGAGATATCTCGACCGCCCCATCTTAGAATCCTGCACAGAGCCGACAGAGACTTCTGGAGGAGTTGTTTTCTCAACATTAGGTAGAGTGATTTTGGGAGAATGTCCCTCGATCGTCGTGGCTTGATCTTGTGATCGCGATCCTGATGGTGAAGAAACATCGATCGTCCCCGTTGCATTTTATAATAAACTCCGGAATTCAGAAAATATTTCTGCATGCCGGTATTCGATGTTGACTGCGACTTCTCCCGTATGGCCTGGGAAGCTGTAGTTCAATAATCCATGACACAGTGGCACCCCTTTATGCTTTCGCCCCACAGTGGCATTCCTTCCGCTCATCGACATCGGCGTCAGCCGAGCCTGTGCATGACCAGTGTCTTCCCTCGACGGACTAGGTCGATTGTTTCGTGCTTGCGACAGAGTGTTATGGTTTGCCAACCACAGCAAGCCTGTATATGGGCTTCCTTCTGGTGGCTTAGTATCCCCCACCTAGTCGTCCAGGTCAATTATCTCGTGCTTGTCTCAGGGCGTTGTAGCCTTGCCACTTGCAAGAGGCAGGTGGTCCTTCTGGCCCGAGTCCTCGTCAAAAAGATACAATACCCTATCCACATGGCGCAGTGAAGGCTTTGGCTCTGCCTTGCGCCTTCGCCTCACAGCGACATTACTGTCATCCAGTGACGTGGGAGACGGTGGTCGTTGGTTGTAAAGCCAGGTCCCTCACTGGGTTATCTGGCTCTCAGCTTCTTCTCGCGTCGCCAGCACACTGCCCTTAGATGTATATGTGAGGAACGCCACTTGCCCCCCTGTCATGAGGACCAACACTTTGAGCCATTTTTTCGATAGCCATGGATATACCAAGCTGCTATTGGCCTTGCCTTTTTCCATGTGTCGACTTCGAACACTCCACACATTTTGGCTGTTTGGAGCACCTCCACTCATGGCTCGCCACCCTCAAAGTGGTTCACCTGGCAAGAGTATTACTCCCGGCCGCGCAGCTGTCAATCACAGCCTGATTCCCAGCTGATGCCACTGACCGCTTTGCCAAGCTCGAAGGCAGTATACAGGATCGTTGTGCACATAATACGCAAAGAGTCAGTCAAGCAGGTACAATTTTGTCGGCCCTGTCTCGATGACACATCCGGCCAAACAAAGTCGCCCCGCTTTCTCAGTGCATCCACTTGATCCTGCGGCATATCATTAGCATGGGGTGTGAAAGAGGGATAGCAAATTTGACAATATTGATATAGACAAAGGCGAAGTTGTAGACCATACCTTTATCCATGCAATGAGCGCATCGACAACCAGCTTCCAATGGCCAAGCTCATCATATCGATACCTGACATACCAGGCTTTTCCCACCTCCCGTATAGAAGACGCCATTCCCCTCGATGTTCCATGTGATTACCACTTGCTGCTCCAATCGAAAATCTGCAAAGCCTCACGTTTTCTTGAGGATCCCTTTCGCTAGGATAATGGTTTTGGGATCGCCGACACATGTTTCCCTTGAGACTGGAGTATATTCGATATTGTCCATGGATCTACCAAGCGACTATCGAACTAGCCTGACCCTCCATGGCACTGCGCTCTCGAAGGAATAAATATTCTAGTCAGAATATGCCGCGGTAATCGTCTCCGCAGGCCATCCGATAGTGTCCATGGATTTACCAGACTACTTTCGGACTGCTCAATGCCATCAACTCCATGGCACTGCACTCCAAAGAGAGGAAATATTCGAATTGGAATATGCCGTGGTGATCATGTTCACAGGCCCTTCGATAGTGTCCATGGATTTACCAGACTACTCTGGGACTGCTTAATGCCATCCACTCCATGGCACTGCACTCCACTGGGAGGAAATATTCGAATTGGAATATGCCGTGGTGATCATGTTCACAGGCCCTTCGATAGTGTCCATGGATTTACCAGGCTACTCTCGGCCTGGCCTGTGCACTAACATGTAAGAGAAGAGTGAAATCCGACCATGTTCGAAAGATTGTCCAACCCCCACTGCTCGTTGGCTGTTGGCCTCATACCGCATTCCCGACTTCGCCAGAGTCTATACCGGGTCGGAGATTCCATGCCACTGAGAACCAAACTGAGCGCTTCGCCAATCCGGAAGCAGGTACGCAGAAGAACGGGCTGGCCGACTCGCCGATGGAGGCAGTCATGTATAAAGAATAATTACTTACCGCATATCTTGGTAATGCTTCTTGATCCTTAATATACCACGCGTCTCCCGCCGTCACGCTGCAGCCCTCGTCGTGGCGCTTGCTCTCCGCAAAGCAGTTGGGCTACCGTTTGTGATTTTGGCCCGTTTATTCACAGTCCCATCAACGCAATGTTGCATTCACTTCACGTGGGCGTGCCTCTCTTTGGCGGGGTCTGGGTTCCATCCCTCCCACCCCTGACACAATGTATAGTGCTCTGGTTGTGGGGGTATGCTCTTCTTCCCGGCCTGGTTGTCCCATCCCGCCCACCCTTGACGCCATCTGGAGTGTTCTGGTATGTGGGCGCCTGCGGCGAGCTGGTATATCGTATGTTTCATGACAGGGGAGGTGACTTTTGCTCAGCGCCTTCCCCTCCCTTCGGGGGGGCCCCTTGGCGCTTCGCGCCCAAAGTCTTGTCTTGTAACCGAGATATCATCCTCGAAACAGAGTGCTGTTGGCGTATATCCTGACTCGAAGTTATGTCATGTAACCAAGATATCTCCTTTGGACTGCAGTATGGTACCCTCTTACTATGAACGTGTCCCTTACTGGGTTCCGATGGTCTTTCCACCAACCCTCGATTCATTGTATCTCATCTGCACCAAGGCAGTCGAAGGTTCCCATGCGGCATCTCTATTTTGCAGAGCATTCGTCACCCACCTCGCTAGTTGGTCCGAATGAAGCCTGTGATTGAAGTTTCCATGTGGCACCAGCATCCTGTAAAGAACACCGTCTCACCCATCTCGCTGGTTGATTGGAGTAAAGCCCGAGATCGAAGGTTCCCAAATGGCACCGGCGTATTGTAAAGAACAGAGTTCCACCCACCCCACTGGTTGATTGGAGTAAAGCCCGAGATCGAAGGCTCCCATATGGCACCGGCGTCTTGCAGAGCGTTTACATCTTGCTGGTCGAGGATGCTCGCCGCTTTCCTCTCGGACATCTTCCAACCCCAGGTTCTCTATCTGCCCCTCCTGTCATCTCATTGCTGAGTCCACTAACTGCATGGGTTGATCGGGGTGAGAACTGAGGGCGAAGTTTCTTATGCCATGCCATTGTATAGCACCGCCCTTCGCATCGTTATGGTAGGGGATGCTCGCCGCTTTCATCTTGACCATGTTCCAACCTCGACTCTCTTCCGATCCATTTCAACACCTCATTAATGCCGTTATCCATCTTGAGCGTTGCTTGGAGTGAAAGCTAATAAGGGAGACTGGTCGAGGTTGCTCGCCGCTTTCGTCTCGGACATCTTCCAACCCCAACATCTCGCTTCGTCCATTCTATTATCCTATCGCTGCGTCATCCCATCTTAACCTCACTGTCTCTTGGGGTAAAATTACGAAAGTAATATATGATGTTGCTGCCTCTCGGCGAGGAAATTAGTTCTTCTTGACTCGGCCCGGAGCAACTGTCAACAATCCGGGCCGATCCAGCCCGATGCCAAATTATTGACTTATTATACACGACCCGCGAGATTTATATTCAGATATACATTCTCGCACGCTGTCTGGTACTGTATTATGGTGAAGAATTTAAATCGATGTCCTGGCTTATTGTCAATGGGCTGTAATTGGTTATGTAGACCATTGCTAACACGTCAAAACGTCTTTTCATAGAAGTTGGACCCGGAAAGGGGTAAATCTATGTGCTAATTGAGGGAACATTACACACTCCAAATGCACATGGTACCATAAAATTATCACGAGAATACATAGCAGTAGCGTAGCCCATAAAGTTCCGCCACAGACTAAACCTATAATCGACAGGCAGTGCACATCAACTGATCATATGGATTCACACCTCGCATAGCTCTCCTCCGCCAGACAACTAGTCCCGGTTGCCCTCCGATACTATCCAGGTATGGCTAACCATTTCCTATTCCGACAAATGGTAGGGAGGAACCGGCGCGATGACTCTTTCCGCCTGTGTCCGCCACCCCGCATAGCTCTCCTCCAGCCAAGGTGGCTGACACTGTAAATCACCTCCGAGGCCAGCAGAACGCACCGCAGTTCGATGCGTATTAACCTTGGCCGTGGTTTCTCCAAACTCTTTATCTGGTGGAGCCATGGCTGAGTGAATTCGTTCATGCCTGACCTGGAAAATGTCCTTTTCGCTCTGCACCAGCCACTTTTCATAGCTCTCCTCCAACCAGTGTAGTCGACACCGTGGCGAACACCCACCGCCAGCCACACACCCACCAGTCAGATGCGTGTTGTCCTCGGCCCTTTTGCACATTCTGCAAATGCGGTCGCTTCCGAAGTCATGGTGGACTGAATTCATTCAGGGTCGGAGAGATAATCGCCTGCATCGTCGAACTCCGCACGCTCCTTCTCTGTCCGTTCATATGGAAAGCAGAACCACCCCGGAGCATTAGGCCGCCATCCGTTGTGCTGACCGTCCTCGATCATTCGGCCTACGACCCGACAGCCTATCATAGTCATTGAAAGCTAACGCTGGCACTTGATACACCAGGCTTTCCCACTGTCCGTAGATATAAAGGCGACGGCGCTGTCGCCTTGGATGAGCCGCGTAGTTGCCCTTTGCTGTTTCAAACGGAAATCTGTAAAGCCCCCCGTTTTCTTGAGGATCCCTCTTGCTACACAAGGGCTTCGGTATCTACGGTGGTACATGTTTTCTTTGCGGTTTCGTCTTCGAGTAACCCAACTGGTTGCCTCCGCTCCAGGTTTATAGAGCTGACATATTGGGCTGTGGACCCCAGTACCTAAAGCCCGCCTGTCCACACTCACTTTCATGTAGTGCCAGGAATGCCATTCACCGTCAAGAGTTGCGCTGCGACACGGTCGTCTGCTCTCTCAATCGGAAATCTGCTAAGCCCCACGTTTTCTTAAGGATCCCTTTTGCTAATACAAGGGTTTTGGTATCTACGCCGATATATATGTTCTCCGGCACCTGATACACCAGGCTTTCCCACTGTCGGTAGGTGTAAAGGCGACGGCGCTGTCGCCTTGGATAAGCCGCGTAGTTGCTGTCTGCTGTTTCAATCGGAAATCTGCTAAGCCCCACGTTTTCTTGAGGATCCCTTTGCTGATACTGGAGCTTTGGTATCTACGGTGATACATATTTTCTCCGGCGCCTTGCCCCCATGGGAATTCCCTTGGCTGCGATTGACCGCAACCGATGAAGTTGAGACATGCTGGGTGCACTCTAGTAGTAGGTCATTATCCTTGATGGTGTCGTACTCATCTCTGCTTCCATCGGTTCGCAGATGGGAATTGGCCTTCAGAAGGGTGTCGTCTTCCACCGTGGCATTGAATGTTCTCTTCGTCCGAGTACAGATATAATTGTAGACTTCTTGTTCCTTGAGAGCTGGAGTTTCCTGTTCACGTTGGTTACCGAGCGAGGTCGCCAAAGCCAGCGAGATAGTGACCCGTGATTATTGACAAGTCTAGTGTCCTCTTCCTTCTCTCCCCCTCCTCCCCCCTCTCCCCCTTCCTCCTCCGTTTCCTCCCCGCCCCACAACCCCCCAGCACCATTTCTTCCGGCCACGTTGGCCATCTCCCTTCGAATCTGGCCCTTCGTATTTCGTCGGTATCTTTCTTCAACACGAAAGCTCGGATTTCTTACGATAGTGGCCCTGCCCCTGGGGCCGATGTTCCCAATCACCCTGTGATAGTACCCCCTAATAACGGGGAAATGACCCCGCCTTCGCCCGTATGGGACCCGGCCATAGTAAACGCCCATTCCATGGGCCCGCGCCCCCCATTGCGCAAGATGCCGCATTTGTGCCACAATTGGCACGCCTCGCGGCGCCGACTGCTGCTGTTGTTGCTGCTGCTGTTGTTGCTGCTGCTGTTGTTGCTGCTGCTGTTGTTGCTGCTGCTGTTGTTGCTGCTGCTGTTGTTGCTGCTGCTGTTGTTGCTGCTGCTGTTGTTGCTGCTGCTGTTGTTGCTGCTGCTGTTGTTGCTGCTGTTGTTGTTGTTGTTGCTGCTGCTGCTGCTGCTGCTGGGCCAAAGAACCAACGTCAACACGTCAAAGCGCCTTTACGTCGAAGGCGACCTATTTTCCATACGTCTTCCAACACTTTCTTTGACGCAACAGACTCCGTGGTAGATCATTCTGAAGTCGTGCCCCTCCACTTCCCTTTGCGCAAGATGCCGCATGTGTGCCAACATCGGCACGCGTGGAAAGGGCGGTTGCTGTAGCTGCCGGAGTTGCTGCTGCTGCTGCTCGGCAGCAAGCAGGTCTTTGTCGCCGAGGGAAGTCGAAAGAATGAAGATGGAAGACCAGGGACACGATAATGGTCGAATTGAGAGGCCTGCAAGATAGGCGGACTACTGCCAAGGATGCGGAGATTAAGGGTTGTGACTGGGTCGCTCACATACTATTTAGTATGTAATCAACTCGTCTCCCTCTTCTCTTCTAATTGCTTCGCGCTTTTGCCCGCCTATTCACGTCGTTCTTTCTGTCGCAAATATAGAAGGCGTTTTTGCCAGCCTCGGGGTGTTCTGTGTCGGGCTAGCAGCAGTCCTTATTGCAGTCGATACCGCTCCGACGCATGTTTTTTTATCATAGCATCCACAAGCAGTAGCTCAGCGACCAAGAAGGACTCATCCTTCAATAGTATTATACAGCAGGAGTACAATAGCCAATTCCTTTTGGCAGAGTGCCTAAATGCATCGACAATCGGAAGTCGAGATAAGAAGAGTACGCATTGGCGGCACCTCTATGGTACCCCACTGGTCGAAAGAATCAACGTGAAGACGTTGAAGCGTTTTTTGGCCAACTTGATCCATTACAACTGGGTCGCGTTGGCGCAAGATGGACAGAAAATAGCGGAGCCAGGATTTCGGCTTCGCTATACTGCGTCACTGGCTAAAAGTACCAACGTAAACACGTTAAAGCGCCTTTTCATCAAAGTTGGTCCGATAGGTAGTTGAATTATACCGACGAAAACTGGCTCTTCCTTGTCCGATGTGCTCTTGTTGGCTGAACCGATTTCGTCTGTTCTCGAGCGTTCGGCAGCTACTGGCGGGTTGTTAAAGAAGGCGGCGAAGGATATCGCAATATGCTGCTGGGACTGAAGAGGGATCTGCGAGTCGAGGAACCGGAGTTGATTAATCTGAAACAGGTATATCCAATAAGCTATATGCGGTAGATTTCTTATGTAGCTGACCACCCTGTAATAGGATTCTAGATTTACCTAGAGATGCTTTGTGGTTGTTATGCAGAGTGCTCAGCGGTTACCGGTAAGTCAAGGAAAGAGGTAATGGAGGATATCGCAATGTGTTGTTGGGACTGAAGAGAGATTTGCGAGTTGTGTGGTCGAAGTTGATTGACCTCCGATATATTTGACAAGCTATATGCAATATATCCTATATGTAGCCGACTCTGCTGTTGTAGGGTCTGAGATGTACTCAAAAGCTGCTTTGTAATCGTTATGCAGAGTGATCGGCGGTCACTGGTGAGTTGCTGAAGGAGGTGATGGAGGATATTGCAAAGGCAGCTAACTGCGAAGACCACGGTGGATGGCAGTGGTTAATAACCAAGAGGCTGTTGCCTCATGTAATCCTGAGGGTCGGCGAATCCGTATAATAGTTCGACCTCTCTATAACACTACTCCGACGTCAAATCTACGGCCGACATGTTAGAAAAGGCCCCGATGGTTTGCCTGACTCTACGACGGGCAGGGAACCGTCCAAGCTTTCCCGTAGCATGACCGCCTGGTTGGATTTTCCATCTGGCCTGTTGACCGCGCGACGAACGACCATCTGACGTCAAATCCACGACGCCCACGTTAGAGATGCCAGAGCGGTCTGCCTCGCTCTATGCGAGGTCTCTACATCACGCCAGGCGCCTTCCAATCTCTCCTGTAATAGACCCGAAGTTCCGGGTCTTCTCCTGACCCACACTCCAAACGGGAACATTACTCTGACGTCAAATCCACGACGCTCACGTTAGAGAAGCCAGAGCGATTTGCCTCGCTCTATGCAAGGCTCCTACATTACGCCAGGCAACATCCAAGCTTTCCCGTAGCTTGGCTGATTTCACGGAGAGCATTTCGATATCTTCCAAAGTATCGAGCACTCCCAGAATACGTGCCATCTCCGCGGGCAGGGAACCGAGTGTACCGTAGCACGAATCACTACCGGCGTTGTGCTTCGCGTCGCCATACGATGGACAGTCCAAGCTTGCGCGGCAGCAGATAGCAAACGTGGTCTGGTTCGCGATCACGAATCCTATCTCGGAATCCGCGCTCACAAAGCGCTCCATGACCACCACGTTCTCCTCCAAGTAGTCAAGGAGTATCGTGTCAATCTTTCGGGCGTGGACATATTGACGTATGTCGAGTGATTCTTCTGTTCTAATATCTAACCAGTCGTCCAATTGATTGAGCAGGGACTGAAGCGTCTCCGCAAGGATCTCCATGACCATGACGAGTTCTTCGGATCAGTCAGAGGGATATTCCCTTCGAGAGCTGCTTATACTCGGCATATCCCACGGCAACAGTCGACCCCAGGGTTCATTCTCTTGTGATCTCAATCCTGGATATGCCAACACCGCCTATGACTTCTTGCACACTTTCCACGGACGCACCTGGAGTGGCGGCCATTGCTAGAACTCCAAAGCCTGTGAGGAAGTAACGGGAGATCTTAATTCCCTAGATATAGGCGGGGCCGTCTGTCTCGCTATACGCTTCGTCGACGACGAGGAGCAGACTCGGCTTGGGGTCTGCCATACCACTCTTGAGATCGTTGTTCAGTGGGTGGCTTCGAGAGGAAGACTCTTGCCGGTGAGTAGAGCGGTTACCGTTCGTGGAATCTCGACTATTTCAAAACATGGCTTCACCTGCTGCGACACTAGAGGTCTTCTAGGAACAAATAAGGGGATCCTGAACGTTCAAAAAAGAACTATACTCTATCCTCATTACGGGCGTCGTGGCCAGACGCTCCACGTGGAAATGGCATCTCCCGTAAGTGCCCTGATCTCGCCCCTTTTTTGCCCACCAGCATCGACGGCGATGGTAACGGGTGCCAGTCAGAACTGGTAGGAGACGCATGTCGTGGTGACATCGAAATAGTCGATATGACTCTTCGAGACCTCGTCCAGAAACGCTCCAGTGGCGAGCGAAGATCAGGCTCTTTGGGCTTCGGATGTAGTATATGCCGGTGTCCTGAAGTTCTCGCAGACACAGGATGATGTTCCATATCCTCAGGGCCCATGTAATCTCGATCCTATTGACGATCCAGTGGCGAGCGAACACCGAGTATTCCGAGCTTCTAAAGCAGTTCATGCCGGTGTCTTGAAGTGTACGAAGACCTTATACAATGGTTCATATTCTCAAGCCACATGCATCCTCGGCTCTCTTGAGGCACCAGTGGTGGGTGAACATGGAGTACTCCGGGTTTCCAAAGCAGCTTACGCCGCTGTCTTGAAGTGTACGAGGACCCTGTACAACAATTCATACTCTCAAACCACATGCATCCTCGGCTCTGTTGGCACACCGACGATAAGTAAAAATCAAGTGTCCCGACACAGACAAATAATGCCAGTTTCCTGAAGTTCACGCAGACACAATATAATGTTCCATATCCTTATGCCCCATGCATCTTCAGCTCTCTTGGTCTCGGTCATCGATGGGGTACGTCGCTTGTTGCCATGCTTGGTAAGGGCATACCAGTATTGTAGCTCGCACCAGGAAGGCGAGATTACCCTCACCTCCCTTGGTCTCCATTATGGCTAGGGTACATCGCTTCTTGACATGCTTGGTAAGGGCATACCAGTATTGTAGCTCGCACCAGGAAGGCGAGATTACCCTCACCTCCCTTGCTATCCATTATGGCTAGGGTACGTCCGTTCTTGACATGCTTGGTAAGGGCATACAAGTATTGTAGCTCGCACTAGGAAGGCGAGATCCAGTAGCGGATATAATTATCCCGAACCTCGTCCGAAAACGCTCCAGTGGTGAGCGAATACTAGGGACAGACCGTGGAGTATTTAGCAGAACCTCTCCGCGTGGCATCGTCGAATTCTTAAACGTTTTACTACATATCTCTTTGTCAGTCAATACCCGTTGTAAAGCACCTCTTGACTTACTAGGCGCCGAGAAGCTGCGGTAGCCTTCGATCTCATTTGGGATGCCGTTAATCCTTGCAATAGCAATACGAATGGCGATGCTGCCCAAGACGAGTATAAGTCAATTCGTTGATTACTATCGTTGTCGACCAGAGGTCCATCAAGCGCAACAGCCACTTTTACATCCGGGTTCTTATTACGCACCAGCATCGACGGTGACGGTAACGGGTGGCTTAATCCACTATGAAAACTTAATCCGGTCCCTGTCCCACGTACGAGCCTCGACGGTGACGGCAACGGGACCCAGTCAGAACTGGTAGGAGACGCTGGCAATGGTGAAGCCTGTCTCGTGACCCAATAAGTATTCACCCAATAAGTTACTCGTATTTCCTCGGACGCTAAAGTCTTGCATCGCAGGGGACCCGGTCAGAACTGGTAGGGGACGTGTGGGATGGTGAAGCCTGCCTCGTGAGCTGCACCTTGCAGTTTACTCGGTTCATCTTATGATTCTTGTGGTTCGTTTGGACTAGAAGGACGGCCGTGAGTTGGGCCCAGTACGAGACTCCTGCGATAGTAATATCTCGCTAGCTAATGGTCGTTGATTAGCGTTTGCGGAGTCATGAAGACGACTCTTTTACTGCGCCACTCTTCGCCTCCGATCACAAGAATTCCAAGTCCGCGAGTATATTCGTCTTTTATCACCTTTGCGTGCTTTACTTACTTTGGCCTGGGGAGGCGCTGTAGTTGACCTTTTCGACTTTGAGTTCAATTTTATAAGCTGACTCTGTTTGCTTGCGCAACATTTGGTGGATCTTGAAGGTGTCGAATCGTTCATGGTGACTCGTGAGGCATTGCTTGTGTACGCAGATATAGCAGTGTTGTATGCTCGCTGGTTGATCGGAGTAAAGCCTGTGATTGAAGGCTCCTATATGGAACCGGCGTGTACATGCATGCTGGTAGAAGCATCGCGATTTCGAAGCCCACCTGTACCCGTTACAACAACGGAGGGCTTGTAAGAGCAACGAAGACAAGTCTGGGAGTCTCTTGATGTCCGGATATACCGCCCTAATCTTAGTACAAACTTCGACGGTGACGTTAACGGTCCCGAGTCGGAACTGGCAGGAGACGCCCAGTGGAAGCGTACAGGTCTGGGTCTCTTGGGCGGGAGTTTTGTGTAACGTCTTTGACATCGATCTTCCCGCGAGCGTGGCGTCCATACTGCAGATGCAAACGCTCCCGTAATCGATACCAGGGTAGACATACCGCGAATTCGTGCTGCCTCGTGGGGATAATGGCAGCGGATGAGGGTCTTCAGAACGCTATGCTCACGGTAAGTGACCCGTGAGCAGTCCTGCGGATGTGGCTTGTATTCCTCGTCGTAAAACTCATAATCTTGTAGTCGATCGGTTGTGTGACTTGACGGGTTAATGGTGGAGGTAAATAAGGCTTCCTCGGATGATCGTTATCTATAATTCCAATATGTCGAACCATATTCGGAGAGAAAAGTCGTCACCATTCAAATTCGTTGATATCGTCACCACCAGGGACTAAGAATATAAAGAAAGACAGACCGAGATGGTTTCAAATAAATCGTGGAATTGAAACCTGTGGATGCTCACTCCGAACACGGTGGTTTGGGGCAATGGAGTGCTCCGAACCATTGCTTCGTCGTAGATATTTCAACCACACAAAGCGCGCTCCGAAGTGCCCAAGTGTATCGCGCATCCAAAAATTCAGTACGAGCTCCTCGCTCTCTTGAAGACGATGATGATGGGACACACCAATGACCAGGGGACCATACAGGTCCGGGTCTCTAGGGCGGGAGTCTTGCGTGGCGTCTTTGACATCGATCTTCCCAGCGAGCGTGACATCCATGTTGTAGATGTAAACACTCTCTTTCTACCGCATAAGTAGACATTTCGTCCGCGTTATTTTGTCCGTAGCAGTGGCCCCGAATAAGAACTTCAGCCCACTCTGCTCTCGCTTCATAGCCGGTCAGCGGGGACCTGGATGCGGCTTGTATTCCTCGTCACGATCTGCCCACGATACGTGACCAGCGAGTCGCCGCCTGGATGCGGCTTGTATTCTCGTCACCTCTGCTCGCGATAAGTGAACAATGAGCCGTCGTGCCCATGTTGTCCGTATTTGTCGCTCTTCCCTGCCCACGATAAGTGACCATCGAACAGTCATGCGGATGCCTCTTGTATTCTTCCTCACTCTCTGAATACAGCAGCTGACTATGGAGCAATCATGCGGGTGCTGCTTGTATTCCTCATCGTAAAAGTTCATGGAACAGTAGTCGAACCAGTGGGGTAGATGGAAGAATTGATGGTGGAAGAGTAGGACCTCAACTGAATACCAACTGAAGTTAGCCCACGTAACCCGTACAGAGAAACAAGCACGGTTCAATCCACTTACTGCTGCAATCGAAGAACAAGACAACTTGTTCTGCCTCCCTTGATATTGTGTGGCTGTCGATGTCACAGTCAAACAATAGGAGCCGGTATAACAGGTTCTTATCTACTCTTCTTATAGTCAAAACTCCCGGAAAACCTGGTTGTGAAAGCCAATCGTCTATGAGTCAATATTTGGTTGAGACGAAAATGTTGGGATTGAAACGATAGCCGCGCGGTCCCGTCCTGTCAATTACGGCTTACCCGAATAGCATTATTGACGCGCGCGTTATTGCGTACAAGCGTTGTCCGGTTGAACATCATTCCGTTGTAGGACCCCATATTCTGCACACTTTTCCATCCACTTGCTATCCTTGTAGAATTGTCGTCCAGCTTTCCAACACTATTTTCTCATTCCAAGTTGTTTTACCATCACTAAATGTCACCGTCCATTGATAGTCGACTATGATGGAGATCGTACCAGGTTGGTTGTCGACATGTATTTTATCAATGCTACAATATCGCAGTCCACCACATAGATCTATATCCTAGTCCAAATATCTCATATTCTCTCGCAACCATTTTACAGTAAGCGTCTAAGTTGCCATGCCCATATCACGTAATTGCCGTACCCAGGGACCAGTGTAGTCAATCCAGTCCTTTCATTCTATATCTCCAACCTCCTTTTCTCCATTACCTTCATTTACACCTGTATTGGACGCAGCTTGTATCGCGTCGTCCATGTACCGTTTTGAGTATACATTGTTCCTACTCGCGATCTAAATTGTCGTATAGTAATACCTTTTGTGTTACAATCCCAAGTTTATATTCTCGATTCGAAAGTACCTGTACAATGATTACCAACAGTTAATACCTAGTCTAACCGACACAGCCTATTTTCATCTCCCGTTCACAGCCCAATTCAAATCGACTTTTACTACCTGTAACCTATATCTCAGGCAATCCATTCCTCATCCAATCTCTCAGTGTTGTACCAGCAGTCATCGCACATCATCTTATCAAAACTGCAGCCCTCCACCTCAAATACATACCACACCAACTGTCTCGGCCAACCGTTTTCTTACCAGCGTTGTGTCGATACCAGCCCGTCTCTTCTTCAACTCATCCGGCCAGTATGCTCTGTTCAAGTATAATGTCCCAACTCCACTTTCGTTAAATCAATATCACCAAAATCAATCCACCATCTCATCCCTCTCCCTATTTCTTCACCCAAACGTGCAGTCGTTATAACGTTGATACCCCACAGCTATCTTTCCCACTCGACTAATGTAATCCCACCCACCGTTGCTAGTTGTCCATCCTATCCACCTAACACACTGTAAGTAGCAATAATAACAAACCAGTCCCATCAAATATAGTCCACCACCTCATCCGTACTCCGTATTCTCCCATTCGAGTGCCGAACAGTTATAATTCAATATCTCCCAGCCATCACTTATTACAATTAATGTAACCCCAGTAATTAATGTTTTCGACCAGCCTAAACCCAAGTTTCATACCTGTCTACCTTTACACTCAATGTCCAGTACCCATCAGTTGTCTATCCCGTGGTATCAATACTCTCCCAGCTGTTTCAGTATGATATTCCAACCCCAAACGTAGTCTACCTTCTCGTCCCTCAATCGTATCCTTCTACCTAGACGTACATTCTATACTGTCAACATACCATAAATATCATCCCTATCCAAATAATTTACTCCCAGTAACCGTTGTGTACCATCCAAAAGTATATCCACTACCCATATACAATCTTCATCCCAGTCTACCATCCGACCCTTGACTCCACTAACACTACTCTGATCTCCCCAAGTCTCATCCAATGTTATCACAGTAACTGTTGTATACCATCCCAAAGTATCTCCACTACCCATATACAATCTTCATACCAGTATACCATCCTACCCTTGACTCTGTTGACACTACCCTCATCTTCCCAAGTCCCATCCATCCCTCCCACCCCTGATTCAATTGACACTCTCATCATTTACTCAAGTGTCACCCTTCCCACCCACCCTTGAGACAGTCTCTCTTACTGTGTCCTTCCCACCCACCCTTGATTCGATTGACACTGTTATGTTGTCCAAGGGAAGGCACCCAAATAAGGTTGTCCCAAAATAGGTTCACCACCCACAACCAACTTCCAAAACTGGGATAAGGTTATACCACCACGTGGAATACATCCAGCTCATCCAGCTCGAGAAGGAACATCTTCAACAACCACCAGAACAGCATCCACGAAGACAGAAAAAGCCAACTCTCTCAATATCAGCATATAACAACTTTTAAGACCGGGAATCGACTCGGAATCAAAAAGTCAATCCTTCGGAGCTGACGCTCCTACGGATTGAGGGACTCCGTCCCTTGGTTTATCCCACCACCGACCCCCCTCGCCACCCCCCTGACTCCGTAAGGAAAAAAAAAAAAAAAAAAAAAAATTAAGGACCGGTATCTCCTATCTCCGGACAACCATACACCCACACATTTACCTATATAGTATGATGATAATAAGTGGTATGACGCATGAGCGGTACTGCAGTTTGTCTGTAGGAGCTGGAGTATCGGTTGCCTTGGTCTGGAGTGGCTGGGGAGCTGATGGTGTTGGTATTTGTTCTGGCATTCGGTGCGGCAATCCCTCTGCCTGCGACGTCGAGTCAGACGTTGAGGAAACGAGTCACCGTGAGTATGGATTGTACGTGGAACAGTCTGAATGTGGTCGGAGAGCAGATTCTGCCATTGTATACCAATGCTAGAGCTTGGGCTATAGGAAAAATGAGGCCTGCGAAGTACATGTCCACCCATATACATTCAGAATCACGGGCCTCGCCCAGACAGCTGTTGGCTATGTACACGCAGAGTACAGTGTCTTCTTTGCTCGCCTCGTTTTGGCCCCAGTCAAAGGGCATGTACTGAGTGGTGTATGCCCCGGGCAGGCCAAATCGCACCCAGTGTGTCTCAACTCCCATTCCTTCTTATTCGCTGTAAACGTAGATCGTTCAAATCCGAGTCCTGTATATTGTCCGATAGCTACGGACTCGTTGTTGGTGATAGATCTGGTCCTATGAAATACCCTTTGTACACCACGGAAGACAGCGCTTCCCCCAGCTCTGCCGACCGACGTATAATCCTCTCCGGACCTTTCCAATATAAGTGGGAACAGGATCCTGCCTTCTGCTAGTACGTGCGGGCCTGATCGTGTAGTATACTGACCGCTATTCCTGCAGCGCCTCAGCCTGGTCCGAATACCACTTTACAGCCCAGCCGACCGATGCATTATCCTCTCCGGAGGTTGCTAGTAGCATTCTGCCATAGGGCCAGACCCTAACGTGATCCAATCAGGCGCGTGAGTGGTGTTGAGCTAGTGGTTCGCGTATAGTGTTTTCAGCCCTGCCCGTTTGACCAACTTCCAGCGCCGCCGACCGATATATTTTCTTCTCCGGAGCTAGCCAATAGCATGCCGAATGTCATCCATGGATTCATAATCGATTGGGAGCACGTTGTTGCTGCTTGCTATCGTTGGTCCTTTGTCTCGTGGCATCTGCAGGCAGGCCTCCCACCACGCCAGTGATTCCCTTGCCATCAGCCTACGCTCGAGGATCATTTGGAGGTGTGAAGACCGCGAGGTTCTATCGCCATGTCGGAGATGATCCAGTCGCGGTATGAAGTGGTTGCCGCCCTACAGGTGGAAGTTGCTGTAGTACTACCAACAATTCATCGCACGCCAGTATACCTACCCATCCACGGGCACCTAACGCACGAGTCGCAATCCAAGTTCATCGAAAGGGTAACAGTCGTTGTAATATGGTTGGTTGCTGTGGTTTCTCGCTGCAGCCATCCGATCCGCAGCCGGTCGATTTCCACGGTACAGTGACGGCGCCGTAGCAGTCAACCCAGCAACCGCACGATTTCAGCTCTGTAGTACTTTGTATGCCGGGATTGTGGCTCGACCAATGATATGTCTGTCGGTCTCCTTCAGTGGTGAATTTTCTGTTCGGTGCCAGCTATCCGGCGATATTTCCGGTCTTGCTATCCTTAGCCTCATGGGTCCCACCACATCTGATTCAGTACCTACGCCGCTGGCCAACAGTAGTTACTTGTAGACATCAATAATCTGTCCTACATTGCTTGTTAAACAGTCACAGAAGTATGATGACCTGGAACGGGCCTGTCAGCGATGGGGCGTATACAATGGTACCGTCGGCCATTTCTAGTTACAAGGAATCGTTTACATGCAGGGGAAAGGTCCTAGAGTGTTCAATCACATCACAAAGAGAAGCCAATTCGGCCAACGATCTGTAATTGCTAAGCTATAAGCATAACTCCTTGATACCAGTAAATGACTCAAGCAAAGTTTAAAAGCTCAACAACAGTCCATACGCCGGGACTCGCTAACAAGGACACCTGTCTTTTGAAAGACCAGTCACCTGCAGCATGCCCAAGAGCCTCGCCCCTCTATTGCCCCGATTGGGTCTCTCGCTCGACATCGGCGTCATCTCCGGGAAGTGCAGCCTGAGCTGCCTGCAATTCGGCATCTGCCGCCTCCGACGATCTCATCACCGCGGCCAACGGAGTGATCCCATCATTCTCAGCCTGAGTGACATATACCCGCTGGATGTAGAAGGGCATGCCCGCAAGCTGCTGAGCGGTGCGGCGCGCGAAGGCTTCGTCAGGGAAACCTGCGGCTGGTCGCGCAGCTGCCAGTAGCGCCTCCTCCGAGAAGTCTATCCCATTGATTGTTCGCGCAGGCCGTGCAGCGAGATCGCGGACAGTGGCCAAAGGACCGGGAGGCAACGGACTGCGAGAGCCGGCCACCGGGTCACCCTGCGCGATATTGGCTGCAGGCAAAGGCGACACAGCGGTGATGGTCGTAGTGGGGTGAGGGAGAGGAGGAGCCTGGGTCAAGGCAGTGAGTGTGAGGGTGGAGCGGGAGCGAAGGGAGCTGCCGACAGAGGCGCCAGAAGTGAGAGGCTTGTGCTTGGGAGTGGGAGTGGGACCGGTGACATCGTCTGCCAGGTCCTCTTCTCGACCTTCCTCGACCTTGATGCTTTCAGCACTCTCGTCTTTATGCTTTTTTCCCCGACCTCCCCTCTGCCTCCGCTTCTTAGGCGGCGCGGGTTGACCATTGGCCTCGACCCCTTCATCCCTTGGCCGCTTTAGGCTCGTTATTCCCCCAGCGGTCCGCACACCCTGCGTTGCCGCTAGGGTAGGACCATGCTGGGTGCTCGCTCTGGGAGCGAGCGGGGACGCCATAGCAGCATTGACCCGAGTTTCAAAAGCAATGACCCGAGTTTCCAAAGCAATGAACCGAGTTTGAAGAGCATCGACGGTTGCCCGGAGCACCTCATTCTCTGCTTGCAGCTGCCGGGCGATTGCAAGCACAGTATCCATCGAGGCGCCTTGATGGCCGCCCGCATAGCCAGTCCGCTGCTGCTGTTGCTGGCGCTGCTGCTGCTGCAGCAGCGGCTCCAGCCTCTGCCTCGGCTCGCACACGAGGTTTGCATGGTGTCTCCGCCCGCAAAAGACACAGAGGGGCCAGCAGGTCTGGCCGGGATGGTGGCGGTTGCCGCAGAGGGGGCAAGGATTGTGACCCCCGCCGCCGAACACACCGCCACCTTCACCGCCGAAACCACCGCCGACACCACCGCCTCTGCCACCATATCTGCCACCGCCTCTACCACGACCTCTACCACCATCGGATCCGCCGAAACTCATTCTGACACTAATAGCTATTAGCTGATGGCAAACGTGGGTACGGGGCGTTGGAGAATAGCAGCTTGCAATGATGCAGTTGCCAAAGGGCTGCGGGGTGGAAGCAACTTACAAGTAGCTGAAGAGTTTGGGTACGCTGTGATGATCTCCTAGACAATGACTCAGCTAAAGTGTCCTTACACGAGGTTGCGGATGGATACTATACCGAGGGTTTGGGAGCGGGTGAGGAAGAAAGAAAGAGAAGAAATTTTCGCCAGAAAACCGGGCTCTTATCGGCCGTGTTCCCGCTACGATTTAGCGCAACCCTGACGCTACGTCACGTTATCGACAAGCGAAATCGCCAAGCCTCGACCAAACTGCAGTCCTAAATACTGTCCGGCATTACCACAGTGTCCGCGCCTTGCTGCTACCCCGAAAGTGCGATGGCTGGGGGTGTTGTCGGTGGCTTCGCAACCCTTGTCCTCCCCCTCGCTGCGGTATGGTTCTTGTTGTACATGAAGAAAGAAGCGAACAAGACAACGAGGTAAGGGATGGCCCAGCCAGAAGAAGTACAAGCAGGGGTGGTCAGCGAGGCTGCAGGAAGACCAGAATTGGATGCGGTTTAGATGTTTTTGACACTCGAACTATACTTTGCGTTCTCAACCCCACAGTCTCGGTGCGCCGCTTTTTCTCATGTCCCCTTTAAGTCTTTTAACGCTGCCTCGCTTCTCTCGCATAAAATAAAATAAATTTCACGGTGCTTGAGGTGGCCACACTTAGTATCCCAGGTCTTGTATTGACAAAACCATTTCCGGGTTGGCTTTTCCGCTTCGTCACCGGAGCCAGTGTGCACCAGAAGAATCTCTGCACAAATCCCAGCAGAACGCGGGCTTACGGAACAGGTAGACATCGAGAAGGAAAAAGTGGCTAAGGCGGTAAGGAAGACTTCGCCAGAGATAAAGAGATTAAGGTATCTGCATCGAGATTCGCAGTTGGTTTGGTTTAGCAGGATGGCAAGCCTTCACTCCGCAAATTTAGGAGTGGGTGCTGTCTCATGTATGAAGGTCAGTGACATGTGCTGAGTCTAGCCATGAAGCTATCCATCTACAGAGACGCAGTTCCAATGGCAGAAGCTATGGAATTCATCTTCTAACATCACAGTATAGTCCCATGAGCAAAAGATGACGACTCGAGTTCTTTCGATGCTGAGGCGAGTCAATCAGCGCCATTACTAAACACCAAGTCCCCTTCGAACGGTTCGCCTCCACGTCCCCACGTAAGCAAGCCTAGTTGACGAGGCTGCCAGCCGAGCGCCGGATTCACAATTGGGAGTCCAAGAGCTTGATTTGCTTTCTGGTTCTGTTCACTGGAAGTAGGGCTGTCTACGCTCATCAGATGTGCAACGAAATCCACAATGCCCTCCCTTCCTCCACAGACATACTCTGTACTGGCATTTTAAGGCCCTTTCCAGCCACGGCCATACTGTCCTTCATCGCTCGTCGTGTCCGGCTACACATGCTGTCTCGTGCTGGCTGTTCCTCTCTCGAGTGCGAGGCCAATCAGAACCATCGCATCATCCCAACAAACCGCAGATCATTACGCTGAACCATCCGCAATGTAGACCATAGAGCCCTTCTGGCGGTACGTGTCGATAAATCGCGGTATGAATACTGCGCCTCCTTGGCCGTGGATTGTCATTGCGAATCGGGTTTTCCATCATGCAAAGTTTCTTTGTTACAGTTGCTGAAGGCATCATGTTGTGAAGAGGGTCTTTCGGAGCTAAGACGTGATTGCATGTTTCGTGGTACAAGGGAGTAAGGAAACGCCAAGTTGCAATTGCCTTGAAAATGAATTCATGGGCCAGCATGAGTCCGAACCAAGCCTGAAAGTTGCTTAATAATCAGAATTATCTTCGCGTTCGCCAAGCCTTTTCTGACATCGTCTTTCAACCTCGAGCAGTGACGAATGAGTACTATTACCACTCGACTTATCGAGAACTCTAGGATGTCAACTCGGTATTTCAGTACTGATCTTTCCTCGACAGTGGCTCTGTCGTGAGGAGATGCGTTCGATCTCTGCTTCCTCCAAATACAGTACGAGATTGTGTCTTCTGCTGCTTGCAATTCAATGTACTGCAGCTTTCGTCCTCCCCTTCCTTTCATCCAATGCGCCCAGCTCGCAAGAAGAGGTCGATCGCTGGATTGCCACTCCTTCTAAAGTAATAGAACGAGACTTCCACCCTAAATCGCCAACAGCAGACCCCGACAAATCCAAAAAAGGGCGAGTACTAATCCTAACGCCATTGAAGGATGCTTCGTCGCATCTGCCGCATCATTTCGCCCTTCTCTCGAATCTCAGCTACCCCCACCATCTTATCGACTTGGGGTTCATCATTGGCGACACTGTC